>Ga0255053_10000289_pt1 | contig 27439 bp, 19 predicted proteins | sample JV7_2_22_MG_FD_188635 | JGI IMG/M metagenome (GOLD analysis project Ga0255053, IMG submission 188635) | Seawater microbial communities from Jervis Inlet, British Columbia, Canada - JV7_2_22 | ecosystem: Environmental > Aquatic > Marine > Inlet | place: Canada: British Columbia | collected... | reverse complement strand
TCCACCCCTCCGAAGACGATCGATGGGCTGCGCAAGAACGTGCGCGTAGGCATCGGCTACCAGAAGGGCTGGAACCAGGATATAGGCTGCGTGGCCTGGGACGACTTGATGGAGGACCTGGCGACGCTGGAGATCTCTCGAGCGCAGACGTGGCAATGGCTGCGGCACCAGGTAGAGCTAGAGGACGGCCCTCGGGTGACCCGAGAGCTTGTCGGAGAGGTCTTCCGTGAGGAGCTCGAGAAGATCGGAGACGAGATTCGCGCGGCGATGCAAGGCCGCCCGGAAGCGTCCGTGCAAGCCGAGATCGCCCGCTATGCAGCGGCCGCCGCCGACGCGCAGGAGATCTTTACGGAAGAGGAGTTTCGGCCTTTCCTTTGCATGAGTTCGGATTTGGTCGGTATGTGAACTCGTAGCCCGCAGCCCGTCGGCGCGCGAACGCCCACCAAAGGTAGGATCGCCGGGACAAGCAGTAACCCATTTCCCAGCAAGGACATCACGACCCGGAGAGCGAGATGATCACGGTGGCAAGCGCCGTAGATGAATTGGTGAAGGACTGGCGAGACAATCCGCGCTGGAGAGGGATCGAGCGGCCCTACTCGGCGGAAGACGTGCTCCGCCTGCGCGGCAGCGTGAAGATCGAGTACACGCTGGCCAAGGTCGGGGCCGAGAAGCTGTGGAAGCACATGCAGGAAGAGCCGTACGTCTGCGCCCTGGGCGCGGTCACCGGCAACCAGGCGATGCAGCAGGTAAAGGCCGGCCTGAAGGCCATCTACTGCTCCGGTTGGCAGGTGGCAGCCGATGCAAACCTGGCCGGCGCGACCTACCCGGACCAGTCCCTTTATCCCGCCGACTCGGTCCCGGCGCTCGTTCAACGCATCAACAACGCGCTCCAGAGAGCGGATCAGATTCACTTCGCAGAGGGCGACACCAGCGTCGACTGGTTCCAGCCGATCGTCGCCGACGCCGAGGCCGGCTTTGGCGGCCTGCTGAACGCATTCGAGCTGATGAAGGCGATGATCGCGGCCGGCGCGGCCGGGGTGCACTTCGAGGACCAGCTCTCATCGGCAAAGAAGTGCGGGCACATGGGCGGCAAGGTGCTTGTTCACACCTCGCACGCCGTCGATAAGCTGATCTCGGCTCGGCTGGCCGCGGATGTGCTCGGGGTCCCGACCCTCGTGATCGCCCGAACCGATGCGAACGCCGCCGGGTTGCTGACGATCGACGTGGATGAGCGCGACCGCGAGTTCATCGTCGACGACGAGCGAACGCCCGAAGGGTTCTTCCGGGTGCGACCTGGTATCGACCAGGCGATCGCCCGCGGCCTGGCCTACGCACCGCATGCCGACGTGGTCTGGTGTGAGACCGCTCACCCGGAGCTGCAGGAGGCGCGTCGCTTCGCCGAAGCGATCCATGATCAGTTCCCCGGCAAGCTGCTGGCGTACAATTGCTCGCCCTCCTTCAACTGGAAGGCGAATCTGGACGACGCGACGATCGCCAAGTTCCAGAGCGAGCTCGCGGCGATGGGTTACAAGTTCCAGTTCGTGACCCTGGCCGGCTTCCACTCGCTCAACTACACCATGTTCGAGCTCGCCCGCGGCTACCGCGAGCGCGGCATGTCCGCTTACGTCGAGCTGCAGGAGCAGGAGTTTGCGGCCGAGGAGGCGGGTTACACCGCGACCCGGCACCAGCGCGAGGTCGGAACCGGCTACTTCGACGCCGTGAGCCAGGTGATCACGGGCGGAGCCTCTTCCCTGGGCGCCCTCGCCGGCTCCACGGAGGACGAGCAGTTCTTCGAGGAGGACGGCCAGAAGGAGACCGAGACCCCCGTGCGGGCTCCCGGCTCTCCGCGCACCGGACTTTGTTAGGCCGGCAGCGGGACGACCCGTCCGACGATCCTCAGGAAGCCCGCCACCGCATCCAGGACGGCGCGGATGGCGCCCAAATCCTCCATGGCCTTCTCGAGAGCCGCCCTGCCGCGCTCCAGAGATTCCTCGTTGGCCTTCAGATCGCCTCGGATCTTCCTCAGGTCGGCGCTCCCGAGGCGGAGGCGCGCCCTCTGGGCTCGGAGCAGGCTGCGGGCGGCCTCGGAGACCTCCTCCTCGGACCTCCCCTCCAAGGCTAGATCCCACTCCGACGACATCATCGCGAGGATGACCTTCCGGAGCTCGGACACGGTCTGCCTCCGAACCTCGAACGGCCCCACGTCAGCTCGCCTCCGGTCTCGCGACACCCTCGATCAGGTCGAGAATGCGGTCGATGTCGCCGATGAGGGACTGCAGGTCCGCAATCCCGAGCCTATCTTCGACGAGCTTCACGAAGGAGGTCTTCAGCCCTGCCGCGGCGTCGGCAGCGGCGTCCGCCGACTCGACGGCAACCGCCGCCTTGAGGATCTCCCTTCGGCTAGTGGGCCATCTGCGCGGGAGCTGGCGGGTGCCGCGGAACGGCCGGACGATCTCCGCCGTCTCCAGGCCGGCTAGAACGATCTCCAGATCGGTTCGCATCTGCTCGCCGATCGCCCGCATCGCCGCCTGCTGCAAATCCAGCTCACGCTCGATGATCGACGCGTGAGTCTTCAGCTCGCGCTCCAGCGCTGCGCGCCGGAAGCCGGCCACAGCGATCTCGACGACCGCCCCCGTGAAGTCGCCGACCTCCCGGTCTCCCACCTTCGCCCTTTTGATCCCCTCATCCAGAGCGCCGAGCGATGTGACGATCTCCTCCGTCGCCGCGCCTATCTCGGTCGGAGCATCGCTCTCCGCCAGGGCTGCGAGAGCCAGGAAGTAGGCACGAAGGAGGTGCCCGTGCAGGCGGAGATCCGACAGCAGGCCCAGACGCTCCCGGAGCAATCTGTTGGACTCGACGAGATCCTTCTCTCGTTCGGCGGCATCAGGCAGTCGTTCCCTGGCCACCATCAGCACGTGCGAATCGGCGTCGATGGCGGCGTCGCCCGCCTCCTCCAGGAAGGCGTCCGCGGCATCGACGTACGCGACACCGGCGTCGGCGAAATCCCTGAATCCCCCGACTCTGGCCGTGGCGGTGCAGGCGGGGAGAAGCGCGGTGGCGAGCATGAGTGCCGAGCGGAGCACGGAACGACCGGCGGACGGGCGGGACGGCGCGCGTTGTCGAGGGGCACGTGTGCTCACACCAGCAGGATGCCCGGGCTTATCGAGACCTTACCGCAAGATCCTCGTGTACCGTATTTCTGAGACGGCACACTTAGGAAGGGGGGTAGCGCTCGTAGTCCGGCACGGTCCGGCCGTTCGGATAGCCGGCGAAGTGCGCAGCCAAGTCCTCGGCCACGGCGACGATGACGTCCCGCGCCTCGAGCTCTGCCAGCCATTCTTCGGGTATCGCCGATACTCCCAGCAGAGTGCCCAGCAGGCTTCCGGTCAGGGCTCCCGTGGAATCGCTGTCCCCGCCGTGGTTCACTGCGGCCAGAACCCCGGAGCGGAAATCGGCGGCCGTCAGCGCGCAGTAGAGCGCGATCGAGAGAGCTTCCTCGGCCACCCAGCCCTCTCCAAGGCGGGCGACCGCCTCCGGTGAAGGCGATACGTCCGGCGAAGCCTCGGAACCGGAGCTTCCCTGGGCGGCGGTCGCCGCCTCGACCGCCGCCTCGACCGCCGACGTCGTCTCCGCACTCTCCCGCGCGCCCCGGGTCATCCAGAGCGCCGTCTGGATCGCCGCCTCGAGAGACCGTCCCAGAAAGACCTCGCTCAGCACCATCGCGAACGCTCCGGCCGCCAGCAGACCCGTCGGATGTCCGTGCGTGAGCGCGGCGGTCTCGCAACCGAAGCGGAAGGGATCCGTAGCGAACAGCCCGGCGGGCGAGACCCGCATGACGCCGCCGCATCCCTTGCTGCCGTTCTGCGCCGGCTCCCCGAGGCCCTGAGACCTCCAGCTCTTCAGCGACCTCAGGCAGGTGTTGCCTGGCGATCTCTGCGCGTGAAGATCCGCCACCTCGACGAGCCAGCCGTCGAGCGGCGAGCCGAGCTCCTCGTCGCGGAGCTCATCCTCGGGCACTCCCTGGGTGTGGAGCCACCTAAGGTAGGCGCGGTGCATGACGACCCGAGGCTTGCAGTATCCGGTCCGAGTGTAACGGTTCTGCGCACGCAGGAAGCCCTCGGCCGTGAACAGCGTCATCTGAGTGTCATCCGTGATGGCTCCGGGACGACCGTAGGCGACCTCGAACCCGGTAACGCCCTCCGGGCCGTGCTTCTCCCGAATACCCTCCAGCGTGAAGAACTCGATCGATGCGCCGAGGGCATCCCCGACCGCACCGCCCAGCAGGCAGCCTAGGATCCTCTCGTAACGCGTTACGTCGGCGGTGGTCTCCATGCGGTAAGGATGCACCGCCGGTCGCTCGACAGGAAGGGCACCCGCACCACGCTGGAGCGCGGCTCCCTCTTGGATGAGGCCGCCGGGTGCCCCATACTCAGCGGCGTTGGTCGAAACGGATCACATCGGAGTGAACCGCCGTCGCTTCCAGGAGTCTGGCGCACGTGTCCGAGCTACCCTCGCAGACAGGCGAAGCGTTGATCGAGCTTATCCGCTCCTCACTCATCGGAGCGGACGAGGCGGTGTCCGGGCCCTATGGCCCGAGGCGGGTCACCTACGCCGACTACACGGCGTCGGGGCGCTCCCTCGCGTTCATCGAGGACTTCATCCGGGACCAGGTGCTCCCCCTATACGCCAACACGCACACGGAGAGCTCGGGAACCGGCCTCCAGACTACGCGATTCCGCGAGGACGCGCGGGCGATCATCCGGCGTTGCGTCGGAGCCAGCGAGGAGCACGCCGTGATCTTTTGCGGCTCCGGCTCGACGGGAGCCATCGACAAGATCATCGGGATCCTGAACCTCCGTCTGCCGAACGACTTGGCGGCCCGTTACCACCTTCTGGATCGAATCCCGCGGGAAGAGCGGCCAGTCATCTTCATCGGACCGTACGAGCACCACTCGAACGAGCTCCCGTGGCGTGAGTCGATCGCTGATGTCGTGACGATCCACGAGGACCTGGACGGCGGCATCGACCTGGAGCATCTGGAGGGGGAGCTCGTCCGCTACAGGGATCGCCCGCTCAAGATCGGCAGCTTCTCGGCCGCCTCGAACGTGACGGGAATCCTCTCGGACGTCGAGGCCGTCTCGAGGCTCCTCCACGGGCACGGTGCGCTCTCGTTCTGGGACTGCGCGGCGGCGGCTCCCTACGTTCGCGTGCGGATGGGCTCCCCGAAGGCGGGAGTCGACCAAGCCTACAAGGACGTGATCTTCCTCTCCCCCCACAAGATGATCGGGGGACCGGCCACCCCTGGCGTACTCGTGGCGCGGCGCGAGCTCCTCAAGAACACGGTCCCCGTGGTGCCGGGCGGTGGAACCGTCTGGTACGTGAACCCGGAGAGCCACCGATACCTGGACGACCCCGAGCAGCGGGAGGAGGGCGGCACTCCCGACATCATCGGGTCCATCCGGGCCGGACTCGTCTTCAAGCTCAAGGAAGCGGTGGGCTCCGAATTGATCCGCGAGAAGGAGGAGACTCTTACCCGCCGGGCGATCGCCTCGTGGGAGAAGAACCCGAACCTCGAGATCCTCGGGAGCCATGAGCACGAACGACTCTGCATCGTCTCGTTCGTGGTGCGGCACGGAAGCCGGTACCTGCACCACAACTTCGTGGTGGCCCTCCTCAACGACCTCTTCGGCATCCAGTCACGCGGCGGCTGCTCATGCGCCGGACCCTACGGCCACAGGCTGCTCGGCATCGACCTCGACACATCGCACGAGTTCGAGCGTGAGATCGGCCGCGGCTGCGAGGGGATCAAGCCTGGCTGGGTCCGCGTGAACTTCAACTATTTCATCACCGAGGAGGCCTGTGATTTCCTTCTCGATGCGGTCCACCTGGTGGCCACGCACGGGTGGAAGCTGCTGAACGAGTATCGCTTCGACCCCGCGACCGGCCTCTGGCAGCACCGGCAGGGAATCGCGGATCCGCCCCTCAGTCTCTCGGACGTCGACGTCGCTGCCGGGGGCTTCGCCTACGCGGACCGGCGGCGCCAGGAGCCGCGCAGCCGCATGCGGGAGTACCTGGAGGAGGCTCGCCGGACCTTCGAGGCGGCAGCGCCCGGAGCCGGAAAGGCACGCCTCCCGGATGTGACCCAGGACTTCGAGCACTTGCGTTGGTTCCCTCTACCAGGAGAGGCGGACGAGGGCTGAGAGATGTCGGGCAACACCGGCCAACAGGCCGCTCTGGTCGTGATGGTGGTGGGGATGCTGATCGCACTGGCGATTGTCGGTGGCGTGAGCTTCATCGTCAGCGTCTTCAGCTGAGCAGGGATCCGGCCAAAAAGCCAGGGCAAAAAAAGAAGGCCGCTCTCGGTCGAGAGCGGCCCCTTCGGATCCTGCTGGACCCTATCGAATCGGTCCGGGCTTCAGACCTTCTTCACGTTCTCAGCCGCCGGGCCCTTCTGACCCTGCACGACCTCGAACTCGACGCGCTGGCCCTCGGCGAGGGTCTTGAAGCCCTCACCCTGGATCGCCGAATGGTGGACGAAGACGTCGCCCTCGCCATTCTCACGCTCGATAAATCCGTAGCCCTTCTCGTCGCTGAACCATTTTACGGTCCCAGTGTTCGCCATCGATGTACTCCCGATGTTGCTGGTGGTGTGTGTCGGGAGTACGGGTCTTGCCGCCACTACCGAACACGTGCATGTGCGGCCTTCGCCGCATCGATCTGTCAGGCCCTGCCGTTCGATCGGCAGTGAGCCCGGTGCCGGCTTGCCCAAAAAAAAAGCGGGTTCCGAGGCGGTGCTCGGTCCCACTTATTTGTCGAGCTTGCCGTACACGCTGAGTAATCTACTAAACAGCAAGGGCTTTCGTCAATGGGGGGGCGGCGACGGGACAAGGGCCAGCAACGGGACAGGGCCGACGACGGGGTATGCGATCAGCTTCCGTCGCCCGGCGGAACGTGCAGGGCGACGAACTCCTGGAACCTCTCGAAGTTCGGCGGAGTGAACTGTCGCTGGATCGTGCCCTCCTCCCCCTGCAGCTCGACCACGACCTCGCTCGCGTCCGCGAGACGCCTGAGCGTCTCCGGGGTCACCCGGAACCAATAGGCCTCCATGTAGACGCAGGCCGGCGGTTGACCGCCCATCGGGAGGTTGGTGTTGGTACCGCTCTCATCGGGGCAGGAAGCCGCAGCCGACTGTGGAAGAGGCTCGTCCAGCGTGAGAGCGTCCCCGTCGATCCTCAGCACCAGGGTCCGGGGCCGGACATAGGCGGGCCCGCTCGACTGCGCCGACAGCATATAAGTCGTGCCCCCCGCTTCCGCGACAATCGCACCGTTCAGCTCCAGGCTGTGCTCGACCAGGCAGACCTGCTCGGTCACGACGTTCCCGGACATCCGGGTGATCCGGCGATCCAGCTCCGGATCGTACTCCTGCTTGATCCCTGCGGAGCACGCAGAGAGGGCAAAAGCGGCGGCCAGGTGCATCGTGCGACCGAACCGGCGACCTCCTCGCATCCTCGGCACCCCTATCTCAACCGCCGTGTGGTGATGAGGCGCCGGGTCGCATGAGGAAAAAGCAGGGCCCCACGCGGCAAGAGCGCGGCCCGGCGATGCAAAAGGGCCTGCCGGCGAACTTCGCAGGGCAGGCCCTCCACCGCTTTCTTAGAAGGGTCGTCTCTTGGGACCGGCGCGCCTTCAAGCTGCGGATTCAAATCCACGCCGGCCAGCCGTATTACTTCCGACCAGACGATAGTATTCTAACGTTTTCGTCTCCGCTTTGCCAGCTGGAAGACATGCGGTGCCACCGCCTACACCGACGGAGCCAACCAGCCATGGAGATCACCTTTCTGGGCGCCGCCCGAACCGTCACAGGCTCGAAGTTTCTTCTGAGCGATGGCGAGCAGCGAGTGCTGGTGGACTGCGGCCTCTTCCAGGGACTCAAGAAGCTGAGGCAGAGGAACTGGCGGTCCCTTCCGGTGAAGCCATCGGAGATCGACGCGGTCGTCCTGACCCACGCTCACATAGACCATAGCGGCTATCTGCCGGCGCTGGTACGGGACGGGTTCAGGGGACCGATCTACTGCACGCCCCCGAGCGAAGATCTGGTGCCTATCCTTCTGACCGACAGCGGGCGCCTGCAGGAGGAGGACGCGGCATACGCGAACCGGAAGGGATTCTCCAAACACAGGCCGGCGCTCCCGCTCTACACGGAGGATGACGCAAAGAGGGTGGCGAAGCGGCTGGAGGCCGTCGGGTATCACACAGACGTGGACCTCGGGTCCTGGACGTGCCGCTTCGAGCCGGCCGGACACATCCTTGGCGCAGCCAGCCTGACGATCACATCGGACGGCACGAGGTTTCTCTTCTCCGGCGACCTCGGCCGCAATGATGCTCCACTGATCCCGCCCCCGGAGAGCCCACCCCCTGCTGATTGGGTCGTGATGGAGGGGACGTACGGGACCCGCGATCATTCCGACGCCGATCTGGAGGAGAACCTGGGTGAGGTCGCTCGCCGCACCCTGGGCCGGGGAGGCGTGCTGATGGTGCCCGCCTTCGCCGTGGGGCGATCGCAGGCGATCCTGTACGCGGTCTACCAGCTCATCGACGGCGGAGAGCTGCCGGAGGTGCCGGTCTACCTCAACAGCCCGATGGCGATCGACGTCACCAAGCTGTACGTGCGCCACGCGGCCTACCACCGGCTTACCGTCGAGGAGTGCCGTCAGGCCTTCGGCCGGGTGCGTCTGGTGAGAAGCGTCGACGAGTCGAAGGCGCTGAACCGGCGGCGCGGCCCCTTCATTGTGGTGGCCGGCGCGGGCATGCTGAGCGGAGGCCGGATCCTCCATCACCTGCGGGCGTTCGGCGGTGATCGCCGAAACACCATCCTGTTGACCGGCTACCAGGCCCGGGGGACGCGCGGCGCCGCACTGCTCCGGGGGGACGACAGCCTCAGGATCCACGGCCGCCAGATCCCGATCCGGTGCGAGGTGGCGAAGCTGGACGGGCTCTCCGCTCACGCCGACCGGCGCGGCCTGCTGGAATGGCTGGAATCGATGGACGGGCGCCCACGAGGCATCTGTCTCGTGCACGGAGAAGAGCCGGCACTCGAATCGCTCGCCGCCGCGGTCTCGAAGTCCGGGATCGAGACCCGAATCCCCGACTACCGGGAGACCATCGAGCTGATGGGATGAAGCTTCCGTACCCGACGGAATCGCCCTCGGGCCCCTTAAGCCTCCGCTCTCTCGCGGATCCAGCTCGCCACGGGCGGTAGAAGCGCCAGTCCCAGCAGCGTCCAGCCGATGATCTGCGGCAGCCAGGCCGGCTGCCAGAGCAGCAGCAGCAACCCGGCGGCGCCGGACAGCCAGCTCCACCAGTAACGGGCCAGCCAGCCTCGCTCCGCCGCGAGCAACCGATCTCGAACGGCGGGCCTCTCGTCGATGAGGAGCGCGGTCTCGAGCACGACCGCCTCGAAGAAGTCCAGCGCAGTGGCATCTCCGATCGAGATCCCGGATCGCTTGGCCAGGACCGCCGCGCCCCTGACGACGCTCTCCAGGATGTGCGCCGTGTCCCGCTCGTCGAGCTCCCCGGACTCGATCCTCTGGGCGAGGTCGATCGCCAGGCCGTCTACGGCGCCCTCGAGCGGCTCCGGCAAACCGGGGCGGATGTCCCGGATGACGTCTCGGATCTCAGCGCTCTGATAGACGGCGAGGTGGTGGGCGAGGAACGCGGCGAAGCGCGTGCCCGAGATGTCCCGGGCGAAGCGCCCCACCGTGAGCTGCACGCGGCCGGAGCAGCGGGGGCAGCTCGCCAGATCCGTGGAGGTGGCGGAGAGCATTGGGGCTGGCGCCTCGCGGCTAGAAGCCCCGAACCGTGATGTTTCCGTTCACCGTCTCGATGTCGATCTCACCGTCCCCATCGCCCAGGACCCCGGTGAGCGAGACTGGAGTGCTCTGCGCATCGTCGAGGGAGAGACCCGATGTGGTGATGCTCCCGTTGGCCAATCTGGCCGAGAACGTGGCCGAAGTGCTCGCGGGGATGTCCAGGTCGATGCTCCCGTTCACCGTGTTCATGTCGATCTCACCGCCCAGAGAGATCGTCACGGTCGCATCGAGGTTGCCGTTCGTCGAGGTCACGTCCGCGCTCCCGACGTGATCCTGGAGCGTGATGTTGCCGTTCGTGGTGATCACCTCGACATCGTCATCCATCGAATCGATCAGGATGTTCCCGTTCACGTTTCGGATGTCGCCCTCGAGCCTCTCGGGTACGATGAGATTGTACTCGACCTCGAAGGTTCTCCCCTCTGTGTCACTCGGCTGCTGGGTGCGAATCACGATCGCATCGCCCTCGACCGTGACGTTGACCTGTAGCCGGTCGAGCTGCTCCCGCGCGTCGGCCAGCGAGCTGGATCGCACCCGCTTGAATCCGCCTACGACGAGTTCCTCCGTCCCGGATTCGGCGATCACGTCGATGTTGCCGTTGATTCCTTCGAGCCGGAACTCCGTTCTGCCCGTGGCGTCCTCCTCGAAGAAGAACTCCTCCTGCGCTTGCTGGCCCCCGCTGAAGAGGTCGCCGCTGCACGCGGACAGTCCCAGCGCAGCGGCCAGGATGCCGACCGAGAAGCAGAGCGGCTGCGCGCGTGAGCGGAACCAGAATACCTGAAAGCGGGAAGCGTCCCGCCGTGAGGTGCGTCGCATGGTTGGGTTCCTCCTCAGAGGTGCTCTAACGAAGTGCTCGGAACTAGTCAACTGTCGGCGACCGACTCGCGAGCTTCCGTGAGCGCGTCGTCGAAGCGGGCCTCGAGAGCCGGGTTGACGCCCCGGCAGCCTTCCACCACCCGCTCGGCCCAGTCGAAGTACTCCAGCTTCCGCTCCGACGTCCAGTTCTTGGGCGGACGGTGCGCGATGTCGAGCAGGTTGCTGCTCTTGTCCGCCACCTTCAGCTGCTTGGCTCGGTTCGACCGCTGCGGCGCGTGCTCGATCTGGAGCCGCTTCCGCTCCAGCTTCGGGAGCGATCTATCATCCGTGACTTCCTCGACGACTCTCCGCACCTCGGGCCCGAACCCGACCTCCAACTCGTCGAGCGTCGTCTCGGTGTCCTCTACGGTGTCGTGGAGGATCGCGGCCTGAAGCAGAACCGGGTCCGACACGCCGCCGACCTCGGCCAGGAGCCGCGCGACGGCGATCGGGTGGTTGATGTACGGGGATGCCTCTCTGCCCTTCCGTCGCTGGTCACGGTGTCTCTCCGCGGCGAACTGGAGAGCGGCAAGAAGGCCGGGAAGCGCGCTGACTTCCTCCTCCGACTCTAACCGATCGACCTCGATGGACCCGGCGGCGTAACGGGAATCCGGGCACCAGATCCGGCCTTCCAGAAGCTCCACGGGATCCGTCGCCGCATCCAGCGCGGTCACGGCGGCCGCTTCCCGGGAGAGGACGAGGGCGGAGACGGCGGCGTCCAGGGCGTCTTCGGAAGAGGCTGCGAGACTCCGGTGCCGCAGGCTCAACTCCGGAAACCTGGCGTCGATGTACTCAGCTCTGGCCTTGGGGCTCGATTTCACCACCGCGTCGGTAAGCAGGCGCGGATAGATCTCCACCACGGCCGGCGGCTCGGCCCGATCGAAGGGCCAGACGCGGTATCCCGCATCGCTCAGCCGCTGCAGGATCGGCATCCCGCGAAGCGACCCCGTGCCCACGGCTCCCGCTCCGCCGATTTGGAACGGACTCTTCGGTCTGATGCCGCCCACGGGCCGAACCGCTGCATCCGTGCGCCGGAAGTACGACGGCAGCTCCGGCCTGGTGCGGCCCGGCCGACCCCAGAACGGCGGCTCGCAGTGTTCGAGCCAGACCTCGGCCTCTCGGTCGGCCAGCTGCCAGAGCTCTCTCGCCGTCGTCAATTCGTGATCACGGAGGAACCAGGCCGGAAGCGAGAAGGCGAAATCCAGGCCGACGAGCAGCCGCGGATCCCGCTCCAGCTCGTCCAGGAGGTGCTCGGCGACCTCGCCCCGGTTCCGGCCGTTCTCGAGTCGGACGAGCTCGCCGTTCCGAGCCTCCGCCAGCCAGATCTTACGCCGAGCGCCGCTCTTCGCGCCCGACCAGTCGATCGCCAGAACACGAGGTGCGTCTTCCAATGACGGTTGGGTGTTCAACTGCTCCTCCGGGACACTGCCGCAACCGGAACCAAGTCCGCCCTCCGGACCAGAGGGTGACGGCGCTCAAGCTAAGGGAAAAGCGCGAAACGCCGACAGGGGCTGCGTGCGGGCAGTCTCCGGCGAAGGTCAGTGAGCCCGGCCGCCTTACGTCAAGCGGACCTCGACCAGCGTAGGGCCTCGAGGGGGGCGCGGCGCGGAAGCCGGGCCACCGTGGTACCGGCATCGCCGATGCCAACGCCGTTTCCTCCCCGGCGCTTGGCCGCCTGAAGGCCCGCGTCGGCCAGCTCGATTAGCTGGCTGAAGTGCGTCATGGACGCGTCCCGCGTGGCGACGCCGCAGCTCACCGTCACCCTGGAGCCGTTCTCCCCGAACTGATCCAGCACGTCGAGAGTGACGCGCGTGGCGAAGGAAGCCGCGCGACGACCTCTCGTTGCGGGCAGGAGAGCGACGAGCTCGTCACCCCCGAAGCGGCCGACCACGTTCCTCCTTCCCCCATGCAGCTCGAGCACCTTCCCGACAACGTAGAGGACGAAGTCACCGTTAAGGCGGCCGTGGCGGCGGTTGTACCACTCGAAACCATCGATGTCGACCTTGACGACCGAGCATCTCCCCTTCCACCAGCCCTTCGTGAACTCCGCCGCGAGAGAGGTCTCGAGGGCGCGCCGGTCTGGAAGTCCGGTGACCTCATCGTCCATGGCTCCCTCCTCCGTTCGTGCCGCCGCGCACGCCTACCGCTCCGCTGGACGCCGCCGAACGAGGAGATCGGCACAGGGCGCTTGACGGAACAGCAGCGGGCACACGGGGCGCGGAAGCAGGCAGGACGGGACAGGTACGTAGAGTTAAACCCTAACCAAGGTTGGCGTCTTTTGGAAGGTGGAGGCCGCGGCGGCAAGACGAGACGGCCTCTCGCAACGGCGGCCGTCTGGCCGGCTAGTTGTCCTGCAGCCCCGCCAGGCGCTCGGGCGTGTCGGCCAGTCGGGGAACCTCGGCGAGGGAGCCGCCCAACTGGGTTACCAGAGCCTCGTAGGCCGCGGCCGCTTCGGCCGTTTCACCGAGCAGCTCGTGCGCCCGGCCCTTCTCGTAGAGCGCGCGGAGTGCGGTGATCGGCCTGTGCCGGCCCTCCCATTCGATCCGGCTCTCCTGGCTCTTCACCATCGCAAGGGCGCGCTCACCGTTCTCGAGTTCGAGGTGGGCCGACACCTCCTCCCACATGACGAAGAAGTCGGGCGGGACTCCGACTTCCTCCTTGAGTCTGTCCAGGGTCCCAACCAGGGCGGCTGGCTCCCCGCTGTAGTAGCGGACGACCGCGGGCAGCAACTCCGGCTCGTACCGGCCCACGCCCAACTCGCGGAACGACTCGGCCTCTTCCAGCGCGCGCAGGACGTCGCCCACCAGCCTGTCCAGCTCCTCGATCATCCCCCGTTCTCCGTATGTCATCATCGCCACCCGCAGTGCGGTGGTGTTATACGGGTCGATCCCATACAGGACGCTGGCCGTCTGACCCGCCTCCCCGTAGCGGCCCGTGAACAGCGTCAACCACGCAACGCTGGACAGGCCTTCGATACGAAGCTCCGGGCGACCGTGGGCCACCCCGATCTCCTCTGCGTCCTGGTAGCTGCGAACGGCCTCATCGAAGGTGCCCTCGAAGGTGTAGGTGTCCCCGATCAGCACCCGCAGCCGCGCCGACACATCGGGACTCGGACCGGGCAGGTAGGACTCGAGCTCGGCGCGCGCGTCGGCCGCCCTCCCCTCCCGAAAATAGGACCTGGTCAGGTGGTCGAGGGCGTAGATGAAGGTCGGCTCGATCTCCAGGGCCTCCCGGTACTGCGCCCGCGCCTTCTCGTACTCGCCAGCCCGCTCCAGGATCTCGCCCCGCGAGTCCCGGGGGTTGGGCTCGTTCGGCTCGAGCGCCGAATAGCGGGCGATCACGGAGTCGGCCGCCGCGAACTCCTTCTTGTCGGCCAGGAGGTAGGCCAGCTTGTTATAGGCGGCAGCGTAGTAGGGGTCGAGCCGGATCGCCTCCTCGATGATCCGCTGCTGCTCGTCACCTTCTGCGGCCTCCCACAGCCAGAGGTGGCCCTCCCGATCGTCGGGATACATCTCCACAAGCGCCTCGAGCTTCTCGCGCGCCGTGTCGACATCATTCTGCACGCGCAGTGCTATGATCCCGTCGATGAGCAGGCGGTCGCGCTCGGAGGCCGCGCCGAGATTCTGTTTGGCGAGCTGCAGCTCCCGGATCCCCCGCGAGTTGTTGCCCTCTTCGAGCTCACGGCCGCCCAGCCGCAGATGGGCGAGCGCGAAGCCCGGATCGATCTGAATGGCGTGCTCGTAATGAGCCTTCGCCTCCGCCATCCGGAACCGGCGCTCCGCCTCCAACCCCTCCTGATAGGCATGGTAGGCCTCGATGTCCTCGGTGGTGATCTCCGCCACCGGTGCGAGCTCCGCCGCCAGCAGTCCTTCGGTTCGCCCTCGGGCTTGCCCGGTTCTGGCTAGGATCTGACCCGAAAGCTCCGCCGACACTTGATCCACAACGGTAAACGCATCCGAACCCCGGGCCCGCGCCGCCGCCGCCACTTCGCCGTTCCGCAGGTTGATGAGGCTGGCGTTCAGAGTGATGTCGTCCCGGCGGCCCAGCACCGTCCCCCGCACCATGTACCGTGCGCCCGCTTTCCGGGAGAGGCGCATCGCCAGGTCGTTGGGGATCGCCTCAACCCCCTCCCTGCCCTCCTGGCGCAGAAGGTCGTAGAGACGCTGGCCGCTCACCACCCGGAGTTCGTCGAGCTGGGCCAAGCCGGTGGTCAGGAGCTCGGCGAGCCCCTGCCCGAGCCACTCCATCTCCGGATCGGCGATCTGGTTGTCGAACGGGATCACGGCCACCGAGGCGTCGCCCAGGTCGACCGCGATCTGGTCGGCCGGAAACTCGCTTCCCGGCGGCGCCGTGGCGATCTGGTAGGCACCCGTCACCCCGATCACGAAGAGGATCGACAGGAGCGCGGTCTCCGTTCGAGTCGGCCGCTGCGGTCCTCGCTCGCCATGGTACCAGGCGATCACGACAGCCGCCGGGAAGCCGACCACGAGGAGGTAGACCACGACGTCCAGGAGCCTCCGCGTATAGCCGTAGTTCTCGACCACGAACTGGGACGCCTCGGTCAGCACCCAGGCTGCACCCGCGTACACGACGATGATCTGAAGGACGCGCCGGCGGCGAATCTCCTCGAACAACCGTGTGGCGTAGCTCATGGCAGGAATCTATCGCTCCGAAAGCCGGAAGGCCGGTGCCTCTCTAGTTCCCGTCCCCGCTCGCCCTCTCGGGAGCCGAGTACGACGCGCCACCGGCCGTCCGATCCTCGTACGGTGGCTGAGCGACCACCGGCGGCGGGCTCACCTCGAGCAGCCGCAGCGACTCGGCGATCGCGGCCTCGAGCTGGGTGTCGATCCCCCGGGCCAGCTCGGAGGGATCCTCCGGAACCTCGATGTCGGGATCCACGCCGTGGCCCTCGTTGAACCAGTTGCCGTCCGTCTGATACATCCGGAAGGTCGGCACCGTGACCACGCCGCCATCCACCATCGCTGGTGCGCCGCTGATCCCGATCAGTCCTCCCCACGTCCTCATTCCCACCAGGGGTCCGAGGCCCACCTGCTTGAAGTAGAACGGGAAGAGGTCTCCGCCCGAGCCGCTCCAGCCGTTGATGAGCATGACCTTGGGGCCGTTGTGCGCGGCCGGCGGGCTCTGGAACTGCTCCCGGTCTCGGACCGCCCAGTAGCTGAGCGTCTTCCGGCTCAGCAGCTCGATGAATCGGTCCGGGATCTGCCCGCCCGAGTTCCACCGCTCGTCGACGATGAGCGCGTCCTTGTCCCACTGCGCCTGGTACTGGCGGACGAGCTCGCTCTGCCCGTCGCGACCGGTGTTGCGCACGTAGATGTAGCCGACTCGCCCGTCCGTCTCGTCTGTCACGTGCTTCCGGTGCTCCTCGATCCAGGCCAGGTGGCGAAGCCGGGTGTCGCTGTCCAACGGCTCGACGACCACCTGCCGCGCGCTCGTCATCGTCGGTCGGTCGTTGACGGTGAGGATCACCGTCTCGCCCCCCAGGCCCTGGAAGGAGGCCCAGGGGTCCCTGGCGGTGTCGACCGGGATCCCGTTGACCGCGAGCACGTAGTCGCCCTCGTTCACGTCGACCCCCGGCAGGTCGAGCGGCGACCGGACCTCGGCGTCCCACTGCGCGCCGCGGAGGATCTCGGCGATCCTGTAGGCACCCTGTCCCGCTGGCAGCCCGCGGCCCGCGACCTCGGTGCCGGCGTTGTCGACGAGCGCCCAGTTCACCCCCAGTAGGCCCACGCCACGACGATCCGCCCGCTCGGTGTCGCCGCCGCCCCGGTAGGAGTGCGACGAGTTCAGCTCGCCGATGAGCTCGCCGATCACGTAGTTCACGTCCCAGCGGGTCACGGCGTCCTCGATCAGCGCGCCGTACTGCTCGCGCATCGCGTCCCAGTCCACGCCGTGCATGCCGGGATCGTAGAAGAAGTCGCGCTCGAACCGCCACGCGTCGGCGAACAGCTGCCTCCACTCGGCCCTCGGATCGACCAGCAACTCCATCTCGGCCAGCCGTAGCGGCTTGTCCATCTTCTGGTCCGCCGCCAGCTTCACGATCGTCGCCGACTCGTCCTTCCACACGAGCAGCTTCCTTCCGTCCGCCGACAGCAGGAAGCCATCGGCGTCGGGGACGACCGTCTTCTCCTCCCTCTCCTCGAAGTCGTAGTAGACGACCGGGCTCGGCGTGTCCTCGACGGAGCCCGCTCGGGCCTGCCGGTGGTAAAGGACTTTCCCCTTCGCACCCGTCGGGTTCTCGTAGTTCCCCGGCTCGACCGGGAGGATCACGATTCGCTCCTCGAAGCCGTTGAGCTCGATCTCGACCGGCTCCGGCTCTCCGTTGCCGTTCTCTCCGTTGCCGTTCCCGTTCTCGCCGTTGCCGTTTTCTCCGTTCCCGCTCCCCTGCTCATCATCTTCATCACCCTTTTCCTCGTCGTTCCGAGGAGGGATCGGCGAGGCAACATCGGAGCGGAGCGCGACGGCGACGATCTGCTGAGAGTTCGGGTAGCTCCAGGCGTTGTCGACGTCGCCATACACGGGCTCGAAGTTCCGCATCGTGGCCATGAAGAGGTACTTGCCCTCGGGTCCGAAGCTCGGGTGCCAATCCGAGTAGTAGCCCGAGGTGGCCTGATTCAGTCGACCCAGACGGGTGTCGTAGAGAAAGACCGCGTTGTTCCGATTCTCGACCGCCCGGCTGTAGGCGAGCCAGCGGCTGTCCGGCGACCAGCCGAAGTCGTGGTGGTCGAGCGCGCCGTGGCTGCGGGTGAAGCCCTTGTCGATCCTCGTCGTCGCGGCCGCGTCGATGTCATGGATCCAGTACGTCTCCGTATCGTCCACGAACGCCAGCTTCCTGCTGTCGGGCGACCAGTAGGGCGTGTAACGGTAGCCGGGCCCCATGCTCGTGAGGACGCGCTCCTCGCCCAGGCCGTCGGCCGCGCGAAGCGTGAGCTCGTACTCCCCGCTTCGGTCGCTCCAGTAGGCGATCCACTTCCCGTCGGGCGACCAGGTGGGCGAGCGCTCGGCCACGCCGGAGCTCCGAGTGAGGTTGAGGATCGGGCCGTGCTCGGCAGGTACGGTGAACAGCTCGCCCCGCGCCTCGACGACCGCGCGCTTGCCGGAGGGCGAGATCCAGCCGGCCTGGATGTTTCCGGCCACCTTCTCGACCCTGGGCTTGAGGCTCGCCAGGTCGGTGACCAGGCTGACGTCGACCTCGCGGACCTGCTCGTCGGACAGATTCATCAGATAGAGCTTCCCGCCCGCCTCGAAGACGATCTCCTCAGGGCCGATCGCCGGGAAGTGGACGTCGAAGTCGCTGAAGTCGGTGACCTGCCGTTTCTGGCCGCTGCTCCGGTCAAGGGCCCAGATGTTGTTTCGCATCGCAGGGCCTGCATCGCTCAGGTAGTAGAGCGTCTCGCCGGCCCACATCGGCTGCGCGTCGTTCGCGTCGCTTTGGGTGAGGTTCCGGGCGTCGAAACTCTGGAGGTCGAAGATCCAGATGTCGGGATTCGAGCCGCCGCGGTATCGCTTCCAGGTCCGGAAGTCCCGCGACTGCGGCATGTAGGCCAGCGTGCGCCCGTCGGGTGCGAGCGCCCCGAACTCGCCATAGGGGACCGGAAGTTTCTGCGGCATCCCGCCCTCGACGCTGGTCTTGTAGAACTGGCGATAGCGCTGCCGGCCGCTCTCCATCGAGCTCGCGTAGAGGATGGACTCCCCGTCCGGATACCAGTCCAGCATCCGGTCGCCGAACGGGTGGTGCGTGACGCGCACCGGATCTCCGCCGAACGCCGGCATCACGTAGATGTCCTGGTTCCCATCGTAGTTGCCGCTGAAGGCGATCTGCCTCCCGTCGGGGGAGAAGCGCGGAAAGGACTCCTCGCCCCGGGGGGAGCTGAGTCGCTGGGCCGTGCCGCCAGCCTTCGGGACGGTCCAGATGTCGCCCGCATACACGAAGGCGATGTGGCTCTGGCTCACATCCGGGTAACGGAGCATCCGGGCGTTGACCTGGGCCTTCAGCGCCCCGGGGGTCGCCATCGCCAAGAGCCCAAGGCCCATCGCGAGTCGGGTGAAGAACGGTCGAATGTTCATGTCGGCTCCTGGATTGCCTCTGGGTGGGTTTGCCTGTTTGGCGTGCTCAGCCTGCAGGCGGGTGCGATCTGTGGATTGGGTATGTTCGTTTCGCGATCATGCCGGCCAAGGGCCCTCGCGTACGATCGCCATCCTCAACAAGACAGCCATAGGACAGCCGGGCCCCTGCCTTGGTTGCAACATCCCCGAACCGGAAGAGCGAGAGGGCCGCCCAACCATTATCCCAACCCATCCACACCATGCGCCACCGGTGGGTCGGCCCCCGCCATTGTTGAAATATAGTGTAAGTTTTCAGTAATACAAGTGCGTCAATCCGGCGCTCGCTCTCATGCCATACTACGGGAGTTGGTGGCAGGGGGTTTCAAGGGCGGTGGACGGGCGCTCGAGACAAGGTCGCGTGGGTTATGTGGCCTCGCCACGGAGGCGAAGCGCTAGCTTCCCTGCGTCTCGGCGGTAGCGTCTTCCTCGGCGATTGAGCGGGCGCGCTCCACCAGCTCGGCGAAGCGCGGCTCCCCGCTGAGCCTCTTGAGGTATTGCTCGCTCTCAAGGAAGTCTGGGTTTCGGATTACTCCCGTGTCGACAACGCACTCGAGGGCGTCAAGCGCCTCCTGGGTGTGCCCGGCGGCGGCGTGCGCGCGGGCCTCCTGGTAGCAGACGCGGGGGCTCTCCGGCTTGGCCGCGCGGGCCACGCTCAGCGATACCAGGGCCCGCTCCGGATCGGTGTCGATGAAATCCCTGGGCACGTAGAAGATCGTGTTCGTGAAGGCCGTCTCGATGAGCCGCTGGGCCGCCAGCGCGTCGGCGGTGTCCTGGGCGACCTCGGCTCGCCGGCGGATCTCCTCCAGCTTCAGATCCTTGATCATCTTCTCGGCCACCCTGGCCGGATCATCGGACGAGCGGAGCTCCTGCAGGAAGTCGACCAGCTTCATGCCGAACTCCTGCTCGGCCTCGGCGTGCTTCTTCCTCTGCTTGGTCAGCTCCTTCACCTCCTTCGACCGCTCGAGCTCGTTCGCCCGGTCGGAAGCCTCGGTGAGCCGCCCGATCGGCACGAGGTTCACGAAGTCGTTCACCAACGCCCGGTAGGCCTCGGCCGCCGCGAGGGGCCGGCCCTGCGCGTCGAGCTCCCGGGCCTCTTCCAGCCAGCGGGTGAAGAACGCATCGACGAGCTCGAGATCCACCGGGCGCAGCCCGTCCTTCATGGCTTGGATCTCCAGCCAGTCCACACCCCGCTCCGCCAGATCTTTCGGCAGCCATGTGTGGGGACCCTTGAACAGCACGAGGCGATGCGGGATGTCGAAGTTGTCGAGCATCGCGTGGAGCTTCAGCATCTCCTCGTAGTTGAAATCGGTGTTTCCGCTCGCTCCGAAGAAGGAGAAGGGCTGGGCCTCGAGCATGCCGGGGTACGCGAGGGCGACGCCGCCGCCGGGGAGTCCGCCGCCGACCCCGATCATGCCGGCCACGTGTCCGGCCAGGTTGACCGCGAACGGCCACGACATGCGCGCCGTGCCCGAGAAGCCGCACAGGTAGAGACGGTTCAGGTTCGCCGAGAGCAGCTGCTGCGTGTCGGCCAGCATCGCGTCAAGGGCGACCTCGTTCGGCTCGACCGGCCCGTCGCTCCTCGTGTCGTAGGAGCTGATTAGGATCCAGCCGTAGCGTTCCGCCGCATCTCGAAAGAGCTCCATCGGAATGTGCGCCCGGCCACGCGGGTCCATCAGGTACATGACGGGCCACGTGCGTCCCAGGTCGTACTCGGACGGCAGGTAGAGCGCGTAGCTCTGGGTCGGATCGGAGACGGAGACGACGCTGTCCACGACCTCCCCGACGGGGAAGGTGTCGGCGGCGGCGTGCGGGCTATGGAACTCGGCGTCCGCCGAAATGAGGGTCGACGAAGCGCATAAGGTGGCCGCCGTCGCCGCGACCGCCGCACGACCGATCAGTCGCTGGTAGCAACGCATGGTGCACGAACTCCAGGAGTCCTGATTCGATTCCTCCGCTTCGGATCTCGCGACCCGAGGCCTTCGCCCATTCAACGTACCAGGAAGGAATACGGGACGCTGGCCGAGGGCACATTCTCACGGCCAGGTACGGGTCGGTCGCAGCCTACCATCTTGAGGGCCGGGAGCCAACGAACAGCTGGCTCCCGGCCAGATCGGAACAGCTCGATCTGGAGGGCGGCGGCGGCCGGCCCTACGGGGCTGGCTCGACGTCGACGGGGTCCGAGGGGCCCGAGCACCCTTCCGGTCCTGCTAGTGGATCGGAACCCGGGTTGCAGACGACATACGTGTAGGGCCAGGTCGGGGTCTTGCCCAGGTTGTCCGTATACGACCCCGAGTTGCCGGGCGTCGCGATCTCGTCGTTGTTCCGGAAGATGACGACCGTCTCGTCCCCACCACTCCACGCGAGATCGGTGCGCCAGTTCTTGCCCTTCTTGTAGGGGTCGCTCGCCTCGAGGTTCTGAGGCGGGGCGCCCGGCGGCGGCGGTGGTGGTGGCGGTGGCGGCTCCCCGGGGCTGCACTCGAGCGGATCCACGGCTGTGTCCACGTAGCCCTCGCCGGAGAGTTGGGTTACGCAGAAGTGCATCGACGTCACCCTCCGCATCTTATCCGACGTGATCATGGCCGTGCCGTATTGGATGCCCCCGTCGGTGGTCCCGGCGTCCGGGTAGGTGGGGCTGGGTTCGCCGTTCACGGTGAAGAAACCGTCCACCCTCACGCCGGGGGCTGGTTCTCCAGCCTCATTCACTACCGCCACCGAGACGTTGCCCACCACACGGTTCCCTTGGGCCGAGACCAGGATGACTGGGGGGACTTCACCGACCGACACGGCCAAATCCACCGGCGGGTTCACGACGGGGGTGCCGCAGCCAGCGGACAGCGAGCACAGCAGCAGGTTCGGCGAGCCGGGGCCGGGATCCGAGATGATCCCGGGAGTCGCGGCATCGCGGATGGCGGCGAAGACTTGAGCGGGGCTGAGGTTCGGGTTCTCGTGGAGGTACAGCGCCGCCGCACCCGCGACGTGTGGGGAGGCCATCGACGTGCCGCTCTTCGTCGCGGAGGCTCCATCGCTCGTGTGTCCGGCGGACACGATCGATGAGCCGGGCGCGAAAATGTCGACGCACGTGCCATAGTTCGAGAAGTAGGAGCGCGCGTCCAGGGAGTTGGTCGAGCCGACCGTGAGCGCCGCGTCCGTGCTGGCGGGGGATCGGGTGCAGGCATCCGTGGCGTCGTTACTCGCCGCGACGGCATACACGACCCCGGAGTTGATGGACCCGGTCACCGCATCGTCGATCGCCTGGAAGTGGCCCCCACTGAGGCTCATGTTGGCCACCGAGGGTCCGCTGTGGACGGCGGTGACCCAATCGATCGCGTCGATCACGCCTGACGCGCTGCCCGATCCCCCGCAGTCCAGGACCCGAACGGCCGTCAGGGTGACGGCCTTCGCCACTCCGTAGGAGCTCCCACCGACGGTGCCGGCCACGTGGGTACCGTGCCCGTGACAGTCCTCTCCATCAGGCGTGCCATCATCGATCACGTCGAAGCCGGGCTGCGCCCGGCCTCCGAAATCGTCGTGCGAGATCCTGATCCCGGTGTCCAGGATGTACACCGTGACGCCGTCCCCGGTGAAGCCGTACGTGTAGCTGCCGTCCAGGGGGAGGTTCGCCTGGTCGATCCGGTCGAGCCCCCAGGAGGGCGGACTCGTCTGCGTGTCCCCGATCGTCACCACCCCGTCGGGCTCCACGTATTCCACGTTCGGGTTGTTGCGGATCCCGTTGATGGCCTGCGCCGGCAGCCGGGCCGCGAAGCCCTTGATGGAATGTTGATACGTGAGCCTGAGGCTTCCTCCGTGCTCGTTCACCAGCCGGCGCGCGAGGCCTGGCGGATCTACCACGCCCGGCTTGAAGACGACGATCCAGTCGTCGGGGCCCGGCTGCGTGGCGTTGGCCGATACCGCGTCGAACGAGATGTCGGCCGGCGTCTCGGGCGCCACCGGCGCCGGTGTGTCTCCGCAGGCGGCGAAGACGAACGTTGCCGAGAGAATCGTGATGGGAAGAAGTGTCGATGGGCGGAACGATCGCCTCATAGTGCCTACCTCACCTCTGGGATGATCAGCTCGCTTGGGTTGAGACTCTTACCCTTCTAATCCCGGTCAACACCAACGATCCGCCGTCTATATTCGGACACGGACCTGGAATCGTCTCGACCGGCCCCAACGACCTAGAGAGATGAGTGAGTAACGCAGGTTTCGCTCCTTTTCGTTTGACGGATGCGAAGTCCAAGATTCACGGGGGTTTGCGAGCCTGGGTCCTTGCTCCGGTGGCACGGCTGTAACTGCGCCGACACATGCGAAGGCCCGGCTCGACGGCCGGGGCTCCACGCCATCGCTGGTGACTACGAAGGAGGAAGGGGCGAACCGCAACGAGGGCGGAGGGTGTTGGTCACTCGTTCGACTCTGGTTGGGTGAGCTTCTCTAACATCATTATGGCATTGGTGTTATCAGGCGCCATCTCAAGCGCTTTCTCGTAATTGTCGATCGCGAGCTCCTTCTCGCCTGCCTCCATGTAGGCCTCGCCGAGGCTGTCGTACACGTTCCCCGATTCCGGGTAGGCCTCGACGTTGAGCCTGAAGATCTGGATCGCCTCCGTGACAAGGCCTTCGCCGAGCAGGAAGTAGCCGGCCTCGTTCATGGGCCTCTCGGTGTTCACGAACCGATGGGCCGAATCCGACCTGTAGACTTCGTACGACTCGACCGCCGCCTCGATGCCCCCGCGCTGATACGCCGCCTGAAGAAGCTCGATCAGCGATGGGATCGCGGCGCCCGGCCCGAGGGCGAGGATGGCGTCCAGCGCCGGATCCCTGTTCTGGTGGAGATCCTCGGCGGTCAGCTCGGCCGCCACGTCGGGCGGCACCCAGGGGCGGTCGTCCCATGGCATTCCGTCCTGCCAGTAGAGCGTCGAGACGGAGACCCGCAGCTTGCTGTTGGGCAGACGAAAGGCGCGGGCGTCACCGTAGTGGTTGGGGGAGCCTCCGGTCGGCTCTCCCACGAAGACCGCCGAAGTGTGCTCGTCCAGGATCGTGGCCAGGTTCTGGGCGGCCGAGAAGGTGCGGCGGCCGGTGATCACGAACAGCCGCCCCGGCTGGTTCCACCGGTCGCTCCCGACGAGCCGGTGCCAGATCGGACGTGCGAGAAAGTTGTTCCCTCCCCCGTTGAACCGGATGTCGAGGACGAGCCGCTCAGCGCCGTTCCGCTCCGCCGCGTCCAGGACACGCTCGATGAACGCGTCGACCGACTCTCCGTCCTCCTTGTCGCCGACCACGTTGAACTGCACGTACTGGGTCCGGGCCTCGGGCAGGTGCCGGTCCCAGTACCAGTTCTCCGGATCGTTTAGATACAGCGGCGTCTCCTCTCCCGGCGCCCACATCGTGGGCCAGTCGGCCGGCGCCCCCAGCCGGAGCGGGTCGTGTCCGAGGTTCGGCAGCTGGTGGACACCCTCCGGAAGCGCCGAGGGCGTGAGCACCGCCGAGCTCTGACCGCCCAGCGCATCTTCGACGACGATGTTCAGCCGGTTCAGTTCCTCGGCGATGCCGGCTCCCCACATGACCTCCGGCACCAGCATCAACGCGGGAATGCCGAGCCGCTGATGAAACGCGTTGTCTCCCGCGGCAACGGCGCGGAGCCGCTCGGCCGCCTCGTCCACCTTGGAGCCTCCAATCCAGAGGACCCGCTTGCCGACCAGGTTCACGAACTCGGGCGATGCCGACCGGACATACAGGCCGTCGCTGAACCACCAGAGACGGAGGGGATAGAGGGCGCCGATGAAAGGAGGCTCCAGACGCACCCGGCTGTGCCCATCCCCCGGGCCCAGCATGGCCACGATCTGCATGAAGCCCACCAGGATTTGCGGATAGCCGAGCTCCGAAATCCGGCCGCGCAGCCGTCTCACGGCCGCCTCGAACTCCTGGCGTGTCACGTGGTGCCAGGGATTCGGGTGCTGCTCGGAGATGCGAGCCGTCAGGAACGTGAGGTCCTCCTGCCAGGCCTCCGGCGTCAGTGTGGCCGGGTCGGGAATCGGGCTCTCGGGAGCGGTTTGTGCGGCGTGCTGCGCCATCAGCGGCGTTGTCGCCGCGGAGCCGGCGAAGGCCGCAACGGCGGCGAGGCCAGCGAGGCGGATCGATGCCGCGAGCGTGAGGGCAGGCAGGCGACGTGGCGACCGCGATGGCGGGGGCCGGGATGTGTACTGTGCGCTCGGTCTACTCATGGGTCTCTCCAGGAAGTCATTCCGCGACACCCGAGGGAGTCTCAGCCGACCACAAGGTACGTGCTATGGGGCGTCTCGTCCGTAAGCCGCCGTCCGCAGGCGGAGAGCGGCGCCGGGTTTGGGCTTTCTCGACGTGCGACGCGCGGCACGCTCGAGGTTGCTCCCCGTGCCACGGCCGAGCAAGTTCGCTCCGCGTTCCCCTGGCGTTTCTCCGTTGATGCCCTGTTGGGCAGGCTGCCGATATGAAGGAACTATGGATTCGCCGGATTTCGACGCGATCATCGAGGACTTCTTCGACGCCTATTTCGACTTCCATCCGACGGAAGCCGCCGAGGCCGGTCTGCACGACTACGACGGCCTCACGGGCCGTCGCGATGCAGATGTTATCGGCACGTACATCGACCGTCTCCGGCAGCTGGAGAACCGGCTCGAGGCGGTGGGTGGCGCTTCTCTCACGCCCAACGCCGCCCTGGACCGCGAGCTGATACTCCGCCAGGTGCGAGGCGACCTCTTCTGGCTCGACGAGGTCGGAACGTGGCGAAAGGATCCGCGTTTCTACGCCTCTCAGATGGACCTCTCCCTTCTCCTGCTCTCGCAGCACGCGCCTCTCGAGGAGCGGATGGGCTCGATCGTGGCCAGGCTGGAAGCCATCCCGGCGCTGCTGGAGGCGGCATGGGCCAACATCGAGAACCCGCCCGGTCCGTTCGTGGAGACGGCGCTGGTCAACTATCGCGGCCTGCCCGCTTTCCTGCGAGGAGACCTGTCGGAGGCCCTGGCTCCGGTCGGGGATTCCGAACTGCAGGCTAGATATGCGGCGGCCCGCCACGCGGCGACGACGGCTATCGAGGACTACGCCTCCTACCTCACCGACGAGGTTCTGCCGGAGGCGCACGGCCGGTATGCGCTCGGCCCTGACCTCTACCGCAGGATGAACGCGCTGCTAGCCGGGGTGGACCTCCCGATCGACCGGTTGGAGGAGATCGGGCGAGCGGAGATCGATCGCCTGCGGGCGCTGGGAGACTCGCTGGCCGAGCAGATCGTGCCCGGAGGTGGGATCGAGGCCGCCTTCAACGCGCTGGGACAGGACAGCCCTGCCGCCGGAGCCATCGTCGAGACCGCCGCGGGCAACATCGACGGACTCGTGAATTTCGTGGACAGCGAGGGGATCGGGACGCTTCTGCCGGGTACGGTCGAGGTGAAGGAGATCCCGTCGTTCCGGCGCACGAACTTCGCCTACATCATGATCCCCGGCCCCTTCGAGCCCGCCAACACCGGCTTCTACTTCATTCATCCCGTCGATGCGTCCTGGTCGGAGGCTGCGGCGCGAGACTTCCTGCGACGCAACAACCGGTGGACGATCCTCAACGCCTCGGCTCACGAGGCGTACCCGGGCCACTACCATCACTTCACCCACATCAACCGCGCGCCGACGAAGACGCAGCGGTTGCTGACCGCCTACGTGACGACCGAAGGCTGGGCGCACTACACGGAGGAGATGTCCTGGCGCCAGGGGCTGGCCGGCTCGAACCCCCGCCTGGGCCTCGCCGTCGTGCAGGACGCTCTGCTGCGGGCCGTCCGCTATCTCTCCTCCATCGGACTGCACACCCAGGGGATGACCGTGGCGGAGTCGGAGCAGATGTTCCGTGCGCTCGCCTACCAGGACTCGGTGAACGCGCGCCAACAGGCGCTCCGCGGGACGTACGACCCGGGGTACCTGAACTATACGCTGGGCAAGCTGATGGTCATGCGGCTGCGGGAGGATCTCCTCGAGGCGCGAGGGGCAGAGCTGGACCTGCGCAGCTTCCACGACGAGTTCATGGCGGCCGGCGCTCCGCCGGTGCCATGGATCGCCAGCACCATGCTCGGCGACCCGGACTGGCAACCCTTCCGGTAGGGGGTACACTACCTCCTAGTGCCGACTGCCGCAGGCGAGCTCCTCGTGTCTAGCCCGGGCGGGCCGCGAAGATCTCTGCCAGGAAGCGGTGCACGAGCTTGGCGGCGGTGAAGGCGCTCGCGTGGTGGCCCGGCAGGTCGAGCAACTCCACGACATCGAAGGCGACGATCCTGCGCGAGGCGGCGACGAGGCGAAGCAGTGCGTTCACCTCGTACCAGTAGAGCCCTCCGGGCTCCGGCGTGCCGGTCGCCGGCATCACGCTCGGATCGAACGCATCCACATCGATCGTCACGTACACGTCTTCGCTCAGGAGTCTAGCGGCGCGCTCCATCCACGGCCGGGCGCCGGAAGGATCCTCCGCTCCTGCCCGCTCGGCGGCGATCTCGTGCGCGAAGAAGACGCGTTCCTCGTCGAGGCCCTCCACCTCCGAGGTGTCGAGGCTTCGGATGCCGACCTGCACGATCGGGCAGCGCTCCCGCACGC
>Ga0255053_10000286_pt1 | contig 27511 bp, 15 predicted proteins | sample JV7_2_22_MG_FD_188635 | JGI IMG/M metagenome (GOLD analysis project Ga0255053, IMG submission 188635) | Seawater microbial communities from Jervis Inlet, British Columbia, Canada - JV7_2_22 | ecosystem: Environmental > Aquatic > Marine > Inlet | place: Canada: British Columbia | collected... | reverse complement strand
CCCATCCGCGCCCTGGTACTCCGCCCAGGCATGAAGACCTGTCCGAGCCTGGCCGTCAACGCCAATCCAGCCCACCGCGAGCCTCGACGGGATTCCACTATCGTCGAGCATGGCGACGACGAGCGAGTTCTGCACGTCGCAATCACCAGCACCGATGGCCACCGCACGGGCAAAGAGCCCAATCGATTGTTCCCTTGCCTCCCTATGTCTGGCTTCCGTTTCTGCCGACGTGTCGTAGGCAACGCGCTGCCTGACAAACTCGGCCGCCTCGAATGCGCGATTTGAAACCGTCAATTCCTCGAGCTCGTGGACGAATTCGGCGACATCCGGAGGCAGCGCCGGCCAGACACCCATTTTCGAGCTCTTACCTGACCTGCCCGGCCCAGATCGATAGCGCAGCCTGCCGACTCGAGGCGCTTCCAGCCACACCGCCGGCTGACCCGTTGCGACGGCAAAGACCGGCAGCTGTCGATCGTCCAGGCGGACACTCCCCGGGTCGAGGACATGACCTGTGGCGACCGGAAGTCGCAACAAGCCCGCCGGCGAATCGACACCGAGCTCGACCTCGAGACAGTCGTCGGTGCAGGTTGTCCCCTCGTACCGTCCGATCAGCTGTTGATCTTCTGAATTGGGCCGCCCGTCTGTGAGGATCCCTGTGACCCATAGCGCGGCAAAGAGCTGTCCGTCATCCGCCGGTCGGTAGCTGAGATCGACGGTCAGAACACCGCTGCCGATACTGTCGACGTCCGGCCCCCGGTAACGGCCCCAAAGGTCACGGTAGGGAACCGCCGGCAGCGGCGCGATCGATGCCGCGGATTCGGAAATCATCAAATCCGTTATCGGGCCCGGCAGCCATGAAGGTACTCCCCGCAACACGAGCCCGGCCAACGCAACGGCCAGAACCACCGCGGTGATAACTTTCGGAACACGGGAGACCGACCACGCTCCACGCCAGCGCTCGACCAGCCGCAAGGGCGCCGACAGGCCCGCGTGCCGATCGAGCTCCGCCCGAACGAGGCGGCTCAGCTCACGGTGGCCGACCGCAACCAGTCGCCTCAGCGCGCGGTCTTCCCGCGCATCCCCGCGGGCCATCAGCACTTCGAGGTTTCGGCTGTCGATGATTATTCTCGGCGAGAGCCCGTCTGTCGCTCCGGCCAGAGTCGGTGGTTTTGGCCTCGCTTCAACCAGTAGCTCATCGAGTGTCGCCGCATCACGCACCCGAAATCCGTGGGCGAAGATTTCGGCCCGGGGCTCGAATCCGAGGCCGACGACTCCACGCAGCTCTCGACGACGAAAGCTCATACTCGGTGGCGGCAATGCCGGCTCCGCCCGTACGAGACGGCCGTTGACCCGCACCTCGAGAGGTTGTTCGGCTCGGTCTCGACAACGCAGCGACGGCGCGTCGCGGAGGATCGAGGTCGTCAGGAACTGCTCGAGATGGTCCGTGGACACCCGCCGCTCGAGAACCACCTCGGTGCCCCGTCGCATCGTCGTTTGTTCACGCCTTACCACCTCGAGCTGACCATCGAGACGGATCTGCCAGCTATTTCCGCGTTGAGGTCGCGAGCGCACCACGATCTCGTCGGGTTCGAATCGGAGTACCGACCAGAACCCGATTCCGAAGCGTCCCGCGGTTCGCGAACGGCCCCTTTTGGATGACGCGTAGAGAGAGAAGAGGTAGCGCTGCGCATGGTCGAACGTCATGCCGACGCCGTCATCGCGGCAGCTTATGCGCTCTTTCCCTTCTGTAATCGAAGTTTCGAACCAGACCCGATGCGCGCCGGCGTCGCGCGCGTTTTGAAGGAGCTCCCGCACGAAGACCCAGGAGTCCGAACCGTACCGCTCAGCTTCCAAGCGAGCGCGCTCCCGAAAGGCATTGCTGGTGGTGTTCGTCACGGCACCAGTGTAGGCCGACCCATCCGCCCTGAGGCTATGGGGCTATGAGGCTATGGCGGCCGTGACAATGGCAGCCACATAGTGAATCGCTATCGGGATCGCTATCGAACGCCTGCGACGCCATATCTCGATAGCGATAGCGATTCCGATTGCGATAGCGACCGAAGACCGGCTGGACGGGTAGAATGGTAGTAGTGACCAACGAGCAGACCTCCCGCTTGCGGACCTTCATCCGGTCGACCCTCGGGTGTGGATGTCCCGACGACGCCCTGGAATGGATCCAGTGCACCCACACCGAGCTCACCCAGGAGCAGGACACGCGGATCACGCGAATCGACGTAGGCGGACAGCTCCTCGTCTACGTCCTCGAGATCGAAGGGCCCGACCGGCGCGCCGAGGAGGCGCTCCCGGCGGTTGTCGCGGCCGCGACCGTCGACCGGGCGACCAGCTGCTTCAACCGTCTACGGGTCGTCGTGGCGGTCGACGATCCGGAGGAGATGAGACCCCGGCTCGAACACACCTTCAACGGCTCGGCGCCCGCCGACGAGCGTGTTCACCTGCACGTCGTAGGGTCGACTGAACTGCCGTTTGAGTAATTCCTCGAAGGGTTCGCAACGCAGCCACTGATAGGCGGGAGGGGATAAACTCCTCCCCTACAACGCAAATGAGAACGTAGGGGCGGGGTTTACCCCCGCCCGAAATTCCCCGAGTTTTTTGGGAGGATCAGTACAGCGGCTCGGCCTCGATCCACGGCATGGTGGTCTCGCCCTCGAGCTGATGACTCGTGCGGTCATCGCAGGTGTGTGTCATTTGGCCGCAGCTCGGGCAGGTATGAACCTCGCCCATCATGGTGCGATCGGTCTGTTCTGCCGACCACACCTGAATAGCGTCACAGTATGTGCAACGAATGGGATCCGGTCTTTGCATGAGACTTTTGCCCCCTTCCCGTCTTCCAGGGCAACCTATCTCAAGTGTTCAAATGATTGAAAGTCCGACTGCGGCATATTTCCGCACTGCGGCACAAGAAGGCTATGGGCTATGCGCTATGGGCTATGGGCTTACGAGAGGCGCAACGGCCAATCTTCGGAGCAACGGTACCTCATAGCTCCTGGCCCATAGCTCATAGCCTCAAAGCAGTCGTTCGTTCGCATCTTCGCCGAGTGCAATCACCGATCGGAAAAGCGCCCGCACGATTTCGATGTTGTTGGACAGCAGGTCGAAGAAGTCCTCCGCCTCGATGATAAGGACCCGTGAGTCACTCGCCGCCGCCGCATCTCCCAACCTCGTCCGACCGCTGAGAATGTCGAGGACGCCGAACCGTCCACTCGGGCCGACGACCACACCGGTCCCTTCATCGGCCTCCAGACGCACCCTACCCTCGACCACGCAGTAGAGGCTGTCGGCCGGTTCCTCGCGCCGGAAAATGACTTCGCCCTTTTCGTACGAGTGTTCGTTGGCAATCGCAGCCAGCCTCAACACCTGTTCGGCGTTGCAGTGGGCGAAGAGATCGACCCCCTGAAGGAAGACCATCATCTCGATCTGTGCCATGGGGCCCATGTCGCTCTCTCCTCCTCTCGCAAGCACTCCGCGGGTCCGCGGCCCGGCTTCCACCTTATGGCAAACCCAGGCAGCAGTCTCCCTCACCATTGGTTCTTCAGCCTCCTCGGCGAGTGACTTCACCATCGGGTAGAGAACCGCGATCTCCTCATCCCAGACGTTGTAGAGGGCCGCGAGAACGATTCCGATCGCACTTGGATCGTTTACCGGGTCGATCTGGATCATCCGCTTCAGGGTCTCTTCCGGCGATTCGAAGTGGATACCAAAGGTCGCCTGCGCGCGCCGCAGCTTGTCCTCCGGTGGCGCATCATCGATGACCGCGAAGAGATCCCGCCGCAGTGATCCCGAAAGCGTGTTGTCGAGGTATTCGAGGGCGCGGGAACGCATTTTTGTCTGGCCTGACAGGAGGCTCCTCTGGGCGGCACGAACGTCCTCGGGGTTCTCGACGAGCTCGAGCAAACCGAAGATGTTGCCGACCGAGTTCACCAACCGCTGGGCAAGCAGCTGTTGCGGGAGGGTAGGCACCCGTCCATCGACCTTCCACACCGCCAACGGACCATCCAACCGAGCCTCGTGCAACGACGAGACGGCCCACAGATCGGCGAGGATGCGCAGATAGTAGCCAGCCTCGTCTCTGAGCCTGTGGGTGATCTTGCGCCGGTTGAACTTGAGGTCGAGACGGCGTATGCGAAGGTAGCCCAGCGCCTCGATGATCTTCGTCCGCAGCATGGCGTCGGGAGCGTCAAGGCAGTCGATGAGCGCATCAACCGCCGCCTGAGATTCAATGAGGGCGATGGTCTTGGGAACTGCCCGACGCACCCAGATTTGCTCGTCCGGAGACCGCATGAAGAGGAGCAGCGGGTCCATCGCCGCCTCCCCTTGCGCGACCAGCGCCTCACGCGCCTCGTGTTTGAGGCGCCGGTTGGCCATCAGCGAGATCAGAATGGTCGCGTAGAGCGGGTTCGGGCCACTACGTTTGAACCGCTGGCGAACAGCGCCGATGGCCGCCTGGACCACTTTCAGGTCGCGGTCGTAGAGGAGCTGGACCAGGATGTCGCTCGCCACCGGGTCGCCGACCTGGCCAAGTGCGCCGGCGATTTCAGCGCGGACATGCGGCTCGTCGTCCCGGACCATCTCGGCAAAGACCTGTTCGGCGCGATCAACTCCCTCACCCTCTCCGTTCCCGAGCAGGCTGACCACCGCCGACGCCCGCAGACGGGGGTCGCGCTCGTCGAGATGCTGCAGCATCAACTCCGCTGCGCGTTCTCTGCGGAGCTGGGTGAGGGTGCGCATGGCGCCGGTGCGCACCTCGGCGTCTTCGTCGCCGAGAGCGCGTTCCACCATGTGGGCCGCATCCTCGCGGCCGGTGTCGGCCAGGATGTCGAGGGTCTTGCGCCGAACTTCGGCGCTGTCGTGATGGAGCAGCACCGGCGGCACCAACCGACCTTCGCCGCTTGACGCCAGGAGCTCCAGGCTGTGGAGCACAGTGCGCGGATCCGAGCTTCCGAGTGACTGAATCAGAGTGGTTACCGTCGTCACATCCTGGGTATCAATCGTCGCATCCGGCTGAATAGACCCAGACTTCAATCCCTCGCGGAATGCAGTCACGTACTCGCGTCGCGTGCGAAGGGTAATCGCCATCCAACCGACCGTCAGCACCAGCGTCAGAACGCTGACATAGCCGGCGGGCAGGAACTTCAAAGTCACAAGGATCAGAATCGCAGCAGCCCCCTTGGCGAACCGCTGGACGAAGACATCGATGAAGGCCTTGGCCTTGCCCCGCAGCTCTTCGGAGACGGGCATGAAGAGCAGCTCTCGGGTCGCCTGGTCTACGGAGTGGCGGAGACTGTTCTCGCTCAGAAAAAGGAACCATACCAGGGGGTAGGCGATCGCTGTGACCGGGGCAATGATGACTGCAACCACAACCGCCAGCTGGGCCAGCATCACCGTCCCCGGCAGCACCCTCATGCCGACACCAACGCCCAGCGCGCGATGGATGCGGCCGGTAAAAATCAGCTGGAAGAGAAAACCAACGATGCCGACAAGGATGAAGGCGTATGCGATCACCGAGGTACTTTCGTCAAGGGTCTCGGTATGCTGGTCGACGTACCAGAAGAACTGCCACCCGACGAGCTGCCCGATCATGACCGAAGCCAACATCAAGAGCCCGATCATCGCCAGCAACCGGGACCCGCGCAGCGTGCGCAACCCGCCTCGAGCCTCCTCGTGGCGGAGTCGGCGGCGCGTACGCGGCGCAACCGGCGCGGGCCCTCGCACCCGCTCGATGAGCACAACCAACAACGGCATGCTCAGCAACAGGGCCGCCGCCGCAAGCAACGTGAATCGGGTCCCGGCAAAACGGGTCACCGCAGCGGCCAATAGTCCGCCAAACATGGCTCCCAGGAGACCACCGGCACCGATGAAGGCGAAAAGGCGGCGCGCCTGCCGTGGATCGAAGACCCGGTTGGCATAGGTCCAGAACTGAGAGACCGCGATGGCGAAAGCCATACCGAGCCAAACATAGAAGAGGGCGGCAACCCATTTGTGGCCGAGACCAAAGAGGTAGAAGAAGAGCACCAACCCGAGCACGTGGAGAAGGGTCCCGGCAAGGATCAGCATCGGCAGCCGCACCCGTGCCGCCGCCCGCGAGTAGACGATCAGAACCGGGAGCGAAATCGCGGCTACCGCGAGATAGACCCAGGGGAGGTTCTCGGCACCCAAAGCGTCGATAAAGGTTGCCTGGCGGACGGTCTTGGCTGCAAAGTGAACGGTGGTGAGTATCAGGAAATCGAAGAAGAACAGCCATGCCAGGGCCCCCTCTCCGGCTCGAATGCCGAAGACGGCGCTCCCGAGACCACGACGCGGGCCGGAGGCACTCCGCCACCCTTCCGGGAATCCATTTCGTCCCATTGCATCTGGTCTTGAGAATCTCGATTTCACGCTCCTCACGGTAACCCGGCGAAGCGTTGCAGGCAATGGTCTTTCGTACACCGACCGCAAATCATCAGGTATCGTCTTTAGCCCGCATATCTCACCAGCTATCTGCTGCGACCGGCGATGTATCGCACCCAGAGGTGTTTTCTCGCCTCGGGGTGCTCGACGTACCGCAAGTACGCGCTCCGCGCCCCTCGGGTCGAAAACCCCACTGGGCACGGCACCTCGCCGCCCTCGCGACGAAACCCGGTGAGATATGCGGGTTAGAGACAGCCAAAGGCGATCGTCTGCCAAGGAATCTTAGTCTGAAGGGCTAAGAAACACACCTGCTGAGGCCTATTTGAGATCTTAGTCGACTTTTATAAGAAATTCCGACCAAGGGGGTTGACATTCGCCCGCCTTGTCGCTATATTCGCGCTAGCACTCTCTGAGCTAGAGTGCCAATAAACAGCGATAACTCGAAAGGAGAGAGTCACATGAAGGTCAAACCTTTGGGTGATCGAGTGCTACTGAAGCGCGTCGAAACCGACGAAGAGGTTCGCGGAGGCATCATCATCCCGGATACCGCCAAAGAGAAGCCGCAGGAGGCCGAGGTGGTCGCGGTTGGCGACGGCAAGATAGACGATGACGGCAAGCGTCTGCCCATGAGCGTCAAGAAGGGCAACCGCGTCCTCATCGGCAAGTACACCGGCCAGGACATCAAGATCAACGACGAGGAACACACCATCGTCCGCGAGGACGAGATCCTCGCCATTATCGAGAAGTAAGTAGGAGGCGAAAATGTCAGGAAAACAGATCGTTTATGGCGAGGAGGCCCGGAGCAAGATACTCGCGGGTGTCAACAAGCTCGCCAACGCAGTCAAGGTCACTCTCGGTCCCAAGGGCCGCAACGTCGTGCTCGAGAAGAAGTTCGGATCGCCGACCATCACCAAGGACGGCGTGACCGTAGCCAAAGAGATCGAGCTCCCCGACGGACTCGAGAACATGGGCGCGCAGATGGTCCGCGAGGTTGCTTCGAAGACCTCCGACGTGGCCGGTGACGGCACCACCACGGCGACCGTTCTCGCCCAATCCATTTATCGCGAGGGCATCAGGAACGTCACCGCCGGCGCCAACCCGATGGACCTCAAGCGCGGCATCGACCAGGCAACCAAGATTGCGGTGGTAACCATCGGCGACCTTTCGAAGCCTGTCGAGGGTGACGCGGTGGCTCATGTCGGCACCATCTCGGCGAATGCCGACTTCGAGATCGGGGAGATCATCCGCGAGGCGATGGAAAAGGTCGGCAAGGACGGCGTAATCACGGTCGAAGAGGCCAAGGGTCTCGACACCACCCTCGAGGTGGTCGAGGGCATGCAGTTCGACCGCGGCTACCTCTCGCCCTATTTCGTGACCGACGCCGAGCGCATGGAAGTCGTGCTCGAGAGTGCAGTCATCCTCATCTTCGAGAAGAAGATCTCGAACATGAAGGACCTGCTGCCGATCCTCGAGAAGACCGCCCAGCAGGGCAAACCTCTCTTGATCATCGCCGAGGACATCGAGGGCGAGGCCCTCGCCACCCTGGTGGTCAACAAGCTGCGCGGCACCCTCAACATCTGTGCCGTCAAGGCCCCCGGGTTCGGCGACCGCCGCAAGGCCATGCTCGAAGACATCGCTATTCTCACCGGCGGCAAGATGATCTCCGAGGACCTCGGCATCAAGCTCGAGAACGTGACCTGGGAAGATCTCGGCGGCGCCAAGAAGATCGTCATCAACAAGGACGACACCACCATCGTTGTCGACGACGACGACGAGTCCAAGCACGAAGCGGTGCTCGGACGCGTCAGCCAGATCAAGCGGCAGGTCGAGGACACCACCTCGGACTACGACCGCGAGAAGCTCCAGGAGCGTCTGGCGAAGCTGGTCGGCGGTGTGGCGCAGATCAAGGTCGGCGCCGCCACCGAGACCGAGATGAAGGAGAAGAAGGCCCGCGTCGAGGACGCGCTTCACGCCACCAAGGCGGCCGTCGAAGAAGGCATCGTTCCCGGCGGCGGCGTTGCGCTGCTGCATGCCATGACCGACGTCGAGAAGCTCGCTGAGAAGTCGGAGGGCGACATCCTCACCGGCGTCAAGATCATGATCCGCGCGCTCGAGGAGCCGACCCGCCAGATCATCCTCAACACCGGCGTCGAAGAGGCGGCCATGATCGTGCGCGAGCTTCGCGAAAAGGGCGGCGATATCGGCTATGACGCCGCCACCGGCGAGATCACCGATTTGGTCAAGGCGGGCGTCATCGACCCGGCCAAGGTGACCAAGAACGCCCTCCTCAACGCCTCCTCGATCGCCGGCCTGCTCCTCACCACCGAGGCGCTGGTCGCCGAGATTCCCGAGGAGAAGAAAGAGATGGCCATGCCCCCAGGCGGCGGCATGGACGGCATGGGCGGCATGGGCGGAATGTACTGATCGCTCTTTCGCACAACGAACAACAACCCGGGCCGAAAGGCCCGGGTTTTTCTTGTCCCGCGTCCGAGTCCGCGTCCGAGTCCGTGCCCGAAATGGCGAAACGGTCACCGATTGTCGAGGGATCATTGAAAGAACCCTTACGAGGTATTCGCCCTTCAAGGTACCTCGAGATTTCAAAACCCCTGTTCGGGCGCGGACGCGGACGCGGACGCGGGAATAAAGCAACTCCCACACGCTTTTCACGTACAATCCACGGGGCATCCGGAGAGATCCGGACCAATCCGCGAAAAAAAGGAAAGAACGTTAATGATCAAGGCCTGGTCGAGATCTCTGTTTTTACGTAGTGCATCGGTACTCTTCGCACTATTCGTGTCGATATTCGGAGCCGGTTGCGGCGGCGGCGAGGCCGGCGGCCACGGGACGAACGGGCAAGGCAAGAACGGAGACGGTGAAAAGGAAGAACCGGCGATCGCGGTGCGCGCCGGCGAGGTTGTTCGTGAGCCCATTTCCTCCCTTTACTCGACCTCAGCAACCCTTCGCGCCGACCGGCAGGCGACGGTCATTGCTCGCACCCGTGGAGTCGTCCGTCGTCTCGCCGTTGAAGAGGGCGACCGGGTCGGAGCCGAGCAGCCCCTCGCCTACCTCGAGGACGAGGAGCAAAAGATCGCGGCCGCCCGAGCCCGCACGGCCGAGGAGACCGCGCGCCGCGACCACGAACGCCTATCGGGTCTGTACGACCGCGGGTTGGTGAGCGTCGACGAGTACGAAGCGAGCCGTCGAGACGCCGAGGATGCGGCCCACGCCCTCGAGCTCGCCGAGCTCGAGCTGTACCGCACGGTCATCCGGGCACCGATCGCTGGTGTCGTGGTGACCCGCCACCTCGACGTCGGCGCCACCGTCTCCGACGGCACTCCGGTCTATGACCTCGCCGACCTCGAACCTCTCTATGCCGATATCAACATTCCTGAGCGCCACGTCACCCGCCTTGGGCCCGGCCAGGAGGTACGGTTGACGGCGGATGCGACCAGTGCCGAGGCGAGCGCGATCATCGAACGCATCGCCCCGGCGGTGGACCCCACGACCGGCACGGTCAAGGTCACAGTGGCCGTGGAGGCTGGCTCCGGCCTCAGACCGGGCGCCTTCGTCCGGGTCGATATCGTCACCGACACCCACGCTGACGCTCTGGTGGTTTCTCGCTCGGCGCTGGTCGCCGAGGGGCGCCGTTGGCACCTCTACCGCCTTACGGAAGACCGTACGACCGTCGAGCAGATTGAGGTCAAACTCGGCTTCGAAACCGGTGACCGGATCGAGATCACAGGGACCGTCGATGCCTCCGTCGCGATCGCTCCTGGTGAAGGCGTCATCATCGTCGGCGCGCCCGCCCTCTCCGATGGGGCAACCGTCCACGTCATGACGGATACCGACTCTGAATCCACGCCAAAAACCGACCAACAGGAGGGCTGATGGACCTCCAATTGATTCACCTCGACCGGCCTTTCGGGGCCTGATCCGTGCTCCCGCGCTTCGCCGTCAACCGGCCGGTCACCGTGCTCATGGCCACCCTCGCGGTGTCCACCTTCGGTCTGCTCGCGGTACAAAACCTGCCGGTCGACCTGCTTCCGGATCTCTCCTACCCCACCCTCACCATCCAGACCGAGTACCCTGACGCCGCGCCGGAGACGGTGGAGCAGTTCGTCACCCGCCCCATCGAGGAGGCGGTCGGCGTCATCCCCGGGGTGCGTGAGATGCGATCACAGTCGCGCTCCTCACTGTCCGAAGTTGTCCTCGAGTTCGAGTGGGGCGAGTCGATGGATACCGCCGGCCTCGATGTTCGCGAGCGCCTCGGGCTGGTCGAGCTGCCGCGCGAAGCGGAGATACCTCGCGTCCTCCGCTTCGACCCGTCCCTCGAGCCCATCATGCGGCTCGGTTTTCACGGTGACCGCGACCTCGACGAGCTGCGCCAGCTTGCCGACCGTTGGCTCAAGCCGAGGCTCGAGGCGGTGGTCGGAGTCGCCGCGGCCAAGGTGCGTGGCGGACTCGACGCGGAGATCGTGGTCGAGGCTGACGAGGATCGTCTCGCAGCGCTTGGGCTGACACCGGCCGACCTCGCCCTCGCCCTGCGGCAGGAAAATGTCAATCAACCCGGCGGCACCCTGCGCGACTTCAACGCCATCTATCTCGTCCGCACCATGCATGAGTTCGAGAACCTCGATCAGATTCGTCGCACGGTGGTGCGGGAAGCACCGTCCGGCCGGGTGCGGGTGGAGGATGTGGCTCGCGTCTTTCGCGGGCATCGCGACCGCGACGAGATCACCCGACTCGGCGGCCGTGAGGTCGTGGAGATCGATCTCCATCGCCAGGGAACGGCCAACACGGTGGCGGTCGCCCGGGCGGTTCAAGAGCGGCTCGAAGAGCTGCGCAAGGAGATGCCGGCAGATCTCCACATCGAAACCCTCACCGACCTGTCGGCCTACATCACCGCCGCCATCCAGATGGTGTGGTCGGCAGCGTGGATTGGTGGTCTGCTGGCGGTTTTGGTCCTCTTTTTCTTTCTTCGCGACCTCCGTGCCACGGCCATCATCGCCCTCACCATTCCGGTGTCGGTTGTTGCCACTTTCCTCTTCATGGACCGGGCGGGGGTCTCTCTCAACATCATGTCGCTGGGCGGACTCGCCCTCGGCGTCGGCATGTTGGTGGACAACTCGATCGTCGTCCTCGAGGCCATCGACCGGCGTCGGGCCGAGGGTCTGGCGCGAGCCCAGGCTGCGATCAAAGGTGCCGGCGAGGTGGCCGGCGCCGTCACCGCAGCAACCCTGACCACGGTTGCAGTGTTCTTCCCTATCGTCTTCGTACAGGGCGTGGCCGGCCAGCTCTTTCGCGACCAGGCCGTCACCGTCTGCCTGTCGCTTACCACCTCGCTGATCGTTTCGCTGACCCTGATTCCGGCCCTGTCGGGTTTCACCGCACGCTCCGGCTTCGAGAGCGCCTCGCGTTTTGCAGGCCGCCTCCGGGTCGAGGACGAGCGGTTGCCCTTCACCTTCCGGTTGGCGTCCTTCGAGCTCGAACCGATCGGCAGCGGGCGTTCGCTGATCAGCCGCGCCGCCACGGTCGCGACCTTTCCTGTTCGTCTTCTTTTCCTGCTGGCGATGCTGGCGGTCGGTGCAGCGTGGTGGACCTTCAGTCGGATTTTCAAAATCGTGGCCGCACCTCTGGGCAGGGCCCTCGACGGGGTCGGCCGCGCCTATCCGGGAGCGCTGACAAATACGCTCCGGCGACGGTGGATGGTGTTGGCCGCCGCCATCGCGGTCTTTGCGGCATCGGTGATGGTCATTCCGAGTCTCGGCACCGACCTGGTGCCCGACCTCGCCCAGGGCGAGTTTGCCTTTCAGTTGCGGCTGCCGGAGGGCTCTACCCTCGACGCAACCGCCGAAATGGTCGACCGGATCGAGGCCATGCTGGTGGAGGATTCCGCCTTCGCCTCCATCTTCTCGATGGTCGGAAGTCTTCCGTCGACCGCTTCCGGACGCCTCACCCTGGGCGAGAACCTGGCCCAGATTAATTTTCGGATGGATGCCGAGGCCGACGCCGACGATGAAGCGGCCGCGGTCATCCGAGTCCGAGAGGTCCTCACCCGCTTCCCTCGCGCGGAATCAGAGCTCGTAAGGCCGGCCGTGCTCTCGGTTCGGCCCCCGATCGCCGTGCAGATTTTCTCGGACAACCTCGTCGAGCTCGACCAGGCTTCTGAAGCGGTCCGCAAAACCCTCGAAGAGCTGCCCGAGGTCCGCGATGTGGCCACCACCTCGGAACCGGGGAGCCCGGAGATCCTGGTCGAGCTCGACCGCGAACGAGCCGCAGCCCTCGGTGTTTCGGCCGAGGATGTGGGCGCTGCTTTGCGCACCAAGATCCGCGGCGATGTCGTCGGCGAGTTCCGCGAAGGCGAGGAGCGGATCGACATCAGGCTCCGCGCCGGCGAACGATTCCGTTCGCTGGCCTCGGGCGTCCAGGCCTTGCGCATCATTCTGCCCGGAGGAACGACGGTGCCGGTGTCGGCGGTCGCAAAGGTGGTGACGGGTCGCGGCCCCGCGGCGATCTACCGCTACTCGGGGGCGCGGGTGGCCGAGGTCACCGCCCTGCCCACGACCCGCGACCTCGGTGGCGCACTGAGTGCGGTCAACACGGCGGTGTCAAAACTGGCGCTGCCTGCAGGTGCACGAACCGAGCTCTCCGGTCAGAACGAGGAGCTCGCCGTCAGCTTCAACTCCCTGTGGCTGGCGATGGCGCTGGCGACCTTCCTGGTCTACGTGGTGATGGCATCACAGTTCGAGTCGTTGATTCATCCACTTGTGATTCTGATGGCGGTGCCGCTGGGAGTGGTGGGCGTGGTCGCCGCGCTCGTCCTGACCTCGAACTCCGTCAGCGTGCTGGTGCTCATCGGAGCCATCATGCTCGCCGGCATCGTCGTCAACAATGCCATCGTGTTGGTGGACGCCGTCAACCGGCGGCGGCGCGAAGGCCAGGATATCGACCAGGCGCTGGTCGGCGCCGGCGGGGAACGACTCCGGCCGATCCTCATGACCACCGCAACCACCGTGCTCGCGCTGTTTCCGATGGCTCTCGGGCTGGGTGCCGGCGACGAGCTTCGCGCACCACTGGCCATCACCGTGATCGGCGGGCTGACGGTTGCGACCATCCTGACGCTGATCGTGATCCCGTGCATTTACAGGATCCTCGGAGCCGCGCCAGTGAGGGTTCGCGTTGAAGAGGACGCGGGCGCGGTTCCGGGATCGGAGGCGGCATGATTACATCAAACGTGTCCTACCGTGTCCGATTCTCGATGCTCGATCCTCGATGCTCGATCCCGCGCCCACCCAGTGTGGTGATTCCGAGCGCACACGAGTATCGAGTATCGAGTATCGAGTATCCAAGAAAAGTGGCGTGCTGATGCGACTCACCGACATCCCACTCGACCGTCCGGTTGCGACGTTGATGCTCCTCCTGAGCTTGACCGTTCTCGGCACGGTCGCCGTGTTCTTGATGCCGCTCGACTTCATGCCGGTGATCAATGAGCCGTACATCGATATCAACGTCCCATTCCCCGGCAGCCATCCGTTGGAGAGCCTGCGTGAGGTCATCGAACCCATCGAGGACGAGATCGCCACCATCCCCGACGTCAAGGGAATCAACGCCCGCGCCGAATCCGGTTCTGCGAACATCGGCGTTCGCTTCGACTGGAACGTGGACATCGACATCAAAAAGATGGAGGTGCGGGAGGCGGTCGAGCGGGCCCGCCCCGAGCTGCCAGAAACCATCGGCCACATCTCGATTCGCGGCGAAACCGACGGGGGCAGCTCTCAGGTGCTGGCAGGACGCATTTCTGCTGAAAGCGATTTGTCGGAGTCCTGGGAGCTCCTCGACCGCCGTATCGGCCGCCCACTCGAGCGCATCAAGGGAGTAGCGAGGATCGATCTCTACGGGGTCGAGCAACAACAGGTCCGCATCGATCTCGACCTCGACGCCCTCAGGCGCCACGGGATAGATGCCGGCGAGGTCCTCAGAACGGTCAACGCCGCAAACCAGGATGTGGATGCCGGCGTGATTCGCGGCGATGTGGTCCGCTACGAGGTGCGCACCCTGACCCGCTTCCAATCTGCCGACGAGATCGCGGCACTGTGGGTAGGTCACGACGGCCTACGCGTCGCCGACGTCGCGGTGGTCGAGTTGCGCGAGCCGCGTCTCGAATACGGGCGCCACCTGGATCGATCGTTTGCGGTCGGTATCGATATCTACAAAGAGCCCTCCGCTAACACCATCGAGGTCGTCGACCAGGTACTGAAACGGATCGAGGAGATCAAAGCCGACCCGCAGCTCGAGGGCATCACCCTCTTGATCTGGGAGAATCAGGCTGAGGCGATCCGCAACTCTCTCTCGGGTCTCCGCAACGCCGGCATCTACGGCGGCATCCTCGCCATCGCCGTCCTTCACTTCTTCCTGCGCCGTTTCCGCACCACCCTGATCGTCGCCACCGCCATCCCGTTCTCGCTGCTCGTCACCTGCGGGGCGATGTACGCCCTCGGATCGCAATTCAACATCCTCACCCTGCTCGGTTTGATGCTCGGCGTCGGCATGTTGGTGGACAACGCGGTGGTGGTGATCGAAAACATCCACCGTTACCAGAGCATGGGCAAGCCGGCATCGGAAGCGGCGCGGCTCGGCGTCCAACAGGTGGCGCTGGCGGTGATCGCCTCCACCGCAACCTCGATCATCGTCTGGTCCTGGCTCTTCGTCTCCGAGCGCGACGAGATGGTCATCATCATGGGCGCGGTGGCGCTCACCATCTGTCTGGCGGTCGCCTGCTCGCTCCTGATCTCCCTGACCTTCATCCCGCTGGCCGCAGCGCGGTTCGCGCCCGCCGAGGAGCCCAAGCCCGGCATCGTCGTTCGCAAGGTGGTTCCGGCCTACCGCCGGCTTCTCGACTGGACCCTCGACCACCGCCTGGTCACTCTTGTCTGTCTCTTCCTGGTCGCGGGATCGGCCGCCTGGCCGCTGTGGAAGATCGAAAAATCGGGAGATACGGCCGAACAGAGCCGTCAGGTCGAGATCATCATGCGGGTCCACGACGACTCCTCCAAAGAGGTTCTCGAAGGCTACGTCGACCAGATCGAGGAGTGGGTCTTCAGCCGCAAAGAAGAACTGGGCTTCGAGAGCGTCTACTCCTGGTACTCCGAGCACGGAAGGTGCATGACGATCGTCTACCTGCCCACCGACGAGGCGAACCCCGACGCGGTCGCCCGTCTTCGTTCCCAGCTCCGCGAAGGACTGCCGCAGATCGCGGGCGTCAAGGTCGAAATCGGCGACCGCGACAATTGGCGCCACAAAGGTGGCCAGGACCGGCGCATGGTTTCGATCGCCCTGCACGGTGAGGACCCAGAGTTCATCGAGGAGCTCGCTCTCCGGGTGGAAGATCGGATGCGCGGCCTCGATCATCTCGAAGAGGTCTGGGGCCCGACCATGCGTGGTACCAAGGAGCTGCGGCTGATGGTCGATGCCGAGGCAGCCCACAGCCTCGAGGTCAGCCCGAGCAGCGTCGCCGAGGCCGTTGGTTTTGCCTTCCGCGGACGGCGCCTGCGGCGTTTCCAGGGCCCCGATGGCGAGGTCGAGATGGTCCTCGGTCTTCCCGAGGAGGCACAGCCCGGGATCGACGCTCTCGCCGATCTGCCCGTCCCGAACCGCTCCGGCGGATACGTTCCTCTGAGCTCGGTAGCCGAGGTCACCATAGCCCGAACGCCAGAGAGAATTCGGCGTGAGGATCGCCAGACGACCCAGTGGGTGACGGCCCAGTTCGACAAGGACGCGGTGACGACGGACGAAGCGAAGGAGCTGGTCCAGGAGCGTATGCTCGGGTTCACGGTCCCCGAAGGCTACTCGTGGGACTTTGGACAATGGGGACACGACCGCGACGAGGCGTTGGGGACCATGTTTCGCGGGGTGCTGCTGTCGTTAGTGGCGGTGATCCTGCTGATGGCCGCTCTCTTCGAGTCTTTCACCCAGCCCTTCGCCATCCTCATCACCCTGATGCTGGCGTTTTTCGGCGCTTTCTGGAGCCTTTGGTTAGGTGGATTTGACCTCAATCCTGTCGGTTTCATGGGGATCATCATTCTCATCGGCATCGTGGTCAACAACGGCATCGTGCTGGTCGACCACGTCAACTCACTGCGGGTTTCCGGTGTCGAACGGCGTCAGGCGCTGATCGAGGGCTGCGGCGATCGGCTGCGCCCTGTGGTCATGACCGCCATCACCACGATCTTCGGCCTCATCCCACTGGTCGTGGCTCGAGCCACCGTCGCCGGCACCTACATCGACTCCATCGCGGTAGTGGTCATCGGCGGCCTCGCCACATCGACCTTCTTCACCCTGCTCGCCCTGCCTGTGTGGTACACGACGCTCGAGGATGTCGGCGCCGCCTTCCTGCGTGCGCTGCCGAAGCGTCAGGTCGACCGGAACGAACCGCTGGGCGAAGGCGGCGTCCTTGCCGACCTCGATTGATACGTGCGATACAGGAAAAAAGAACATCACAGTCCGGTTGGGGCCGGATCCGGCCGGCGCGGAGCGATCTCGAAGCGGAAGACGAGTCCGCCATCCGACGTCAGGATCGTCGTTCCGTAGCCAGGCTCGAACTCTCCCAGGTACTCGACCATGGTCCTGCAAAAACGAATGACAGTCGGTGAATCTCCGCCCAACCGGTCGACCACGGATCCTACATAGGGTTCAGCCCGTCGCCAGGCGTTGGGCCACGCTGGGAAGTTCAGCCGCACCACCTCCACCACGGGCTCTCCTCCGATCGTTTGAGACGCTGGAGAGATCCCATTCTCGAGACGTCCCAGGGTTTCGGCCACCGCAGACCTGACGGAAGACACGATCAGGTAATCTCCCGCAACCGCGTACGACGGCGACGGCAATGGAAGTCCTGCCGGTAACAATCCATTCAATTGCAGCCCAACCAGATCAGATCCGGCAACCTCCTCCGAAACCACCGAAGCGCCCAGAACGCCCTGAGTCTTGGGGGCTATCGCTCCCGCCTCCCAGGAGATCCAGGCCTCGAGGAACCGAGAAACGGCCACATCGTCGAGAACTCGCATGATCACGACTTTGCGCGGGAACGGCCATCCGTCGACGTCGCTCTCAGATGGGAGCAGCCCGACCGCCAGGCCATGGTCGAGATAGGGCAGAAAATCGATTTCGGGATCGAGACCCGTGGCCATTTGAAACTCATCGAGAACATCATCCAACCACACATGAAGATCCGGGAACGCGGACTCGAGCAGCGTCTCCACGAGCTCGATGGCTGCCCTCGGAGTAATTCCGATGTCATAGGCGACGAGCGCATTGTCAGGAAACGATCCGGAAATGCTCTCGCCGATCGGCGCCAGCGAATTCAGGAAGCTTTCCCCGGCAGCACCCTGTGCGGATGCCGCGATCTGTCCCACGATCGTGGGGCTGACACGCTGCCTGGTTGCCTGACCGGCGGACGCACTTCCATTGATCTCATCCGTTTCCAGTCCGGCCGACATTACGGCGACGGCGGCCAGTACGATAAGCAGGATCAACCCGGCGATCAAGGTCGCGCGTCGGGTATTCGTGTCGTCGAACATCTCGCACCTCTCATGGTTTCTTCGCGCCGGGGATTTTGGGCGCATCCACATCCTCGGCCGGTTCCTGTCCGGACTCGATGATGTGGTCGAAGGCTGTCAGTCCGCCCATCGCGCCGAGGCCCATGGTCTCCACTGCGGTCGAAGGCACGATAATCATCGACCCCTTTTGCTTGAGGCCTTCGAAGACCATGTTCATGGCCCGCAGGTGGAGGGCCGCCTGGTTGTGCTTGTAGTGTTTTGAAGCACTCGCGAAGCTCTCGGCGATCTCTTCCTCTGCCTTGGAGAGAATGATCCGCGACTGGCGCTCGCGTTGGGCCTGCGCCTGCCGGCTCATGGCATCCTCGAGCTCCTTGGGGATGATGATGTCGCGGATCTCCACCGACTGAACAGTGATGCCCCAGGCGCTGGTCTTGGCGTCGAGCACTTCCCGGATTTCCTTGCCCAGCCGGTCGCGGTGGGAGAGCATGTCGCCGAGTTCGTGGCGGCCGATGGAGTCGCGGAGGCCCGTCTGCGCGGACAGACTGACCGCGGTATCGAAATCTTCCACCTCGAGCACGGCTTTTTCAGCGTCCCACACCATCCAGAAGGCGATGGCATCGACGTTGACCGGTACCGTGTCCTTGGTGAGGGTGGTCTCGGCCTTGAAATCGGTGACCCGAATCCGCTGGTCGACGTAGTTGGCGACCTTGTCAATGACCGGAAAGACGGTGAAGAGACCCGATCCCTTGAGGCCCCGGAATCTGCCGAAACGCAGGACGACGGCCTTCTCCCACTGGTAGGCCATCTGGATGCACGGGCTGAGGAGACCGGCTACGACGACCACCATGACCAGGATCCAGGCTTCGGGTCGGTGTCTGAGGTAGGCCAGGAGCGCGGCACCGGTGGTGAACACGACCACCGACTCCCAAACCTGGAAGAGCCGAAACGTCATCGCCAGACCGACAGCAATGCCGATCATCGTGATCACCACCTCGAGGTGGAATGGATACACCGCCAGGTGAACCACCAAACCCAGCAGGCAAATGCCGATGAGCATCATGATATTGATCGGTGCGAACCGGAAGTCCGCTCGGAACGAGGTGGCGAACCTCTCGAGCGCGTCCATCTTTGTCTGGCTGATCTTGTTCATTGTGATCTCCTTTTCTCAGCGCTTCTTGCGCTGGTCGAGGTTTTGAAGGACGTCATCGAGGGTGAAGCCGTGGGTCGAAGCCCGCGACAAGAATTCCTGACAGAGTTGGTCGAGTAAGCGTCTCCGCTCCACATCGTCACGCTCGACGGGCCTGTTGCCGACATAAGTCCCCGACCCCATCTGGGTTTCCACGAGGCCGGTGAGTTCGAGCTCGGTATAGGCGCGGCTAACCGTGTTGGGATTGATGGACAAGTCGACTGCGAGCTGTCTCACGGTCGGCAAACGGTCGCCCGGCGAGAGACTTTCGGTGGCAATGGCGGCCTTTACCTGGTCGATGACCTGGCGGTAGAAGGGAACCCCGCTTTTGACGTCGAGTTTGAGTTCGATGGTCACCCTTTACTCCAGTGTTCTAGTTTATTAATGTCATAGTGTATTAATACATTCTGGAGAACATTTTGTCAAGGGCCGGCCTCACCAAACCCCGAATTGCGGCTGTCGTACAATGATCAAACCGAGTGTCCGGTCCCACCGGAGACCAGCAGCCACCAAGGCGCGGCCCTGTTGTGACCTGCAGAAAGGCCCTGGATCGCCAATTGCGTCCATCCGGTGCACGTCGAGTTGAGGTGACCATCGCCACGATGGCGATGTGTGTCGTCGGTTTACTGTCAGCTGACACCCCTTGTCGCGACAAAAAGCTCCCGCCCGAGCTCTGCACGCCCGAAGCACGTTCAGAATTCGGGATGGTCGCCACCGGATCACCCGTGGCCACCAAAGTCGCGGTCGAAATTCTCGAGAAAGGCGGAAACGCTATCGACGCGGCGGTTGCCGCGGCGCTCACGCTCGGCGTTGTCGAGTCTCCATCTTCAGGCATCGGTGGACACACCTATATCGTTGCGCACCTGGCAGGCGGCCGCACCCTTGCTATCGACGGGGCCTCGCGCACACCGAGAGCAGTCGACATCGAGAGGTTCCGCGAGTTCAAAACCAGGGGACAGACATTTGGCTACGAGACGATCGCCGCGCCGACGACCCTTGCGACGTTGGAGTTCGCCCGAACCCACTATGGAACCTTCGATATGCCGACCCTGCTGCAGCCGGCCATCGAGCTCGCTGAGGATGGCTTTCCGCTCGGCAGGATCCAGATCATCAAGACTCAGAAGTACTACGACGACATCATCAAATCATCGCCTTATCTGCGGTCTATGATTCTCGAGGACGGCCACACGGTCGGTGAGCTCGGGGACCGTCGCCGTCTGCCCGACCTCGCCAACACCTATCGGCGCATCGCGGCTGAGGGCGTCCGGAGCTTCTACGCCGGCGGCATCGCCGACGAGATCGAGGCCGACATGATCCGGGGCGGCTCGTTCCTGCGCAAGGCGGACCTGAGAGCGGTCTTTGTACGAGAAGTGAGCCCCCTGATGACGACCTATCGCGGTTACAGGGTCCTCACCTATCCTCCGCCCGGCGGGGGCGCCGGGGTGGTGACCATCCTCAACCTGCTCGAGACCTTTCCGAGCGAATTCCTCGCCATGGATTCTGCCGAACGGCACCAGGTTCTTCTCGACGCGTTTCGAATTGCGAACAGGGACGCCTGGATGGCAGTCGCCAATCAGAATATCGACGGCTTGAACCCGCTGAGCAAAAGACATGCGTACCGGCGCTCCAAGCTCATCACCCGCGGAAAGATGGTTCCGAAGGAAATGCTCTCGTCCCCACAGGATTCCGATTGCCACCAGTCGGGAGGAAACACAACGCAAGTTTCCGTGGCCGACAACCGTGGCAACGTTGTCTCGCTGACACAGACGCTCAGTCGGTCCTTCGGCGCAAAGGTAGCAACTCCGGGGCTCGGTTTTCCCTACAACAATTCTCTCGCGGAATTCATTGCCGACAATTCGCGGTGCCCGGGTTATTTGCGTCCTGACACACCCATCATGACCCTCATGTCCCCGACCGTAGTCCTCAAGGACGACAAGTTCTTTGCCGCCCTCGGCACCCCGGGGAGCAATATGATTCCACCGGTAATTTCGGAAATCATCAGCAACATGGTGGACCGAAAAATGGGTGTACGCGCCGCGGTCACAGCGCCACGCGTTCTGTGGTGGGACGGCGAAAAACCGGTCGGGGTCTATATCGAAGTCGTCGATCCGATCACGAATAAAGACGTCAAGGCCCTCCGGCGGATGGGTTTCACCAATATCTTCGACCTCCGGTATCCGCCTCGAGGAGAGATCAAGATGAGCGACTTCGGTGCAATCAACGCCGTGGCTTACGACCCGGAGACCGGGGTTTTCACCGGTGTCGGCGACCCGCGCCGCTACGGTTCGGCAATGGGACCGAGAGTGATCGTCGCTCATGAGTGAACTCGCGTTTCATCGTACAGGTATGAATCGTCTCCCCCGTTCGCTGACCGAGCGCGCCAACCGATTCGCCGCAGTGCTCATATTGACCGCAACCATCTGCATGAGCAGCCACCCCCTGGCAACAGCCGCTGATCGTACCGGAAAGCCCGTCCCGATACCGCCGGTCGCCTCGATCGCCCAATCGGATTTCGGCATGGCGGCAACCGGGTCGCCGGAAGCCACCGAAGCCGCCGTACAGGTGCTCGAAAAGGGCGGCAACGCGATTGACGCTGCCGTCGCCGCAGCGCTGATGCTGGGCGTTTCAGATCCCGATGCTTCCGGACTCGGCGGCATGACCCACATGGTCATCCATCTCGCCGACGGCCGCACGCTCGTCCTCGATGGGACAGCACCGACACCGCTCGGCGTGGACCCGGACAGGCTTCAAGAGCTCAAAGAGGCGGAGGATCTCTTTGGATATGCGCTGGTCGCAGTACCCACCACCCTGGCCGTCCTCGACCGCGCTCGTTCGCGATTCGGCACCATGGATATGCCGACCCTCCTTGCACCGTCCATCGAGGTTGCGGAGAGGGGCTACCGGGTCAGTCCGATCCAAATCGTCTGGACAAACGTCTACTACGAGCACATCCTGACGACCGAATACCTGCGCTTCATCGCCATGGAGGACGGCGCCACGATCGCCCAGCCGGGTGACATCGTCTGCCGGCCAGACCTGGCACGGACCCTTCGACATATAGCCCGCTACGGTGTCTCCTCGTTCTATCGTGGTCACATCGCGGACCTCATCGAGGCCGACATGATCAAGGGGGGAGGATTCGTCCGAAAGTCGGATCTCGTCAGGTTGCGCGTCAGGGAGACCTATCCCCTGCACACTACCTATCGCGGCACGGAGGTCTTCACCGTTCGGCCACCTGGGGGAGGCACTCCGGTCATCGAAGCTCTGAATATCCTCGAGACCTTTCCGAGCGACTTTCTGGCTGAGGACACGGTCGAACGCCATCATGCCCTTATCGAGACTATTCGCATCGCCCTGGCTGACCGCGGGTTAGCACCTCAGGGCCCCTTTCAGATGCGGCCAGATTCCTCTCCAGCGCTCAGCAAGGACCATGCTCGGAGACGGGCAGAGTTGATCCTCCCCGGCAAGGTAATTGCCGATTCCGATCTCAGAGCGCCGGTGGACCCGGAGTGCGTTCGGACCGGTGAAAGCACCACCCAGGTCTCGATCGCCGATCGGTGGGGTAACGTCGTGTCGTTGACCCAGACCTTGGGACGATCCTACGGGGCGGAAGCCGTGACCCCAGATCTCGGTTTCCCGTTCAACAGCTTGCTCGAAGGCTTCAACTTCGACAAACCGCATTGCCCCGGCTATTTGCAGCCGAGCGTCCCTTGCTCCAACGATATGGCTCCGACAATCGTCCTCGCCGCTGACGGCTCACTCCTGGCCGCCCTCGGGGCACCGAGCAGCAACCGTATCTCGTCGATCATAATCAATGTCATCAGCAACCTGGTGGATCGGAAGATGGGGCTCGAGGAAGCGATTGAAGCTCCGAGAGTCCTCTATGGAGGATTCGGGCCAGACAGAAAACCCTCTGTCGAGATCCTCGATCCAATCACCGACGCCGATGTCGACACCCTCGAGGCCATGGGTTACACGTCGATCGAACGATATCTCTACCCCCCTGTCTCTCGGCGATGCGTTCTCTTCGGAGGGGTCAATGTGGTTGGTTGGGATGCAGACTCCATGACCTTCGTCGGTGTCGGTGACAGTCGGCGGTGGGGTTCGGCGATGGGACCCAGAGTGGTGCCGGTCCGTGAGTGAAACGAAATGTAGCACCAGGGCGGCCCATCGCCGACTTCTGAATCCGACGCTGTGGGTCATCGCAGCGACGGCAATGGCCGTCGTCGGCGTGCTTTCTGCCGAGATTACCTGCCACGAGGCTTCTCTACCAACCGAGCCCGCTGCAACTCGAGCACAGTCGGACTTTGGCATGGTCGCCTCCGGATCACCCGAGGCCACCGACGCCGGCGTCGAAATCCTCGAAATGGGCGGCAATGCCGTCGACGCCGCGGTCGCCGCGGCCCTGACGCTGGGGGTCTCCGACCCGGACGCGTCGGGACTTGGAGGCATGACCACAATGGTCATCCACCTGGCCGACGGCCGCACTATCGTTTTCGACGGCGCCTCGCCAACGCCACGCGAGGTCAACCCGGCCCAACTTCAGCATTTCAAGAAAGGCGACTGGCGTGTCGGCCATGAGCTGGCGGCAGTGCCCACAACTCTGGCGGTCCTCGACCGAGCGCGTTCGCGATACGGCACGATGGAGATGGCCGAACTCCTCGCGCCGTCCATCGAGGTTGCGGAGCGGGGATACCTGGTCAATCCCGTTCAGATTGTCTGGACCAACCACTACTTCTCAGAGATCCTGGCGTCCCACCACCTTCGGTTGACAGCCCTCACGAATGGAACAACCCTCGGCCAACCGGGCGACGTCGTATGTCGACCGGAACTGGTGAGGACCCTGCGGCATATCGCCCACTACGGCGTGTCCTCCTTCTATCGGGGAATCATCGCCGATCTCATTGAAGCCGACATGATTCGAAACGGTGGCTTCATTCGGAAATCCGACCTTGTGATGCTGCGCATCAAAGAGACCTACCCCGTCCACACCTCCTATCGCGGAGCGCATATTTTCTCCGTTCCCCCACCGGGAGGGGGAGCTTCGATCATCGAGTCCCTGAATATTCTCGAGACCTTCCCCAGCGACTTCCTGGCCGAGGACACGGTCGCGAGGCATCATGCCCTCATCGAGACCTTTCGCATCGCTCTCGCCGACCGCGGTCTGGCACCGGGGCTCGTTGATTCGCTGCGAAAAGAGCTCTCTCCTGCGCTTAGCAAGGAGCACGCCCGGAGGCGCGCCAATCTGATCATCCCGAGCGAGGTGATTGCCGATTCCGATCTCTACGGATATATCGACCCAGAATGCGCACCGAGAGGCGAGAGCACCACCCAGGTCTCGGTCGCCGACCGATCGGGCAACGTCGTTTCGCTCACCCAGACCCTCGGCCGCTCGTGGGGTGGCAAGGTCATGACACCAGGTCTGGGCTTCCCCTATAACAGCCTTCTCGAGGGTTTCAACTACGACAAGCCACAGTGTGCCGGGTATTTGCAGCCGCTCATTCCATGCGCCAATGACATGGCGCCGACGATCGTGCTTGGCGAGGACGGTTCCCTGATCGTCGCCCTGGGCTCACCCGGCAGCGACCTGATTCCGTCGATCATAACCAATGTCGTCAGCAACCTCATCGATCGTGGAATGGGGCTCGAGAATGCGGTCGTCGCCCCCCGTGTCCTCTTCGGCGGGGGCGAGGCCCTCGCCCCCTACATCGAAGTGACCCCGCCGATCACTGAAGCCGATCTCGATTCCCTCGAAGCCGCCGGCCACACTCCTGTCCAGCGACTCCATTTCCCGCCAACCTCGGCGTGCGCCGTGTACTACGGCGGAGTCAACGCGGTCGGCTGGGATGCCCAGGCCATGACCTTTGTCGGCGTCGGCGACGGTCGGCGGTGGGGCTCGGCCAAGGGCGCACGGGTCGTAGCTCAAACTTCTTCCGCCCGCTAGCCGCTGTGGAACAATAGCCCCGTCATGAGATCTGAATCGCCCCGCACGAAAAACGTGACGGAACTGCGGCACGCCATCAGTTTTCGCCTGCTCGGTGGCGTTGCCCTGATCGCCGCCGCCGTGCTAGTCGATGCGTGCGCTCATCACGGCGGTGACTCGAGGCACTCGCGGCCCGCGTCTCTCTACGCCCCCGAAGCGCACTCCGATCACGGCATGGTGTCCTCCGGCTCGGTTGAAGCGACACGCGCCGGGGTCCAGATCCTCGAACAGGGTGGAAACGCGGTCGACGCGGCAGTCGCCGCCGCGTTTGCTCTTGGGGTTGCCGATCCAGGCGGATCCGGGCTTGGCGGGATGACATATATCCTGATCTCGCAACCGAATGGCCGCGCGATCGCGATCGACGGGTCGGCGATTGTGCCCCTCGCCGCCGACGCCGCCACACTCCTCCAGCTTCGGGATTCCGGGGAACACATGGGAGGCAAAGCGGTGGCAGTGCCAGCAACCCTTGCAGCCCTGAACCACGCGCTCGAACGGTACGGCACCATGACGCTCGGGGAAGTGTTACAGCCGGCTATCGAGATCGCAGAACAGGGCTTTCGACTCAGCTCCAACACGGTCGCCTGGACCACGGGCTATCTCGACGAGATCCGTGCATCCCGTTACCTTCGATTCGTAGTACTGGAAGCTGGCAACCAGGCTGGGTCGGTGGGCGATGTTCTGTGCCGTCCAGACCTTGCTTCGACGTATCGTCGACTCGCTGAGGAGGGCCCCGCGTCGTTTTACCGCGGGGAATTGGCACGCACGATGGTGCGGGACCTTCGAGACCTCGGAGGCTATGTTCAGGAAGTCGATCTCGCTCGAGTGCGGGCCAGGGAACTTCAGCCGTTGCGGACCAAATACCGGGACGCTGAGGTCATCTCCTATCCCTGGCCTGGAGGGGGCGGCGAGGTTGCCGAGACGCTCAACATCCTACAGACCTTCTCCCGCGACTTTCTCAGCGAAGACTCCGTGAGTCGTCTGCATGTGATGATCGAGGCTTTCCGGATCGCGCATTCCGACCACTCCCTTTTCGGCCACAATACGGTTCGACTGGCGGTGGGAGGGTTCGACCACCTGTCTGAAGAACACGCCCGCAAGCGGGCTTCGCTGATCACACCCGGCCGCGCAATCCCCGAAGAAGTCCTCGGAATCCCCGGCCCGAAACCAAGAATGGGCGAGCACACGACTCACATGTCGGTCATCGACCGAAACGGCACCGCGGTGGCGTTGAGTCAGACCCTGTGCCGTCAGTATGGCGCCAAAGTTGCAACCCCGGGCCTGGGCTTTCCGTACAACAGCTGCCTCGAGTTCTTCGATTTCGAGAATCCGGATAGCCCCTACTTCTTGTGGCCCCGTGCACGCTATGCCACGACCATGGCGCCGACAGTCGTCCGCCGTGATGGCCAGGTGATGGTTTTGGGAAGCGCGGGTTCCGACCGCATCCCACCGTCGGTAGTGGAGGTCATCAGCAAGGTGATCGATCGAGACATGGGTATCCGGGATGCCGTGATTGCGCCGCGGGTGCTGTGGAACAGCGCTCATGATCCGGCGCGGATTTGTATCGAAATCACGTATCCGATCACGAAAAGAGACGCCGACAAGTTGCAGAGTTTCGGATTCGACCACATGTTTCGACTCGACTTTCCACCTGTGCCCCGAGAAGATCTGGCGTTTTTTGGTGGCGTCAACGCGATCCTCTTTGACCCGGCAACGGGAGTGTATTCCGGAGTCGGCGACCCCCGTCGCAGCGGTTATGCTCTCGGGCCACGGGCTGTGACCGAACAGAAGGAGAATCCGTGAGCGAAACCGCCTATCACCGCGATTGCCGCCTGACCGAGCTTGCCACTGAAGTCGTGGCAACCGGCGAGGAGGACGGATCCCCGTTTGTGGTCCTCGCCGACACTCTCTTCTATCCGGAAGGCGGCGGCCAGCCCGCGGACCACGGGCGAATCGGCGAGGCCGAGGTTCTCGATGTTCAAAAACGCGGCGAGGAAATTCATCATTTCCTGTCGCACCCGGTGGCCGAAGGGCCGGTTCGGCTGGAGCTCGACTGGACCCGCCGATGGGACCACATGCAGCAGCACACCGGCCAGCACGTGCTGACCGCCGTCGCCCTGCGGGACTTTGACTGGCGAACCACCGCCTTTCACCTCGGGGCGGAATGGAGCGACGTCGAGCTCGACGTGCCAACTCTCGATCGCAACGATCTCGACCGGTTGGAGGAGGCTGTTGCGAAAGAGATCAACGCCGCCCGCCCGGTGACCTACCGAAGCGCCGAAGTCCGCGATTTCGAGCGCCTCGGCGTGCGTTCGCGTCTCCTACCCGAGGGTTTCGAGGGAGCGGTTCGGCTGGTCGACATCGAAGGTCTCGACCTCAATACCTGCG
>Ga0255053_10000285_pt1 | contig 27641 bp, 25 predicted proteins | sample JV7_2_22_MG_FD_188635 | JGI IMG/M metagenome (GOLD analysis project Ga0255053, IMG submission 188635) | Seawater microbial communities from Jervis Inlet, British Columbia, Canada - JV7_2_22 | ecosystem: Environmental > Aquatic > Marine > Inlet | place: Canada: British Columbia | collected... | reverse complement strand
CGACCACCGCAGGAGGCTTTCCCCTGAATGTAGCCCGTACAGATCCGTTCCACCTCCGCGAGGGCGCGGTCGAAGCCGCCCCATCCGTTCGCAAGCGCTTGGATATCGGCCCGTAGCTCAGGCGGGAGGTCTCCCTGACCGGCCCCGTCTCCTTTGGCCGAATCGCCGTCGTTCTCGTACGAGGTGCTGCCGATGCTAAGCGTGCCGCCGCCCGCCTTGGCGTTGGCCGAATTCGCCTGCGCATTTTCCGCCGGCAGTTTGAGCGAGGTTTTCTTGGCGAATGACCGGAGGTCGCCGGAGCTCGATCTCCGAGGCTGGTTTGGCTGAAATCGGGCCAGGCCCTTTGACGCCTCAAGATCCACCTCCGAGACTGGGTAGACCTCTTTGTGGCCATCGGCGAAACGGAGCCGTACCTCGGTCTCCGCGTAGATCACCGATACCGCCTGCAGGCTCGTTCCGTCCTTCAACACAACGGGCGCCGGCTGCCGAATTGAGATGGTCGCTGTGGCGGTGGCTGCCCGATCACCTGTCCTACGCTCTGAGCTCATTGCACAGTTCGCCCAACATGCAACAAGAACGGCCGCAGCGGCGACGGCGAGGCGTTGCCCGCGGCCTGGAGGAGAGGATCGCGGTATAGCCACTATTTCTATAGTACGATTTGTCTACCTCATAAGTCAACTCAGGTTCGATATCTCAAGAATTCCCTCGAACAACCGTCCGCTGAAAATCTCGCGGCCCCACATCCGTGCCAGGTCAGACGATTCCGACGATTCCACCTAGAGGCCATTGTCAGGGTTTGCGGGAGCCTCTGCTAGAGAGCGGTCCAGCCGGTCGAGAGCGTTTGAAAACCTAACTTCCCTCGATCTCCTCTCTGCGCCCATTCGAGCCCACCGACTCACAACATCAGGGTGTTTCCAAAGGGCGCCCCCGAGCGCTCCGGCCCGCTGGCGCCATCGTTCGATACCGAGCGTCGTGACGAGCTGATGCAATCGCGTTGTCTCCGGGTCCTTCCGCGAAATCGTGCCAGGTATCACAACCTCACAACACCAACCGCGCAAACCCATCCACCGATCCCGATCGGACCGGGCCGAAGGCATGTCAGATGGCCCTAACACCGGCCCATTCGCCAGAAGACCAGACCATGCGGTGTTCCGCCAACCTCATCCGTGCCAGGTCAGACGATTCCGACGATTCTGCCTACACATCATCGTCAGGGTTTGATGGAATCGATGCAATAACGTGATCGAGCTGATCGATGGCATCCGAGAACTCCACCTCCTTTAATCTTCTCTGCGCGCCCGTTCGGGCCCACCGGCTCACCACATCCGGATGCTTCCCAAGGGAACCACCGAGCGCCGAGGCCCGCTGGCCCCATCGCTCGATGCCGACCGTCGCGACGAGCTGGTGCAATCTTGTTGTCTCGGGGTCCTTCCGAGAGCTCGCAAGCGAATTGACAGAAGCCCCAAGGGCGGAACAAGCGAGCTCGATGAACTCCGCTGCTTCAAGCAGCCGCCTCTCACGACCAGTGCTACGACCAAGCTCATCAACATACGCGCGACCGGTCGCTGGCTTCAATTCCCGTTCAGGCGTCCACCAGGGCAGCCGTTCCGACACCTCCATTCTTTCTTCGGCGGCGAGAGCAGCATTAATTCTCTTCAGATACGTCCGGCGAGCGCTCTTGATGGTCTTGCCGAAGGAAAGGAGAGCATCATCGACATCGAGGAGGGGATCGCGGACCCTGCCCAGCAACTCACGATGCCCGCTGAATATGTGCTTCGCCGGATCTTCAACCAGTCCGGCGCGAACGGGATTCAGGTGGATATAGAAAACCAGCTGGTCAAAGTACCGCTGGCTGTCAACCAAACGCGCCTGATATCGGCTCTGCCACAATGGGCCGGTTCGTCCCCAACGTCGATTGAACGCTTTGCTGAACCCTCCCTGCAAGGTCCGCATGGTCCGGGAAAGAGGGACGGCGGAGGTTCTCACTGCAAGGTGATAGTGATTTGAAAGGAGGCTCCACGCGAAAATCTGAAGATCGTCTCGATGCTTGAGGTCTCTCAACAGATCCAGAAACTCGATCGCCTCCTCGGGGTCAGAAAAGATCTCCTCGCCCCGAGCAAACCGGTTGTAAACGTGGTAAAGCCCACCCTCGATGAGAATCCGTGGCGCTCGTGGCATCCAGTATCCTTGCCAACAATCACCTTACCACCGAATCGTCGGAATCGTCTGACCTGGCACGGATGAGGCACGGATGTCGGAATCGTCTGACCTGGCACGGATGCATCCAGTGCTCGGCTACCAGAGCTCGCGTCGTTTGGCGTTGGAGTCGAGCTGCGGTTGGCGGCGGTATGAACCGGTAGCTTTCACCAGCATGGTGTGGGCCGCACACGCCTTCGGTTTGTCCGCCAGGTAGTAGATCGGGCATCTGCCGATCTCGACCACTTCCATCTCCAGCTCCCTGGCCCTGGCGGCGGCGTCCCGGTGGCCGGTGCCGAAGCTGAACCACACCCGTTTACAGCCGGCGGAGTGGGCGACCTCGACGGCCCTCGCCGCCGATCTCGGTTTGACCCAGATGATCGCGAGATCGCCGCGGTCCTCGGGGAGCTCGTCGACCGAGGCGAAGACCTTGCCGCCGGCGGTCGGCCCTCGCGATTCGGTGAGGCCACCGAGGTCGAGGCAGTAGAACCGCTTCCCGATCTGGGTATAAGCGTTGTAGGAGTAGCCGGGGAAGCGATCTTCGGAGGAATCTCCGATGAGTACGAGCCCCTCTGCGTCACGGATTGTTTTTTCCAGTGGATGCATGAAGGTGATGATACCAGTTCGTTATCTTCACAATATTTCTGTATGCCGCTGCGCACGGTACGTGTAGTATGCATCACCGATGGAGGGGTACTTGTATCGTCGATTGACGCCGGCAATCTGTCTGCTACTGGCGGTCGCAATTTGTGGATTCGAAGTCTCCGCGCAGGATCCGGTGGCGATCGAGCGGCCTTCTGCAGTCGCGGTGCTGGTTCCCCAGGCTCCGACCCTCGACGGTGATGTCCTCAACGATCCCGCGTGGATCGGCGTCAAGCCGACCTCCGGTTTCATCCAGAAAACGCCGGACACCGGGCAGCCCGTCTCGGAGAAGACCGAGGTGTACATTGCGTACACGGGTGACACGCTCTATTTCGGTGTCGTGTGCTACGACCGCGAGCCGGATCGGATCGTCGTGGCGGACAGTCGCCGCGACTCCGAGTTGGTCGAGACGGACAGCTTTCAAATCATCCTCGACACCTATCGCGATGAGCAGACCGGTTTCGTCTTCGGCACCAACCCGGTTGGCATCGAGTACGACGGACAGGTGACGCGGGAAGGTGAAGGGGGGAGCGCTTTCTCGGCTGGCGGTTTCAACAAGAACTGGGACGCGGTGTGGGAGGTCAGCGCGCAGATCTCCGACATCGGCTGGAGCGCCGAGTTCGCGATTCCCTTTACGACCCTGCGCTATCCGCGTGGCGAGGAGCAGCTCTGGACACTCAACATGCAGCGCAATATTCGGCGCCGCAACGAGCAGAGCTTCTGGTCGCCGATTCCAGTTCAGTTCGAGATCTACCGGCTGGCTCTGGCGGGAACCGTCACCGGTCTCGAGGTACCGAGCCAGCGCAACCTCAAGCTGTTGCCGTACGTACTGGGTGAGGTACAGACGATATCGGACGATTCCTCGACGACGAACCACAATTTCGAGTTCGGGATTGATCTCAAGTACAGCATTACGCCCAGCGTGACCCTCGACGCGACCTACAACACCGATTTCGCACAAGTCGAGACCGATGAGTTCCAGATCAACTTCGACCGTTTCAACCTCTTCTTCCCCGAAAAACGACCGTTCTTCCTCGAAAACGCCGGCTACTTCGCGGTCGGCGTACCGCGCGACGTGGAGCTCTTTTTCAGCCGCCGCATCGGCATCGGTCCGGAGGGCGAGATCGTCCCCATCATCGCCGGCGCACGGATGTCAGGAAAGTTGGCCCAACGCTTCAACCTCGGCGTGCTCTACATGCGCACCGAGGCCATCCCGGGTGTCACCCGCGAGAACGGCTTCGCCGTCGCGCGGTTGAGCAGGGACCTTCCGAACCGGTCCTACCTCGGGGGGATTGTGGTCAGCCGCCAGGGTTACGGCGTTCCGGGTGCGGAGGATGACTTCAACCACACCTTCTCGCTCGACGGACGCTGGGGAATCGGTGAGTACGGCCTCATCCAGGGATTTGTCGCCAAGACCGAGACTCCCGGCGCCGACGAGGGTGAGTACGCGTTCCGGCTCGGGGGTAACTACGACTCCGAACGGTGGTCGTATTCAGCCAGCTACACGGAGGTAGCCGACGACTTCAACCCAGAGGTCGGTTTCTTGACCCGGCGCGGCTACCGCAAGCCTTCGGGTTTCGTCATGCGTCGCATCCGCCCCCAGGACCTCTGGGGGCTGCTCGAGATCCGACCGCACGTCTCGTACAACGGATTCTGGGACTTCGAGGGATTCCAGGAAACCGGCTTTCTTCATGTCGACACCCACTGGGAGTGGCGCTCGTCCTACGAGCTCCACACCGGAGTCAACTTCACCCGCGAGGGGGTGAAGGAGGTGTTCGAGATCTACCCGGATGTTTTCGTCTCGCCGGGCACCTACGACAACGCCGAGGCGCAGATCGTCTTCTACACCAACCGGGGAGCGCCGGTTGCGTTCAATATGCGAACCGTTGTCGGCGGTTTCTTCGGCGGCGATAGGTTGTCGCTGACGCCGAGTTTCCGCTTCCGCATCGGCGACACCTTCATCGCCGAGCTGGCGTGGAGCTACAACGACATCGATCTGCCCGAAGGCGCATTCACGACAAACCTCGGTCGGTTGCGTCTGAGCTACAGCTTCTCGACCCTGATCAATCTCCAGGCGTTGATCCAGTACAACGACCGCGACGATGTCTGGGCCGCCAATCTCCGCTTCGCCTGGCTGCGCACCGCAAACAGTGGGCTCTACGTTGTTTACAACGAGAACCAGGACCTCCACCGCAGCGAGTTCGGATGGACGAGGAAAGACCGCAGCTTGATCGTCAAATACACCTACCTCTTCGATCTGCTGAAATAGCGCCCTCTCCCCTCCGGACATAGGGCTCCTCCCGTCCCTCGTGTACAGTGTTTGAAACACCACGAGGTATGGAGAGATGCGGATTGAACAGGCCATCGAGGATTGCCACCGCTGGGCGCGCGAGCACGCCGAGGAGGGGCAGGAGCTCCTCGACGACCTTTACAGGCGGCAGCTCGAGGCGGACATCAAGTTTCGCGGCCAGCCGATCGCGACCTTTTTGCGGCCGGTTTTCCTTTCCGAAGCCCAAAGAGATCTGGTCCGGAGGGCGTCACAGGTGTTGCTCGATTGCGCGGAGCGGCTGATCGAGCAGTACATGGTGGATCCGGAGGTCCGCGAAACCATCGGGTTACCTCCAGACGAAGAAGAGTTCGCGTTACTTGATACCGGTCTCAAGCGACAGGTGGTCATCGCACGGCCCGACTCGTTTCTCAATGGAGACGATCTCAAGTTCCTCGAGTTCAACTCCGACAGCCCGGCCGGAGTCGTGTGGACCGATCTTCACGAGGAGGTCTTTCTCGCCTCGCCGATCATGAGCGAACACCCGTGGTCGGCAGACCTGGGAAGGTGCGATTGCAGGCGGCTGTTGATCGACGGCCTGTTGGATGCATACGCCGATTTCGGGCTTGCTCAGGAGCCGGTTGCGGCGATTGCCGACTGGAGCGATGCCGGCGCCTGGCCCGAGTTCGAAATCGTGCAGCGTTGTTTTCAGGCGAGAGGCGTGCCGGCGGTTGTCGTCGATCCCCGCCACTTCGAGCTCCGCGGCGAAACGTTGTATGCCGATGGGACCGCGGTCAATCTGGTCTACCGGCGGGCGATCATTCGCGAGCTCCACGAGAAGCGCGAGGAGCCGGGCGTGCGCGACTTCCTCGAAGCCTATCGGCGCGGTCTCGTCTGTGTGGTCAATCCCTTCCGAGCCAAGGTGTCGGGCTCCAAGGCATGTCTGGCGCTGCTCTCGGATGCCCGTTTCGACCGGCTCTTCGACGACGAGCAAAACGCTGTGCGGCGAGCCCACGTTCCGTGGACCAGGGTGCTGCGCGACGGCAAGGTCGACTTCGAAGGCCGCACATGCGACCTCTTTGAACTGGCCCGCAAAAGTAGGGAGATTTTTGTCATCAAGCCGACCAGCGGCTACGGCGGACGTGACGTCATGATCGGCAACGAGACCGAACCGGGAGCGTGGGACGATCGCCTCGATCGCGCTGCAGAGAGCCCGGGTGAATGGACGATTCAGGCGTTCGTGGACATCCCAGAGGAAGAATTTCCGGTGATGGATCCCGACCTAGTTTTTGAGTCCCGCAAGGTCAACCTCAATCCCTACCTCTTCGGCGGCCGCTATGCCGGCTCGTTCGTCCGGCTGTCGACCAACTCTGTGATCAACGTCTCGGTCGGCGGCGGTATGGCACCTGCCTTCGTCGTGCCTGAATAGAGGAGCTTCGACTGCCACCTTCCGGTCACGCATGTCCTCGGCAGGAGACGCGCCTCCGTTGCCGATCCGCGCCAAACGACCCTTGTGTGCTGAGTCGTGCCGGAATCTTCAGCCGAGCGGGGCAGGGTCGCGGAGTTGGCACGATGACTGCTACGTGAGTGGTGGGAAATCGATCGCCGTCGATCGAGGAAGGATAATGCGATGAAGCGATTCATGACAATGGTGGTTTGTGTCGTGTTGATCGGGTTTGGGAGCGGTTGCTCGTATCACCGGGCCTACGTCTCGTACTCCGAGCACGAGGACGACGTCCAGGTGGCCGCGGCCGGCTGGGACGGTCGACGACTCGGGCCAGTTTCCGCGCGCGAAGGTGGAGCCCTGTGGGAGAAATGCACCGCAGTTGCCGAGGGCTCGTTATGGGTTCTGATGGAGGACACCCGCAAGATGGGCGGCAACGCCATCGGCGAGATCAGGTGGATCCCCAGGAACCAGAATCGGACCACCGATGATCCGACGTGCAGGAAGAAGTGGGGTTGGATTCTGATATGGCCGGTTTTGGCAACTCCGGCGTTTCAGTCCGCAAGGGTCGAGGCCGTCGCCTACAACGTGCCCGACGCCAGCACCGCGGAGGCAGGTCTATACCTGATCCCCGAAGATCCAAGCGATCGACGGGCCCTCGCAGAGCTGATCGTGATTGACACGATGTCCGGGCGGTGATGAAGCGCCAATTCAGTCAGTCTTGGCGCCGGCGGCGGAGGTGGTGACCGGTCCGAGATAGCGGTCGAGCCAGTCCAGGACCTCACGGATGATCGCCCGCCGGTCGGGTGGAAGGTGGCCGCCTTCGAGGAGGGCGTGGCGCTTGTCTTCCGCCGGCGCGCCCAGCAGGTCGAAGAACGGCTGCTGAGCGTTCTCGACCGGCATCAAAAAGTCGTCCTCGCCGTTGATCATGAGGGTCGGAACCCGTGACCTGGGGGCAAAATTCACCGCATCGATCTCGGGCGGGACGTTTCCATGGAATCCACCCCCGATGAAAACGGCTGCCTGAAACCGCCCGTCGATCGCGTTGAACACCGGACCGTAGACAGCTCCGAGACTGAACCCGTAGTAGGCGAGCCTCGTGTGGTCGATGTCCTCCCTCGCATCCAGATAGTCAATGGTCCGTTCCAAGTCCTTGGACCACATGACCGTCAGATCCCGCAGCTTGTTCGGCGCCAGCATGCCTGGTGCAAACCGCTCTTACATCCCCTGGTAGATGGGATAGACGAGGGCGCGACCGCTGCGCGGAATGAAGTCGAAGAGGTAGGAAGATGCCAGGGCTTCTGCCGAGCTCAGCGTCTGTACGCCGGTGTCGCGTTTGAAGGGGTTTTTGGCCGCCACCATTTCGTAGAGAACGCAGCCGAGGGCGAAGATGTCTGAACGATGGTCAGCCCGTTCCCCACGGACCTGCTCCGGCGCCATATAGCCCGCGGTGCCCAGAACTGTGCCCTGTTTCGTCAACGGTCCGTCAGCGGTTTCCGTGGGTTTTTCCTGTGCTCTCTCCAGGTCGACGAGACCTAGCTGGGTCAGGGTCTCTTCCATCGAGTCGATCGGGGCGTCGGGCATCGAGAGCAGACGCGCGAGACCAAAGTCGAGGATCTTGATGTGTCCGTCCGCACACAGGAAAATATTGCCTGGTTTGAGATCGCGGTGGACGATACCCTTCTCGTGAGCCGCCGCCAAACCCGCCGCCACCGCCGAACCGATCTCGGCGGCGCGCTCCCAGGTCAGCGGCTCACCATCACGCCAAATGCGATCGTAGAGCGACCTGCCCTCCAGAAGCTCCATGACCGCGAATGGATGCCCCTCTTCGGTTCCGAAATCATAGATATCGAGGATATTGGGGTGTTTGAGAGTGGCCACCGCCCGGGCCTCACGTTCGAATCGTTCGAAACGATCCGGATCGTCGGCCACCTCGGGCAAAAGTACCTTGACCGCGACCTCGCGGCCGAGCACTGAGTCCTGTGCGCGAAAGACCTCACCCATTCCACCCGCGCCGAGGGGCTCCAGGATCTCGTAACGTCCGAGGCGGTCGCCGGTTGAGAGGCTCATCATTGCTGTCCGATTGACGTCGACCGAGTATGGCAGTTTTGAGATAATGGATCAAGAATGGGGACGATGGCTCTGATGGACCTCAACTCCTATGCTGTTGATGGCACCGGATCGGCCGGTCTTTTCGAAGATTGGGGTCGACATTCAGAACGTGGAATTCGACGGCTTTGGTGAATGCGAGGCCGAGGGTTTAGGATGAGTCGTCCTGATTCGTGATCAATTTAGGTGGAGGAGCGATGGAAGCCACACCTCCGCGGATCGGAATTCCGCAAAGACTGGGCGGACTGATGCGTCTCGTCCTGTGGATACTGTTCTTCTCAGCAGTTGTCGTCGTTGCCGTTTCCGCCCTTCTCTTCGCCGGTCGCGTCCTGCTCTACCAGCAGGTGGACGATGAACAACACCTCGCGAACAAGAGCGCCTACCTGGAGAAAGTCTGGGACACCACGAGCGAACTCCCTGCGGGACCGAACATTGTCGTCATTCTCTTCGATGACCTCGGGCACGGGGACCTCGGTGCCTACGGCGGGGAGGCCATCGCCACTCCACGCCTTGATCGCATGGCCGCGGAAGGGCTCCTGTTCAAGAACGCTTACTCGCCGTCACCATATTGCTCGGCATCTCGGGCGGGCCTGATGACCGGTCGCTACGCGGTGCGCTCCGGCCTCGATCACGTGTTGCAGGTGCCGCGCTCGTGGCAGGACAATATGATGCGGTTCGGCGGCCTCAATCGCCGCCTGCCGGCCGAGGAGATCACCCTCGCAGAGGTCCTGCGGGCAGCGGGCTACGCGACCGCGATCGTCGGCAAGTGGCACCTGGGCGATCAGTCGCCCTCGCTGCCCAGCGACATGGGCTTCGACTCCTTCTACGGGCTTTTGTTTTCCAACGATCAGGGCAAGCCGAAGGTGTGGAACGACCGGGAGATCGCCGAGCTGCATCCAATCGATCAGGCGACACTGACCCGCCGCTACACCGACCGAGCCGTGGCGTTCATCGAGGAAAAAAATGAGCGTCCCTTCTTTCTCTACCTTGCACATACGTTTCCCCACATTCCGCTCCACGTTGGCGAGGATCGCCGCGGGAAATCGGCGGCTGGACGCTACGGCGACGTGGTCGAGGAGCTCGACTGGAGCACCGGCGAGGTGCTCGACGCGCTCGAGCGGACCGGTGTGGCGGACAACACCCTGGTCATCGTCAGCTCGGACAACGGACCGTGGTTCCAGGGCAGCCCGGGCGGCGTGCGTGGCCGCAAGTTCGATGTCTTCGAGGGCGGCATGCGGGTTCCGTTCATTGTCCGGTGGCCGGAAAGGGTCGCACCCGGCGGGGTGGACGAGGATCTCCTGACCGCGGTCGATCTCTTTCCGACGGTGCTGGAACTGTTGGGCATTCCACCGCCGTCCGACCGCGTCGTCGACGGCACGAGTCTGGTCCGTCGATTCAGCGGAGGGGAGAGCGAACCGCGGGGGCCGGTGTGGTTCCACCAGGTTGGCAACCTGCGGGCGGTCCGTTTGGGTCGGTTCAAGTACCACGACCGCCACCGGGTGCCTTTCGGTAACCCGCCGGACTTCGGTCTCGGGGTTTGGACTCAGAAGGGGCCGTGGCTCTTCGACCTCGAGTTCGACCCCGACGAGTCCTACGACGTGTCGGAGCGCCACCCGGAAACATTCAAGCGAATGGGGAAGATGCTGGAGGCGCGCCTCCAGGAGCTGGAAACCAACCCCCGCGGCTGGAAGTGACCACCCTTCACGGTTGAGCCGTCATCAAAGGCAATCGTTGAGAAGGCGAGCGCTGAAAACTCCCTCTTTCGCCGAACGGTTTCGGACACAACGTCATACTCTGAGAATCAAGGCGACACCCTCAAAAACTTAGAGTTGTTGCGAAAACTCCCTTTCTGATCGATACTGATCGTGAAACTGTTCAAAAACCATGTATCGAGAATCGACGGAATGCCGGAGAGGAGGCACACTATGCGGCTCAAGGTCTATCTGACAACGGTGCTGGTTCTGGCTGTCGTCGCCCCGGGGGCGGCACAGATCGTCAGCGAAACACAGTTCTTCCCGGTTGTCGCTCACACCGGGGGCGCCGGCGATCCACCCACCTCGTGGCGTTCGGATCTGACGGTGCACAACGTCATGGATGCTGCGCTCACGGTGGGTGTCATGTACTTCCCATCTGGTCAGGCCAACCCTTGGGACGGAACCTACACGGTGACGCTCACCTTCCAGGCGCGGGAGACACGCACGGTCGAGGACGTCGTCGCAACCCTCTTCGGTATCACCGCGAATACCAAAGGTTCACTGTTTCTCGAATGCGACGACAGCGTCTTCCCGTCCAATCCGGAGGACTCGGTGATGCTCGCCACGACGCGGACCTACAACGTGGGCAGCGAGGTCGGCACCTTCGGGACCGCGGTACCTGCCGCACAATTCTCGGATGCTTTCTTCAATGTGGGTCAGTCGGTCTCAGTGATTACCGGCGTCCGCAACGACAGTGACTATCGGTCAAACCTCGGGATCATCAACGAGTCGTTCGCGGTCGTCCCGATCACTGTCCACTACCGATTCCTCGATCAAGATGGGACGGAGATAGCCAGCGGTAGCAAGGACCTCGACGAGTTCAGCATGAACCAGTGGCCGTTCAAAAAGCTCGGCGTTCCGAACGTGATCGAAGGCCCGCTGACCGTGGAGCTGTGGCTCGATCCCGACGACATCCCGGGCGATCCTTGCGAGGTTGAGGAGGACGACCTCGTCCTCTTCGTGGCCTATGCCACCAAGGTGGACGGCAACCCGACAGGCTCCGGAGACGGTGAGTTCATCTACGCCACGCCGGTGGAGCGGATCGAGTGCGACTAGGCTGCCTCGCTATCGGTCCGGGCTAGGGTGGATTTGCGCATCTGAAGATGAACGCCGCAGTATGACGCGTCATCCACGATGACGGAGGTTGCCGAGCATGGAGTCCCACGCGTTTGACGTCCTGGCCATGGTTCACCTCGTCTTTCTCTCGCTGTGGGGCGGGGTGGTCGCCACCGAGGCCGTGATCGAGGTCCTGCCGTTTCGGCGGCGAGAGCTCCACGCCGCCACCATCCGATTCCACTATTGGATCGATCTCCTGGTCGAGCTGCCGTTGGTGCTGGCGGTGGTCGCGACCGGCGCCGCGCTGTTTTTCTTGACCGATCCGGTGACACCTCTCCACCTGGTCAAGATCGGCCTCGGCGGCGCCGCTGTCGCGGTAAATCTCTTCTGCATCGTGGTCGTCGTCAAACGCGGCCGTCGGCTGGAGCGCGACGACGATGATGGGTCCCTATGGCGCGCTTCACGAGTCGTGCTTGCGTGCTTCGCGGCCGGGCTCCTGTGCGCCGCCGGCGCGGCCGTCCTCGGATTCCGTTTCGCCCTCGAGCGATTGGGCTGAACGTCGCCTCATCCGCGCCGATCCGGCAGGCGAATCGAGGCGGCAGGGGCTTCCGAGAAATCGAGTCGCTTCAATTAGCAGCGCCCCGGAGCTTCGGCAGCTGCAATCCTCAGGGGTCGTCCTCCTTGTCTCTGGCTTCGATATGATCGCGTTACCCGATAACCGCGGGATGGAGGTGGCAGATGGCCAAGTACCGGATTCTGTCGATCGACGGCGGTGGCATCCGCGGGATCGTGACCGCGGTGCTTATGCAGCGTCTGCAAGCCACGCCAGGGTTGGAGGGATTTCTCGACAAGGTGGACCTGGTCGCCGGGACCTCAACCGGGGGACTGCTGGCGCTCGGCATCGCGCGTGGGCTGGGTCTCGATGAGATTCGCGATCTCTATGTGAACGACGGGCCCGAGATCTTTGACGACTCGTGGTTGGATGACCTCCTCGATCTGGGCAAGCTCCGCGGCGCGGACTACAAGATCGGGCCGATGCGTCGGGTCTTCAAAAGGGTACTGGGCGAAGAGACCACGCTCGGGCAGCTTCGGAAGCGGGTCCTGATCACCGCATTCGACATGGACAACGAAGACGAGGAGGCATTGAATCGGACCTGGAAGCCGAAGCTCTTCCACAACTTTCCCGGTGCCGGCAACGACCGCCACGAGCTTTCCTACAAAGTCGGCATGTACACCGCTGCCGCGCCGACCTACTTTCCTTCGGTCGACGGCTATATCGACGGCGGCGTTTACGCCAACAACCCGGCGATGTGCGCGTTGGCCCAGACCCAGGACAAACGCTACAGACCGACGCCCTCACTCGACGAGGTCGAGCTGCTCTCGGTCGGCACCGGCACCAGCCTCTTCTACATCCGCGGAAAAGCGCTGGACTGGGGTTACGCACAGTGGATCAAGCCTCTCATCAGCCTGATGCTCGACGGCGTCTCGGGGATCGCCGACTACCAGTGCAACCAGATGCTGCGTGACCGGTACCACCGTCTCGCGCCGGTCTTCCCGCCGGACGTCTCGATCCCGATGGACGACGTCAAGAAGATCCCCTACATGATCCAGTTCGCGGAGGGTCTCGATCTCCGAAAAACAGTCTCCTGGATGCGACGACACTGGTTGAATCCTGACGTCTGATTCGCAACCGCGTTTGGTCGAGTAGTCAGTGTCGATGGATAATCAAAATCATGGATTTCAATAAATATTTCATGTTTAACATGAAAAATTGATTGACAAACACGATTTCAGGCATTAGATTGTGGTTGAGTGAGCTGGACACGGCAGAACCGGATGTCCGAGAAAGGGAAGCAATCATGAACCACAGTCGAATCACCGAACCGCTGGCCAAGGCGCTCCGCTTCTATGCAGTCCTGGCGGCGTCCATCGTCATCTTCCAGGGGATCGGGCTCTTGATGTATCTCGTCAATGTGTGGCCGAGCGCTCGACTGACGGGCGCAGGTGGTGAGCCGATCTCCACCGGGATCACCGCCGTTCTCTTTGCGGCGGTCGTCATGGGCTTTGCCCGGTCATTTGTGTGGATCAAGATCTACTGGGACGGTTCGAGAGCATTCTCGCTGCTCCGATCAGACGGAGATTCTCCTGACCTGGCGGAACGGTTGACGCCGGTTCTCTCGAGTCTGACTCGGCTCCTGGTTTTGAGCGGCATCCTGGATGTGCTCTTCCTGCCCGCCTACTTCCTGAGCGGCGCCGTCCTTCCGTTCGAGATCGCCGGCTGGCGGCTCGGAGTCGTCGAGGTCGCCCGCATCGTATTTCCCCAGGCCTTTGGCATCGCTGCGCTGATCCTGGCGTTTCTGACCCACCAGTACGGCCGGCTCCTCAAAGAGCGCGGCCGCATGAAGAACGAGCTCGAGCTCACGATTTGAGGTGAGACATGGCCATCGTAGTCAATCTCGACGTGCAGCTCGCCAAACGCAAGATGAAGCTCAACGAGCTCTCGGATCTGGTCGATATCTCGGTTCAGAACCTTTCGGTCCTCAAGACCGGCAAGGCCAAGGCGATCCGGTTTTCGACTCTGGACAAGCTCTGCCAGGCCCTGGAGTGCACACCTGGAGATCTGCTGGAACACCAGCCGTCAGGGTGATGCGCCATGCACCCGAAAGGCTCGGGCAGCCAGGAATCGGTGCGCTCTGCAGTAATCCTTGGTCTGAAATTATGTCACTTGAACGACGCCAGCGCCTCGCTCTCGTCGTCGAAGACATCGAAGACCGACACGATCTGCGTCATGCCGAGAATACCGTGGAGCTTCGGCGGCAGATTCATCAATTTGATGGCGCCGCCCACCTCGGTTACCGAGTTGTGGGCGGCGATCAGCTCGCCGAGGCCTGAGGAATCCATCTTCTTGACCCCCTTGAGATCGAGGAGAATTTTCGACGCGCTGTCTTGAAGGATTTCCTCAAGGGCGCCGCGAAGCGCCACATCGCCGGCACCGATCGTGATCTTCCCCCTGGGCTCCAGGATTGTTACACCTTCAACTTCTCGTTTTGAGAATTTCATCTTCGTTACTCCTTGTCGAAATAGCGTCAGTATCGTTTGGCCGAACAAGCGCTCGGTGTTACACGGCCTCGCGTGAAAAGATATACGGATTCATTGTCGATTTGGTTCGGGTGGGATGGAGTCAGGCGAACGCCCCTACCGAACTCCCATTGACACGACCTCCACCCGCCGGTAGGCTGGAAGTTGTTGATAAATACAGGACTTCCGAAGAAAGAGGTAGGTTGAGATGGAAGAAGAAGCGAAATCGAACCAGGGCACTCTGGATATCTACCTTCGGCTCGTCGATACCATCAACGAGCACCAATCCCGTCTAGTGTGGTCGGAACTCGTCTTCATGGTCTTTGAAGCGGCGATCTTCTTCGCCTGCATCCTCCAGGTGGTCCGGCTGGGAGATCACCCCGTCCAAACGGTGGGCACAATCAGCTCGTCGGCGGTCCTGATGAGCCTCGTCATCGGCATGGCTGTCAGCGCCTACTGGGTGGCCTACTCGATGCGGCTGCAGCTGAGGCTGAAGCTCCGCTATTTCCAAGCCCGCAATCTTGAGCGAAAGCTCGGTGGAGTCGGGGAGGACATCTTCACTGGTGATGCGCTCTTCAATAAGGACATGACCCTGCTCGAAAGCCCGGATGGTGTGGAATCCATCGTCTATCCTCGGAGGGGCGCGTTGAGAATGGACGGTTTGTTCGGCGGCGCCAAGCCGCGGGTACTTTCCGCTCTAATGCCCGGGATGTTCTTCATTCTGTTCTTGACCCTCTTCGTTTGGATTCTCGTGGGTTACCTCTCCGTGGCAAACTGATCGGCAGTGTCGATGATCAAGAAGAGAGAATCCGCCTCGGCGGTCGGCCGGTGGCTGCGACATCCTCGTATGCACCTCGGAGCCGACGCCCTGTAAGGGGCCGCGCCCGGTTGCGATAAGATCGAACCAGCATATCTCACCGGGTTTCGTCGCGAGGGCGGCGAGGTGCCGTGCTCAGTGGGGTTTTCGACCTGAGGGGCGCGGAGCGCGTACTTGCGGTACGTCGAGCACCCCGAGGCGAGAAAACACCGCTGGGCGCGTTGCATCGCCGTCCGCAGCAGAAAGTTGGTGAGATATGCAGGTTAAGACTACCGACCATCGGAGGATGTTTGAACGACGCCAGAGTATCGCTTTACCGCCAGGCGGCGGAGGCACTTCGAAAGGGACAATTCGACGTCAATATCCCTATTGGAGATGCTGATGAAGTGTCGGAGCTCGGCGAGGCTCTGCTTGCGCTGGCTGCGACCCTGAAGGCGCAGTCCGAACAGTCCGCCATGCTGGCGAAAATCACTCAGCGGGTCAATGAGGGCCTGCTCATCGACGAAGTCTTGAATCAGATTTACGAGAACTTCTTTACCTTGATTCCTTACGATCGGATCGGGCTCGCATTGCTCGAAGACGGCCAGGCTGTCGTGCGGGCTTTCTGGGCACGCTCCGAGGCGACCCAGATCAAGCTGCCTCTTGGCTACAGCGCGGGCCTCGCCGGGAGTAGCCTCGAGGGCATCATCCGTACTGGTCGGCCGAGGATCCTCAACGATCTCAAGGCCTATCTCAAAGATCATCCGGACTCGGACTCGACCCGACGCATCGTCGCGGAGGGCATGCGTTCGAGCCTCACGTGTCCTCTTGTCGTCAAGAAACAGCCGGTTGGTTTCCTCTTCTTTTCGAGCATGAAGGCAAAAACCTACTCAGAGACCCATCAGGAGCTCTTCCTGCAGATCACGGACCAGTTGGCCATGACCCTCGAAAAGGGCAGGATTTATCAGGAGCTGCTGGAGATCACCGAGGAGCTCCGCGAAGCCAGGGACGCCCTCGAGACCGAGGCGACTCGAGACAGCCTCACCGGGTTGTGGAACCGGCGCTCGATTCTCGATTTACTCAAGCGAGACATGGCCCGGGCACAGCGCGAAGAGAAAACGCTTTCGGCGATTATGATCGACGTTGACCACTTCAAGCGCATCAACGATCGGATCGGGCACCTGGCGGGGGATGAGGTGCTGACCGAGGTGACCAATCGAGTGGCTGCCACGCTTCGCTCAGCCGACACATTGGGCCGGATCGGCGGCGAGGAGTTCCTGATGATCCTCTATCCGGCGGATGGACAAACAGCGGTCGAGGTCATGGAGAGGGCGCGACTCGCCTGCGCGTTGAGCCCTGTAGCAGTTGATTCCGGTGAGTTCGAGGTAACGATCAGCCTCGGCGCCGCCGTGGTTAACGATTTCGAGGATGTCGATCTCTCGGTAGTTCTCAAGACGGCGGACCACGCCCTCTATCGCGCAAAAGAGGGTGGCAGAAATCGATCCGAGGTCGAGTCGGTCTGACGCAACAGTGATTGGAAAACCATGGCAACCATACATATCAATGCAGATCCAGGTGAGTTTGCCGAGACGGTTCTCATGCCCGGCGATCCACTGCGAGCCAGGTACATCGCGGAGAAATTTCTCGACGATGCCCGTCAAGTGACCGACGTCCGAAACATGCTGGGCTTTACGGGTGAGTTCGAGGGGAATGCCGTGTCCGTGATGGCCCACGGGATGGGGATCCCATCCGCATCAATCTACTGCACCGAGCTGATCAAGGACTACGGCGTCAAGCGCATTCTCCGCGTCGGGAGCTGTGGCACGGTCCACCCGGCCGTTGAGCTCCGCGACATCGTGATCGCGATGGGTGCCTCCACCGATTCCGGCGTCAATCGGATGCGTTTTGGCGGCTATGACCTGGCTGCGATTGCCGACTTCGACCTCTTGCGAAACGCGGTGAGGGTGGCCGAGAAGAAAGACCTTAGATTTCATGTCGGAAATATCTTCTCGGCAGATCTCTTCTATGCGGCGGACCCGACTCAGCTAGATCTGATGAAGAAGAACAACATCCTTGGCGTCGAGATGGAGACGGCGGGAATCTACGCCATCGCCGCCGAGTTCGGTGCCCAGGCACTGGCGATCTGCACCGTGAGCGATGACGTCAAGACCGGCGAGGCGCTTTCGCCGTCCGAGCGCCAGACCAGTTTCGACGGGATGATCGAGCTCGCCCTCGAAGCGACCTTGAAGGTTTAATTCGTCTCACGACATGAACAGCTTGTTGCTGGCAAAGCTGGGATCACAGGTCAGGTTAACACCCAGGCGGCGCAGGCCGCGTTCGTCGCCGGGCGTCGGCAGGTGGGTCAGGTGAAGCTCGCATCCTCGAAGATCCGGTAACTGCATCATCGCCTGGTGGGCGGTTGGGTTGGTGGTCGAGCTGATACTCAACGCGAGCAAGGTCTCCTCCAGATTGAGGCTGATCGAGTCGCGGCCGAGGAGTTCTTTACGCAGGGTGCCGATCGACTCGATCACCGTCGGGCTGATCAGATCGAGGTGCTTGGGAATGTCGGCCATCTTCTTGATGGCGTTGAGTACCAAGCATGAGGCAGCGTGCATCATCGGGCTGTTGTGGCCGGTGACGATCTCGCCTTCAGGCAGCTCGACGGCGGCGCCGCTGAAAATGCCACGGTGGCCCTTGTCCGCCTTGCTCTCGGCCTCATCGGCGGCGGCCCGGGCTGGTAAGACCACGGAACGGTGTTCCGGTTTGAGGTCGAACTCCTCCATCAGGGACTCGATTCGCCTCACCGCGTCGCCGTCCTCGATTCCGAGGACCTCGTCACAGGCGTAGCGGAAATAACGGCGCACCATCTCGCGCTTGCCCGCCTCCTGCGCCGCCTCGTCGTCAATGATTGCGTAGCCGGCTCGGTTGACCCCCATGTCGGTGGGTGACTGGTACATCGACTCGCCCGTGATTTTTTCGAGAATTCGGCGGAGCAGCGGGAATGCCTCGATGTCCCGGTTGTAGTTGACGGAGCGTTCGTCGTGGGCCTCGAGGTGGAAGGGATCGATCATGTTGACGTCGTGAAGCTCGGCGGTCGCCGCCTCGTAAGCGGCGTTCACCGGGTGGCGCAGGGGCAGATTCCAGATCGGAAATGTCTCGAACTTGGCGTACCCCGAGCGCACGCCACGTTGGTGTTCGTGGTAGACCTGCGACAGACAGGTGCCCATCTTGCCGCTGTTGGGTCCCGGAGCGTTCACCACCACCAGTGGCGCATCGGTTTCGATGTAGGGGTTCGATCCATAGCCCTCGTCGCTCACGACCCGAGCCACATCGGACGGGTAGCCATCGATTGGACGATGAATGTAAACGCGGACCCCTCGCCGTTCCAGCTGGTGACCGAACTTTTCGGCTGCAGGCTGACCGTCGAAACGTGTGATCACGACCGCCCGCACTTCGAGCCCGCGTTCGCGGAGGTCGTCGATCAACTTGAAGGTGTCGGCGTCGTACGTGATCCCGAAGTCGGCCCGCACCTTGCGGCGCTCGATGTCGCCGGCGTAGACGCAGAGGATGATTTCGGTCTGGCTGGCGAGCTGTTGCAGGAGCCGCATTTTGACGTTCGGGTCGAAACCCGGCAGCACCCGCGCGGCGTGGTAGTCGTATAGGAGCTTGCCGCCGAACTCCAGGTGCAGCTTGCCGCCCACCCGCCGCATCCGATCGAGAATGGCCTCGCTCTGCTCAGCCAGATAGCGTTCGTTGTCGAATGCGCCTCCGTGCTCTCGGTCTTCGGCCATGGCACCTCCCGAACGATCTTGACGAACGGGAGAATAGCAGGACCGTCTCAAAAAGGTTGATTGAAGGTGTGAGGCTCTCGTGACCAGTTGGACAGTCGGTAGCGGCCTATGCAGCTTGTTGTGGCCTGACGCAATCGGCGAGTGCACGACCACGCGGATCCATGGCGGGTTACGATGGAGTTGTGACCAGACCGTCCCTCGTCTTTGCCACCGCCAGCTACGGCTACCTCCAGGACAGCCTGTGTGCCTATGACCACTGCGAGGCGGGTGAGGTCGAGACCCGGTATTTCCCGGATGGCGAGCGTTATCTTCGCATTCTGACGGAGAGTGTCGGCAGGGACGTTGTGGTCCTCGGGGGAACCATCAACGATGCCGACACGCTCACGCTCTTCGATCTCGCGTGCGCGACCGTCGGGGCGGGTGCGCGAACGCTGACACTTGTGATCCCCTTCTTCGGCTATCAAACGATGGAGAGGCGCGTGAAGCTCGGTGAGGTCGTCGTTGCGAAGACCCGAGCACGGCTTTTCTCCTCTATTCCTCCCGCTGCGTCGGGTAACCGAGTGGTGTTGATGGACCTGCACAGCGAGGGAATCCCGCACTACTTCTCGGGAGAGGTCCACCCTGTTCACCTCTCGGCGCGATCGCTGATTCTCGACGAGATCCGGCGCGTGGCCGGGGACGAGTTCGTGCTCGGGGCGACGGACGCCGGCCGGGCGAAGTGGGTCGAGTCGCTCGCCAACGACCTCGGCGTCGAGGGCGCCTTCATCTTCAAGCGGCGTCACGACGACGGATCCACCGAAGCGGCCGCGATGAACGCGGACGTCCGCGATCGCAGGGTCGTGATCTACGACGATATGATCCGCACCGGAGGATCGTTGATCGGCGCGGCCAGGGCCTACCTCGATGCCGGCGCCAACTCGACGGCCGCGGTCGCGACGCACGGCGTCTTCCCCGGGGAGGCGTTCCGCAGCCTCGCCGACAGCGGGCTCTTCACGCACATCGTATGCACCGACAGCCACCCACGATCGCTCGAGCTGGCTGACGAACCGCAGCTCGATGTCGTCTCGATCGCGGGACTCCTCGCCGAGTTTCTCGGCGGCTAGGTTCTCGGCCCCCCTGGTGTTTATTGTTGATCTTTGTGGCGCTCGGAGGGCAGGGCACAATCGGCAATGGTGATGCGTGAAGAATAGAACTGCTCGAACTCGTTGATCAGCTCACTCGAAGCGATGGCGACGTGGACGCACCCCTCCAACTGGTGCGGGTCCCGCCGGGCGCAGAACCGGTGGTGGTCGGGGGTGTCGACGTCGTTCACAATCATAGTGTTGACGCCGACCACCTCCCCGTCGTGGTTGACCAAGGGCCCACCGCTCGATCCGGGAAGGACGTCGGCGTTGTGGAAGACAACCTGCAACCTCTCCAACATCCGGTCGACCTCGGGTCTCATCCGGTAGCCTTTCAGCCACAGCAGGAAGAAACCGTCGGAGTACCGCTTGACCTGATCCATGTAGTTCGGCGGCGGTTTGACGCTCCACCCCCTCCGAACCCTCAGGTCGGGCCAGCCGATAGATACCATGCGTTCCAACCCGGCTTCGCCGCATTTGGCAGAGGCGAAACTGGCGGCTCGGGTTTCGGCAGCTTCCGGTATTTCGACCTCGACGAACGCGAGGTCCTTCCCGGGTTCCCGCGACACGATGTGAACGGCGTCCGACCATTTCGGGCCCTCGGGAAGGAAGGAATCGCCAAACCCCACTCGAATGTCACAGGCCCCAAAGGCACAGGTGATGACGTGGGCGTTGGTGGCGACCACCGCTACCCGACGCTCATCGTCCAGCTTCACCACGATGCCGGACCCGCGTTTGGTGCGCAACCGGGGGCCTCCGCTCAGGGGCAAGACGAAACCTCGACCTTCTACGAGAACTGTCGCGTACCACGCGTCCATCGCCAATTCGGGTAGCCCTTCCGACGAGGCGCTGAATCCCTCCGGTGAAATATCCGCGATCCGGGTATTGGCGCTCGCAGGCAGGACGCGGACGGCGCCTGCGGTCAATATTGCGCAGCACACAATCGATTGCAGGACTCGAATCGGGGTAGGCGAGAGATGCATGTCCTTTTTCATCTACACTTGACTATGGCGGTGAAGGGGTCTCCGTTACCGCGAGGCCGGGCAGGTTTCAGGGGCTGACTGTCCAAATAGAGGTGGGTTGATTCTCTTTCGACTTTGAACGACTGAACAGATCCGGCCCTGGCGGTTATATTCGATACAAGCTCGATGGGTTGACCCCGAGGAGGACAGATGATGGAGAGACGTTCCAAAACCGACCGACGGAAAAAGGAATATCGGCGCGACGGTGCGGATCGGCGCCGGAATGACGGAGGTGCGGGCCCGAAAGACGAGGACCGCCGGAAGGGGAAAGACCGCCGTGTCGAAGAGCGCCGGAGCAGGGTCGATCGCCGGCGCAAAGCCGAGCCCACCGACTAGGAGCCTGTAGGGAATAGAATCAACGGCGCCTTTCGGGTGCCGTGAAGGCCCTTCTTCGTTGCATTCTCGGCCCGTACTCGGAGTACTGCTCCTCGATTGCGCCTCAAATGGCACTTCACGGCCCTCCGAAATCCATCCGTCATCTATTCCCTACAGGCTCCTTGCCCGTATTTCTCACCACGTCGCGAAGGATTTCCTGGAGCTGTTGGAATCGTTCGGGCCGGCGCCTGTTTAGTAATACAAAGGAGGCCCGAGACGTGAATCACCCAATCGAAACCCTGAAGCAGGAGCACCGTGTGATCGAACGCGGGCTGGACTCCCTCGACGGGCTCTGCCGATCCCTGGCCACGAACGACCCGGCGATTCGAGCGCGACTCGGGGAGCTCACACGCTTTTTCCGCGAGTACGCCGACCGGCTCCACCATGCCAAGGAGGAGGACATGCTGTTCACCGCCTTGGCCGACCACGGTTTTTCGCCGGATGCGGGTCCGGTTTTCGTGATGCTGGCGGAGCACGAGATCGGCAGGCGCCATGTGCGCGAACTCGCGGAGATCGCCGGCGGTGAGGGGTTGCTGACCCGGGACGAGGTCGCCCGTATCCAGGAAAACGCGACGAGCTTCTCTTCGTTGCTTCGCGATCACATCCAAAAAGAGGATAACGTGCTGTATCCGGCAGCTATGCAGGTGTTACCGGAAACCGTGATCAACGAGCTGGCAACCTCGTTCGACGATTTTGACCGATCCGCGGGAAGCGACCACCTCCGAGCCTTGGTGGATAGCGACTGATCCCTCTACAACAGAGACCGCGAGTGAGTGGGTGACGGGCAGGCAAATCCTTCAGGGTCCTCAAGAAAAGCCAATAGACGCGTTGTTGGAGGCGGATTGCCAGGGTGTGGTGAGCTCCACGCCTACAGCTGCTGCGGCTCCACGGCGGTGTTCTCGACCTCGGACCACACCCGCAGCAGGTTTTCGCCGCAGATCTTGCGAATGTCTTCCTCGCTGTGACCGCGCTTCAGCAGCTCCTCGATGAGGTTCGGGTAGGTCGAGACATCCTCGAGACCGGTCGGGCCCGAGGAGATGCCGTCGAAGTCCGATCCGATCCCGACATGGTCTATGCCGACCAACTCGATGACGTGCTCGATATGGTCCGCGACATCGCTGACGCTCGTCTCGACCTTCGGGTTCTGCTCATAGTAGAGGGCGATCTGCTCGCGGAACTCCGGGCTGCCCATGGCGACGTCGTGCTCCTCCATGTATTGACGCATGGTTGCCCACAGATCCGAGGACTGCTTCTGGGCGGCCTCTGAGAGGAAGCCGCGCGCGTAGGCTATCTGGATTACACCACCTTTTTCGGCGAGCAGGGTGATCATTTCGTCGGTCATGTTGCGTTCGAACCCGGGGGTGAAGTGGCGGCAGCACGAGTGGGAGGCGATCATCGGTGCCTTCGAGATCTCGATCGCCTGGAAAAAGGTGTCGTCAGTGACGTGCGAAATGTCGACCATGATCCCGAGCCGATTTATCTCGGCGACCACCTCGCGACCAAACGGGCTGAGGCCGCCCGAGGGCCGATCGGTGGAGTAGGACGAGTCGCAGATCAGGTTCGGCTCCGAGTGGGAGAGGGTGATGTAGCGGATGCCGCGGTCGTAGAAATGCTGCACGGCCGCAAGATCATCCTCGATCGCGGCGCCGTTTTCGATGCCCATCGGCAGGGCGAAGATCCCTTCCACGAAGAGGGCCCGCACGTCGTCGACCGAACGGGCAATCGCAAATGACTCTGGTGCCCGTGCGGCGATATCTTCGACCAGATCGATGAGCTCGTCTGCCAAATCCCGCGCACCGCCGGTCTCCTGCAGCGATGCCGGCACGTAGATCGACATGAAGGCGGCGTCGAGGCCACCCTCCCTGGCGCGCACGAGGTCGAAATGGCCGTCCTCGGTGCGAACGGTGACATCGTCGGGCTTTTCGTGCAGCCGGTAGGGGAGGTCGATATGGGTGTCAACCATGAGAGTCTCCTGCGTGAGGCGTACCGCCTCGGCACGGAAATCGGTCTCAACGGCCGGTTGTTCCTGGGTCTGTTGGCACCCGAATGAGAACATGACAATCGGTATCACAGCGGTCAAAGCGAGTTGTTTCGGATTCACGGCCCCTCCTTCGCCGTGGGAGTGTACTCCTCCCTGGCCAAAAACCGGAATGGTCCGGGTCGTGTCTTGTCGTGGTGTTAGGATATGGCGTCCGGGAGGCAGTTTGGAAAACAGATTTGTACGGTATGCAAGACGACTCATCGAATTCGGGTTGATGGTCACTCTCGTGACGTCTGGTGCAGTGAGACTCCAGGCGGCCCAGCCGATGCCAACCGACCACAAGGGCCGGCCGCTGTATCAGGCCGGCGTGGTGGCGGTGAAGCTCAAGTCGGACTCGGCACAGATTGCGGCCAAAGCCCTGCCACTTCGGTTCGGGATCTCTTCGCTCGATGCGGTCTCCGACGAACTCGGTGTGCTGCGGGTGGAGCCGATGTTTCGATCGCAGCTCAGCAAGGCGCGGCCCGATCTGCCGGATCTCTCCCGCATCTATCGCGTCACCCTTGCTGACGGGATGGACGTGCGGCGTGCGGTGCTGCTTTTCGACCGCGACCCTTCCGTCGAATACGCGGAGCCGATTCCGTTCCACTACCTCCACGAAACGCCCAACGATCCCCTCTTCAACGTGCAGTGGTTTCTCGACTCGATCGAAGCAGAGGGGGCGTGGGATGTGCACAAAGGAGAGGATGGCGCCGAGGTGGCGGTCGGCATCTCGGACACCGGTGTGGCATGGCGACACGAAGACCTGGTTGATAACATCTTTCAAAATCTCGGTGAGGACGCGGATGGTGACGGCAAGGTGATCGAAGAGTCGGGAGACACCTGGGTCTTCGATCCCGACGACGTGAACGGAGTCGACGACGATGGCAACGGCTACACGGATGACTTCGTGGGTTGGAACTTCTTCAACGACGACGAGCTGGAGGACAACGACCCAGACGACCCGGACAGTCACGGCACCCACGTGGCCGGTCTCGCTGCCGGGAGGACCGACAACGGTGTCGGTATCTCGAGCATCAGTTGGAATGTGATGATCCTGTCGACCTCGGCGTCCAACTCCGAATCCGAAGGCATTGATCGGGGCTACAGCAGTGTCGTCTACCTGGCGGAGAACGGCGCGGACATCATCAACATGAGCTGGGGCAGCGACACCACCTCGCAGGCGGCGCAGGATGTGATGGAGTACGCACAGGCTCTCGGCAGCCTGCTGGTCTCCTCGGCGGGCAACGACAGCGTCGCGGATCCTCAGTATCCGAGCTCCCTGCCCGGCGTGGTGAGCGTCGCCTCGGTCGGCAGGACCGACCGGCTGGCCTCGTACTCGAACTTCGGCATCAGCGTCGACATCGCGTCGCCGGGCGGTGCGGGCATCAACACTATGCGCAGCACCACCCCTCCGAACAACTACGGCAACAGGCAGGGGACCTCGATGGCCTCCCCGGTGGCGGCCGGGGTGTTCGCGCTCGTCAAGTCTCTGCACCCCTCGTGGACGAACCAACAGCTTCTCGAGCAGGTTCTCGGCACCGCTGACTCGGTCGACGATCTCAACGTCAACTTCGTAGGCCTGATGGGGGAGGGTCGCATCAATGCCTTCCGTGCCCTGACCGACCAACCGACGAACGATGAACCGGAGCTGCGGCTCGAAGTGTTGGAAACGGTGGTCGTCGATGACTCCGGAGACGGCTCACTCGAGGCCGGAGAGGGTGCTGAGATCATGGTGACATTGAGGAATTACAGCCACCTCGCAAGCAGTGAGGCGGTCACACTGACCTTGCAGACCGAGTCACCGTACGTCGAGGTGATCGATGACAGTATGGTCGTCGGTGTCACGAAGGATATGGCCGCGGAACTCCCGGACACCTTTTCGATTCAGGTCGTGCCTGAAGCACCTTCCGGGTCGATCAGCCTGTCCCTGATGGCCGAGGCCTCGGACGCTTCCGTGTCGCCCCACAGCGAGCTCGATCTCGAGGTCTTTGTGGCGGGTGGCGGCCTCCTGGTGTGGGAGGGTGCGGAAGGAGCATCCACCTTCAGCGGACAGTTCCTTCGCGACGAGCTTGTCTCCCGCGGATTCACCGTGACCTATGTCGCCGGAGGGTTCCCCCCGGGTCTGGTTGGTTTTGACGGCGTATTTCTGTCCTTCGGCAATGCCGGCCTCGACTTCTTAGAGCCGGCCGGTCCACCCTTTGCTGCGCGGCTAGACGCAGATTGGAAGGCAGACGCGATCAAGAATTACCTCGAGTCGGGCGGGCGGCTATTTCTCGAAGGTAGCGACACCCTCGGCTATGACATCTACGAGATCATCGACAGGACGGATTTGTTGCCCCTCTTCGGCCTGGAGGGCGGAGTCGACGGTGATGAAACCAACGAAATCGACAGCCTCGACGGGCACGCGGGCGCCCTGACCGAAGGGATGCGATTCACCCAGACCGATCAGACCCCGGTGGACTGGATCGACATATTCACAGTGTCGACGGGAGCAGAGGCCTTCACCGAGTCGGACTACGGAGTGGTTGCGGTCCAAAATCGGGGGCAGTTCGGACAGCGCACATTCTGCTTTGCATACACCCTCGCCGAACTGGTGGACGGTTCCACGACCCGGGATGACCTCCTCGACGCGATGATCGAGTTCTTCGACTTCGGTTCGGTGGACGGGCCGCGCCTTCGCCGCGGTGGCCGGCGAGTGATGCCGCCGGCAGCGGCCAAAAACCTTCCACGCACGTCTTTCATGCATTGATGTCTCGGCACTGCCCCTGCAAACTCCGAGAAATCGATTGGGTCGTGAGGGGGCCGAAATGAAGGCGGCTTGGTTTGAGGAGTTCGGTGGACCGTTGACGGTCTCACAGGTGGACGACCCCGCTGTCGATAGCGATGGTGTGATCATCAAGGTCGAAGCGAGCGGGATCTGTCGCAGTGATTGGCACGGCTGGCTGGGCCACGATCCGGATATCCGAGACCTTCCACACGTGCCGGGCCACGAGCTGGCCGGGACGGTCGAGGAGGCCGGAGACCGGGTCACCCAATGGGAAACGGGCGATCGGGTGACTGTTCCATTTGTGTGTGCCTGCGGGACCTGCCCGGAGTGCAGCTCCGGCAATCACCAGATCTGCGACCGCCAGACCCAACCCGGTTTCACGCACTGGGGGTCTTTTGCCCAGTACGTCGCGATCCATCACGCCGACGTCAATTTGGTGGCATTGCCGGACGAAATGAGCTTCGTGACGGCGGCGAGCCTGGGGTGCCGATTTGCGACTTCTTATCGAGCAGTGGTCGCCCAGGGCGGCGTGGCATCCGGAATGTGGGTCGCCGTCCACGGCTGCGGGGGTGTTGGACTGTCGGCCGTCATGATCGCCGCCTCCCTGGGAGCTCAGGTCATCGCGGTGGACATCGACGCGGAAGTCCTGAAACTCGCAGAGGAAGTCGGGGCCGCTGCAGCGATCAACGCGCGTGAGAACGACGCAGTGGTCGACCGGATTCACGCTCTCACTGATCGTGGAGCCGACGTCTCCATCGATGCCCTCGGAAGCGCGATCACGAGTACGAACTCCGTCCTCTGTCTCCGCAAACGTGGTCGTCACGTTCAGGTCGGACTGCTCGCCGGGGATGACCACCGACCGCGACTCCCCATGGAGCACGTCATCGGCAAGGAGCTCGAGATCGTCGGCAGCCACGGCCTGCAAGCACATCGGTATGAGGAGATGCTCGGTTTGATCTCGACGGGACGGCTCGAGCCACAGCGTTTGATCGGCAAGACCGTGCCGTTGGAGGAAGCGCCGAAAGAACTCCCGGGGATGAGCGATTTCGGTGCTGTTGGTATCACGGTGATCGATCGATTCTGATTCGATGGGATTGGCTCGGGCGCCAATTGGACCGGGTATCGAACCTATTGAATCGGTTGCGGTTCTTCACAGATGCCGAATATCCGGTTCTCCCGTCGAGTCTCGCAAATGTCGACGACC
>Ga0255053_10000280_pt1 | contig 27865 bp, 22 predicted proteins | sample JV7_2_22_MG_FD_188635 | JGI IMG/M metagenome (GOLD analysis project Ga0255053, IMG submission 188635) | Seawater microbial communities from Jervis Inlet, British Columbia, Canada - JV7_2_22 | ecosystem: Environmental > Aquatic > Marine > Inlet | place: Canada: British Columbia | collected... | reverse complement strand
AGAAGTATGATCGCCGCCCCAATGACTACTCCTCCTTGAAACCCTCCGCCCGCAGAAACATGTCCGTATGACACGATATATAAACCGAAGAGGAGTATGAAAGGAAACAGTTTTCTGCTAATGGTTTTGATGATGGTTGACTCTTCCATAGATTATTCCCAATCCTCAAATATTCCGTCCTGGGTCAAGGAGAAACTCACGGGGAGGGCGAAGATCCCCCCTACCCCCGGTTCTTTAAAGTCGATCCCGATTTCTTTTAGAACTCCTATCAACTTGGCCAGAGTCTTCTTATCCTTGATGAGGGCGATAATATTCTTATTGTAGGGCCTGGAACCGCCTAGCGACTGGATAAGTCCGGCAAAGATGGGCACGTCATTGGCCAAAATCCCCTCAATGCCTACTCCATCCAGGATAGTAGCACCTGTAATTTCAAGTTCCATCATCACAGAAAGAAGATCATCAACATACTCTTCCTTGTTCAGAATAATACACACCATTATCATCTGTATTGACCTTCCTCCCGCTGTTTTATCAAATTCATCACATCAGCCGAAGAGCCGGCATGTATAACGGCCTCCCTGAAGTCCTCCTCCTTAAAGATCCGGGCTATCTTAGCCAGAACACTTAAATATTCGGTATTCTTATCCGTTGAAGCCATGAGCATAAAGATAATGTGAGCCGGTTTTCCATCCAGAGAATCGTAGTTGACCCCATCTTCCGATATGCCTAAACTTAAAATGACGCCCTCAACATCATCCGTTTTGGCGTGAGCTATAGCTAAACCGAACCCTACCCCCGTGGTCTGCAATTTTTCTCTCTCTAGTATGCTCTCAAAAAGCCCTTCCTTATTGCTAATCTTCCCCGATGTCGTAGCAACCTCCAAAATCTCTTGTATGACGTTGATTTTGTTTTTACTCTTCAGCCCGATGATAACTCTGTCCTGAGAGAGTACTTCACATATTTCCATGTTGTTGCCTAACCTTTCCCCTTTGAGAGCAGGAAGACACCTGTGGCTGCTGTAAAAAGAGCCATCATCTCGCCCAAAGTGTCATAAGCTCTGTATCCTAAGTAAATAGACGTTACAATGTTGTGCGCACCCGTCTCCTCAAATCCTCTATCAACATAGTACTGGGCCGTTTCGTTATGGCCTGCTATCTCTTCGGTATCCAGGGAGACAAAAATTAAACACCCTAGCATAGCGACGAGGATGATAACCTTGATGGAACTCATGTTCGTCCTCCACCGGTACGATGAATAGCTGTCATGAAAATCACCGTAGATACCCCCGCCCCAACTGCCGCTTCTGCCATGGCGACATCCGGGGCTCTGAGGTAATAAAAGACAAGCGACATGAGAAGGCTGAAGACCGCCAACATGATCACCGAATTCACCAGGTCTCTCAGTTCAAGAGCGTATACCGCCATAACAACCAGAATAAGTAGAAAAACATTTATCATATCTATCTCACCATATCCCCGGATCCATCAAATTAACACTTCAGAGATTTTCTTTTTACCCACATACCCACCTTCGAATCGTGCGCCGATTTGCCTATAGCATGAGACGATACCGGATTCGTAAGGAAAATAAAAAAAGCTATGACGGCTATCTCAAGAGAAATGTGTGAAAATCCCTTTAAGATTATGAGGCCCATAAAGATCGAAATAACCCCCGTTGTCCCACACTTAGAACTTGCATGAAGGCGTGTATAGACATCCGGGAACCTCAAAACGCCTATCGTCCCAATGACCATAAAAAAGATGCCAAAGCAAATAAAAATACTAAAAATCACCTTAGCCACCCCATTACTTAAATTTTTCTTTAAACTCTATCTGTCCCGAGCTATAGTTATCCTTCTCTCAGATATTTCGTTATCGCAATGATCCCCACATACCCTAAAATAGCATAAACTAATGCTACATCCAGGAAAATCCTACGATCCCAAAGGACGGCTAAAAGAACCAAAACAACTGTTATCTTCGTCGCAATCAGGTTTAGGCCTACAAGTCTGTCCTGGATTGTCGGCCCCGTAACCACCCTGTAAACACTCAAGAGCGAGGTGATAGAGAGCGCGACGACAGTAAATCGGATCATCTGAATATCCTCCTCAAGAGTCTTTCGAAAGTCCCCTTAATCAGTTCGCCTGCATAGAGGGCGCTTGTTCCCTTCGACTCCAGCCTGTGGACATAGAGGTAGTCATCTTTAAGATCAATCGTAAGCGTGCCTGGGGTTATCGTAATCGAGTTGGCGAGAAGTACCCTGGCAAGTTCGGATCTGAGCCTGGTTCTGATCCTTATCTCGCCAGGGTTTATCTTCATAGTAAGAACCCGATAGGCGACATCAAAACTTGCAATATAGACCTTCCCGATGAGTATGACCAGGTAAAGAAAGACTATATCGGGTCTGGGGAGGATGTCCTTTAGAAAAACTTCAGTTTCATCTACGAAGTAATCGTAGGTTATAACTGAAATAGCAAACGAAAAAGTCGCTCCCAGAAGGAGCGACCGGGGATCCAAATTACCTGTGAAAATACACCAGCTTAACAGTAAGAAAATAAATGTTACCGCTATCCTAAAGATATTCCACTTTTTTCTTAGATCCATTAGTATCTCTTTCCATTCACTTTATCAAATTAACGTTTTGCGAATTCCGCATCAACGATTCGTGTAGGGCAGAGTCGGCACATTGTCTTTATAGAAATATCCACCTTATCCCCTAAAGTCAAGGGGGGAAAGAAAAAATGAGCCTCTTGGGAAGAGACGTGTCATTGGGAGATAGGCTGGCGTTTATCGAGGTTTCCCCGGAATCAATACTACATACGATTCGACATTGTCGCTCACCGGCATAGGTGAAGGCCTGGCCGTGCCGCACGGGATGATTGAAGGCGGACCGAAGATAAGGGGGGTCATCGGCATCTCTCGCAAGGGGATTGACTATGAGGCCATCGACGGAAAGCCGGTCCAGCTTGTTGTCTTGATAGCAACACCCGAGGGACACTACGACCAGCATCTCCACGCGCTGGCGGCTATTGCAAAGATATTTGGACAGAACCCGGAAATCAAGAATCGTATGATCAAGGCCAGAACTGCGGCAGAAGTGCACGAGATCCTTCAAACGGGTCACGCGGACGCCGTGAACGTCTATCTCCAAGAGTAGCCGGGCAAGCAATTTACGCTACAGGAGAAACGTTCCTTTCAGGATCTCCCGGTTGGGCCTCGTTCTCTACGAGATCCTTGAGTTTGCAGAGCGAGTGATTCCATATGACGTCATGAACGAATCCAGGGAAAGCCAGTTTGAAGACAAGCCACGCCGCTCTCTTGAGGGGGTTCTTTGGCCTCGGGAAACTGAAGCCTACATAGATCGAAAGGAGATGGAGTCCCTTTCGGACCTGGTCTATCTCGAAGACAAGCACACCTCCTTTTGCAAAACCGCCTTTCACGCGATAAATCAGGCATCGCTCTTCAATATTTCGTTCCAGGAATATACTGAATGCAAGCCAGCGAAGAGGTAGACCGTACCTGACAATACTACCCACCTCGTTGGGTTGTCCGGCGGTTCTGTGCACGTTTACCGCCCGCGGCCTGAAGAATTGGCGGTCCTGATCCCCGAATTTCCCCAGTTGCCGGAGGATCGCTTCCTGGGTGCCCCTTATCTTTATGGAGTACATGCTCTCGAATTCAGGACGCTGTCCAGGGCCTTCGATATCAATAACCTGGGTAAAATGGCGGCGTTTCGCGTCGAAGACTTCCATAGGAATGGCCGTAGGATGCCTCCCGAAGCTCCCCCATTTCAAACCCAGCACCCGCTCTGCCAGGTAGTTCCTCACCGTCACCAGAATACCCCCAACACCCACTGCCGCAAGCGTGGCGGGGTGAAACGTTGAGGCGAGAATGCGAGCGTAGGTGTCGTCACCGCCCGCTATTCTCCATAGCAGATGGGCCAGTTTCCGCTTGGATTGCGGCTTGGTCTTTCTTTCGGTGATAACTGCCTGATACAGTATTCTGCTCAGGACACGATTGCTGAATGTTACACGGTTGAGGAGAAACACGAACTTGCCATGCCACATGTCTCTTCTAAGCCGCTTGATGGCTGGCCAATACTTCTTTGTCAGACTCCGTCGGTCGACACCTGTTTCTGAAATGCAATCCGTGAGCGCCGCAGCCGTCAGATATGAAGACAGGATGCCATCCTTATAGAGCCTCGACACCGCCATGTCGCCGATAACGGCTGTTCTATGCTCAAAGGGATGCCTGGCGGCACCCACCGTCATGTTCGGATTGCACATACAAATGGGAGCAAGGCTTAGTTTTCCGGGAAGCAGTCTTCTTATGTGCGGCAATTCCAAGAATTCCTGGATGAGGTGTGCATTGCCGGAGTGATCGGCCTTATCCACGCTTCGACCGAGCAAGGCCACCGTGATATATCCGACCTTCGGAATCAATGATGACATCTCGATTCTTATGTCTCTGGATCCATATAGGGCGAAGTGCAGTTCGCCGGACATGAGTTGCAGGTTTTCTTCGTCAACCCGCAATTCGCAAATAAGCGACCTTCGGACCTGTGGGGAGCGGAACCTCGGCATGAATTCTCGCAGGGTACGTGAAAGGGGATCGCTGCCCCGCTCCGCTCCCGGAGTACGATTTACCCCCGCCGCCAGCACCAGGAAATCTACTTCCACGTCTTCATTAGGAGCCCCATCGGTTGAGCCCACGCGGTAGGCCACTACCGGCTTTCCTCTGTCGCAATAGCGAATATCCTGGACCTCGCCCGCAACGACCCTGGCGCCTTCTTCGGCCGCCTTCTCCAGCATGTAGGAATCGAAATTCGAATACCGAGATGCCCGATCCTGTGGGCGCGAGCCTCGGAAGACCGAATACATCTTCCTTCCTTCAGGAATCGGCAACTCTATGTGCTTCCAGTTTCCGTGGATCGTTAGGGATTCGATCTTGCCTTGCAGGATATCGTCCGGCGGCCGCAGGCCCGCCTTCTCCAATATGTCCGTCAACTGCGGAGAGAGACCACCGGCGCCAAAGTTGCAGCCCACTCTCTGCAAACTGGAGTGTGAGGTCTGGTAGAACTGGAGTTCTGTTTTCTTCTCTACTATCAGAACATCGACTCTTATGCCCAACTCTCGCGCCTTCCGCAACATCAGGATCGCGAAGAAGGCGCCCGCCGGACCGCCGCCCACGACCATTATTGTCGCACCGTCCTCGAGATGAACGGGGCCTCTTGCTTCTTTGAAAGAACGTGTCATACTGCAACTCTCGATAGAAGGTCGACAAGCTCAGAAAGCCGGGGTCAATGTCTCGGCGTGTAACCGAACTTTCCCCAGCGACCCTTCGATGTTGGGCCGTTCCATCTTTCCCCTCACCTTCTTACGAAGGGGAAAAATAGAACTACTTTACTCAAATTTACAGCAAGAATCTTACACTACCTTATCGCAAAAGCAACAAATAGCAAGGTTCTAAGGTAGTTTCAGGCGCAACGAGCTATGCGGCACGACAACCCGCGCCATGCGGAGCAGAGTCCCGCCCCCGGCGTTGCAGGGTAGTAGCCAACGTTCTTGCGATGTTCTATCCACTCCTGCAAAAGTTCAGTCAAGCCAAGGCTTTTCTTCATCCCCCGCATCTGCTATAAGGGATTTACCTATACGAAAGAGTGCTTAACACTATGGCAAAATCAGGTTTCCACCGATTTACTTATAATGCCGATTTGTTATATTCGAGTACTATAGGAGAGATACTAAGGGGTTGCGGTAGTTCCGGCGTGGCCCTCTTCGAGTCTCAGTCAACAGGAGGTTTTTGTGTTCTGGTGAGTCTTAGTCGTTTTAACAGTCAGCAGGATTGGGTGATTTTGTGTGGGTCTGTTGATGCGCTACAAAGTGAATTTTACCGAAGCTGGCTACCTTCGAAAGGGCATCAAGTGCCAGGACGCCTGCCCGGTGGGCACAGATGCCTGCGGCTACGTCCGGGCCATCGCCGAGGGAAATCTCGAAAAAGCCTACTTTACCGTGCGTGGCCCCAATCCGTTGGCTTCGATCTGTGGTCGCATTTGCGGCGCGCCCTGTGAGACGGCTTGCCGTCGGGCAAATATCGACCAGGCCGTATCCATCAGGGCTCTCAAGCGTTTTGCGCTGGAACAGTACCATCTCGAAAGACTCGATTCATCTGGATTTCTGAAGAAGGTGATCGAGAACAGCGGAGCACACGACCGGCTGGGCCGCGAGAACCTGGCGACTTTAGCAAAGGCGCTCCGCGACAAAGAGCTGCATCCGGGCGCCGGCGAGAAAATAGCAATTATTGGGGCTGGACCCGCCGGCCTGGCCGCCGCCCACGATCTGGCACTGCTCGGGTTCAAGCCGATCTTGTTCGAGAAGGAAGCCACGCCCGGCGGCATGCTGACCGTAGGCATTCCAGAATTTCGCCTGCCTCGCGAGGTGATCGAAGCCGAGGTCAAGGCCGTCGTCAGGCTCGGGGCTGAGATTCGCTGCAACGTGAGCGTGGGCGAAGACATCGCTTTCGCCGATATCCGCAAGGAGCATCGGGCCACCATCATTGCCGTGGGGGCAAAGAACTCCAAATCCCTCGGCATCCCCGGGGAAGACGCCGAGGGCGTTTTTGGCGGGGTCGAGTTTCTGCGTGAGCTGGCCCTGGACCGGCGCCCGGAGCTGAAGATGCCCGTGGTCGTCGTTGGCGGTGGCAACACGGCGATGGACTGCTCGCGTTGTTCGCTGCGCGTCGGCGCCGGCGAGGTGGTCAGCGTGCTCTACCGACGGACGCGCGATGAGATGCCCGTCAATTCCGATGAATTACACGAGGCCGAGCAAGAGGGCGTGCGCCTGAAGTACCTGCTTACGCCGCTGTCCATTGAAGTGGATGCCGAGGGTCGGGCGACTGGTGTGCGGCTGCAACAAAATCGTATGGGCGAGCCTGACGCCAGTGGGCGGCGCCGGCCGGTGCCGATCCCCGGCGCCGAGATTGTCGAACCTTGCCGGAGCGTCATCTTGGCGATCGGACAGGACAGCGATCTGAGCTTCGTTGATCCCGAGCGCGACGGCCTGACCTTCAACAAATGGGGCCTGATAGACTGCAACGAGGAAACCCTGGGCACCAGCGCGCCCGACGTCTTCATGACCGGCGACGCGGCGCTGGGCGCCAAGCTGGTCATCGACGCGGTGGCCAGCGGCAAGAAGGCGGCGCGCTCGGTTTACCAGTTCGTTATGGGCCGCGAGATTGGCCACGAGATTAGAGATCGCCTTTCCCCCCTGCACGGCTACAAGCGCGAGGCCAACTACGAGGGCCGCGCGCGGGCGTCGGTGCCGACCTTGTCGGTGGAACGACGGTTGAGCAATCTGGTGGTGGAGTTCGAGCATCCGTTTTCGCCTGAAGAAGCCAAACTCGAAGCCGCGCGCTGCCTGGATTGCGGGGTCAATACGATTTTCGATAGCAGGAAATGTCTGCTGTGCGGCGGGTGCGTCGATGTTTGCCCCGAGGGCTGCCTGCGAATCGTCTCTGTTAGCCGGCTCCTTGCCGATGACAAGACACGTGCAGTGCTGGACAGGCTCTGCAGCGACACGCCTCTGGCCGAAGCATCTGCAATCATAAAAAACGACGAGCGGTGCATTCGCTGCGCCGAATGTGTCGACCGATGTCCGGTCGGCGCGGTCACCATGCAACAAATCTCATTTGAAGGGAAGTGGCATGAGCAAGCAAGAAACCAAGGCGCGTCCTGAGAAACCTGTGAAACGGCGTGACTTCCTGGGATTGGCGGGCCTGTGGACATTTTTCGGCACGGTCGTCGCCATCCTCATCGGTATGTTTAAACTGCCGATGCCGTCGGTCTTTCCGGAGGCGGACAGCCGATTCCCAATCGGTAAACCGGAGGAATTTATAGTGGGCGAGGCCAAATCTCTGCCGAGTCGCCGGCTCTGGGTGTTCTCCGACGAGAACGGCATCGCCGCCATGTCGACGGTATGTCCTCACCTCGGTTGCATAGTGAAGCGCGAGGAGGACGGAATATACACCTGTCCCTGTCATGGATCCACATTCGATGCCATTGGCAAGGTACTCGGTGGACCCTCCCCTCGCGGCTTGATCTGGGTTGAAATATCGCTGGGACCTGACGGTCGACTCGTCGTCGACAGCAAAGTCGAAGTCACTTCTCAGACGCGCTTCACAGCTTGAAGGAGACCGCATGGAATATAGCGCGATGCGCCAACTGCTCCGGAACACTAAAGGCCTTTTCCGGAATTTCCGGGAGTCCATGATCCGGCACGGCAGGCCCACCACCGATCGGGCGCGCACGCAGACGGTCGTACAGAATTTCTTCTTGCACGTTCACTCGGCCCGTGTAAACAAGCATTCACTCAAATGGACCACCACGGTAGGCATGGGGATTATGACGACGGCTCTGTTCCTGATCCTCGTCGTGACGGGCATCCTGCTGATGCTCTACTACAAACCTTCTGTGCTGACCGCCTATGACTCCATGAAGGACATCCACTTTGTGGTGCCCACCGGAAGGATCATGCGAAACGTGCATCGCTGGGCCGCGCATGGCATGGTGGCGCTGGTGATTCTGCACATGGCCAGGGTCTTCTACACCTCGGCCTACAAGCCGCCGCGCGAGTTCAACTGGGTGATGGGTATAATGCTGCTAGTCATCACCTTCGCGTTGAGTTTCACCGGCTACCTCTTACCCTGGGACCAGTTGGCTTTCTGGGCCATAACGATCGGCTCGAGCATCGCCGGATCGCCACAGGATTTGACCGACGCCCTGGGCATCACCCAGTATTTCAATCCCGGGGGTTTCATAAAAGAAGGATTGCTCGGCGCGCACTTCGTGGGCGAGGAGGCGCTGATCCGCTTCTACACGCTTCATGTCATCATACTGCCCATCGTGTTGAGCGCCATCTTGGGATTGCACTTCTGGCGCATCCGCAAGGACGGCGGGTTGGCGCGTCCCGCATCCGCCGACCCCCCCGCTCCCGATGATGCGGCGATTGAGAACTTCGACCTGATGGCGGTCATCTATGAGCGGACCCCGGCTACCGACCAGGAGGTCGAGAACACGGTGCCTTCCTGGCCGCGTGTCTTCCGCCTCGAGATCATCTTGACCCTGGCTGTCCTGTTTGTTCTCGTAGGCCTGTCCTTGTGTTTCGATGCGCCTCTGGCCGAGCAGGCCAATCCGGATGTCCCGGAAAACCCGGCCAAGGCGCCCTGGTATTTCCTCGGGGGCCAGGAATTGGTCTCCTACTCGGCGTTCGGGGGGGGGGTGGTCATCCCTGGGATTGTCGTGCTGGGCCTGCTTTTGATCCCCTACCTCGACCGTGAAGAAGAAGATGTGGGGATATGGTTCAGCGGCCGGCGGGGGCGGCGCGTCGCCGCCGTCAGCGCGGTATTCGCTACCCTGGTGGGCGTAGGTTTGCTGGCGTTCACCGTCAAATACGGCTGGCTTCGCGAGTGGCTTCCTGACCTCACGCAGAGATACTCCCGCATCTCGCAGATCGTGATCATGTTCTTCAACCCGGGCATGATGTACGTGGGGGTGTGTGCGGGCTGGTCGATCATACTGGTACGTTTGACGAATTCGACCCGCATGGGGTCGATCGGACTTTTCACCTGTTTCCTGGTTTTCTTCGTGATTCTGACCTATTTCGCCACTGTTCACCGCGGACCCAATTGGGATTTTTTCTGGTCGCATGCCGACTGGCCCGTGGTCGAACACTGATGGGGCGTTGTTCTTGCCAGCAGAAGAATAAGTAGAGTGATATCCTGGTTTGTGTGGGAAGGTGCTCGTGAGTTCTCGCCCGCACAAGTCCGATTGGTTTGTTGCTATAAGGGATTCACCTATGTGCAATAGTGGTTAGTACTATGGGAAAAACAGCTTTTCTCTGATTTACTTAGAACATTGATTTGTTATAGTTGGATTAATAATAACGAGGAGGCCATGTCTGGTTTCGCCCGCAGAGGGCTTCTTTGAATTTCGGTCGTGGGTGGATTCAAGTATTGGAAAAAGGAGAGTGGTTATGAGTATTAGAATGATGTTGGTTGCTATCGGCACCCTGTGCATTGGTTTGACAGGGTCTGTCGGGCACGCTGCTGAGCATAGCGCAGTGGTGAGTATGTCGGAACCGGCAAATGGAACTCATTATGTCGTTGGCGAGAGTGCGGCAGTCACGATCACTCTGCCTCCTGGGGCCATCAAGGAAGATTATTCAACACTTCGCCTTTACATGTATGGCCCTCTGGAAACGACTGAAACCGTAACACCCGTGAAGCTGCTAAATGCTTCTGAGGACCGCGCGGTCAGACCTCATCATTACATTGATATCGCGGCGAACGCTGGCGTAGAGATCAACGGCAACGTCCTGACCTATACTCTACAACCAGTGTCCGACGAGGCACCCGGGACATACACAGCCAGCGTTCGAACTGCCCTCAGGGGTGACTCTGCCAGTCAGGATTTCCTGCTCCTTGACTTCCAGATTGGAACAGATACTGTTGAAACACAGATAGTGGAGAGAGAAAAATGCGCTGCCTGCCATCTGGGCGCCGACAGTGGACAGTATTACTTTCATCACGTAGATCCTCGCAGAGTGGGTCAATATGGAAGCCCGTCGATTGACTCGTGGGCAGTGAGAACGTGCAAGAGTTGTCATAACAACGATGGATATGCAGCATACCGCGATCCCGATGATCGGGACGTGCGAATTCCCGATCCAATTGTACATCGAGTACATGGCGTTCATAAGGGAGCGGGCTTAGAGAACCCGCGCAACAATGATCCGGTTACAGGTATTTTCAGTGACTATATCCATGTTGAATTTCCTGCGGATGTCAGGAACTGCACCAAGTGTCATGTGGATGATCGCTGGAAGACGAAACCTTCACGCCTTGCCTGTGGTGCCTGCCATGATAATATCTGGTTTGGCGACCCGGCCCTCATGCCGGAAACCGGTGAGGAACATCCGGGCGGCCAACGGGATGACGATCTTGCATGCTCTTTGTGTCATCCACCGGATACCGGTGGATTTATGCCAATCGCCGTAGCTCACGAGATCGATCTGAGCACCGAGTTTACCGTAGAGCTTGGGATGACTCTGCCAGCGAATGAGACCCACTATGTTGCCGGAGAGACGCCGCAGATTACCGTAGCACTAAAGGATGCCGCCACCGGAGACGCAGTCGATCCGGCAACCATTACCGAGGAGGGCTGGAGCCGCTTGCGTTTGCAAGTGTCGGGAACGCGTGAGCGTACAGAGCCGGCGCTTACCTCGGCTGCCGCCGACCACTCTCTTTCAGGGTCAAGTTCTTACATCTACAACGACTTGCGGGTGCGAACCGACCCAAATAAAGAGGATGCCGCTGTTGTGCGTTCGGCAACGGACATCACTTATCAGCTTGCCGATGTCAATGGTCTCGATGCCGGCACGTACACCGTCTTCGTCCAGGGAAGGTTTGAGAATAGTCCAAGCAGCGTGGCGGTCATTAACTTCCAGGTTGGCACCGAGACCGAGCAGCAGAAGGTTTGCACTAACTGCACCGATTGCCATGGCGAGACCAAGATGCATGGTTCTTACCCCTTCAATCCGGATGTTTGCAAGAATTGCCACGACTATCAGAACCAGTTGGCCGGCAAGACCGGGTGGAACGATTCAAACTGGGGATTCGGCGCTGCACCGCTCGCCCGCAGGATTCACGGGGTCCACTTTGGCCATTACCTTGACAAGCCTCTCGAAATAGCCAGAGGCGCCTCGACGATCATATTCCCGCAGGACGTGCGGAACTGCACCAAATGTCATGCTGACAATCCTGTGTGGAAGGAAGAGCCATCCCGCCTGGCATGTGTTTCCTGCCACGACAGCGATGAAGCGATATACAAAGCTCAACTGCTCACGTTTGATTTGACCGAGGACGATCCTTACAGTGGTGACGAAGTGGAGACGTGCGTGGTTTGCCACGGTGGTGGCAAAGACTTCTCTCCGGATAAGATGCACAACATCTCCGATCCTTATGTGCCTCCGTATCCGAGAGAAAAGGCAGAAGAATAGTCGGACCGATATCCTGGTTTGTGTGGGAAGGCGCTAGTAAGTTCTTGCCCACATAAGTCCTACTGGTTTATTGCTGAAGAGAAGAGGATTGTGTACACACGAATGTACACAATCCTCTTTTGATATGAATACCGCGATCATCCGGCGACACCTTTGCCAGACACGTGCTACTGTCTTCTTGCCATCTATATCGAATCCTGATATGCTTGTCTTTGATAGTCTTCTGTAAGATGACGACAATCAGGACTATGCAATAAGCCTCTTGCTTACTCAGAGGTGCTCTGCCGAGAACTTGACAGATTAGAGATCAGAAATAGTGGTGGGATGAAGATACATGAAAAAAAGAACAAAGTGATGATCTGGTTGTGTGCGCTGGGCATTCTTGGCTTCCATGCTATTGAGGCCGTTGGGTCTTCTACTCGAAGTGAGCGAGAGGCTGGAGAAGGAGAACTCTTCTCGACGTGGAGCGGAGATTCAATTTTCAAGAAGGAGATCATAATTGGCGGCTCCTGGTCAGATGAGAGAGGCGAAATCGGAGGCAAGCACTCTGTCGGCTTTGAGTTTCTGAAGAAATTCTCGAACGCAAAAGGAGATTGGGCAAGTCTTTTTCTGCAGTTGAGATTTGTGCGCAACGACCGACAATCCACGTTGATGAATGGCGCTAAAATGGCTCCGCACGATGGTGAAATTACCGGTTGGGGACTGCATCATCACGATGCTTATTTCAAGTACATGGGCCCGTGGAAAGGAAAGCTGTATTTTCACGTCGGTTATTTTGAGGTGCCCTTTGGCCTTGAACAAAATGTGGATACGCACTCGACGCTTATCCAACTGATGCCAATACGCAATGTAGGATTCAAGAGAGATTGGGGAATACTAGTGGGCGGACAGCTTCCAGAGACGGATTATGATTTGGCATTTACGAGAGGCGCCGGCATGGACTACAGGGAACGCGGAGAGAACTACCTTGTGAGTGGTCGCGTCGGAACCCCTTCGGATAGGAACTTCTGCATGGGATTGTCCGGATTGTACGGTGACGTAATCGACTCGATGGGCGTTATGCGCGGAAATACAATGGGCATGATGGGTATGCCGAACACATGGTTTGGAAGGACGGCCAAACCCGCGGATGACATAATAGAACGATCGCGAGTCGGTTTGGATTGTATGAACTTGTTAGGCCCGTACACCCTTAAGGGCGAAGTGTCGTACGGAGAAGACGAGAATCAGGAGATCATCAATAGTATCTTTGAAATAGACTATTTGTTCCCTGATATGGATGGTCGATTGGAAGCAATAGCGCAGATTCAGAATGCCCATCAGGATATCGACGCGCCGGGCAGTGATGATGACACTTTCCTGACGTTCGGTCTCAACTACAGGCTTTCTCGCGCAATGACCCTTCAGAGCATGTACAGACATGATCTTCAACGGATTAAGAATACTGAAAATGACAACGTGGTTGCCCTTCAATTGTACACGTATTTTTAGTGGGGCCGAGGGCGAAACAAGAACGATAAGGGAACAGAATGATGAAAAATAAGAAATGGCTTTACGTAGCCTGCATTTTCGTTTTGTGGATACTTTCATCTCTGCTTGTCGAATCATCGCAAGCTGCGCTGTGTGCATTCCGCAACCCGGACAAGAATGTGTATGTCTTGTTCCCTGAAGCCACGGGCTATCGATCAGTGGTCGTCAAGCTGGACAAGAAGGCACAGGAGAAAACAGAGAAGTATCTCGGCCATAAACTCGATTTCGACGAAGTCGGCGAACACACGTTCTATCTCATTTTGAAAGACAAGGACGTGATAGGGATGATCCGCCCTCACGCGGAGCGCGGCCGGTACGGCATTGTTGAAATGGTCTGGGCATTCACTCTCGACGGCAAGATAAAGGACTACAAAATCCAACGTTCGCGGGAAAGAGGTACGGACAAGGTGAAACGCGTAGAGTTTCGCAGGCAGTTTCGGGGCAAGTCTTTGAAAACCGCATTTACCGAAGCCAATTCCAAGAAGATCAACAGTAAGCTTTTCAAAGTGCCGAAGAAGTCGGAGAGAATCTGCTCTGTTATTGCATTCAGTGCAAAGAAGAATCTGTTTTTGTATAAGCACTTCTTCCCTGAATACAACCGGAACGCCGAGGAACATACAAACGAAAAACCCCAACCAAATCCCGAAAAAGAGAGTCAGGAAAAATGAAGATAACCATTGCAAAGAAACTTACATCGCTCACAGTCATGAACTTGGTTCTGATGGCGGTAGTATCAGTCATGGCCTGCCTGGCTTCTTTGCGCATTACGCATTCGACCGGCGACGTAATAGAAATGCTGTACAAGATGGAAAAAGTGGATCAATTGCACTTTGCCGTGGTTGAGTCCGTCAAGATGAATGATTTCCTTATAAGCGGAGACCTGGGCAAGAGAACAGCCTTCGAACTATCACTGTTGGCGATCGAGGACGCAACTGAAGACGCAATGCAACACGATCTCAGTTCGGGCGAGCGAGCCACGTTGGCTGAGATGGAACGCCAGTTTGAATCGCTCGCCGAAACTACCCGCCGAATATGCGAGGAAGCTGCAATGCCGGATAAGAGTTTCCTTAGCCCGAGTGTAAATAGCATGGTGGAAGACGCAGACGAGATAGCAGCTTCCATCGTCGAGACCACGGAAATATTTCACGACTCCCTGCAGGATGAAATAACCGGAGCCAGGAGGAAGAGCGAATACGCACGAAGCCTGGGTCTGGCGGTGACAGGAATCTCTCTGCTGTTGGCTGTTTCGCTTGGTGTCGGTGGATCGATCGTGCTGATTCGAAGCATCACCAAGCCGATTGAGCGTCTGGCTCGCGCCACTAAAGTCATAGCGGACGGCAACTTCGAAGGGAACGTAGACATAACAACCCAGGACGAAATCGGCCAGCTTGGAGTAGCTTTCAACGATATGAGCGACACCATCAGAAAACGCACCGAGGAATTGATTGAAGCAAATCGGAATTTGCGAGAGACCCGGGAACGCTTCAGAGATTTCTTTAAGAATGCCCCTGTAGGCTTTCACATCTTCGGTCCCGACCGCAAGATCATGGATATCAACGATGCGGAGCTGGAAATGATCGGTTACACAAAGGATGAAGTTGTCGGCAAAAAGACATGGGCGGATCTCATACTGCCCGGGCAAGAAACCGACTTTGAAGGGCATTGGTGTGATATAATTGAAAAAGGGCAAGTCCGAAGTCTCAAATATACGCTTGTTCACAAAGACGGACGTCATATCGATGTACTGTTGAACGCATCTGCGAGATTTGATGAGCAGGGGCATCTTATCAATACCCGTGGAAGTGTCCTTAACATCACAGAGCGCAGAAGGCTGGAAAGAGAGTTCTTGAACGTTATAGAGCGAGAACGGCGCAAGATTGGACTGGAGTTGCACGACAGCATAGGCCAGCAGCTAACCGGCATTAAATTCATGGCCGACGTTCTGGAGCAGCAGTTGTCCGACAAGTCATTGGAGGAAGCATCTTATGCTGCAAAGATAACGGCGGTTGTCACCGGAGCGATGGAGCAGACACGCGGCCTTGCCAAGACGCTTCATCCTTTCGACCTGGGCGGAAACGACCTCATATTGACACTGGAGGAATTAGTAACGACCACAAAATCTCTGTTCGATGTCTCCTGCACGTTCGTATGTGATGAGTCTGTTGCCAACAATGACATTTTGGTGGCGACAAACCTCTATTGTATCGCTCGAGAAGCCATCACTAACGCCGTCCGACACGGCAAGGCAAAAAATGTGCGTATCGAATTGGCCGGCAATGGCGGCAAATCAACATTGACGGTAACAAACGACGGCCTGGATTTCCCGGAAGTGCGGGCCGAAGAAAAGGGTATGGGATTGAAGATTATGAACTACCGCGCCGATATGATCGATGGCGCGCTCGATATTCATCGAGGTTCCGACGGCGGCACCGTCGTTACCTGTGTCTTTCCCAGCAAAGAACGCCAACAATAATTCAGGGGATAACAATGGCTCGAGCAAATTACCAGGACCAGAAAGACCGCACCAAATCGAGAATTATTATTGTTGATGACCATCCTATTGTCAGGCAGGGGCTCAGCGATCTGATCAACCGGGAAAAAGATCTTGTGGTTTGCGGCCAGGCCGAGGATGCTTCGCAGGCAATCAAAGCCATCGAGACTCTGGGCCCGGACATGGTTATTGTTGATATTTCCCTCAAAGAGGGAAGCGGTTTGGAACTGATAAGGGATATCAAGATTCGGTTCCACACCGTACCTGCACTGGTTCTTTCTATGCACCCGGAATCTTTATATGCCGAGCGCGCTCTTCGAGCAGGTGCGAAGGGGTACATAATGAAGCAGGAGCCCAACAAAGAGGTCATTGGGGCCATTCGCAAGATTTTGGATGGCGCGTTGTACCTCAGTGACAAAATGATGCAGAAGATGGTGTATAAACTGATTGATGTAGAAACGGAGGCAGGACAATCACTAAGTGACCGTCTAAGCGACCGTGAGCTGGAGGTGTTTAGTTTACTCGGTCGGGGCAACGGAACACGCCAGATAGCCGACAAACTGCACTTGAGTGTCAAGACCATTGACACTTACCGCTCGCATATCAAGGAAAAATTGAACATTGAGAGTGCCTCAGAATTGCAGCATCACGCTTTTCTATGGGTAAGTAGCAAGGACCAGGGGTGATCTTCCCACGAATGACTGTCACGCTTAGAGAACTCTTATTCTTTTCAATATTCAACTGAATCTCCTCAGAGTTGTTTTGCAGGTCTTATCTTTCTGCTGACCCGTCCCATAGGAAATTCTCGCATGCGAAAATCATGGTTTCACTGATAGCACAAACAGGTGACCCCTGATTCACATGATAGTGCCGGTTGGTTATACTGTGGTTGGTGAAGCCAGTGAGTCTCCACGGATGGTGACTTCAAGGCGTATTCCTTATCCATAGCTCCTGGGCAACTGCCTGATGCGTGATCAGGTAAAGGACAGAGTTGGAGTAGGGTAATCCAGTTCAGAGTACAAGTGAGCGGGAGCCTTTGTGTGGACTTCCGTAATTGAAAGCTTTGTTGAAGGAGATCAGGTTATGAGAAAGAGAAGAACAGTATTGTTGTCAGCAGTGGGGATTGTCTGTCTGGTGAGCGGTTTGGCTCAGGCTGCCCCTGATGCTCTACCCCATGTGCACGCAGGCGGGCTCTACGTATCAAACGCGTCCGACTTTGTCTCTGCCGCCGATTGGAACTCCATGCAGACGGTAAGGATCGAGATAGAAGAGTTCACGTTCACGCCTGAGGCTCTTACCTTCGCGGCAGGCCAGCCCTACAAACTGGAAATCGTCAACATCGGAACGGTGAAACACTACTTCACTGCCGAGGAGTTCTACCGTTATGTGGCATTCCGCAAGGCGCAGACCTCTGAGGGAGAATACAAGGCACCCTACTTCAAAGCGGTCGAGGTTTTCCCCGGCGACCAGGTTGACCTGTACTTTGTGCCGGTTATCCCAGGGGTATATGACTCCACCTGCACAATCGCCGGGCACCACGACGCAGGCATGCACGGCACCATTACGGTGACCGGCGAAACGCCGTCCTCACCGGCACCGATCATGGCCGTTGTCAGAGAGGGCGATTGGGTACAGAACGCCGGCGATCTGGTCTCTGCTGCCGACTGGGGCACAATGCAGACGATAAGGGTCGATATGGCCGAGTTCACGTTCACGCCGGAGGATCTCACCTTAGTGGCGGGCCAGCCCTACAAGCTGGAGATCGCCAACGTGGGAGACGTGAAACATTACTTCACCGCCGAGGAGTTCTACCAGTCGGTGGCATTCCGCAAAGCGCAGGACAACTCCGGCGAAATCAAGGCCCCCTACTTCAAAGCGGTCGAGATTTTCCCGGGTCAGCAGGCGGACCTTTACCTGATCCCGACAAAAGCGGGAACCTACGACTCTACCTGCACAATCACCGGGCACGAAGACGCGGGCATGCACGGCCACATCACCGTTGCCCCTGCGGCATCCGATACCGATCATGTGCACCCGGGCGGGACCTACGTGGCAAACGCGTCCGACTTCGTCTCTGCGGTCGATTGGGTTCTCATGCAGACGATAACGGTCGAGATGGCCGAGTTCACGTTCGCACCTGAGAATCTTGTATTCGATGTAGGCCGGCCCTACAAGCTGGAGATCGTCAACGTCGGAGCTGTGAAACACTACTTTACCGCCGAGGGATTCTACCGCTCTGTGGCGTTCCGCAAGGCGCAGACCTCTGAGGGAGAATACAAGGCGCCCTACTTCAAAGCGATCGAGGTCTTCCCCGGCGACCAGGTTGACCTGTACTTTGTGCCGGTTATCCCGGGGGCGTATGACTCCACCTGCACAATCACCGGTCACCACGACGCAGGCATGCACGGCCACATCACGGTGACCGGCGAAACACCGTCCTCACCCGCGCCGGTTATGGCCACAGTGGCGGAGGGCAACTGGGTACAGAACGCCGGTGAGCTGGTCTCTGCCGCCGACTGGGGTGCAATGCAGACGGTAAGGGTCGAGATGGCGGAGTTCGCGTTCGCGCCGGAGACTGTCGTCTTCTCGGTAGGCCAGCCCTACAAGCTGGAGATCGTAAACCTCGGAGATGTGAAACACTACTTTACCGCCGAGGGATTCTACCGCTCTGTGGCGTTCCGCAAGGCGCAGGATAATTCGGGCGAAATCAAGGCGCCCTACTTCAAAGCAGTCGAGGTCTTCCCCGGTCAGCAGGCGGACCTTTACCTGATCCCGACAAAAGTGGGAACCTATGACTCGACCTGCACAATCACCGGGCACGAGGACGCCGGCATGCACGGCCACATCCTCGTGACCGAGTGACACTGAAGAGTCGCTGAAAGACGTGATGGCTGGAAGTTATGAGATCTAATAAGTTAGTGTCGACCTGGACGATTGGCAAGAACTTGCTGTAGGTGTTTTTGAGCCCGGCAGAGACCTCCAGACGGCACATCTCGTCAAAAAGGACCAAAGGAGAAAAGAGGCTGTAGAGCACTGGGCTGCGAGACGCAGCCCAGTGCTTGTTTGCAGACGGCGAATACACCGAGCGTTTGCTCTGTCGTTTCGGGTCATGGCGTAGGCAAAGACAGCTTTACGAGGTCCAATTCGGTCACCCCGGCACGGCGATGCCAAGCTCGGTCGCCGGTGCTGGTACGATCCTGGATGTGGCGGACCTCGGGACGTATTCGCAGACGTTGCCCCTGGCCCCTGCCCCGTAATTATGGCCTGTATTGGCAGTTCTGTCGAATCGCAGTTGAGCGATAGCACCAGTCGAGGCCCCGCATCCATTGAATGGGTGCGGGGTCCGCTTTGTTGTGACAATAGCATACGCGCTGCATACAGGCCCATCAGAGACCGATGAAACAATCACATCTGCAGGCTTGACAACGGTCATCACATATGGTAGAATAAAGGTTCCAAAAAGACGATGGGGAATCAGGTAGCCGGAAGAGAAACAGAGCGGCCTCAAAGTGTTAGCTTTGTCCACTTGCTGACAGAGTCGCTCGTGAAAGCGGTCTGCACCGTGGAGAAAGCTAGGAGTAAACCTGAGAAAGCTATCGATTTGAAGAAGCCAATTGAGGAGATCAAGACAACGCGCCTGTGTCGCGAGAACTCCGATTGCGGAAAGAGCAAAGGAACGGCGCCTGTGGTCCAAAGGGAGTATAAAGAGACCATTAAGCTCTTCGCCAAGATGCTGGTGACGATTTCATTGTGCGAAACAAGCATAATGATTCTGCTGCATATACTACCTCTGAAGAGTCATTGGGCTGTTATTGTAGATCCGATTTTATTAACATTCCTCAGTACTCCCATACTGTATTGGTTATTGGTCAGACCTGTTTGGCACTCCCTTGGACAACGTAATCGTGCTGTAGAAGCGCTCAGCAAGGAGAGGAACAAAGCCCAAACATATCTCGACATAGTGGGTGTCGCCCTCGTGGCTCTTGACAGCGCGGGCCGCGTGACGTTGGTAAACAGAAAAGGTAGTGAGATTCTGGGCCGCAATGAAGGTGAAATCCTTGGAAAGAACTGGCTTGACAACTTCGTACCAGAGACCGAAAGAAAACGAACGGAAGAATTTCTCGAGCAGGTAATGGCAAAAGACACAGCACCTCTCGAGTCTTTTGAGGGTCTGATCCTGACCAGGGACTGCGGGGAAAAGCTCATGTCCTGGCACGTTACGGCGCTCCATGATGAGAGTGGCAACGTAGCGGGAGCACTAGTTTCTGGCGAAGACATCACCGGGCGTAGGATGATGCAGGAGAAGCTACAGCAAAGTGAAAGGCGGTATCGATCTTTTGTGCAGAATTTCCAGGGAATTGTCTATCAAGGCCACTTGGACTTTGTGCCTGTCTTTTTCCATGGGGCAGTCGAGGAAATCACCGGTTTCAAAGAGAGTGAACTTGTTGCGGGTAAGCCCAGGTGGGACCAGGTTATACATCCGGACGATTTGGCGGAGGTCTTCAAGAGTGTGGAAGAAATACGTACGATGCCGGGCTACTTGGATGAGCGTGAGTACCGCATTATACGCAAAGACAAGCAGACGCGCTGGGTCCACGAGCTGATTCAGAACGTCTGCGATAGTTCGGGAAAGCCGAACTTGGTCGAAGGCGCGATCTACGACATAACCGAACGCAAGCAGATGGAAGAGGATCTGCGGCAGCATCGCGAGCATTTGGAGCAGTTGGTCGGGGCCCGTACGACAGAACTTACCAAAGCGAACGAGCAGTTGCAGGATGAGATCACCAGACGCCAGAAATTAGAGAAAGACCTGATGGCAATTAATGAACAATTGCAAAAGGACATTGCCGACCGCAGACGGCTGGAAAGAGAGTTGTTGAACATCGTAGAGCGAGAACGGCAGCGAACGGGGCAGGAATTGCACGATAGCATCGGGCAGCACCTTACCGGAATTACACTTATGATCGAGGTCCTCAGGGAGAAGCTGTCGGACAAGTCTTTGGAGGAAGAAGTCGCATACGCAGAAAAAACTCACGAACGCATTATTCAGGCGACTGAACAGACACGTAATCTCGCCAAAGGCCTTCACCCCATAGACTTGGACAGGCATGGTCTGGCATCAGCGATCGGGGAATTGGCGGTAAACACCGAACAGTTTTTTGGCATCTCGTGCAAGCTAACGTGTCACGAAACTGTCTCAACAAAGGACGCTTCGGTGGCGATGAATCTATATCGAATTGCGCAAGAGGCAATCACGAACGCTATCAGACACGGCAAAACCAATAATATTAAGATAAACTTGATCTCCAAGGATGGTTGGTTGACAATGACGGTGGAAAATGATGGTCTGGACTTTGCGGCGGAGCCGAGCCGCGCCGAAGGTATGGGACTGAAAATTATGCGACATCGAGCTGAAGTTGTAAACGGTTCGCTTGACATTCGTAAAGGTGTCGCAGGGGGAACAATCGTAACCTTCGTCCTCTCAAATAGAGAGTGTCAATAGCAAGGTAGGTGATTCTTATGGTTTGTGCAGAGCAACAAAACGCATCCGACAAAACTCGAAAGAAAGTTCTGATTGTCGACGATCATCCCATCTTCAGAGAAGGGCTTGCCGATCTGATAAACAGGCAACATGACATGGCAGTGTGTGGCATGGCCAAAGACATACCCCGGACGCTCAAGGCCCTCAAGAAGCTGAAACCGGATATTGTGACGGTTGACCTCTCTCTCGAAGGTGCGAGTGGCCTGGAATTGATGAAGAACATCAAGGCTCAATTCCCGGACCTGCCTATGCTAGCTCTGTCCATGCATCAGGAATCTTTTTATGCCGAACGAGCCGTCAGGGTAGGAGCGAAGGGCTATATTACCAAGCAGGAGGCGAGCAAGAAAGTCATAACGGCAATTCGAGAAGTTTTGCAGGGTCGATTGTATTTGAGTGACACGATGAAAGAAGAGTTGCTGTACAGCATGATCGGCAAGAATGGGTCCGATGCTACCTCTTCGCCGATAGATCGTCTTACCGATCGTGAGCTGGAGGTGTTCAAACTGCTCGGTCTGGGAAAGGGCACTGGCCAGATTGCCAAACAACTTTGCCTGAGCGCAAAAACCATCGAGACTTATAGGTCTCGCATCAAAGAAAAGCTGAACCTGAAGAGCGGCTCCGAACTGATGCGTGCTGCTTTTCAGTGGGCAAGCGAGCAAGACAAAGCGTGGTTCCCTGCAATTTAGATGCTGATCTGCCGTCTTTCAAAATGGTGAGCAGTTTTCAACCACAGCCGGATGCGTTTCAGGCCTACGTGGTGTTCCTGCTGTCTTGTCCGGTATGTGCCGGCGTGAAACGATTCCGGGCATGGTAGCCACCGGCCGAGTCTAATGTACTTTTTCCGCTTCATAATCCAACATCTCTTTCAGCTTATTACAGGGTTGTAAGCTGAATCATAGGCATAATGGGGTTGTTTTCTGATCCAAATTGTCCATTTCTCTCACGGAAGGAGCATAGTTCGAAAAGATTATCTGCTGTTCCCAGATATGGGAGGTCGTTTCTCAGCACTGAGAACACGGCCGTTAAGTTTTGGTTCAAGTCAAACACTAATATCAACCATAAATAGTGTAGCTTTAGATGTTTATATGGAGAGCCAGCAAATGACAGCGCCCTTGGCACATCATTTGCCCTGTTTCTTTCTAAACGGAGTTTATGCTCCTTTGAGCTACTCAATTTTGAGAATGCAGTCGATTGTCGCGGTTTCCTTGCGATGAGTGATTGTTGTTCTTGCTATTAGCAAATCCTGGCAAGTCACGGCGTGTGTACGAATAGGCGGCAAGTGGGGGCAGCATATCATCCGTTAGGAGTTGGATAGTGAGTGAGTACAGGTACAGTTTTGAGGTGCGGTTCGGTCAGCCGGCCACGGCAATGCCAGGCTCGGTCGCCGGTGGTGGCGCGATTCCCGATGTGGCGGACCTTGGAACGTATTCGCAGACGTTGCCGCAGGCCCGTGCCCCCCAAATTCGATACGACAGGAGAAATCATAAAATGAGAAACGTAATCCAGCAACTGAACTGGGGGTTGTTGTTGTCGCGCAGAGTTCATGGAGGAACTGCCCCGAACGTCTATCGCAAAGCCTGGCGAAGTCTGCTCACTATCAGCTTGAACCTTCAGGGCGCGCTTTCCGAGAGCCTTGAGTGTGAACTGGAGAGGGCCGTGCAGGCAATGCTCGATCTCGACAAGAGCGATGGTAGTGCAGCCGTCAACTCTCTTCAAGATTTGGCCAACACTATTGCATCGCAAGGCGGTAAACAGATTCCGCAGGCTGATGCAAACGCCCTTCTCGCTGCCGTCCAACAGTTGATACAACTCGCTCGGCGCCAGCATGTCTGGCCCGCGGAAGAATCGAGCGCTTTAAATGCCGGAGATAATGCAAAAAAGCGATAAAGTACAGACGGCTGAAGACAAAGACCTCGCGAAGTTCTCACTATAGGGCACCTCTAAGAACTCATTTTGGCGGGCAAACGAATCTTTTTGACTCTGGACGGCGTCAGGAAAAAACCGCCTTAGCTTCAGCTAAGGCTGATTTCCCTTCCTTGCCAGAATACAAAAATCTTCTACCTGCCGCTCAAAAGCAATTATTAGAGCTACCCTATACTCTTCCGGTATTTGCCGAAGGAATTTCCGTACACGCAGTAGTGATAACTCTTACAATAAAATCAGGCATCCCCTGATTTCAAAGAGCCTGTCGTTAATGATATACTTGTAAGCAAAGACGATGTTGGATAAAGATGATAAGTAAGGTTTCGGAGATGAGTAAAGTAGATAATTGTGCAGAGTTCGCGTTATTGCCGGCAGGGCTTTGCTTGGGCAAAACGCAGTTTCGAGTCTACCTCCAACATCATCGGCAACAAGTCGGTTGCTCGGATGCGCCGGCGTGAGACGATTCCGGGCATGGCAGCCATCGGCCGGGTCTAATGGTTCGAAAAGATTATCTGCTATTCCCAAGTATGGGAGGGCGTTTCTCAGCACTAAGAACACGGTCGTTAAGTTTTGGTTCAAGTCAGACATTGATTTTATTACTATTAACCCTAAATAGTGTAATTATAGATGGTTATATGGACTTGCTATGGAGGGCCAGCAAATGACAGCGTCCTTGGCACATCATTTGCACCGGCTTTTTCTAAATGGAGTTTTTGCTCCTTTGAGCTACTCTATTTTGAGAATACAGTCGATTGCCGCGGTTTCGTTGCGATGAGTGATTGTTGTGTTTGCCATTGGCAAATGGCCCAAGAAGCGTTGCGTTGGTAATTTGCTACTTGACTTTTTGGTCAAGTGAAGGAATTGGAGTCGCAGGTGTGATTAGTTCGTAAATGGGGGCAACATATCATTTGAGTTAGGAGTTTGATAATGGGTAGGTGTAAGTACAGTTCAAAAATGTGGTTTGGCAGGTCAGAACAGTTGCGAAACGAAGGAGGTACAAGAATGAAAGTACACTTGATATTGCCTTTTTTGGCGGTCTTGCTGATATTGACCGTCGGCTCTGTCGGGCAGGCTGCTGAGCATAGCGCAGTGGTGAGTATGTCGGAGCCGGCAAATGGAACTCATTATGTCGTTGGCGAGAGTGCGGCAGTCACGATTACTCTGCCTCCTGGCGCCAGCAAGGATGATTATTCAACACTCAACCTTTATATGTATGGCCCCCTGGAAACGACTGAGACCGTAACAGCGGTGAAGCTGCTTAACGCATCCACCGACCGCGCTGCGAGGCCGCATCATTACATTGATATCGCGAACGACATTAACGTAGCTGCCAACGGCAACGTCCTGACCTATAATCTACAGGCAGTGTCAGACGAAGCGCCCGGAACATACACGGCTACTTTGTGGTCTGTTCCAATAGAGGACTCCCTCAATCAGCAGATTTTTCCGTTCGCTGATTTTCAGATCGGAACAGATGTTGTTGAAACACAGATAGTAGAGAAGGAAAAATGTGCTTCATGCCATTTGGGGGCTGACAGTGGCAAATTTTACTTACACCATATTGATCCCGGCTACAGTCCGACCGGAAACCCCTCACTTGACTCATGGCCTGTGAGAACATGTAAGAGCTGTCATAACACGGACGGATATGCGGCATACCGCGATCCGGAAGATTCGAGCGTGCGAGTTCCTGATCCAATTGTACATCGAGTACATGGCGTTCATAAGGGAGCGGGTTTAGAGAACCCGCGCAACAATGATCCGGTCACAGGTATCTTCAGCGACTACATCCATGTACATTTTCCTGCTGACGTCAGGAACTGCACTATGTGCCACGTGGATGACCGCTGGAAAACCGAACCTTCACGCCTTGCCTGCGGCGCTTGCCATGATAATCTCTGGTTTGGCGATCCGGCCCTCATGCCGGCAACCGGCGAGGAACATCTGGGCGGCCAACGGGATGACGATCTCTCATGCTCTCTGTGCCATCCGCCGGATACCGGTGGATTTGCGGCAATCGCTGAAGCTCACGAGATCGATCTGAGCACCGAGTTTGATGTAGAGCTTGGCATGACTCTGCCGGCAAATGAGACCCACTATGTTGCAGGAGAGACACCGCAGATTACCGTAACCCTCAAGGATGCCGTCACCGGAGACGTAGTCGACCCGGCAAGCATTACCGAGGAGGGCTGGAGCCGCCTGCGTTTGCAGGTCTCCGGGCCGCGTGAGCACACAGAGCCGGTGCTTACCTCGGCTGCCGCCGACCACTCTCTCTCAGGGTCAACTTCTTACATCTACAACGACTTGCGGGTGCGAACCGAGCCGAATAAGGTGGATCCCAGTGTCGTGCGTTCGGCAACGGACATCACTTATCAGCTTGCCGATGTCAATGGTCTCGAGGACGGCACGTACACCGTCTTCGTCCAGGGAAGGTTTGAGAATAGTCCAAGTAGCGTAGGCGTCATTAACTTCCAGGTTGGCACGGAGACCGAGGATGAGCTGATTTGCACCAACTGCGCCGATTGTCACGGCGATACGAAGATGCATGGTTCTTACCCCTTCAATCCCGATGTCTGCAAGAACTGCCACGACTATCAGAACCAGTTGGCCGGCAAGACCGGATGGGACGATCGACAATGGGGATTCGGCGCAGCACCGCTTGCCCGGAGGATTCACGGGGTCCACTTCGGCCATTACCTCAACAAGCCTCTTGAATTGTATGCCAATCCGGACAGGTTCGACCCCTCGACGATCATATTCCCGCAGGATGTGCGGAACTGCACCAAATGTCACGCTGATAATCCTCTGTGGAAGGAAGAGCCATCGCGCCTGGCATGTGTTTCCTGCCACGACAGCGATGAATCGATATACAAAGCTCAACTGCTGACGTTTGATTTGACCGACGACGATCCGTACAGTGGTGACGAAGTGGAGGCATGCGTAATATGCCATGGTTCCGGATCGAGCTTTTCTCCCGATAAGGTACACAACATCTCGGACCCCTATAAGCCTCCGTATCCGAGAGAGAAGGCAGAAGACTAGTACACAAAAGCAAGGAGCAAGCTAGTTTGCGGCTGTTTGTTGAACATCTCATGTTTCATAGTCGTAGAGCTAAAGCCAAGAAGCTATGGTGCCGATATTCGTAGTCGGTATCATGGCTTCTTCTTCTGAGTCTGTAAGGCTGGAGATTTCTCTTGAGTGTGTTGCGGCGATATAATGTGGATCTTGCCGACGCCGGCTATTTTCGCGAAAGCGTCAAGTGTCAGAACGCCTGCCCGGTGGGCACCGATGCATGCGGTTACGTGCGCGCTATAGCCCACAGGGATTTCGAAAGGGCCTACCTTATCGCTCGCGGTCCCAACCCGCTGCCTTCGATCTGCGGTCGTGTGTGCGGCGCGCCTTGCGAGGCGGCTTGCCGACGGTGCAACATAGACCAGGCCGTCTCAATTCGGGCACTCAAGCGTTTTGCTACAGAAGACTTCACTGTCAAGTCCGGCGGATTCGAGCCGTCGGAACTGTTGCGCAACGTGATCGACAGCCGCAAATGGCGAGATCGGCTCAGCGTCGAAGACCTGGCGGTCCTGGCCGAGTCGTTCGGCAATCGTAAGCTGGATCGGCCCACCGGCGAGAAGGTGGCGATCATCGGGTCCGGACCCGCCGGCCTGGCCGCCGGACATGATCTGGCGGTCATGGGTTTGCGTCCGACTATCTACGAGTTGGAGCCGATTCCGGCAGGAATGTTGGCGCTTGGCATTCCCGAGTACCGGCTTCCGCGCGATCTTATCAGGGCCGAGATCGAGGTCATCCGGCAGTTGGGTGTGGAGATCATCTGCAACATTGAGGTGGGCAGGGACATCGGTTTTGACGAGATCCGCAAGACACACGCGGCGACAGTGATTGCCGTGGGCGCCAAGCGTTCCCGGCATTTACCGATTCCGGGACATAACGGAATTGGTGTGATGGGCGGGATTGACCTCTTGAGGGCCGTGGCCCTGAATCAACCTGCTCCACTTTCGGATCGGGTCGTGGTCATAGGAGGCGGCAATGTTGCCTTCGATGTTTCTCGCACGGTGATCCGTCAGTCTGGGATGGACGTCTCACGTACGGCTCTGCGTGCGGCAGGTGTTAGCGAAGTGCACCTGTGCAGCCTGGAAAGCATCGAGGAGATGCCCGCCGACGATGTAGAGATCATCGAAGGAAACGAGGAAGGGGTCATGCTGCGTCCAAGCATGGGGCCCAAGGAAATCCACCTCGATGACCAGGGGCGTGTCCGGGCGGTGAGCTTTAAGCGCGTGCTTTCGGTGTTCGACCAGGAAGGGCGATTTGC
>Ga0255053_10000279_pt1 | contig 27892 bp, 22 predicted proteins | sample JV7_2_22_MG_FD_188635 | JGI IMG/M metagenome (GOLD analysis project Ga0255053, IMG submission 188635) | Seawater microbial communities from Jervis Inlet, British Columbia, Canada - JV7_2_22 | ecosystem: Environmental > Aquatic > Marine > Inlet | place: Canada: British Columbia | collected... | reverse complement strand
TCGTGATTTCGCGAATCAGTTTGGTAAACAGCTTACCGCGCTTTTTGTCCTGGGCGCCTTTACGGTGCTGAATATTCGCCCATTTACTGTGTCCTGCCATATTTCCTGATCACAATTCGCGGCCGCAGGAACCAGCAGGCTGCTGCAACATGTCATTGATCATTGAGGGGTCGAAGAATCGCCCCGTCGTCTCTCCGGGCAGAGGACCAACCGTGCAAATCGGCTCAACCGCAAAAGAAGCCTGAAACGCTTTCATACCCAATGTCCAAACGCCCAAGGTACTGTTTCGGACCGATGGGTCGCGGCCCGAGTTCTCGGCGTATGATAACGGTTCTTGATACCGTGCACACCACTGAAACAACGCCAAATGGTCACTTCCGAGCTCGAAAACCGGAAAAAAAGCAGCGATGAGGAGCGCCTTGTGGGCGCCGCACGGGAATTTCTCGCTGCACTGCCCGCGCAGGAGCAGATAAGGCAGCAAATCGCAGAAGGCCGGGCCATTGCGGATATCCTTGAGGGTCTGGGACTGTCGCCGGCCGTAATTGCGGCGGTTCATGTCTATCCTCTTCTCCGTGACGATCTGCTGGGGAGTGCGAAGCTGGAGGCCAGCGATATTGGAGAGCTGGTCCGAATTGCCCATGGGCTGGTACAGCTTGGCAAGTTCAGGCTGCCGCCAAACTGGCAGCCCGGAGAGGCACTTGCCGTTCAGCAGTCGGAGGCGCTGCGCAAAATGCTATTGGCCGTCGTGTCCGATGTGCGGCTGGTTCTCGTGCGCATCGCAGAACAGCTGTATCGATTGCGCCTCGCAAAAAAAGCACCGGCGGATGAGCAGCAGGCACTGGCAATCGAGACCCGTGAGATCTATGCGGCGCTGGCGAACAGGCTCGGCGTATGGCGACTTAAGTGGGAACTGGAGGACCTCGCTTTTCGGTATCTGGAACCCGATACCTATAAGCAAATCGCGAAGACACTGAACGAAAAGCGTACAGAGCGGGAATCGTTCATTGACACGGTCAAATCGCAACTGCTGACCGAGCTCGCAAAGGCAGGCCTCGGCGCAGACATCAGCGGCCGGCCCAAGCATATTTACAGCATATGGCGAAAGATGCAGCGTAAAGGATCGGGTCTCGAGCACATTTTTGACGAGCGTGCCGTGCGGGTGCTCGTCAACGACGTCAGAGAATGTTACGCGGCGCTCGGCGTCGTTCATAACCTGTGGTCATACCTGCCGGGTGAATTCGACGACTACATCGCGAATCCGAAGGAAAATAATTACCAGTCATTGCATACGGCCGTGATTGGTCCGCGAGGCCGAACGATTGAAGTGCAGATACGCACACACGATATGCACCGGCAGGCAGAACTCGGTGTTGCAGCGCACTGGCGCTACAAGGAAGGTGGCTCTCCGGAAGCGGCCTTCGATCAGAAGATCCGTTTCATCCGACACATACTCGAGCCGTCGGACCGGGGCGACGAACTGCTCGATCAGATTCGCGACGACGTTTTCGAGGATCGCGTATATGCGATCAGTCCGAAAGGCGACGTCGCCGAAATGCCCGCCGGTTCGACACCGCTGGACTTTGCTTATCACGTACACACTCAGGTCGGTCATCGATGCCGTGGCGCCAAGGTCAACGGCCGCATAGTGCCGCTGAACTACAAAGTCCAGAACGGCGACAAAATCGAGATTATTACAGCGAGCCAGCCGAAACCCAGCCGCGACTGGTTGAACCCGCAGCTTGGCTACCTGGCGGCAACACGAAGCCGGGCCAAGGTCAGGACGTGGTTCAGGCAGCAGGACAAGGATCAAAACCGGCGTCAGGGACGGGAAATGCTCGACCGTGAATTGGCACGATTGAACGTACGCGACATACCGGCCAACGAGATCGCAAAGCATCTCAAATTCAAAGACAGCGAAGCGCTGTGCACTGCGCTCGGCGCTGGAGACTTGTCCGCTGCCGCGATCGCGACTGCGCTGCAGAACCTGCGTCGTGATGAGTCCATCGAAATTCTCAAAAAGCCGCGGCAGAGAAAGTCAAAGGGAACCAGGAAAAATAAGACCGCGATTACTGGCGTTGGTGATCTACTCTCTACATTTGCCAGGTGTTGCCGTCCTGTGCCACCGGAACAAATCGCCGGTTACATCACGCAAGGCCGCGGTGTCAGCATCCATCGCCAGGACTGTGGCAACTTTCTCCGCCTGAACACACGGAATCCGGAACGCGTCATCGAAGTTGACTGGGGTGACTCCGAGCAGGCGAGCTACCCTGCGGAATTAAAGTTGTACGCTTACGATCGACAAGGCCTGCTACGCGATATCAGCAGCGTCCTTGCCGACGAAAAAATCAGCTTGCTTGCCTTGCAAACGAAATCGGACAAGAAATCAATGCAGGCCATCATGGAGCTCAGTATCGAAGTCCCAGGCTTGCCGTCATTGAGTCGGATCATCAGCCGACTCGAGCAGGTCGCGAACGTAACTTCAGTGCGTCGCAGAAATTAATGGTATGCATCGCCCGTAGTTGGGGACAGACCCCGGGACAGACCCCGGGACAGACCCCGTTAGTTATGGCGGGCGATATCATTTATTGACGTAGTTCAACGCGCGTTGGTCTACCGCCAGCGAAGCCTCGTGTATGGCTTCGCTCAGGCTCGGATGTGCGTGTATCGTGCGTTGAAGGTCCTCGGTACTTGCCGAGAATTCCATCGCGAGGACGGCTTCTGAAATCAGCTCGCCGGCCATTGGGCCGATGATGTGAACGCCGAGGATTTCGTCGTCGTCTTTTGCTGCAATAATCTTGACCATGCCGCCGGTCTGCTCCATCGCTTTAGCCCTGCCGTTCGCAGCGAAGGGAAACGTACCTTTCTTATATGGCCGCCCACCGGCCTTGACTTGCTCTTCGGTCATGCCGACCCAGGCAATTTCCGGCGCCGTATAAATGACCGAGGGAATAACATTGTAGTTGACCTCGGCAAATTCACCTGCGATGAGATCGGCGACCATAACGCCTTCTTCGGAGCCCTTGTGCGCCAGCATCGGCCCCCTGACGCAGTCGCCAATAGCAAACACGCTCTTAACCCTGCTGCGGCATTGCTCGTCGACCTCGATGAAGCCGCAGTCATCGGTCAGCACGCCGGCATCGTCGGCAAACAGGCCATCCGTAAAAGGCCTGCGACCGACGGCGACGACCAGTTTTTCAACGCTAAGTGTCTGAGAACCGTCCTTGTCTTCGTATTTGACCGTGACGCCCTTGGCCGACGCCTTCGCTGACGTGACATTCGCGCCAAGGTGTATTTTCAGCCCCTGTTTCTTGAAGTGCCGTGCCGCGTCTTTCGCAATCTGCTTATCGGCCATAAACAGAAAGTCGTCCATCGCTTCCAGAATAACGACTTCGGCACCTAGCCGGTTCCAGACGCTACCCAGTTCGAGGCCGATTATGCCGGCGCCAACGACGCCGAGCGTTTTGGGGACTTCTGAAAACTCCAGCGCGCCCCAGGAATCGACAATGCGCTGGCCATCGAATGGAGCGATCTCCAATTCGATCGGCGTTGATCCGGTTGCGAGAATGACGTAGCGCGCATCGAGTTCTTCGACGTCGCCATCGGTCGGCGTAAACTCTACCTTTTTGCCCGCCAGCAGTTTTCCGTGGCCGACGAGTCCTTCTATCTTGTTCGCTTTGAACAATCCGGCGATGCCGCCGGTCAGCTGTCTGACAATAGTGGCCTTGCGTTTCTGCATTGCAGCGACATCGATAGCGACCTCAGACATTTTGATGCCGTGATTGCCGAACTCATTCTCGGCACGATGAAACAGCTCCGAAGATTCCAGCAACGCTTTAGACGGTATGCACCCTGCATTCAGGCAGGTTCCACCGAACGCGTTACTGCCGTCGAGGTTTTCCCATTCGTCAATGCAAGCGACGTTCATACCGAGCTGGCTCGCACGGATCGCGGCCACATAACCGGCTGGGCCGGCACCAATCACAATAAGGTCGAAACTTCTGCTCATGAATTTCTCTTAATATTAGACTGCGACGGGCACCGCAGCACTCGTCAATCTACAATTGCAACAGTAAGCGGCCGGGATCTTCGAGCAACTGCTTCAGTTTCACCAGAAACTGAACCGCTTCCCGGCCATCGATTATCCGGTGATCGTATGTCAGGGCAACATACATCATCGGACGGACGAGCACTTCGCCATCAACAGCCATCGGCCGTTCCTGGATTGCATGCATACCCAATATGGCGCTCTGTGGCGGGTTGAGAATCGGTGTCGACAACAGCGAACCGAAAATACCACCATTGGTGATGGTAAAAGTTCCGCCGGTCAAGTCTTCCATGGCCATTGTGCCATTTCTGGCTTTCCTGGCCAGTGCCGCAATGTTACCTTCAATTTCGGCAAAACTTTGCCGGCTGACATCACGCAGTATCGGGACCATCAGACCACGGTCGGACGACACCGCGATTCCGATGTCGTAATAGTCGTGATAGATAATATCGCTGCCTTCGACCGACGCGTTGACAAGGGGAAAATTCTTTAGCGCCTCGACCGACCCCTTGGCAAAGAATGACATGAAGCCAAGTCGTTCGCCGTGTTCTTTTTCAAACGCTTCCTTGTATCGCTTACGCAAGGAAATGACCTTGGTCATGTCAATCTCGTTGAACGTCGTAAGCATCGCGGCACTGTGTTGCGCTTCCACCATGCGCTCGGCAATACGTGCGCGCAACCGCGTCATCGGTACACGCTGTTCGTTTCTCCCGGCACCAGCAGGCACGTGGACCGCTGCACCGGCGGGCATGGGATCGCCCGGAGTTACATTTTCGTCGGCGTGAGTTTTCAGGTAGGACATCACATCCGCTTTTGTAATTCGCCCGTCCTTGCCGCTGCCGGTGACAATTGCTGCGTCCAGGTCGTGCTCATCGAGCAGGCGCCGCACAGACGGGCTTAGTTTGTGTGCGCTTTCCACGCTTTTTTGGGCCCGGGCCTCGAGATTTTCAACGTCCGCTTGCTCGGCCAACTGTGTTTCCGCGCTGGCTGCCGGTCGCGCGGTAGCTCCCTCACCTTCCAGGAGAATCGCGAGCACCTGGCCACTCGTTACCGTTGTGCCGTCGGTGATTCTGATTTCCTGCAAAGTGCCCGATGACGGTGCCGGCACTTCAAGCACTACCTTATCTGTCTCCAGATCGACGAGATTCTCGTCTCTTGCAACCGCGTCACCTTCTTTCTTGTGCCATGCAAGTAGGGTGGCGTCAGTCACTGACTCGGGCAACTGAGGAACTTTGATTTCGATATTCATTTAGTCTTCCGTGTTTCTTTTCTCGCCTTGACTTCTATATCGAGCGCAGCCTCGATCAGGGCCTGTTGTTGCTGGAGATGTAATTTAAATATGCCGGATGCGGGCGCTGCTGCGCCCGCCCGGCCGGCATAAAAAAGTTGCCGTGGGCCACCCAGGGGCTCCTGCAGACGATGCCGAATCTGATACCACGCACCCTGGTTCTGTGGTTCTTCCTGGCACCAGACGATGTCGTTCGCGTTCGGGTAAGTGGCGATGATATTCGCGAACTCTTCAACCGGAAACGGGTAGAGTTGTTCGATGCGGACGATGGCAACATCGGAAATACCATGTATGTGCCGCGCCTCAACGAGATCGTAATAGACTTTGCCGCTGCAGAACACGAGCCGCCGCGTATTCTTCGCAGCGATGTTGCTGCCGTCGGGAATGATCAGCTGAAAGCGGCCGTCGGACAAGGCACTCAATGGAGACACTGACATTTTGTGGCGTAGCAGACTCTTCGGCGTCATGACGATGAGCGGTTTGCGAAAAGGTCGCAGCATCTGTCTGCAAAGCATGTGAAACATTTGCGCGGGCGTGGATGGCACACATATCTGCAAATTGTGTTCCGCGCTCAATTGCAGGAATCGCTCGAGCCGGGCAGATGAGTGTTCGGGTCCCTGTCCTTCATATCCGTGCGGCAGGAACAGGGTTATGCCGCACAAACGTCCCCATTTCGCCTCACCGGAACTGATGAACTGATCGATAACCACCTGGGCACCGTTTGCGAAATCGCCGAACTGGCCTTCCCAGATGACCAGTGTGTTCGGCTCTGTCGTCGCATAGCCATACTCGAAGGCCAGGACGGCCTCCTCGGATAGCAGGGAATCGATGATTCTGAACGACGAGGGGCGGTCAGAAATATGCTCGAGTGGAATGTATTCCTGCCGATTGGCCTGGTTATGCAGTACCGCATGGCGGTGAAAGAACGTGCCACGACCGCTGTCCTGGCCCGTCAGGCGACAATTGTGGCCCTTTTTTATGAGGCTGGCATAGGCCATTGTTTCGGCGAAGCCCCAGTCCATATCGATTTCACCGGCTACCATTTGTACTCGCGCGCCCATGATGCGCTGTACCCTGCCATGCGGCACGAACCCGGCCGGCATCGCGGTGATCGATTTGCCGAGTTCTGCGACCAGCGCCGGACTGAGCGCAGTATCGACCGGTTCATCCCAGTCGGTGCCGAGGTATGGGTGCCAGTCCACCGTGAACTCGTCGCCGATCAAGCCGAGCGACGACTTTGGCACGGGTTGTCCCCGATCGAGGCGTCCACGGTAGTCCTCCTGCAACTGGCTGATACCGGCAGCATCAATCAGATCCGCGTCGACGAGCCTTTCGGCGTAGAGTTCGCGGGTCGTATTTTGCTGACGGATCCGTGAGTACATGACCGGTTGCGTTGCAGCTGGCTCGTCGGCTTCATTATGTCCGTGGCGGCGATAGCAAACGAGATCGATTACGACATCCTTCTTGAATCTTTGCCTGTATTCCAGAGCCAGGCGCGTGACGAAAATAGCCGCTTCGGGATCGTCACCATTAACATGAAATATTGGTGCCTCGATCATCTTGGCGACGTCGCTGCAATACGGCGTAGAACGCGCGTCATCCCGGTGGCTGGTCGTGAAGCCGATCTGGTTGTTTACGACGATGTGAATAGTCCCACCGGTTCGGAACCCGTTTGTCTGCGACATCTGGAATGTTTCTGTAACGACGCCCTGTGCGCAGAATGCGGCATCACCGTGCACGAGTACGGGTACGACTTCCTGTCGCTCGAGGTCGCCACGACGCTGTTGGCGTGCCCGTACCGAGCCCTCCACGACCGGATCGACTATCTCGAGATGTGACGGGTTGAACGCGAGCGCAATATGCACATTACCGCCCGGTGTCTTCATGTCCGCCGAAAATCCCATGTGATATTTGACGTCGCCCGAGCCCTTGATCTCGGCAGGGTCGGTACTGCCCTCGAACTCTTCGAACAGGTCTTCCGGAGACTTGCCCAGCACGTTGACCAGGACATTGATTCTGCCGCGATGCGCCATGCCGATCACGAACTCGCGCACACCCGCCTTGCCGCCCTGCTGAATAAGATCGTCGAGCATCGGGATGAGGCTCTCGCCCCCTTCCAGGGAAAAACGTTTCTGGCCCACAAAACGCGTGTGCAAATAACGCTCGATGCCTTCCGCGCAGGTCAGCTGACCGAGCAGCCATCGTCGTTCGTCATCTTCAAGCCCACCGGACACGGCGCCCTGCTCGAAATGCTTGCGCAACCATAGCCGCTCCCTCGCACGTGAAACGTGGGCGAACTCGGCGCCTATCTTGCCGCAATAGATTTTCTTCAGGAGCGCGTAGATATCCCGGAGCTTCATGCGGCGGCTTCCTGTACCCGCCAGACCGCCCGTCGAGAATTCCGAGTCCATGTCAGCCGCCGTCAGGCCGAGATAGTCCAGTTTCAGGACGCCGGGTACGTGCCGCTCCTGGAGCTTCAGGGGATCCAGATCAGCAATTTGATGTCCCCTGAGGCTATAGACCTGGATCAGACGGGACACTGCCGCTTGTTTCTCGTTTGCTGGCATTTCGCTGGATGCGGCGACGGCCGTGGTTCGCCCGTTACCATTGCGGGCCCGGGACTGTTCCAGCAGACGCCGTCGAATCGGCGTGTGTGCAATTTCCATCTGACCGTCGCCAAGACTCCTGAAATAGTGTCGCCAGCTCTCCAACACAGCGTCCGGATTCTCGATAAATTGCTCGTACAGAGCTTCAATTGCAGCTGCATTGCTGCCGAATAATGGCGAAGACGCATATTGGTCTTTTAGGGAAGTGCTCATGAGGCAATACGGGTACGGACAGTCAGGAGTCCTGAGTATAATTGGCCTGAGGGCCGATGGCCGAAAAAAAGGGGCGCTAGTTTAGCCCAAGGCCTCCCACGAGGGAATCAGTTTGCCGCGGCCCGAATATTTCTTCTTTGCAATAGCCGATCAAAGACCAGGCGAGCACAGAGTTGCGCTCCGTCGCGAAAAAATATTCGGGCTAAGAGAGGAGCAGCAGGTAGATGAACTCGTAGCAGACGAGACATACATAGAAACTGAAGAATATGGTCAGGACGATCCCGGTTCGCATGAGATTGAATATTTTCCATCGCGACAGAAACACGAGCATCAGAATCCCGAGGCCAGTGAACAGCATCTTGGTGACAGCAAATGTCAGCGTGCTCTTGCTGATCACGTGCGCCATGATCGGATTAACTTCGACCGCACCACGATCGAGCAGTTGCAGCGTGAAAAAGGCATCCATGAAGCTCAGAAACATCGTTCCCGTGGCCAGGAAAAATAACCACGGGTGATGCCAGTCCGTGTACAGCGGCTCGCCGTCATCGGTGCGGCGCGTGCTACGCCGTCGCGAGCGGAAAAAGCCATAAAACACGGTTCGCCACGATACCTGGCGCCTGGTCTCGCGGTCACGGGCTTCAGGCGCTGACTCTGTTCGCTCCAAATTACTCACGATTTGCTCTGCTCTCCTGCTCATGGCTGCTTGCCATCTATCTGCATATTCTAGAAAGTAACCGATCCTCAGTCCCGCGATTCCGTCACGCTATCTGCGGCGCCGGCTTCGATGCCGCTGTCCGTGTATTGCAGTAGGTATGCGATTAGCCCGTTTCTGTCTTTTTGCTCCGACAATCCCGGGAAGCTCATGCGATTGCCGGGGAGAAAGGCAAACGGCTCCGCCAACCAGGCATCCAGAGCACGTGGCGTCCAGACAAAGCCACTGGCGGACAGCACGTCAGAAAACGGATAATCCAGGGCGCTTCCCGCAGGCCTCCCAAAAACGCCGAACAGGTTAGGCCCGACGATGGTGGCACCGCCCTCCTCCAGACTGTGACAGGCGCGACAACGCGCCGACAATGCTTCGCCACGACTGGTATCGGCGGAAGCGTACACACGCTCTGCAAGATAATCTCTGGCAGAGAATACTGTTTGCTCACCTAGTGTAGCCGCAGTCAAGGGCGCCGCTGACAAACTGTTCTTCGAAGCGGCATCTGTTGCGCTTTGTTCGCAGGCACCCAGCGAAAACGTGACTGCTGATACCCATACGATCAGGACTGCCCGACTCAATTACCAGCGCTCCAACATGCTTGTGTTTCTTCTCATGGATCCTATCGCAACCGTTGCTTACAAGCTCCCTCGCCCTGCAAGAAGGCCCGCGTCACAGACCCTCAAGATTGGTCGATCGTTGTGGGCATTGTTCTTTCTACGGCACCCATGCCCGTAGCAAGTACCATGCTATCACTGTAAGTAATTGTTATACAAAATAGTTTTGACAATGCGCCTCTCCTGAAAGGACTTAATGTAGAAGATGTCGACGACCGCGTTCGGCTCGAAGCCGATCATCGTTTCGGCAATTCGTGGATTGGAAGACATTGCCAAAAGCGACATAATCAGCTCGTCGGCAAATCGACTTGCCGTCCGCCGGGGCGCTCTCTATGAATGGCTACACCGCAACACTCGACACTGGCGAGGCGATTTTCTACCGGGATCGAAAACGGTGGTTGTGGTCGCTTTCCGTCCTGTATCCGCTGCAACCATTTCTCGGTATCTGGCTACACGCCGAGACTGGCAACGAAGCATGGCTGTTGCTTCCCCTCGCGCTCGCTTATGTTGCAGCACCGATCCTTGATTGGCTTCTCGGCGAAGACGAAAACAATCCGCCCGAGGCCGTCGTCCTGCAGCTCGACAGGGATCGCTACTATCGTTTCCTGACTTACATAGTCGTACCACTCCACTATGTGGGGCTGATCGGGGTTGCCTACTGGGCCGGTACGCAAGAACTGGCCTGGTGGTCGTTCATCGGACTGGCAGCCGTCGCCGGCATTGCCAGCGGACTCGGCATCAACACCGGACACGAGCTCGGGCACAAGAAGTCGAAACTCGAACGGTCCCTGGCGAAGATCGTCCTTGCCGTGCCGGTATATGGCCACTTCTGGATCGAACACAACCGCGGCCATCACCGCGATGTGGCAACACCTGAAGACCCGGCGAGCGCCAGAATGGGTGAGAGTATTTACAAATTCGCACTGCGAGAGATTCCCGGCGCTTTCCGGCGTGCCTGGGATATTGAAAGAGAGCGTCTCGGGCGGCGCAACAAACCGGTGTGGAGCACCAATAACCAGATTCTGCAGTCGTTGTCGCTATCGGCCATGGTGCAGCTCGGACTGATTATCGCGCTCGGCTGGAAGATGATTCCCTTTCTTGTCATCCACAATGTCCTCGCATGGTGGCAGCTGACAAGCGCCAACTATGTCGAGCACTATGGCTTGTTGCGACTGAAAGACCAAAAGAACAAGTACGAGCGCTGTCACCCGCATCACTCGTGGAACAGCAATCATATTTACAGCAATCTTGTCCTCTTTCACCTGGAAAGACACTCCGATCACCATGCACATCCTCTGCGCCGATTTCAGTCGCTGAGACATTTCGATGATGTGCCGACCCTGCCGAACGGATATTTCGGCATGTACCTGCTCGCATACGTTCCGGGCCTCTGGTATCGGGTGATGGACAAGCGTCTGCTTGCCCTGGAGCACATCGCCGGGGACCTGAACAAAGTCAATGTCGATCCATCCAAGAAGAAGGCGCTGTATGAGAAATACGGCCAGTCTCAAAAACTGCAGGCAGCCTGAAGCTCGATGAGTAAATTCAAATGCCCTGAATGCGGCTATGTCTTCAGCGAGGAAGATGGCGATGAGCATGAAGGCTATCCGCCCGGAACGGAGTTTGTTTCCCTGCCGGAGGATTTTGCCTGTCCGGACTGTTCGGTCCGCTTCAAGGAAGACTTCGAAAAAGTCTAGGCAGGGTCGACCTCGAATCTCCTGAAAAGAGTCACTTTTGGTGATTCAGCTTCGCAAGCCCGCGCAACTAGACTGGATCCTTTGACCTTGCGAGAAGCCAGTGCGGCCATCAGTGCCATCTGTGCGGGCACCGATCGTGGCGATCGTGATTTTTCAGGTTGCTGCATTACTTGCCCGTGCCTTTCTGGAAATTCGTCTGATCGACAGCGGCGAACCGCAGCCTTTTGCCCAGGATCTCAGTTATCTCGTCGTACCACCGATACTGATCATCTTTATGTACCCGATCCTGCGCCGGCATGGCTCTTACCTGCGCGCTCTGTTGCGTCGGCAGGATTTGACCATTCGGCTCATTGCCACGTCTGTGGTCCTCGGATTCACCTTACGAATGAGTTTTTGGGGCGGCTTAATTTCCTTTATATCTGTCGGTGTTTTACGAAACACGGATTCAAATGCAGTTGTTGGCCCTGTGATTTCGTTCGGCTGCCCGGACCCCGGCATACTCGCATTGAGTTTTGTCGTGGTGTCTTTTCTCATTCCCGTGACAGAGGAGATTATTCATCGCGGATTGATTTTGCAGTCCTTATTGCACAGGGGAAAGATCCTGGCGATCGTGCTGTCTTCGGCTCTGTTTGCTATTGCGCACGATCCACAGGCAATTGCGGTTGCATTCGTTGGTGGCTTATTTCTCGGCGTGCAAATGATCAACTGCAGGACTCTGTGGGGTCCGCTGATTACGCACGCAACTTATAACGCATTTGCAGTCCTCGATTGGGAATGCGTGAGCACACAATGGAATCCAATTGATACAACGCCTGCGATGGTTGGTACGGGCTTAGTCTCAACAGCTTTGGCCGTTGTTGCTATCTCTTTCAGTATCTTCCTCGTACTACAAAAGGGACATCGAGGCGCGTGAGCGCCCCGATGTCTGAACTTCTTAGCTATCTAATGCGTTTGCGACTCGCTCGATCACGTGAGACACCGCCTGAACGACGCCTTCATAGATATTGACGAGATCTCGACCGAGACCCTCAGCATCTGTTACTCCGCCAATATCGTTGCCCGAGCCGCTGGAGCAGCCGTCACCTGCACCTGATACAAAGCTTAGTTCATTCGAATTTAGTTCACGCATAGCATCAACCTCCATGTTTCTGCTTGATTACTGTATTACGCCAATCGCGTGATTTGACAATAGCCGACTCCGGCAATTTTCGAAGGGTGATTTATTCGGCGAAATTGCAAGAAATAGCCGCTGAAAGGCGATGCCTTGACCGCCATGTGATGCAAAACACAGTTCCCTCTGCGGACCCCGTCTACGCTGTGGCATTCGTGAAAACCTAACAATTGCCGGTGATGAGCGGAGTACCGATATGAATGCTTTGCGAGCAAAACTGACTGTCCTTCTGCTGGGTCTTGTGACGGCCGGGAGCGTATCTGCGGATGACAACCTGTGGCTGGGATTCAAAGCCGGCACGCTCGGCCTGGGTCTTGAAGCGACCTGGCGGCCGATACCCTGGTTCGACATCCGCGCGGGCGCAAACTCCTATGATTACGATGATGAAGGCTCCCAGGCCGGCGTCAACTACAACGCGACGCTACAGCTCGAGACCTATTATGCGACGACGAACTTTCGTTTTCCGTTGAGCCCATTCCGGGTAACCGCAGGCGCGTTTTCGAATGGCAATGAGTTGCAGATGGTGAGCGCGGATTCACCTTCGTTCGAAATCGGCGGTGTCCCTTACGACCAGGCCCAGGTCGGAACCTTGCGAAGCACGACATTCTTTGAGGATGTTGCGCCCTACCTCGGTTTCGGATTCGACTTCAATGTATTCGGCAAGGTGGGTTTGAATCTCGATCTTGGCGTGCTGTGGCAAGGCGAACCCTCTGTCACGCTAACAGCCGATGGTGGCCTTCTTGAAAACGACCCAACTTTCCTGGCGGCGCTCGAGACCGAGCGTCTCGAACTCGAGGCCGAATTTGAAGACTACAAAGCCTACCCGGTCCTGTCGCTCGGATTCAGTGTCAATTTCTTCTGAGAAGAGATCAGTTCCCAGGTCAATCCGCGTACGCTTCGCCCGACGAAACACAAAACGCCCGATGTTCGCAGGACATCGGGCGTGTTTTTGTCTACTGCCAGCGAATTCAAGCGGTACATATCATCGTCACACAGGCGTCTTCCATGCATGATTTTGTTACCTTAGGTTTGTGTCGAGTCCGCAGATTCGTGACCCATCCTAGCCGAGGTATCAGAAATGACATCAATCACCGACCAGATACGACGCAATTCCGTTGCCCTCATCAGTCTCGTCGTTGCCCTCTCGAGCCTGGCATACAATACCTGGCGCAACGAACAAACCGAAAGCAACCGAAATGTCCGTGTAGCCGGCATGGAGTTGCTCTTGAAGCTCGGTGAACTGGACAGGGTCGTGTTCTTCGCCCACTACGACAGGGATAATCAGGAAGGCAATCCACGCACAGGCTGGTCCTATGCATTGACCGTGCGAGATCTGGGTGCCCTGACACCCGAGCCGGCCAACAGCGCTACAGCGGGTCTTGTCGAGGTCTGGCAGGAAAACTGGTCGGGCCTGGGTGCATCAGACGAGGCGGCAGCGAAGATTTCAGACAGCATCGACACAGCCCGAAACGATGTCCTTCAAGTGCTGGCGCAACTCGACTGAGATCAAATTCGAACCAGCGGATCGTGGCGAACGATGAACAGCCCCGCGACAATCACTAACAGCAGCGGGATCGGAACCAAAACCAGTGTGTACCAGCCGTAGTAGTACATTACAGTCCCCGCGAGCAGTGATGCGATGGCCGATGTGCCGAACACGCTGAATTCATTGATGGCCTGCGCTTTGAATCGCTCGGCCATCGAATAGGTCAGCGTGAGCATCGTCGTACCGCCGACATAGAGAAAATTCCAGCCGACGCCCAGCATTACCAGCGCAAACCAGTAATGCATAATCGACTGGCCCTGCAGTCCAAGCAAAGCCGCCGCCAACATCGCTATGGCACCCACTGTCATCATCTTGACCGTACCGAGCCGCTCGATCAGCAGTCCGGACACCAGGGACGGAACGTACATGCCGAGGACGTGGCCCCGGATTACATTGGCTGTCTCCTCGAGAGAATAGCCGTCATTGATATGCATGCTGAGTGGTGTGGCCGTCATGATCAACGCCATCACGCCATAAGCGACTGTCCCGCCGACAACCGCAACAATAAACACCGGTTGTCTGACAATCTGAGCCAACGATCGATGGGATTGCGTTGTCCTGCCGTGTTCCTCGCCGCGCAGGGGACCGAGCATCAGAAACAGGAGTGACTGGACGACATACAACGCGGCCACTGCAATCAGGGTTCCCACATAGGGGACGTCGCCAAGCCAGGATGGAGCGTGTTTCACAAGTTCGGGTCCGACGAAAGCCCCACCGATCGCACCGATCAGCACGATCGAAATCGCGCGACCGGCATGGTCTTGCTTGACGCTCTCAACCGCGGCGTACCGGTATTGCTGCGTAAAAGCCATGTTGATGCCGAAGATGGCGGCAGCAACGACGAACAACGGAAAGCTCGAGACCGTGACTGCGTATGCTGCCATCAGTGCGGACGCGGCCGCCGACAACGAGGCAAGCGCAGATCCGAGTTTGCGGCCAATAGCACGCATCAGGACCGTCGCCGGTATGGTTGTCGCCGCGACACTGATCACCATGACCGACACCGGCAGTGTGGCCAGTGCCCGGTTGCCGGCCAGTCCCGAACCGATGATCCCGCCGAGTGTCACCAGCACTATGGCACCTGTCGCCGAGATTAGCTGGCAGCTTAAAAGAATCGACAGGTTGCGTTTGGCCATAAGTGCGGCATTCTCACACATTTCCGCCCGTATAATTGCCGCATGCTCAAGATCAACGACGACACTTCCATCCCATTCGCCGAGATAGAAATTTCAGCGATTCGCTCCCGGGGTGCGGGCGGTCAGAACGTCAACAAGGTGTCGACAGCCATTCATATTCGATTCGACGTTCGGGCATCGTCGGCGCTTTCGGATAATGATAAGGCGCGTGTGCTGCGCCTCCGGGATCAGCGTATTTCCAAAGAGGGCATCATCGTTATCAAGTCCCAGAGATTTCGCAGCCAGGACAAGAACCGGTCAGACGCACTTGAAAAGCTGGCGGAGATGATTCGAAAAGCGCTTGTAGAAAGAAAGCCGCGGAAACCGACCAAACCATCCACACGATCCAGGGAAAAACGTCTCGACGAAAAGACAAAACGTGGTCGACTCAAAGAAACGCGGCGAAAAATTATCGAGTAACTCTCAGAAAAATATACGCCAATCGCTACGCAGCATCGCAAAGCACGTGATCGTTATTCCATCGGCACCCGATACTGCTCCAGTAATCGGTGAGCCCCAGTGCCTGCAAAAGCTCGGAGAATTCTTCGTGTTCACGAAGCACTTTAAATTCATCCAGATAAATTATTTCGATTTCGTAGAATTCGCCAGCCTCCTGCAGAGCCCAGGCTGCCGCCATCGCCTTGTCCCCCTGACCCAGCAATGCCCAAAGCGTGAGTTCTATGTTCTTCTGCAAAGCTCCGCTTTTTGCAGCCGCAGCAATTGCTGCAGCGGTTTCACCAAGGCTATCTGCGTCGGCCGCGTTCATGAACCCGTCGAAAACCGCGTCAACCCATCCCGTTGGCTGGCTATACGATAGCAATGCTTCTTTAGCCTTTTGTCTAGCCTCGTCTATTCGTTGTTCACGTATCAGGAAAAGCGTGTAGGAGAGATTGTGAATCCAGGAACCGACTTCTTTGTCGGCAGCTTTCGCGTAGTATCGATCGGCGTTTTCCGAGTCGTTCAGCCAGTGATAAGCAACGCCAAGCCTTGCATTCAGTATGGGCGATGCGGTGTCCATTTCCTGGGCCATTTTCGCCTGTTGCAGTGACTTCTCGAGTAGCCCTACGTCTGCCAGGAATCGCGAATACCAGTGGTGTGACGTCGGATAGACACTTGAACTGTTGATTGCAGTCTCGAATGCTTCGGCCGCGTCCGCCCAATTGAATCTCTTGGTATCAACAAATCCGTAGACCGTACCCACCGAGTCTCGAATTCCGGGGTCTGATTCCGCGCCGGCATCGGCGGTTTCGATGGCAATTTCGTACATCGATTCCCGATCGTTGGACGGATAGTCGGCTAGCAGCACGTACGAATTTGCCAGCCCCAGGTACGCAGGTCCGTAGTTTGGGTCCAGATTTATCGCTTCAGTGAAAAATTCCACGGCTCGATTCAGTTCCGGCTCTGAGCGTTTGCTAAAGGCGAAGTCACCGAGCAAATAAAGGTCATACGCCTCGAAGCTGGCAGGTCGGGTGGATGCGGTTACCGCATATTTCGACTCACCCAAAATTGCATCACGCACACGGTTGGCGACACGTTCATGGAGCCCAAACACTTCCTCTACTTCCTCGGCAGCGCCGTCGATACTTTCAGACCAAAGAACCACACCGTCACTCGCCACCACCTGTGCCGTGATTCTGACTCGGCCGCCTGCTTGCTGAACGCTGCCCGTAACCACGGAGTCGACGCCCAACTCTCCCGGAATTTGATGCACAGGGACTTCGCACGGTGCCTTAACGACCCTGAGCTTGGGCACGCGATAAAGTGTGCTGACCAACTGTTCCCTGAATCCATAGACAAACGGCTCGTCCGGTTTCGTACTCATGTTTTCAAACGGACACACGACGACAGAACTCATGGAGGATGGCCGATGGCCAAGGACAACAATGGCGATCACGGCGATCGCCAGGGCACCGCCCACGATTGGCCACAAATACGCAGGGAAGAACGGGATTTTTCCGAACTCCTCCGGCTCAGGAGCGACGAGTGGCGTAACCGGCAGCATGAGTCGATAGCCGCGCCGTGCGATTCTCTCGATGTAGGTAGGATGTCGACTATCGTCACCGAGGCAGCTGCGAATAACAGAGATACTGCGGGTAATCGGCTCGTCACTCATCGCGCGCCCGTCCCACAGCGCCTCGACAAGATCCTCGTTACTGACAACCTCACCTTGACGGCTCGCCAGATATACCAGCACATCCATCGGGCGCGGTTCTACCGTCACCCGCGTCTCACCGTCCCGCAACAGGTTGCGCTCGGGCAAGACAGTCCATGGTCCGAGCTCGAAGCCTCTTCTTAGATCTGTAAACGTCGCCAAGCTGATGGTCCCCGGTCTGTTGCGCTTTGTTCTCGTTGGCGCAGCGCTCAGGTCGATAGTACGTTAAGAATAGCCCGGATTCCGGGCTGTCGCTGTTGGAGTCACCTGCGGGGCTTGACTCATCGTGTTATTTTGTTACCATGGTAACATCTAAGACGAATCACTGAGAAAATCATGCCAAAGCATCTGATCCAAAGGACGCAAACCGGGGTCCGCATCGAAAAATCCCTCCTGAAAGTCCTGAAGGGGCTGGCAGAGTACTGCGAGCTGTCGCTTGGAGACCTTCTGGAGGGCATTGTCCTGCACAGTTTTGAAGGCAAGGCGCCCTTCTCCGACGAAACGATCAAGGTCGTAAATGGACTCAAGGAGGTCTACGACTGCAGGTTGACGGCTGCCGACAGCCACAAAATGCTGGAGACGGAGCAATGAGTGCCCTCGCCCGGAGTCCATCGCCTTGCGGAGCTTCAATAAGCATTGAAGCTTTCGAGGACGGTACCGTCGATCCCGATCAGTTCGATCACGAAGCCCACATCTATGTTGGCTGGTCATACTTGCAGCTATACGAGCTCCAGGAAGCGATCGACAGGTTCAGCGCTGCGCTGCGGCGCTTGACGAAGAAACTCGGTATCGAAACGAAGTATCACGAAACCATAACCTGGTTCTTCATGATTTTGATCGCCGACAGGCGATCGACATCGGAATCGACTGACTGGCAAGCATTCAAGCAGCGCAACGCGGACCTTTTTGCCGGGCGGCCCTCAATAGTCAGTCAATACTATTCTGCCGAACGACTCGGCACATCGCTGGCCCGCACACAATTCCTGTTGCCGGATCGCGTTCCGCTAACCTGAGGCATCGAACCGCAGCTGCGCGAGTCGTCAGAAGAGCCCCTCGATTCGCCCTTCTGAATTAACGCGTATGTTTTCGGCGGCCGGTTTCCTCGGCAACCCGGGCATGGTCATGATGGTGCCGCAGACGACGATGACAAATTCGGCGCCGGCCGCCAAGCGAATTTCACGAATCGGCACAACATGCCCTTTTGGTGCACCGAGCAGATTCGGGTCCGTTGAAAAACTGGATTGAGTCTTGGCCATGCAGACGGGATAGCTGCCGTAACCGCTTTTTTCGAACTCGACAAACTGAGCACGCACCTTCTTGTCAGCGATCACGTCATCGGCGCCATATATTGTTCTGGCAATATGGCGCGCTTTTTCCCACAAGCTCATGTCATCGTCGTAAAGTGTTCTGAATTGAGCCTGTTTTGAATTGGCCAGGCGCACGATGTGCTCGGCGAGTTCCGCTGCGCCTTTACCGCCTTCCGCCCAGTGCCGGCATTCGATAGCCTCAAGACCAAAGCCACGGCAGTAGTCTTTAATGACTTCGACCTCGGCATCGGTGTCGGCGCTGAACCTGTTGATGGCGACCACAACGGGAACGCCGAAATGGCCCAGGTTGCGGATATGCTGGCCGAGATTGATGCAACCTTCCTGCAGCGCATCGGTGTTTTCCTCGGACAGCATCTTCTTCGACACTCCGCCATGCATTTTCAAGGCTCTAATCGTCGCCACAAGTACCACGGCAGCCGGGGCCAGGTCGGCTTTGCGACATTTGATGTTGAAAAATTTTTCTGCCCCAAGGTCAGCGCCAAATCCCGCTTCCGTTACTACGTAATCGGCAAATTTCAGTGCTGTCTTGGTTGCAACGACCGAATTACAACCATGTGCAATGTTTGCGAATGGTCCGCCGTGTATCAGCGCCGGGTTGTTTTCCAGGGTCTGTACGAGATTCGGCATGAAGGCATCTCTGAGCAACGCTGTCATCGCGCCTTGTGCATTGAGTGCTTTGACTGTGACCGGGGAAAGATCACGCGTATAGCCTATGACGATACTCGCCAGGCGTCGTCCAAGGTCTTCGAGGTCAGTCGCCAGGCAAAAGACTGCCATAATTTCGGACGCGACGGTGATGTCGTAGCCGGTTTCTCGAGGTACACCGTGAATCCTCCCCCCGAGTCCAATCGTAATGTTGCGAAGTGCACGGTCATTCATGTCGACAACACGTCGCCAGGTGATACGGCGGGGATCAAGGCCGAGTTCGTTTTCCCAGTGAATGTGATTGTCGATCAGCGCCGCCAACAAGTTGTGAGCCGCACCGATCGCATGAAAGTCGCCCGTGAAGTGAAGATTGATGTCGGCCATCGGGATGACCTGAGCGTAACCGCCACCGGCCGCTCCGCCTTTCATGCCAAAGCAAGGCCCAAGACTTGGTTCACGAAGACAAATGACGGCGTTCTTGCCAAGTTGATTCAGCGCATCACCAAGTCCGACTGTTGTCGTGGTTTTCCCCTCACCTGCCGGCGTCGGTGAAACGGCTGTCACCAGAACCAACTTGCCATCATCCTTCGATGCAGCGGCATCGATCGACTCGTAGTCGATTTTGGCTTTATCGTGACCCCACGGAATCACGGATTTTCCACTGATGCCAAGTTTCTTGCCAATGTCCTGCATCGGCAGCATCTTGGCCGCCTGGGCGATTTCGATATCTGATTTTTGACTCACTTTGAAACCCCATCGTACTCCGCCAGCGCATTCTATAGAAAAAAGTAAAAAAGGGTGTCAGATTTTTTTTCGCGGAAATGTCTTGGCGAAGTCCACGAAAAAACGACTATCAAATCCGATACCTTTTCTGCCGCAAAGCAAAAGGCAAGGCGGTTACCGGAATGCCAGTTCTACTCTTGCAGCATCCTGATCGCAGCCTCAAGCTGAGAGTCTGAACCAGATCGGAGAGCCGCCCTGTCGTAGGGCACTGCAACGTCCGGAACGACACCTTTTCCCTCCGGCACATAGCCATTCACAAACCGAGTTTCAGCGACTGGATAAACCAATGACGCGCCTATTTCCAGCGGCAGCACATCAGCCACCAACACCATGCCTGCCGTCGTATTGCCGATGACCTTGGCACGCCCCAATGCTTGCATAGCCCCCGGTAGTTCTTCTGCTGATGAGGCACTCATTTCATCCACAATGAAAACCACCTTCCCCTCATAAGCATTTGGGGATGGGTCAAGATTGATATCGTCGGGTCCGCGACGCCCAACATACTGCCAAACACGAGCAGGCTCTCTGATGAGATGCTCAGCGATAGCACGACGAACTTGAAAATCACCGCCTACATTACCGCGTAGATCAATGATCAAGCCTGCCATGTCGTGATATTCGTCGATGGCAGCGATGATTCGCTCGGTCAAATCGCCATGGAAGGAGTTGAAACGAATGTAGCCAAACTGTTCGTCTATGACCCTCTTCTCAAAATCCAAATAGACTGGCGGGATGCCTTCTATAAGCTCTATCGCGCCTTCCCGTGCAAAGGCCGTAAGCTTTACTTTTTGCTCTGCACCAGATGTGTCCAGATAAACGATTTCGACGGTTTCACCTGCATCACGAAACAATTCCCGTTCAGCACGTTCCGTGGCCAGCAATTGTGGTCGTATGGCTGGCACGGGAGGAGTGGTAACCTCTGTCACGAAGTCATCCAGTGTCAGGTCGTTCAAACTTGTTATGACCGTTCCGGGCTGAAGGTCAAGTGCCAAATCACCCAATTTGGCCTTCCGGCGTATGACAACAAGGCGCTTATCAACGATACGGAGGTTTAACCCGACCTCACCATCAGCGAAGGAGGCTGGGGCGCCGATCCATTCAGGATGGTCATAGGGAATAACGCCAATATGAGATACTCCAAGTCGAAAGAGCATGGTATTCAGCGTGATATAGAAGTCTTTCTCAGTTGGCGCTGACAGGGCCATTTCGCGGTACTCATCACCAATTGCCTGCCAGTTGCGTCCGCCAAAAGTCTCATCATAGAAAGACGAATCAATTGTTTCCCAGATTTGCGTAAAGGCGTGTTCTCTACCGGATGTGACATCCTCGTCATTGCAACCGGTTACCAAAATGCAAATCAAGGCAAGAGCTACCAGCGCAATTCTTGTGACACCCATTCTTCCCGCTGATATGTTCCTGTACATGGCGACAACGGTCCCAACGTTTCGATCATCACAATCTGCCGCCGCCTGGCCAAGATATCTATCAGCAATTACCCCTAGTCGAGTTCGTCAAGTCAAAATTGGAGCAATACCGACGCTGTCGCGAACACCAAAAACGACAGGGCAAATAGGACACAGAAGAGCGAACGGTGCCGGGCACTGACTTATTTGACTTATCGACTTGCGGCCTGCCGCCGCCAAGCTAGCTACGATGTTCAATTAGTCAATCAAGTCAGTGACCGGCACCAAGAATCAAAGCGAATGTCATGTGCCTAACGAACAAAAGCTACCGGAGCGTCATGCTAGCGTTTCGATTCAGGGCCGCGCAGCTGATGTTTGCGGGACAGCAATGACCTGGCACCTTATTTGCGCAGCTATGTCAAGGAGCGGCAACGATCTGGTAGATTTCCCCGGCGCCGTAGTTCAGCGCATACAATTCGCCGTCCACACCCTCTGCGAAGGACGAGATACTGAGCGTGGTATCGTCGAGTTCATCAGGTGCAATGCCTTGCGCGCTGGTCGCCAGTACGCCCCATATGCGACCGGAGCCGAAATCGCTGAATACGTAGTATCCCTGCAAATCGGGAATTGCAGCGCCACGATACACGAACCCGCCGGTTACTGAAATATTCCCAGCGACATGGCCGTATTCAGTGATTGGATCCACATTGTTGGTTGAACAACCTGAGGGTGGTTCGAAACAATGCGCACCCTCGCGCTCGTCCCATCCATAATTCATTCCCTGATTGACTCTGTCGATTTCCTCCCACTCATTTTGTCCGACGTCGCCTACCCACAACTCGCCGGTCTGACGGTCAAAACTGAAGCGCCAGGGATTGCGGAATCCCCAGGCATAAATCTCAGGGCACGGCATTGTGCCCACGCCGTCGACGCAGTTGGTATTTGACGAAAACGGATTTGTCGCTGGAATTGCATACCGGGCCGGCGGCGGGACATCGACGTCAAGGCGCAGGATGCTGCCCAGAATATAATTTGTGTCCTGCGCGCGTTCGTTCGGATCTCCCCCACTACCACCGTCACCAAACCCAATATATAGATTCCCATCCGGCCCAAAAGCAATATTACCGCCGTTATGATTTGAAAATTCCTGAGGGACAGTCAGGATTTCGAGCTCTGACGACTCGTCAAGATTGCCTGTTGCCGGATTGCGCGTAAAACGGGAGAGGACCGACACCAATGGTGTCCCGGTTCGAGTGTAGGAAACGTAAACCTGGTCGTTATTTGCGAAATCCGGATGAAAGGCCATGCCAAGAAGTCCGGCTTCGTTCGGTCCGGAATCTACGCGACCGCGAATATCGACGAACACGGAACTGGATGATACGTTCGGGTCATTATCAAACACTCTGACCACACCAGACTTTTCGACGGCAAACCAGCGTGAATTATCGCCCGGCGCCTGCATTAGTGCGACCGGAAAATTAAACGTCAGTTGACTGAAAACCCTTTGCACATCCGTCTCCAACAAGCCCGACGGCGGCGGTGGAAGCGGTGGCGTAGCGACGGACTGTGTCGAAGCCCCTCCTCCACAGGCGGACAGGAATAACATCAGTCCTAATGTCGACACAAATCGAACAGCATCAGAATGCTGCACGGTTATTCTCCAGTGCAATGCCCAATAAAGCCAATCATAGGGGCAAGCCTCAATGGAGTCACGCTGTCGACAGTCGGCGACCTGTGACAGCCCATATTCACTGGCCCCATCTCGCTTGGAAAGTGCTATGTAAAATCACACTCGATCGTTGGATGCGGGTACTATCGAAAAGCACCACCCGGCCTGACCAAAAGGATAAGAATGACGTCGACCCTCCGCCGCTGGTTAATCATGACCGTCTTGAGTATTTCGGGCGGCGTCATTTTTCTTTTGCCGTTCCTGCAGGAAGTCTATTACATACCGATAGCCCAGGCACTGAACCTCAGTAACACTGAGGTTGGTTCTCTGATGAGTATATTTGGCGTAACGGCATTGGTTTCGTATTTTCCCGGTGGCTGGTTGGCCGACCGCGCGTCGCCAAGAAAGCTGATAACGACTTCACTTTTGTCGACCGGGGCAACCGGTCTCTACTTTGCTACCTTCCCGGGCTACGAAATGAGCCTCGCGATTCATGCGTTCTGGGGCGTCAGTATTACTTTTCTTTTCTGGGGAGCAATGATTCGCATCACGCGCAACTGGGCGCCACCCGACGAGCAGGGAAGAGCTTTTGGCATCCTTGAGACCGGTCGTGGACTTGGAGAAGTGCTGAGTTCCATGGCCTTCCTCGCAGTCTTTGCAGCACTTGGCAGCGGCGATCTCGCCCTTTCCATGGTCATCACTCAGTTTTCTGCACTCTTCATTCTGCTGGGCATCCTTGCGTGGTTTGTATTGGAAGACGAAGTCGGGCAAAACCACGGTGCGGGCGAAAAACCCAGAATCGGCCCCAGGGAAATCATCCGCGTATTGAAAATGCCGATCGTCTGGTTGATAGCAACTGTTATTCTTACCGGGTACAGCGCTTATTGGGGCTTGTTTCGATTTACGTCCTATGCGACCGACATTTTTGCCCTCAGTGTCACGATTGGCGCAGCAATCAGCGTCGGGAAAATGTGGCTGAAGCCGATTGCAGCATTAATTGCCGGTTTCATCGCTGACAAATTCGGCATCGCTCGGTCGGTTGCCTGGTTATTCGTATTTTTGATTGCCAGTTACGTTGTCGTCGCTGTCCTGCCCGGCAAATCTGCAATGGTTCCGGTGATGCTTCTCATGGTTGCCATTGCATCGCTCGCGGTATTCGCAATGCGTGGAATCTATTTCGCGTTGCTGGAAGAAGGAGGCGTGCCGCTGGCAGTAACTGGTACCGCGGCAGGTATCATATCTGCGGTTGGCTATACACCGGACATCTTCATGCCGCTGCTGGGCGGCATACTTCTGGACAACTTCCCGGGCGCCGCCGGTTATCGTTATTTCTTTTCGACGACTGCAGCGATATGCGGCGTCGGCCTCGTTGCGTCCCTGCTAATCTATCTGAAAATTGTCAAAAAACGGTCTGGAGAGTCTGAAACATGAGAATCAGAGTATTTATTTTCGTATGCCTTCTATTCGGGTTGGCAGGTCATGCCGAGGAGTCAGGTCATAAGCTCGATGACGCATTTGCAACTGTTGAGTCGAAAGTCATTGTCTGGCGCCGCGACATTCATCAATACCCGGAACTTGGAAACCGCGAATTCGAAACAGCCAGAAAAGTCGTTGAGCACCTCGAAGCGCTCGGGTTTGATGAGGTGAGAACGGGCGTTGCCTATACGGGCGTCGTCGGCATCCTCAAAGGTGGCAGGCCCGGTCCGACGATCGCGTTGCGCGCCGACATGGATGCCCTGCCCGTCGCAGAACAAACCGGTCTGCCGTTTGCATCGAAAGTCAAATCCGAATACAACGGCAAGCAAGTCAGTGTCATGCATGCCTGCGGTCACGACACACATGTGGCGATCCTGATGGGTGCTGCCGAAGTGCTGGCCGGCAACCGGGACAAGATATCCGGCACCATACAGTTCTTCTTCCAGCCGGCCGAGGAAGGTGCGCCCGCCGGCGAGGAAGGCGGCGCAAAGCTGATGATTAAAGAAGGCGTGCTGGACGGGGCAGATGCGCCGGAGGCTATTTTCGGCCTGCACGCCTGGCCAGTTCGTGCAGGTACGATCAACTACCGGTCCGGGAGTTTCCTTGCCGCAGCCGACTGGCTGCAGATCAACGTCAAAGGTCGTCAGACACACGGGTCCTCGCCGTGGAAAGGTGTGGACCCTGTTTTTGTCGCCGCAGAGATCATGACGGCGCTCCAGGCGATCCCAAGCAGGCAGCTCGATATCACCAAAGGCCCTGCCGTCATCACGATTGGCAGCGTCCAGGGGGGCGTTCGCGGCAACATCATTCCCGATGAAGTCGAAATGCTCGGCACGATTCGCACCTTCGATGCAGGCGTCAGGGAGAACCTCCATGCCAGGCTGCGCCGCACAGTCAGGCTTATAGCGGAGGCGTCCGGCGCAACGGCAAGCGTCACGATCGAACCTTATTCTCCGGTGACGGCAAATGACCCGGAGTTGCTGGATCGCATGATGCCGACCCTCCGCCATGCCGCCGGCGAAGGTAACGTCAACGAACATCCTCTGATCACCGGCGCGGAAGACTTTGCCCACTTTCAACGGCACATACCGGGGCTTTACCTGATGCTCGGCGTCAATAAGGCAGGTGTCGCCGCCGGTGAAGCACCTGCCAACCACTCGCCGCTTTTCGATGCCAATGAGGACGCCCTGATTGTCGGGGTACGAACGATGGTCGGCCTGGCGCTCGATTACGCCAGCGCTATGGCACAGTAACGCGGTCTCAGGCGCCTTTAGCATCAATTTCCGTCGAATCCGGCGTAACCGGAACTGCATCACTCACCTGTCGATCTGATCAACCTATACTCAGGACCTGTCGATGAAACGCTCATTTATCGACACATCAGCCCAAGCAGTCGATTGCATCGACACGTTGGCAGGATATGTCGATAAAACTGGTATTTTTCGACATATCTCAGCAATATGTCGATGGAATCGACCAATGAGCGAGCAAGCACCAGGAGCCCGGCTACATGCCTGAATTTGATCCGAGCAAGCCCTACAACGACCTGCCGTTGCTGCCACCACCGGCAGAGCAGATCGAGTCCAACGACATCCTGAAGCAATGCATCAATGCCAGGGTTGCCCTGGCCGAGCTCAAACAGGCCGCCGAGCTGATTCCGAACGCGGCCGTCCTCGTGAATGCCTTGCCGCTGCTCGAGGCGCGGGCCAGTTCCGAGATCGAGAACATCGTCACGACCACCGACAAGCTGTTCGAGTTTGTTGACATCGACGACAAAGCGGATGGTGCGACGAAAGAAGCGCTGCGCTACCGCACGGCATTGTTTGAAGGCAGCAAGATGGCCCGCCGCGGTATGCTTACGACGGATATGGCCATACAAATATGTAGTACTATCAAAGATATAGAGCTTGATATTCGAGCTGATTCTGGGACAAAGCTCAAAAACCGGGCAACAGGAGAGCTCATTTACACGCCGCCGATCGGCCAGGAGCTGCTGATCCAGAAACTGGAGAACTGGCAGAGTTTCATGCGGGGCAACACCGAGATCGACCCTTTGATCAAAATGGCTGTCCAGCATTACCAGTTCGAGGCAATTCACCCGTTTGCCGATGGTAATGGCCGTACCGGACGGATCCTGAATATCCTGTTTCTTGTCGAACAGGGTCTGCTCGACACCCCGATTCTCTATCTGAGTCGTCACGTCATTCAGCACAAGAGTGACTACTATCGTCTGCTCCTGGATGTCACGCAAAAACAGGCGTGGGGCCCCTGGATCCTGTTTATCCTGAACGGCGTGGAAGAAACCTGCACCTGGACGACCGAGAAGATCAAGGCAATACGCGAGCTCATGCGGCACACGAGCGTATATGTGCAAGAGCAGCTGCCGAAGACCTATTCCTGGGAGCTCGTCGAAGCCCTGTTCAAGCAACCCTATTGCCGTATCGGCAACCTGGTCGCGGCGGGCGTCGCTAAACGCCAGACAGCGTCCGTCTATCTGAAACAGCTTTGCGAACTGGGCGTATTGCGTGAATACAAGTCGGGACGTGAGACCTTATTCATCCATCCCAAGTACATCGAGTTGTTGACGGGAGAGGAGAACGTTTGGGTCTACTACGCAGGCGTCGAAACAGAAACGGCCACCAGTGCGAGCATTGCTCACTGATCGACAGTGCGGCCTTTGGCGTCCGGCTCATCTTCCGGCTGGTGCTCCCGCATTCGAAGATACAGCAAGCCAAATGCGCTTTGCATCAGCGCATCTTCGATAATGCCGTCGACGTCGCAGTTCTTGGCAAGCCGGCACAGACGTTCGAATGTGCGCATGTAGTTTCTGCTATGACGCATTCTGATTTTGGTGCCATACAGCAACTTTGACAGACCGCCCTCCTCCAGGAAATCCATGCTGATAAAGAGGCGCGCGAAGATCTCGCAGTCGCCGGTAGCCATCTGGTTGAAGTACTCATCCATCTGGTCGCGATCGAACCTGCCACTGCCGACCGGGCCAAGGCCAGATACGTAGAGCATGCCGGAGATGCCGCCAAGCTGAAGCTTGACGTTTTCTGCGATCTTGAAAAACGTTTCCTGTCGCGCATTCATCTCTGTCGCAGCTATCGCCTGGGTTTGTTTCTCCGACTGCTCGGAAGTTTTGCGCAACTCCTCCGTATTTCGTGCCAGCTCGCGTTGCTGTATGAAAAGTCCTAACACGAGCCACAGGAAGGCCAGGGGCGCGAACGCGCCTTCGAGAAAGCTGCCGACAGCATCAAGAGAGAAATTCTGCGTCGGCTCGGTTTCTGTTACCAGCGTGACATACCACGCGCCACCAACCAGCCAGATAACGGTGACGACAATACCGAACCAGATCCGCCAGTCGCGATCCCG
>Ga0255053_10000278_pt1 | contig 27902 bp, 25 predicted proteins | sample JV7_2_22_MG_FD_188635 | JGI IMG/M metagenome (GOLD analysis project Ga0255053, IMG submission 188635) | Seawater microbial communities from Jervis Inlet, British Columbia, Canada - JV7_2_22 | ecosystem: Environmental > Aquatic > Marine > Inlet | place: Canada: British Columbia | collected... | reverse complement strand
GCCGACGCCAGGCCACCGTCCTTGTTGCTGTCGGAATAGCCGATCATCACCATCTGCCGGTCATTGCGATACCTTAGGTGTTCACGGTAGATGTCATTTGCAAGCAGGTCGTCCAGTATCTGCGGGCCTTTTTCCAGGTCGTCGACAGTTTCCAGCAAGGGCGTTATATCGAGCGGTATCTCCTCCCGGGGATTGTGTAGTTGCCCCCAAAAAGCCAGCAACAGCACTGACAGAATGTCATCCGCACCCTGCGTCATGCTGACGATGAACGGGCCGATCGCGTGTTTGCCGTACTTGCGGCGGCAAAAAGCAATAGCCTGAAAAATCGCGAGGGTCTTGCGCGCCTGTACCCCCTGGGCGTTGACGGGAGATTCCCGGGTATTCAATGCTGTCTCAATGCGGCTGAGCCGCTCCTGTGGGCTCCAGTCAAGCCAGTCGGCTTCGCCCAGACACTCACCGACCACCTGACGGTGAACCAGCGCATCCTGCCTCACATCCAGCGTGACCAGATGGAAGCCGAACGTCCTGATTCGCCTGAGTAAGCGACGAACGGCAAAAAGGCCGGCATGTTCGCCTTTGTTTGCTATAAGGCTGGTCTCGATCAGGCAGATATCAGCCTCGAACTGATTCGCCTTCTCGTAGGGATAGACGTCGTCATCGTAGGTTGCCTGCAAGCGTTCCTCAATCAGCCTGAGGAAGACCCTGTAGGGCATATCCCTGTGTCTCGACGGCACAGCGTGATACGCATTCGGAAAAATGTGGCTGTACTCATCCGATTTTTCCTGCATGGCCTTGTCGATGTTTATTCGCTGGCTCGACTGACTTAACTTGCCCGAAAGTCGCGCGCATTCATCATAATAGAGGTTGAGAATCAGCGATCTTTGTCTCGCCATCGTCGCGCGGATGGTTTTCGCGTTAACGTTCGGGTTACCGTCCATGTCACCACCCACCCACGATGCGAAGCTGACGAGGTTGGGCACGTTTAGACTCCGCCCCTCCTCGCCATAAATGCGTATGGCCGCGTTCTCGATGTCTTCATAAAACGGGGGCATCGCAGGATAAAGTACGTCCGTTACAAAAAAGAGCACGTGCTCGAGCTCGTCCGAAACGCTCATCTGCTCAGAGGGGTGTTCGTCCGTTTGCCATCCCGTCGTTATTTCAAGTTTGATGTTCTCCAGGGAAACATGCGTCTCTTGCGCCGTCATCGTCGGGTTCAGCATGTCGATCAGGCGCCGCACGATCTTCTGTTCCTTTCTTAGAATCGTGCGTCGCGTCGGTTCAGTGGGATGTGCCGTGAATACGGGCTCAATACGCATCCGGTTTAGCAGATCCTGAAGCGCATCCAGGCCGAAACCGGCGGCCTTCAGTTTTACGAGGGTCTCTTCGAGACCGCCCGGCTGGAACTGACCCGCTTCCCGGAGGTACTCCCGGCGCCTCCTGATCCGGTGTACTTTCTCGGCTATGTTGACCACCTGAAAATAGGTCGAGAACGATCGAATGACCTCCATCGCCAACGACAGATCAAGGTTCTTGACGATGTCGGCCAGTTCTTCGCCGGGTTTCTCGTTGCCCTCGCGCCGCCGGATCGAACGCAATCGCGCGTTCTCTACGAGGTCGAACAACTCCTCCCCGCCCTGTTCCTTTAAGAGTTCGCCGACGAGGGCGCCAAGCGTGTGCACATCATGCCGTAACGCCTGGACTTTATCCTCAAAGGTTATGTCCTGTCTGCGCAATGCTCTTCGCATGATCTTGTCCGGACTTTTTCAATCGCGAAAGTTTTCGTATTGCAATGGCAAGTCGATGGTTGTGTCTTTGAGCAGGCTAATGACAGACTGGAGATCGTCTCGCTTCTTGCCGCTCACCCGAAGCTTGTCGCCCTGGATCGCTGTTTGTACCTTCAACTTGCTGTTTTTTACTGTTTTAACGAGGCTCCTTGCGAGCGGCATGTCGATTCCTTTGCGCAGAACAACTTCTTGCCGCGCCTGGCCGCCGGTAAGCACGGGTTCTTCTTCCTTCATGCAGCCTATATCGACGCCTCGCTTTGCGAGTTTCTGGCGAAGGATATCCAGCATTTGCTTAAGCTGAAAATCAGACTGTGTCGTGAGCGTGAGCAACTGCCCTTCAAACTCAAACTTTGAGCCCGTTCCCTTGAAATCAAAACGTGTGTTTACTTCGCGGTTCGCCTGATCGACGGCGTTGCTTGCTTCGTGTGCGTCAAATTCGCTAACTACATCAAACGATGGCATGTGTCCCAATCTCCTTTATATTTCCTGACAATTTGCCGCCTCGAGCTCATCGATTGGGGCCGGTATCAGATCGGTGATGATGTGCTCCGCGTCCAGGTCGACCAATGCGTGGATGCGTGCAGCGTCGTCGACGGAGAGTTCTGCCGAGTTGTCTGTATCGGTAGTGGCCGGCGCTTCCTGATTGGTCCATGAATCAAGTAATGATTTAAAACTCATGTCGTGGCCTTTGCTTGTCCGTCCTCGCAGGCAGGTGGGGCGCCGCGACAATAGCAAAAACTCCGCAAGCTGCCCAGTTAGTTAGGCGGCATAGGGCCGCAAATCAGATGACAATACGAAAAAGTCCAGGGACGGACCGATATGTTGCAAAAATCAATACCGTTTGATGCTCTTCCACCTCGGCAGGAGACCGACTGGTGCACGCCGGGATCGGTAACAGGCATTGCCTGTAGCCTGGTAGCGAGTTTGCGCGGCCTGGGCCTGCTGCCGGGCCTGCTGCCGGGCGAGTCTGGCGTTACAGCCGGTGGTGCAGACCTTCAGGTGTGGCCGCGGGAGCTCGGCCGATCTGACCTGGCGGCGGAGCACTTCCTGCACCGCGTCGCCGCGCTGGTTGATGACGGCATACCGGTTACGCTGTCGCTGAGAGAACTGGGCCCACGCGACAGCGGCATCCAGGTTCTCGAAGACTTCTGTTCTCGTCTACGCAACTCCCTGGGCGCGGACAAACCGCGGATCTCGAAAATCGGCCTCAGTCTGCGCTCCCATCAGATACCACTTCAGGCTTACTTTCTGATTTCGCGCACGCTGCTTGGGAGCGGGCCACGATACGTGATCCTGGACAGCCTGCAGATGCAGCGTCACAAGAACGACAGGGTTCAGGAGGAAACGGACAGGAACTGGTCGTTTCTGTGGCGCCAGCGAAAATTGGAGGCCTCGTTGATACCCGCTTACGGAGCGGGCGTCAGGACAGGCTGTCCGCTCCTCGGCGATGAAGCCGCAGAAGCCATACTGCCACTCCACGGCATGCAGGTGCCCGCGGACTCCGCCTGGCTGCCGATCAGTCTGCACCTGGCGCACTTTGCCGATGGTAACGGACAGATCAACTGGCCGCTGTTGCAAACCGCACTTGAAGGTTGCATCGACCTCGGCGATCAGTTGCTGGATGTCCTTAGCTGGCCGACGGCCGGTCAGCGGAGCGACGCATGGTTGAACCGCAGACTTGGCATCGTAGTTGGCGGTATCGGCGACCTGGTGCAAAAACGCGGTGTGGATCCTGCCGGCCTCAAGTGCCTGCAATGGCTCGACGAGACCATTCTGCGATTACGAAAAACCCTGTGGGACCGGTCGCGGGTTATCGCCGGGCAGACCGAGTTATTGCCGGCACTGGCACGCTCGGATCCGTCGGAGGACTTGTGCGACCACTCACACAGACAAAACTGGCAACGCCGGTGGCGTCTGGCCCTTGCAAACTCTGCCGTAAGACATCGAAACTTGCTGGTCATGTCACCGTATTCGGTGCTGCCGGATGGAGGCGACGTCGAGGTGGGTTTTACCGATCTCCTGCCGGTCCTGGCTCATGCCGATGCTTATGCGTTTGCCGGCCGACCGCCCCTAAGCGGCTGGAATATTAAGGCGTTTAAGAACTTTCACAGCAGGGCATGGGCCATTATGCAACGACGAAATGCCGGTTCGCTCATTGCGGCCGGGGTATGAACTGATATACGGTCTGTCGGCAGAGGAATTTCCGGGGACATCTTACTTGGCTCGAAGCGGTCAGGTTCAGATCGTTCGGAGTCTTCCGGGTGCTAAGTACACTGTCCCCGGAAATTATAGACAGAGTTGCGTTGCGTGATGACGCAATAAACCCTGAGTTCGCGAGGATCCGTTGCACCAGATAACACCAGATGCTCACGGGATTGCTGTCGTGCTGCTTACCGTAGTAGCCCTCTTCCTGTTTACGCGTGATCGCATCCCGCTCGAGTCCTCGAGCCTGGGAATTCTCATTGTTCTTGTCGCGGGTTTTCAGTTCTTTCCCTATGTGGGCGACGGCATTCCCGTCGGACCGGTTGAGTTTTTTGCCGGATTTGGCAACGAGGCGCTGATAACGATCTGCGCGCTGATGATCGTCGGCAAGGCGCTCGAGACGACTGGCGCGTTGCAGCCGTTGGCAACGATCGTTGGACGCGCATGGTCAACGCGTCCGGTACTTGCTTTGCTTGTCACGCTGGTGGCCGCAGCCGTGCTCAGCGCATTCTTGAACAACACGCCCATCGTCGTATTGCTGATGCCGATACTGGTCGGCGTATCCCTCAGGGTCAAGTTTCCGGTCTCGGGTGTCATGTTGCCGATGGGCCTCGCCACGATCATCGGCGGAATGTCCACAACGATCGGGACCTCGACGAACCTTCTGATTGTCGGCATTTCGGAAGATCTTGGCATGGAGCGCCTTGCGATGTTTGACTTCATGCTGCCTGTCGTCCTCGTCGGTGGCGTCGGTCTCGCGTTTCTATGGCTGATTGCGCCTCGCTTGTTGCCGGAGCGCGATCCGCCGATGGCGGATACCTCACCGCGAGTGTTTTCGAGTCAGCTTCACATCAAGGAAGGCAGTTTCGCCGACGGCAAGAGCCTCTCCGAAATACTCGCAAAAACCGACGGGCACATGCGGGTGGACAAGATACAGCGCGGTGAATCCCTGTTCCTTGCCAAATTGCCGTCGGTGACACTGCAGCCCGGTGACCGTCTGTTCGTGAAAGACTCGCCGGATAACCTCAAGCACTTTGAACGCGTTCTGGGTGCAACGCTTTACAATATTACAGACATCGAGCACCCGGTCGACGAAGATACTCCGCTGGAAGCCGTGGGACAGCAGCTCGCGGAAGTGGTCGTGACCCGCGGTTCCCCATTGCATTTGCGAAGTCTGGCCGCGGCGCGGTTCTCCAGCAGTTTTGGACTTTTGCCGCTGGCGGTTCACAGGGCGCGGGCGCCGAGCTCTCAGGTCACCGGTGACCTCAACATGATCCGCCTCCGCGCCGGTGACGTCCTGCTGGTTCAGGGCTCGCGCGAGTCAATCGATAATCTTAAAGCCAGCGGCAACATGCTCGTACTCGACGGCACGACCGACCTGCCCCATACACATCGCGCCAACCGGGCCCTGGCAGCCATGGCGTTCGTGGTACTCGCCGCCGCTGTCGGCATCATGCCGATTTCCGTGAGCGCAATAATCGGCGTCGGACTGATAATGTTGATGGGTTGTTTGACCTGGCGGGATGCAGCACATGCGCTGTCGACGCCGGTGATCATGATTATTGTGACGAGCCTGGCGCTCGGTAAGGCCCTGATGGGCACCGGCATGGCCGACTATCTCGCGATGAGTTTCGTCAATGTTGCCTCCGGTATGGAGATCCCGTTCATTTTGAGTGCTTTCATGCTGATTATGGCGATCCTGACCAATGTCGTCTCCAACAATGCCGCAGCCGTTATTGGTACGCCAATTGCGGTCGCGATAGCCCAGCAGCTGAACGCCAGTCCGGAGCCTTTCGTGCTGGCAGTGCTTTTTGGTGCCAACATGAGTTATGCGACGTCGTTCGGCTACCAGACCAACCTGCTTATCCGAAGCGCCGGCGGATATAAGTCTTCGGACTTTCTAAGGGTCGGCATACCGCTCACGGTCATCATGTGGATCGGCTTCTCACTCATTCTGCCGCTACTCTACGATCTCTGATGACGGTCTATTTCACTTGACGGTGGCACAAGTCGCGGAGATACTCGGTTCCATGAATGCTCGCTACGCACAAGACCGGAACTGGTCATGGCTGCCCCTGGGAGAATGGGCGGCTGGCTGACGTTTAGCAGAGCAAAACGAAAAAAAAGCCCATCTCCGCCAGATCGTGGGGATGGGCTTTTTTATGGGTGAGCCCGGGTGTTGGACCACCAGGCAGAAACCGGTATGGGACAAGAGCGAGTAAGCACATAAATGCAGGCACCTTTCGACATCGCAGCAGATCTGGATACGCCGGTATCGGCGTATCTCAAGCTTCGGGACCTCAAGCCGAGATTTCTGCTCGAGAGTGTCGAGGGCGGTGAGCGGCTCGCGCGGTATTCATTCCTTGGCTTCGGTGATGCGCTCGAGGTCCGCCTCGACGGCCAGAAATTGTCGATCGGCGACGAGGTATTCGAGTGCCCGCAGAATCAGACGGACTACCTGAACCTGCTTCGAAGGGCATTGGCGGCAGCACCCAGACCGAAGCCGCTCGTCGAGGGCCTGCCGTTCTCAGGCGGTCTCGTCGGCGTATCCGGTTATGACGTCGCGCGTTTGTTCGAACGGTTGCCGCGAAAAACCACGCGGCAAGCCGGTATTCCGGAAGCGGAATTCATTGCGCCGTCATCCACGCTGGTGTTCGACCACCTGACCCGACGCGTTGCCCTGCTGCACGATGGCCCTGCCGCTGAACGCGAAAGCCTGAGAAAGGAAGTGATCAAACTTCTGCGCGGAGCGATACCGTCAAACGGTAATACCATATCGACATCTCCGGCCGTCGGTAGCATGACCGACACGCAGTTTGCGGAACGGGTGGAGGCCTGCAAGGAGTACATAGCAGCAGGCGACATTTACCAGATTGTCTTGTCTGTTTTGTTTCGTGGCGAGTCGAACGTACCGCCGTTCGAGGTCTATCGTGCATTGCGGCTGCTCAACCCGTCGCCCTACATGTTTTTCCTTGAGTTCGGAGATCTGAAAGTAGTCGGGTCTTCACCGGAGGCGCTGGTCAAATTGAACGGCAGAACCGCTTCCCTAAGACCGATTGCCGGCACTTTACAGCGTGGAAGAACACCCGAAGAGGATAGAAACAACGAGATCTCGTTGCTGGGCGATCCGAAGGAGTCCGCCGAACACGTGATGCTGGTCGACCTGGCCCGCAACGACCTTGGACGCGTCGCGGTGGCGGGCAGCGTGCATGTCGACCCGTACCGCGCGATCGAGCGATACAGCCACGTGATGCACATCGTCAGCGGCGTGCAGGGCGAGCTGGCTCCCGAATACGATGCATTCGATTTATTTGCCGCGAGTTTTCCGGCCGGCACTCTCGTTGGTGCGCCCAAAGTGCGGGCTATGGAAATAATCGAGGAAATGGAAGATGTCGGTCGCGGACTTTACGCTGGCACGGCCGGTTACTATGGCAGTGGCGGTGACATGGACCAGGCGATCACAATCCGCACACTCGTGTTCAACGATAACGAGTACAGTTATCAGGCCGGCGCGGGCCTTGTCGCGGACAGCGTGCCGGAGCGGGAATTCCAGGAAGTCCTCGCCAAGAGTGCGATACTTCGCCGGGCTCTCGAGATCGCGGGAGAGGGCTTATGAAGCATGCAAACGTGCGCATCCTGTTGATCGATAATTATGATTCATTCACGTATAACCTCGTGCAGGGATTTGCGGCGCAGGGAGCAGAGGTCCTCGTCTACCGAAACGACGCAATTGACACCGACGAGGCGCTCGAACTCGAGCCCAGTCACCTTGTAATCTCACCGGGTCCCGGGCGGCCCGAAGATGCAGGTGTGTCGCTCACGATGATCAGCGTGTTCGCGGAAAAAGTGCCGGTGCTCGGCGTCTGTCTCGGGCACCAGTGTCTCGTCAGCCATTTCGGTGGCGAGATCGTGCGCGCCGAACGCCTGATGCATGGAAAGACATCCATGGTGAAGCATGACAACAAAACCGTATATGCCGGATTATCGCAGCCGTTCGAGGCCGGCCGTTATCATTCACTGTGCGCAGACCGGGCATCATTGCCGGACGATCTCGAGCTGACAGCACAGACGGGAAGGGGAGAAATCATGGGCGTGCGACACAAGGACCTGCCGCTCGAAGGCGTGCAATTTCATCCTGAGAGTGTGCTGACGCCGGAGGGCGATCGATTGATGGATAGCTTCATGCGGATGACAAGTCGATGAGCAATCGTCAATTGCTGGAACGAATCCTCGACGGCGAATCACTGACGGAGTCGGAAGCCGCCGCGCTCATGCACGACCTCGCCGCCGGCGAAATGGCGCCGGCTCTCGCGGGCGCATGGCTAGCCGGCTTGAGGGCGAAAGGAGAGACGGCGGACGAGATACGTGGCTTCGCAATCGCCATGCGCGAACTCGCACTGCATCCCGCGATACCTGACGGCGCACCGACAGTAGACACCGTCGGTACCGGGGGTGACGGCTCGGGCAGCCTGAACCTGTCGACAGGCACAGGATTGCTGGCGGCTGCCTGCGGCGCGCGCGTCGTCAAACACGGCAATCGGGCGGTCTCCAGCGAGTCGGGCAGCGCCGACATGCTGGAGCATCTTGGTATGCCACTGCCGCTCGATGAACAGGCAGTTATCGATTGCCTGGCAGCCACCAATTTCACGTTTCTGTTTGCGCCGGCCTTTCATCCGGCAATGAAAGCGATCATGCCTGTGCGTGGTGCACTTGGTGTTCGCACCGTCTTCAATCTGCTCGGACCGCTTGTCAATCCTGCGGCGCCACCATTTCAATTGATTGGCGCGTTCAGCAAACACACCGCCAGGCTCATGGCGGAAACGCTGGCAGGTATGCCGATCGAACGGGCATTTGTCGTGCATGGGGAACCCGGATGGGACGAAGCGACGCCGGTCGGAGAGTTTGTTCTTTACGATACCCGACAGGGTTCAGTTGAAGAAACCGTAAGAACACCGGAACAGTACGGACTCAAACGCTGCAAGCCCGAGGAACTGACCGGCGGCGACGCAAAACACAATGCCGGGGAGCTGATTCGCGTATTCGACAACGAAGACAAAGGGCCACACCGCGATGCCTTGCTGATGGGCACATCGCTCGTGCTGGAAGTGCTCGGCATGGTCGGAGACGCGCAAGAGGGCGTCGAAATGGCTGCGGCGGCCATCGACGACGGCGCGGCAAGGAAACTGCTCGATGACCTGAAAAGACACTTTGCAGCCGCATGAGCGATTTTCTGAAAACGATGGCCAGTGAAAGCGCTGACAGGGCATCGGCGGCGCGGGGCTCGGTGCGATCCGCCGACCTGGACCTGCCGCTGGTGCCGCTGCAACTAGGCGCTTTCGACGTGATTGCCGAGATCAAAAACCGCTCACCATCGGAAGGAGCGCTCGCCACCGCGTCTTCTAGTCGCAGCGAACAGGCGGTTCGATATGTGGAGGGCGGGGCTGCTGCGATATCGGTCCTGACTGAGCCGACACAGTTTGCCGGTGAGCTTGCACATCTGGAAGAGATCGTCCGCGCTGTCGCGCATTCCTCCGTGCCGGTCATGCGAAAGGACTTTCTTGTCGACCCGATACAGGTTCTTGAGGCAAGGGCCGCCGGCGCAAGCGGCGTTCTGTTCATTGTGACCATGTTGTCGGAAAAGCAAATCGAGGACATGCTGAACTGTGCGTACGAACATGCCATGTTCGTCCTGCTGGAGTCGTTCGATGAAAAAGATCTGCAACGCTCGTCGGCATTACTCGATGAGGCCCGGCATCGCGAGCAGGCCGAGCGCGGCAAGTTGCTCTTTGGAGTTAACACGCGGAACCTCCGTACATTGCATGTCGACCCGGAACGCTTGAAAATGCTCGGGCCTCGTTTGCCACAAGGATGTGCGTGTGTTGCCGAAAGCGGCCTGCACGATGGACGCGATGCGGCCGCAGCGGCAGGTTGGGGATATAGCCTGGCGCTCGTCGGTACAGCACTGATGCGCAGCCCGGATCCCGGACAACTGATTCAGGAAATGCTAACGGCCGGCCGAGAAAGGAGAGCCGCGTGAAGCCAACGATGAGTTTTTAGGAGCACCGTGTCCTGCCTGATCAAAATCTGTGGATTGAAGCACGCAGCATCCGTGGATGCTGCGGTAGAAGCGGGTGCCGATGCAGTCGGTTTCGTGTTCGCGAAATCGGTACGGCGGGTGACGGCGCGGCACGCGACATTCATAGCCGCAAAAGTGCCGGGGCACATACTGCGTGTTGCCGTTATGAAACACCCGAGTGTCGAAGAATGGGAGGAGGTGCAAGCGATTTTCTGCCCGGACATCCTGCAGACGGACGTAGAAGACTTTCGGTACCTGGAGGTGCCGGACGATATTACGAAATGGCCGGTCATTCGTGAAGGAAAGGTTCCCGGGAACGGCGACCTGCCGAGCACGTTTGTTTATGAAGGAGTGGAAAGCGGCCAGGGTGCGACTGTTGACTGGAGCATCGCTGGCAAACTCGCAGAACGTGCCAGGCTGATACTGGCCGGCGGACTTGGCCCTGAGAATGTTGCTGATGCGATTCGGCAGGTTGGGCCATTCGGCGTCGACGTGTCGAGCGCTGTTGAATCAGCGGCGGGAGCTAAAGACCCGGACATGATACGAGCGTTTATCGAGGCGGTACGAGCTACGCCGAATCCAGGAAGCGATCAATCTCAGGGGCACAGTTAATGAAGTCGATACTGGAGGCCAACGAAATTGCAGTGCTGCGGAAAGCATTGATAAACGGTGAGCTGCCGGATGAGTGTGGCCGGTTCGGGCCCTTTGGCGGGCGCTATGTGCCGGAAACCCTCGTACCGGCGTTTGAGCGCCTGGAAGAAGGCGTAAAGAAACACCTGCATAGCCCGGAATTTCAGGCCGAGTTTCAGAAAGAGTTGCGTGAATGGGTGGGACGCCCGACTGCATTGAGTCCGGCGCCGCGCCTTAGCGAACGCTGGGGTACGGAGGTATGGCTCAAGCGTGAAGACCTCGCGCACACCGGCGCGCACAAAATAAATAATGCCATCGGCCAGGCGCTGTTGGCCAAACGTCTTGGTGCAGAGCGCGTCATTGCGGAGACTGGCGCCGGCCAGCATGGCGTCGCGTCCGCCGCCGCTTGTGCGAGGGTCGGCCTGCCATGCAGTGTCTATATGGGAGCGGTCGACATTGAACGGCAGGCACCGAATGTCGATCGAATGCATCGCCTGGGCGCCGAAGTATTGCCGGTCGAAACGGGCGACAGGACTTTGCGGGCGGCTATCGACGAAGCCATGCGCAAATGGGTTTCGGATCCCGCCGGCATCTACTATCTTCTGGGCTCTGCGGTCGGCGCGCACCCCTATCCCTACTTCGTGCGCGAATTGCAATCGGTGATCGGTACCGAGGCGCGTCAACAGATGCTGGACCTGGCAGGCGGTTTGCCCGATGTGGCGTTTGCCTGTGTTGGCGGTGGCTCTAATGCGATCGGTCTTTTCTACCCGTTGCTCGCAGACGATATCGAGTTGATTGGCGTTGAGGCCGGCGGCACCGGAGGCGGGCTGGGGCAGAATGCGGCAACGCTCGCAACCGGCACGGCCGGCGTATTGCAGGGTTGTTACTCGCTGATCCTGCAGAACGATGACGGGCAGGTCCAGGAGACGCATTCCATTTCCGCGGGACTGGACTACTCCGGCGTTGGGCCGGAGCATGCTTTGCTGCAGGCGGTAGACAGGGTGACGTATGTGACGGCGAGTGACGATGAAGCGCTCGATGCTCTCGAGGAACTCTGTGAGACGGAGGGCATACTGACCGCGCTCGAAACGGCGCATGCTTATGCCGCGGCGAAGCGCTGGTCGCAGGAGCACCCCGGCAAACGGATACTGATCGGCAACTCGGGCAGGGGCGACAAAGATATGCCGACATTGACGAAATACGCGGCGAGACCACGAACTCATGCAGCCGCATGAGTCGATAAGCGCAGCCATCGAAGCGGCCAAAGCCGATGGTCGAACCGGCCTTATTCCGTTCTTTACTGCCGGTTATCCGGAACCCACAGAGTTTCTGAATACTCTACGTGCAATTGCCGAAATTGGTGATGTAGTTGAAATTGGCGTTCCATTTTCCGACCCGATGGCAGACGGCATGACGATTCAGAGGTCGAGTTTTGTTGCGATCCAGAAAGGAGTCACGCTGAGATGGATTTTCGATCAGCTCGAATCGATCAGGGGCGAAATCAAAACACCGATTGTTTTCATGTCCTACCTCAATCCACTGCTCGCTTTCGGAATTGACGTCCTCGCACAACGCGCCCTCGACACCGGCGTATGCGGTTTCATCGTACCGGACCTGCCGTTTGAAGAAAGCGGCGAAATTCGGGACGCACTCGAACGAAAAGGCATCGGTCTTGTCCAGCTGGTTACGCCCGCAACCCCTCCCGAAAGACTCAGGTTGCTGGCCAGGGAATCGCGTGGATTCCTTTATGCGGTAACGATCACCGGCACGACGGGCGGAGACAATGGGCTACCCGCGGACCTGGCCGGCTACCTCGATACGGTGGCGGAAGTATCGACGCTGCCGGTTTGTGCAGGCTTCGGCATACGTTCGGCTGAAGACGTCGTCAACGTCGGCAAACACGCCGCCGGCGCGATCGTAGGTTCTGCGCTCGTCGAAGTGCTGGAGCGAGGCGAAGATCCGGCGGTTTTTCTTCGACAGCTCCGCTAAAAACCAGGGCGAGTCCCTTCAGAAGTAATTGGGGACAGACCCCGGGACAGACCCCGGGACAGACCCCGGGACAGACCCCGAGGGGCCCGTCCCCGAATCGTGACTCCGGTCACAGACCTCAGCGACCGGACGCGTAAAAAGGGTCAGAAGCCTTTATTCGGTGGTCCTGGTGAGCTTGCAAAGAGCCTTTACATTCACGGAGTTGTTGATAGCGGTAGCCGTGCTGGCGATGCTCGCGGCCGCCGCCATGCCGCGTTTTGTGGCCATCAACAAGGAGATCCGGACCGGCGCTGTAGAAGCGCTTGCCACCAACGTCCGGAGTTCGGCTCATTTGACCAACCGCATCTGGCTATCGAACGGCCGGCCGGCCAGACTCACCGTGGATGGACGGATGCTCGAGATGCGCTTCGGTTATCCGACCGAGAATTCGATCAGTGAGGTCGTGGTTAACAGCGGCGATTTCCTGTTCAAGGTCGGGTACTGGCAGCACAAGGAGTTGATGTCGACACCGGGCTGCGCGGTTTTGTACATCCCCCCGCCGAACCCGGAGTCCGAGCCGGTTGTTATCAGTTACACCGACGGTTGTTAATAAAGCTGGGGACGGATCACTCAGGGTCTGTCCCGGGGTCTGTCCCGGGGTCCGTCCCCTATTTCCGTCCCCTATTTCCTGCTAGGGCATGCCTCGACTGAGCAATCGCGTGCCGGCAATCTCACTTCTCAAAAGTGACGACACTTTCTCAGCCTGCATGGGTTTGCTGATCAGATAACCCTGTGCGAGATCACATTGACAACTTCTTAGAAACTCGAGTTGCGTGATCGTTTCGACGCCTTCCGCTGCCACTTCGATGTCGAGTCCCCGCGCCATCGCGATGGCGGCGCGAACGATGCGCTGATGGCTGCCGTTGATTTCGACATCCTGGATTAGCGACGGGTCAAGCACAAAACTGTCGATCACCCCCGTGTCCAGCGAACTGAACGAAAGCTCACCGGTTCCGAAATGGTCCAGCGACAGTCTCACTCCGAGATTCCGAAGATTATGCAGCGTTTCAAGCTCCGAAGACCGTCTGTTGACGATGTCGCCGTCACCGATTTCAAATTCGATACAACCGGGATCGAGTGCCGTATTTTCGAGAGACTTGGATACTGCTTCGACGAGCCTGCCATGTATCAACTGTGGCCGCGAGAGATTAATGGCTATCGCGAGGTCCGGCAGCTCGAACTGGTGTTGCCAGGCTGCTAATTGGCGGCAAGCGGTATCGATAACCCACTCGCCAGCGGAGTGGATAAGACCGCTACTTTCGAGGATGGTCAGGAACCGCGCCGGAGGCAGTAAACCGAATCGCGGGTGTTGCCAGCGAAGCAAAGCCTCAAGACCAATCAGACGTCCCGAGTCAACATCGATTCGCGGCTGGTAGTGCAGGAGAAACTCATCTCGGACCAGGGCATGCCGCAGGCCAAGTTCCAGTTCGTCGCGCTGCTCGAGCTTGGTGTTCAGTGCACTCGAGTAAAACTGGAAGCGACCGCCACCGCGTTGCTTTGCCTGGTACATGGCGAGATCTGCTGCCTTGATCAAACGCTTGGCCTCCGCGCCTGAGTCCGGATAACTGGCGATACCGATGCTCGGTGTGGCATAAACTTCGCTGCCGCTTACGAGATATTTTTCCGACAGGACTAACACGAGTTTTTGAGCCGCTGCCGCCACGTTTCTTGACTCTCCAAAGTCTTCGAGCATGACGACAAACTCGTCGCCGCCCCAACGGCCCGAAAAGTCGCCAATACGCAGATTTTTTGTCAGCCGGTCGGCAACCTGCCGCAGCACTTCGTCCCCAACGTCGTGACCGAGCGTATCGTTCACCGACTTGAATTTGTCGAGATCGATGAAAAGCACGGCCAGCGCTCTTGACGCTCGCTGGCTGCGGCCGATTGCTTTTTCCAGTTGGCGAATAAAGAGACGACGGTTCGGCATTAGCGTCAGTTCGTCGTACTGGGCACGCTTCTCGAGCTCGATCGTCCTCTTCATCGTGTCAGTGATATCGCGAAAAGTTATGACACCGCCGACCAGTGATTGGTTGCCGTCGAACAGACCCTGCCCGTTGATGCTGAGAATCGTGTCCTCCTGATCGGGAACGCGATAGACACCGATCTGGTTACTGAATTTCTGACCTCTGCGCGCCTTGACCAGCGGCATCTCTTTGGCGTTGAGCAGGGTCCGACCGTCCGGTGCGATATTGCAGAAATTGTCGGTCCACTTGTCGACCGGGCGCTGTCTGGGCGCGAGACTGAGTATCGAACGGGCGGCCGGATTGATATCCAGCACATTTCCGTGGCGGTTAACGACGATGACACCGTCGTTTATGCTCTTGAGAATGCCTAGTACGGTACCGTCGGTGTCGGACAGACGCGTCAGAAGTCGGAATCTCTGTATTGCGTGGTCAAATACTGCCTCCTGCTCTGTTTCGGAAATATCGTCCACACAGACAAAACTCTGTGCCCCCAAGCGAACAGCAGCAATTCCACGATGTTCTTGCTGCCGTGTGGTAGCCGCGACAACTGGATAGTCGCCCAACGAGTGGATGAGTTCGTGCAACGTTTGTCCAGACTGCGCAATAGCCGGTCCTGCTTCGAACAAAACCAAATCGATCATTTCCGGCGCGTCGTCGGGGATTGCCAGCGTCTCAGACCGGCTCAACCGGCTGCAGTAACGGGAAGCCTTCAGCTTTTCGAGAAAATCGGCTGAAAAATCACCACGGCCCAGATATAGAATCGAATGCCCCGCCATCAGTTCTATGTTGTCTCCGCAGGTAACTTGCCGCTGGTTTTGCGCATGCGCCCGGAAACCGGACAAATCGTTATTATTCTCATAGTTCTTTTTGTTCGGCTTGCCACCGCAGCAACGGGCGAAATACCCGGCCAGCAGCGTCAAAAGAGGGCCTGACGCATAATACCAGAATCACCGTAAATCTCAGTCTGACAAGGGAAATTTGACCGTGACGGGCAAATGGGATTAAACCATTACGCATCGATCGGCATCAAAGTAGTAAAGCATGAGGAGAAAGGGTCTTTGGCAGCGCTTATGGCAGCCGGTGCCGCAGCGGGTAACGCGGTGGCGGTGGTGACCGAGCAGGGTCTTACCGACGAGCTTGACTGGGTGGAGCGCGCCCGGCAGGCGGACGTATCCGCCTTCGAATCGCTCTACAGGCTGCACGTCGACAAGATCTACGGCCTCTGCCTGCGGATGACGGGTAATGCCAGCGAGGCTGAGGACTGTACGCAGGATGCGTTTATCCAGGCCTGGAGGAAGCTCTCGAAGTTTCGTGGCGATAGCGCGTTCGGTAGCTGGTTGCACCGGATTGCCGTGAACTCGGTGCTCGTGCGCATGAGAAAGTCGAGGCGCGAGCGGGATCGCATCCAGGCCGTGACGGACATCTCGCCCGCAGCAAGAACGGTGGGCGACAGCGGTAATTTCGAGGACCTGCAAAAAGCAGTCGATGAGTTACCAGCTGGAGCGAGAAGTGTTTTTGTGCTGCACGCCGTATACGGCTACAGCCATGATGAAACGAGCAGCATGCTCGGCATAGCAGTAGGAACGAGCAAGGCACAATTGCACCGCGCGAAAAGACTACTCGCGCAGCAACTGAAGCAAAACGGATATGAGTCATGAATGAGAATCAAAGTTTCGACGACAAACTGATGGAAGCGGCGCGTGCGCTTGAGACGGAGGTCGCTCCCGAACACGATCTGTGGCCGGACATTGAAAACGCAATCGGCGAGCCTTCGCGGACACGCTGGAATTCCGTGTTTGCACAGGCGGCGGCAGTGCTGCTGCTTGTCGGCGCCTCGTCGAGCCTGACGTATCTGGCGATGAATGAGAAGACGCGGGTCGCGACGCCAGTCACAGACAATACGGGGCTCAGTTATGAGCGCGTGAGCTTTGGCGGCCACTACACGCTCGGTCCTGGTTATCAGGACGCGCGCAGCAGTCTGAAAGCACAGCTCGATGAAGAACTCGAGCGCCTGTCGCCTGAAGCACGCGCTGAGGTGGAGAAAAACATCAATTCGATTCGTGCAGCCATCGACGAAATTAACAGTGCTCTTGTCGATGAGCCACACAACATATTGCTGCAGGAACTGCTCCTCAGTACATATCGTGAAGAGCTGTCGGTAATGATGAAAGTTGACCGCGTAGCGAACGCCGTGATGTTGAGAACGGATATTTAAGGCAGTGCGATAAGGGTAAGCACCGCAGAAACCCACCTAAAATGAAGAGACTGATTATGAGAATTTTAACTTTGACTTGTTTGAGTGTGATTGGCGCCACAGCACTGGCAGACAGCATAGACCAAAGGCTGGATGCAGCTTCGGATGGCGTGGTGAGCATTTCCAATACTGCCGGATCAGTTGAGGTCACTGGTTGGTCGCGCAATCAAGTCGAAGTAAGCGGCGAGCTCGGTAGCGGCGTTAAGGAGCTGATCTTCAAGCGTGACGGTAACGAAATCGAGATTACGGTCAAGGCTCCGGACAATGGCAAGCGCAATATTTCCAGCGAGCTGGTCGTACATGTGCCGGAGAAGAGCTCGGTCAAGGTTGGCGGCGTAAGCGCCGACATCGATATAACAAATGTTCTCGGAGTACTGCGATTGCAATCTGTCAGCGGAGATATCGACAGTGAAGTTCATGCTGCCGATATCGAGATCGAGACCGTGAGCGGAGACGTCGAAGTTGAGGGCGATGATAAAGTGGCGCATGCCGAACTGAGCACCGTGAGCGGTGATATTGACACTCAGAATCTGGCCGGAGAAGTTACCGTTAATTCCGTCAGTGGTGATCTCGTTCTGGTCAAGAGCAACCTGGAGCGAGTCCGGATGGAGACGGTAACCGGCGACATCGTTTTTGATGCAGCGCTGTCAGAGGATGGAACGTTCAGCGTCGAGACGATCAACGGAGACCTGGATATCAATTTTAGTAAATCAGTCTCTGCCCGCTTCGATATCGAGACTTTCAACGGCGATATTCGAAACTGCTTCGGCCCGGATCCTGTCAGGACCAGCCAATACACTCCGGGTACGGAGCTGAAGTTCAGCGAGGGAGACGGCAAAGGCCGCGTGACGATCAAAACGCTGAATGGCGACCTCCGCCTTTGCAAGGACTAGCAGGCCGCCGAAAAACAGGGTTTTTCAACGGCCTGCGGTTAGCGATCCGAAAATCGCATTTTTCGGATCGCGCGGTTGAATAAGTCATGGATGACTTTTTCAACATCCCGCTAGTGGTCCAGCAAGCTTAACCACAATATCGAAACAAAGAGGGGATGGACCCCATTATCCCAGTTAGTCTGCGAATTTTGATCGCTTTCTAAGAAAAACGGGATCCGTCCCCTATTTTTTCCCGGCACAATGATATTCTTCCGGCCTCACGCTCGGGAATATCGTTATGGGACGCCTCGCAAGAACTCTTTTACTTATTATTGCCGCTATGGTGGGCCTCGCGGTACTCGCCTCGGCCGCACTGTTTTTGTTTTTTGATCCCAACGATTTTCGGGACGAGATTTCCGCACAGGTGAAGGAAGTGACAGGGCGCGACCTGGTCATTGAAGGCGACTTGTCACTCAGTGTCTTTCCCTGGATAGCGGTCAACGTTGGCACTACGCGTCTTGGCAACGCGGAAGGGTTTGGCGACAATCCTTTCCTGAGCTTCGAAGAGGCAAGACTAAGTGTCAGGCTGATGCCGCTTCTGTTTCAGCAAAGGGTGGCAATTGGCACCGCCTCGCTGGACTCGTTCTCCCTCAATCTTGAGGTGGCCGCGAACGGCACAAATAACTGGGATGATCTCGCCGAGGCAGCGCCTGCGGCAGAAACCGTCGAGACAGACGGTACGAAACCCCTGGATATCGCCGACTTGCGACTGGGCAATGCGTCAATTTCCTTCCTCGATGCGCAGGCAGGCACCGCCAATTCGATCACCGGGCTCACGCTGAAAACGAGCAGTATTACAGCTGCCCGGCCTTTCGACATTGATGCTGAATTCAATTTCAGTGCAGAACCGGTCGGGGTCTCGGGTCATCTGCGGTTTGGCGGCACGATGACACTCGCTGAAGGCAACGAGCACCTCTCGATCAGGGGCTTTGTCATCGACGGGCAGCTGGAGGGTATCGTTTCCGAGACAACCGACTTCCGATTCGCGGCACCGTCAGTTGACGTGGATATGGCTGCCGAGAGCGTAACGATGGGCGAGATGGAGCTGTCACTTTTCGGCCTTGACATGTCGGCCGATGTCGAGCCGTACTCAAGTGCCAACCCGCGGCCGAAAATGACGATCGTGGTCCAGCCTTTCTCACTGAAAGCGCTAATGCAGACACTCGGTGTCGATTCGCCAGCCACTGCTGACCCTGATGCGCTCGGCCGTGTGTCATTCAGCGCCAAAGCAGAGGTCGGCGAAACCGCGCTGACATTAACAACAATGACGCTGGAACTCGACGATACCAAACTTACGGGTCAGCTCAGTCTGCCACTGACCGAGCGCGGCGCGTATCAATTCGATTTTGCGGCAGACAGCATCAATCTCGACCGTTATATGGCCCCGGCGGATGCGACCGGTGCTGATGCATCGGCTGCGGCAGGAGACGAAATTGAGATTCCGGTCGATTTGATCAGGTCGCTAAAAGCGAGCGGAAGCCTGAAAATCGATCGCGCCTACCTGTCCGGAATGACCTTTGAGAATGTCGTTGTGGGAATCGACAGTGCAAATAGCCGGCTGCGGATGCATCCGATATCGGCGGAGTTGTTTGATGGCACATACAATGGCGACGTTAGAATAAACGCTGCCAGCGATACCCCATCGATATCGGTCAACGAAAGAATCTCCGGCGTACAACTCGCACCGCTCGCTTTGTCGATGTTCGAACAGGACAACATTACGGGAACGATTGATGGCAGCTTCAAGCTCAGTGGCAGCGGCAGGAACCTCGCTGCCATACGCAGGGACTTGCGCGGCACGATGGCATTCTCACTGGCGGACGGGACCTGGGAAGGCACGGACGTGTGGTATCAACTGCGGTCTGCGCGTGCGTTGTTCAAGCAGGAGGCGCCGCCGGAGCCGCGCTTGCCGGCCCGCACCGAGTTCACTGCTGTCCGGGCGACGGGTACTGTCACAAAGGGCGTCTTCAGCAACGACGACCTGCTCGCCGAGCTGCCGTTCCTGCGATTGACCGGCAACGGCAACGTCGACCTGGCTGAGGGACAGGTGGACTATTCAATGCAGGCCCGTGTGATGGAGCAGCCGGAGTTCATCGATGCGGCGAATGAGGCCGAGCTTGCCGACTTTTCCGAAGCGGTCATACCATTAAGAATCTCGGGGCCGCTTGCCTCGCCGAGTATCAGGCCCGACATCGAGGCAATGCTCAGGGCAGAGGTGAAGCGCGCAGTCGAGAAGCAGGGCGAAGCATTCAAGAAGCGCCTGATTGACGAGCTTATCGGCGGGGGGGAGCAGCCGGCGAGCGACCAAACGGCCGACGAAGATGCCGATCAGGCGGAGCCGGAGGAAGAAAAAGACCCCGAGGACCAGCTCGAGGACGCGCTAAAGAAACTGTTTGGGCATTAATATATGTTGGTGGCCAAGCAAAATTTCCTCAGGGGGCTGCTGCTCACCGCGCTCTGCATATCGTCTATCAACGTCGGTGGCGCCGAGCTTCGATCAGTCTCTGTCACGCGCGAAGAAGGGCGCTATTGTCTGATCTCTGAGACCCTATTCGGGGTCAGCCAGGATGATCTGTACGCGGTGCTGACCGACTACGAGCTGTTCGAAAAATTCACAAGCGCGATTGTCGATAGCAGAAACGTTGAACCGGACGCCGATGGCCGCCCGCGTTTCTACACGCGCATGGAAGGCTGCATTCTCTTCTATTGTAAGAACTTTGTTCGCAATGGATACCTGCTGCTGACGCCGAAGCACGATATCGTCGCCATAACGGATCCGGACGAGAGCGACTTCAAATACAGCCGCGAGCGATGGCGGTTGAGCAGCGAAGGCGAGGGCACGCTGTTGATTTACGAATTCGAGCTGGAGCCGAGTTTCTGGGTGCCGCCGCTCGTCGGCCCGTACCTCATGAAACGGGTATTGCAGAAAGGCGCAGTACGCGCGGTGGATCGAATCGAGGCTCTGGCGCGCGGCGAAGAACCGCCCCCGTAAGCATGGCTGCGTTCACACGACAGGTGCTCTGCTGGCATCGACAGTTCGGTCGTAAGGACCTTCCCTGGCAGCAGAACCCAACGGCCTATCGGGTCTGGATCTCGGAAATCATGTTGCAGCAAACGCAGGTAACGACCGTGATTCCCTATTACCAGCGCTTCATCGCGGCCTTTCCGGACATTGAATCACTCGCAACCGCAACCGGGGACGATGTTCTACGTCTCTGGTCAGGGCTTGGTTATTACGCACGAGCCAGAAATCTGCACCGGACGGCATGCCTGATTCGCGAGCGGCACGGCGGCGTTTTTCCAAATCTTTTCGATGAAATTATTGAGCTGCCGGGCATCGGGCGATCGACGGCCGGCGCGATCTTATCCCTGGCCCTTAACGAGCGATATCCGATCCTCGACGGCAACGTCAAGCGCGTGCTTGCACGATTTCATGCTGTCGATGGCTGGCCGGGAAAGACAGCTGTTTCAAGACAGCTTTGGGCGCTGGCCGACGAACACACGCCGCATAAAGACATTGCCGCTTACACGCAGGCAATCATGGATCTTGGTGCGACCGTCTGCACGCGCGGCAGCCCAAACTGCAACCTGTGCCCGCTCACAGATGGATGTAGCGCTTTCGATCACGACGCGGTAACACGATATCCCGGCCGTCGCGGGCCGAAGAAAAAGCCACTTCGTCACACTCACATGGTCCTCGCGCATATCGACGGTGCTGTCTATCTGGAACGTCGTCCTGCCAAAGGGATTTGGGGCGGGTTGTGGAGCCTGCCCGAGCTTGCGGACGAAAATGACCTGAATCAATGGTGTAAGCGGGAACTGAATGCCCGTCCGGCCGAGCTCGACCGCTGGCACACGATGCGACACAGCTTCACGCACTATGATCTCGACATACAACCGATCGCCGTGCGCCTGTCAGCACAGTCGAGTACAGTTCGGGATACGGAAGACAGAATCTGGTACGAGATCGGCTCGCCACCACCCGGGGGCATGGCCACCCCGGTCAGTAAACTGATACAGACATTGAGAAACAGGTAAATGGCACGAACCGTTAATTGCACGCTTTTGAAAAAAGAAGGCGAGGGCCTGGACTATGCGCCGTACCCGGGCGAACTCGGGCAGCGCATTTACGACAACGTCTGCAAAGAAGCCTGGCAGCAATGGCTGGTGCACCAGACGATGCTGATCAACGAGTACCGACTGACACCGATCGAACCGGAAGCGCGCAAGTTCCTCGTAACGGAAATGGAAAAATTTTTCTTCGGCGAAGGCTCGGCGAAGCCACAAGAGTTCGTCCCTGAATAATCGGGGACTGACCCCGAATGGGATCTGTCCCCAGTCGTAATCGCCCGTCCTGACGGGCGATTCTATACTCGCCGACAATACTGGACGCTGAATAGCTCCTCCGGGTCTGTCCACACCGTATCCACCGCGAACCCCGCCCGATTCGCGATCTTCCCAAACTGTTCAAGCGTGTACTTGTGCGAGTGCTCGGTCAGAATCGTCTCTCCTTTTCTGAAAGAAAACGACCGGCCATCAATGCGAACAGTCTGTTCGCATACGCTGATCAGGTACATTTCAATTCGGCCATGTTCCTCATTGTAGACGGCATGGTGCCGAAACAGATCAACGTTGAAATTTGCGCCGAACTCCGTATTAATTCGCAACAGGACATTCAGATTGAACTCGGCAGTGACGCCGGCACTGTCGTTATAGGCTCGCTCAATAACAACTCGGTCCTTTTGTAAATCCACTCCGATGAGGAGCGCGCCGTCTTCACCCGCCTCTTCGTGCATTACAGTCAACAGGCTGTGTGCCTTTTCCGGTGAGAAGTTGCCGATCGTCGAGCCTGGAAAATAAACGATGTTTCGCAGGGGCATGACGCTGGGATTTGGTAATTTGAACGGCTGCATGAAATCAGCCAAAACAGGCCACACTTCAATATGGGGATAATCAGCAGCAAGTGACTCTGCCGCCGTCATGAGATGTTCGCGGGATATATCCACCGGGACATAAGCGGCCAGCCGATCAAGCCCGTCAAGCAGGATGCGGGTCTTGAGGCTCGAGCCGCTGCCGAACTCAATAAGACTCGCCTGTGGTCCGACCAATGCTGCTATATCGCCGATATGTGCTCGCATAATCGCGAGTTCGGTTCTGGTCAGATAGTATTCCGGCAGCTCGCAGATACCGTCGAACAGTTTCGAACCACGCGCGTCATAGAAAAACTTCGGGGATAAAGATTTCTGCGTTCGGCCGAGACCTTCCAGTATTTCGGCGACAGAATCCGCGACCGAAAAATCCTGCTCGGTAAGGGCTGCTGCCCGCGAGGTCTGTGGCGACATGGTCTGGAGCCGATTTCAAGCGCCGCCGTTTTTGGCGAGCCGGATACCGAGAAATTGCCAGCGAGCATCGGGATGAAAGAAACTACGATAGCTTGCACGAATATGGTCTGTAGAGGTAACGCAGGATCCGCCCCGAACCGTCATCTGATTACACATGAACTTGCCGTTGTACTCACCGAGTGAACCCGCAAGCGGTTTGAAGCCGGGGTAGGGTGAATACGGCGACGAAGTCCACTCCCAAACATCACCGAAAAACTGCGAGCATCCGTTGGCAGCAGTAACCGGTTGCCAGTAATTCGACTCCAGAAGGTTTCCTTCAACCGCACATTCTGCCGCGGCGATCTCCCATTCCGCTTCCGTCGGCAATCGTGCATCGGCCCAGCGGGCAAACGCGTCAGCTTCGTAATAGCTGACATGGCTTACCGGTGCATCAAGATCGAGATCGCGTTCGCCACCGAGCGTAAAATCCGAGGTGTAATCTTCACTCCAATAAAGCGGACGGCTCCAGCCGCGTTCGTTGATCGTTGCCCAGCCGTCCGATAGCCACAACGCCGAATTCGTATAGCCGCCATCGCGAATAAACTCCAGGTATTCGCCATTGCTTATGAGTCGAGATCCGATGCTGTGCTCATGAAGTAACACCCGGTGTCTTGGGGTTTCGTTATCAAAGCAAAAAGCACTCCCGGTCGCGCCAATTACCCGGATTCCGGCAACACCGTCAACAAACGTATGCTCTTGCAGGGCCCCCGCCGGCGGACCGGATAGCGACGGATTTACGACAGGTCTTAATGGGTTACAGGAGAAAACGTGCTTGATGTCCGTCAGCAGGAGTTCCTGATGCTGCTGCTCGTGGTTGAGCCCAAGGCTAATCAGTTCCTCTATTTCGGCCTCGTGCGAACGCGCGCCGAGTAACTTTTGCACCGCGTCGTCAACGTGCGCGCGATAGTCAATAATTTCCTTCAATGTCGGACGAGACAACAAGCCCCGCTCGGGCCGCGGGTGCATTTGACCAACCGAGTAATAATAGGAGTTGAACAGGTAATGGAACTGTTCATTGAAGCGCGTGTAAGCAGGAAGATGTGGTTCAAGCACAAAATGTTCGAAAAGCCAGGTGACATGTGCCAGGTGCCATTTGGTCGGACTGACGTCCGCCATGCTTTGCACAACACAGTCTTCCGGCTCGAGGTGCTGGCACAGGGACACCGTTACAGAACGAATCTGCTGATAACGTTCGGGTAATGAAAACAGGGAGCCGTCAGATTGGGCGGCCGCCTCTGAAGAGGCCATTTGATGCTTCCTTGGACAGACGTGCTCGAACCGTACCCGCGCCTCCTGAGCATGTCAAAAAAGCACCCGCAGGAAGCCGCCCTGACGGGTGAACATGCTTCATGTTTACGCCAGCGGAAGCTCCGTCGTCTTACGAACAGTGCGTATGGCGACACTCGAATTCACCCGCGCAACGCCAGGCAATCGCGTTATCGATTCTTTGTGCACGCGTTCAAAATCGGCCATGTCGGATACAACGATGCGGAGCAGATAATCGAATTCGCCGGTCATGAGGTAACACTCCATGACTTCCGGCAGGTTCTGCACAGCGGCCTCGAATGCGGCGAGTTCGCTTTGCCCCTCTCTGTGCAAAGCAATATGAACAAAGATATTTCCCTCCAGACCGGCCTGGCGCTGATTGAGGAGGGCGGTGTATTTCTCGATAAACCCCTTTTCCTCCAGTCTCCGGACCCGCCTGAGACAGGCGGATTCAGACAGGCTCACCAGGCCGGCGAGATCAACGTTGCTGATGCGGCCGTCGTTCTGAAGGGCGCTCAGGATCGCCCTGTCAAATTTATCGATATTCATAGAGGTTTATTGCGTTAGTAAGCTAATATGCGCAATATTCTGCCACTTATCTGTTGTCTTGTCAGTCGATCGGCAAGTAAATTGCGCCGATCCGGAGGTATCCTGCGGAAATATCCAAAAATAAGCTTCGGGAGAAGCAAGCATGAAAATCGGTATCCCTAAAGAGATCAAGACCCTCGAGTTCCGTGTTGGCATGGTGCCGGCAGGTGTCAGGGAACTCGTCCACGATGGCCACGAGGTCATCGTAGAAACGAATGCCGGTGCCGGTATCGGCATGTCGGACGCGGATTATGAGAAGGCCGGCGCGACGGTTGTTGCGACGCCGGAAACTGTGTTCGCCGACGCCGAATTGATCGTCAAAGTAAAAGAGCCTCAAATGAATGAGTGCACGATGCTGCGGCCCGATCAGGTGCTCTTCACCTATCTTCATCTTGCAGCCGACCCCGACCAGGCAGCAGCCCTTGTCAAATCCGGTACGACGGCAATTGCTTACGAAACCGTGACCGCGGAAGATGGTTCGCTGCCATTACTGACACCCATGAGTGAAGTTGCCGGGCGGCTTTCCATTCAGGCAGGTGCCTATGCATTGCAGAAAGCGAACGGCGGCCGGGGGGTGCTCCTCGGTGGGGTTCCGGGCGTCGGCCCTGGAAGAGTAACGATCATTGGCGGCGGTGTCGCTGGCACGAACGCGGCGGAAATGGCCGTCGGATTGGGCGCCGAAGTAACAATCCTCGATCGTTCGGTCCCGCGCCTGCGGCAAATCAGCGAAATCTATGGCGGTCGCGTGAAGACCGAGTATTCCACCAAGCACGCGATTGACGTGCATGTTCCGAATGCAGATCTCGTCGTTGGTGCCGTGTTGATTGCAGGTGCTACCGCACCGAAACTGGTTACGGCAGAGCACGTGAAACAAATGCGCGCGGGAGCCGTACTCGTTGATATCTCGATCGACCAGGGTGGCTGCTTCGAAACCAGCCGTCCGACGACGCATGCCGAACCAACCTACATGGTCGATGAAGTCGTGCATTACTGCGTGACCAATATGCCCGGTGCTGTGCCCAGAACCTCTACGTTCGCGCTGACCAATGTCACGTTGCCATTCGTGAAAGCGCTGGCAAACCTGGGCTGGCGCGAAGCCCTGGGCCGGGATCCTCACCTGGCACAAGGACTCAACGTGCATGCCGGCCACATCAATCACCAGGCCGTCGCCAACGACCTGGGCTACGACTACCTCTCGGCAGACGATGCCCTGAAAGCCGCCTGATATTGACTCCCGGCACCCTGGCCGGTCTAATACCTCGCTCTGAAAATCCACAAGTAGGAGCGGCTTTAGCCGCGATTCAAATAGGCCAGGTAGCTCAGTTGGTAGAGCAGCGGACTGAAAATCCGCGTGTCGGGTGTTCAATTCACCCCCTGGCCACCATTTTAAATCAGCGAGTTAGGGACAACTCGCTGTTCTCAAGAGTCTCCCAAATCGCTGCAGGTGCCCATTTGGTGCCCACTTTGGTGCCCAAACCAGGGTCATCTACCGTCACTCAAGGTAACCTACCGTGTTAAGAATCTGTCACTAAACGTTATGTTGGGTTACCTTGAGCTACCCTGGACTGTGGAATCTGTTCACTGAAAAATCACGGCAGGCACCGCGCGCAGCTAACCGCTGGTGACGTGTGGTGTGATTTTCGGCGTGTCGGTAAGTCAGCTCGTCGGAAGGAGCCGCAGACTAAAAGTCGGTCTTTCTTGACACAACATCGATTCCCCTACAAACCGTAAACCTTCTGTATCAGTGCGATGCCCTCATCCCTTGTCATCTGCACCTGGAATGCCTTGGGATCAAAGGATTCGTCATTTTCGATTGTCTCCAAATAGGCACGAAGATCGTTGCGAATGGCATCCGGAATCTCGACAGTCGTTTCCTCGGTCAAAAGCTGCGCAAGCCGGAAAACGTCATTCTTGTGTTTCTTGATATCGTCTTTGTCAACTTTTTCGCCATCTGTTTGTCTCTGTGTCAGATCTAGAAATGCCTTTGCCTTAAAAGGAATCAGTAAGTTTTGATCGAGGAGAGAGATCCCATCCAAGATGACTTTGTGATTTTGTAGTGCGGCGTAATAGTTTTCGTCCAACAAGATAGCAGAGAGGCTCAGAATTCCCTCGTCCACGGAAACCTTGGTGATATCAAAGTCTGCCGGCAACTCAAATCCATCGGGCTGCCTCGAGAAGAGCTCGATCATATACGGGTACGATTTATCTTTTGGCTTGTGAAACCGATAGAATTCTTTATGACCATCACTACGTTGTCGCGCCTCATAATCGGCAGCCTCGATTAGTTCTTTGAACGCGTTGGCAAATTCGCTACTAACGACCTCAACGCAAAGAACTACATCAAAGTCCTTAGTCGCTCTGAAATCGAGGCCGGCTTCGGCAAATATAAGATCACAAGCTGCGCCACCAATGAGCACATATTCATTTTCATGCCCAGCGAAGTGCTCGCGGAATTTCTCGATCCCGACTACCACGGTGTGTGCTCCAAAGCTTCTCGGGCGGATTTGGCAATACGCTCATTCGGATGGTTCCAAAACTGCGCAAATAGCGATAGAGGGTCCACACTGGCGTATTCAGATAGGACGTCAGGCCTGTAATGCCATAGCTCGATGATCGCGTCAGCTTGGTCGCTACTTCGGACCTGTTGCACATCCTTCTTTAAGACTAATTTCCAGTCGTCGCTATGAAGCGCGTAAACGGGAGTGTCCGGAGGTGAGAGTCCTGTTAGATGTGATAGTGCGCTCTCCCCCGCAATCTTCATTGGAGGAATCATTAGCTGGCACAACGCAAACTTTCT
>Ga0255053_10000277_pt1 | contig 27913 bp, 23 predicted proteins | sample JV7_2_22_MG_FD_188635 | JGI IMG/M metagenome (GOLD analysis project Ga0255053, IMG submission 188635) | Seawater microbial communities from Jervis Inlet, British Columbia, Canada - JV7_2_22 | ecosystem: Environmental > Aquatic > Marine > Inlet | place: Canada: British Columbia | collected... | reverse complement strand
TTAAAGTGGATGCCTTTTTATCGACATACGGAGCTGGAAAACGGACTGACACAGCAAGATCTGACGGCGTTCGGTACTGTGCCGTTCTCCCGTCGACTTGGAATGTTCTTTGAAGTGCCGGCCGCCCAGTACCGTGATTTCAGCGATGTGCCGGGAGTCCCCTCGGGCACCGACGCTATCGGCATGGGAGACATTGATCTCAAGTTCTTGTGGAACCCGGAAGCCCTGGGATTTACGTACGGTAAAGACGGAAAAAAGAGCGGCAGTATACTGCTTGGCACTGATTTTGTTTTGCCCACGGCGAGCGATGATGCGCTGGCCGGCGATGCCTTGCTGTTCGCACCGATAGTAGGCGTTGTCGTGGACATGCCTTTGCATGGTTTTTTCGCAATGTTGAATCTTTACTTCGTCGATGTCTATAAAAAGGACTCAGCGCCCGATACGTCGCGGTACGTTGGACGATGGTTCTATATGCAACCCTTGACGCCACCGGGCAAATGGTGGGGTGGTCTCTATCTAATGCCTGAATTTCAGCCGATTTATGATTTCGAGACCGATGACTTTTCCTCATGGATTGGTCTCGAGTTCGGCAAGATGGTGGCCCCGGGAAAAATCGCTTACATCAAACCCGGCTGGGGAATTGACAATTCAGAACTTGTAGATCGAAAGAATACTTTTGAAGTTGGATTTCGGTGGTTTTTCTAGTGAGTTGCATGACAACCGGGCTCTGACCCTTTTTTCTTCTTTTTCTATCCGAGCTTACGCATCAGCCGGAGCAGCACCGCGTTCGTCTGAGAAGAGGGGGTCAGAGCACTTGATAATCAAAGCGCGAGTGTTACAGCGCTGCCGTGTCTGCGCGGAGCGCCAGGAACACAGTGCTCCAGAGCTGAACGGCATTGGATTCGGTCAGGTGACCTTCGCTTTGACCAAACGGGGCAATCACAAACTCATCTCCGCGTACCGCGAACGACCATAGCTCCGAGTTAATGATTTCCTTGCTGGCCGTTATGCCCCGCCAGATCATTTGCCGGGCATTCTGCAGTTCTTCCCGAAGTGCTGCGGAAAGATCATCGCGACGTAACTGAGCATCGAGACCAGCAATCATCATCGCCTGCTGCCATGACCAGACCACTGTCCCGTGGTAATGGTTCCGCGTGACCAGGCCCTGCACTTCGGCGTCAGCAAAAGCCGGATTGGCGGCCAGGACTCCTACGGGTGTCGAGAGGCCTGCCGGGAATGGCCGCGCCAGGTTCGTGATTATTTCCGTTAGATGGTGTTCCGGTCTCTGCAGAAAAAGCAGATCAGCCCCGATGTCGGAATGCATAACCGGTAGCGGCTTAAACCGGGCGTCCAGCGCCACCGCGTAAAAGCTCACGTCGCCCACGGGGATATCAACCAGAGGATAGCCGTTCTCCTGGGAGTAGTCGGCCAGTCTTTCTCTGACTTGCTCCGCGGTCACCGAAACTTTGAAATTCTTGGCGGCATTTGCCTCCCACACCGCAGCCATCCGGAGCAGCTTCTCCTGAGCGGGCAAAGAGCCTGCGTAACCATCAAGCAATCCGCTGCCAATTATGTCGGCGGCGGCCTGCAGGGCGGCAGGCATCAGAACAGCATTTACGTCATAAGGATACCGGCCGCCAGCCAGACCTTCGTCACTGTCACGCCAGTTTCCGTCATTGAGTCCATCCTTGATCGATATAAGATTTGAACGATCAGGCTCGACGGCAAAGGCTTCTGCCTGTCTCGCCACAAGGCTCAGGTTTTTCACCAGCTGTGATCTCAAAGGCTCCCGTGCCGACGTCTGGCCGGATAGAAACTTGTGTGCTCGGTCGAAGCCGAAGGTCTCGATATAACTATTGAGGACTGGTGCCAACATCAGGTTGTCGTCGACCATGTCATAGTCATAAATCGGCTCGGCTGTTGCCCTATCGCGTTCCGCCAAGTTCCGATAGACAGCGAGTTCCCCAATTTCTTCCTCGTGAGCTACTTCGCCCTGATCGTTGATGCGTTCAAACACTGAGCCGAGACCAATTTCAGCGGCGTCGGGGGTCAGGATTGGCATTAGCAGTCGAATTGATAAAAGCGTATCCCTCCCGAAGTAGGTCAGGAACCGCCAGGACCCGGCCAACATCTTATTTTCGTAAGATAGAAAAGCCAGAGAGTTCTCGAGAAGGACGTTGTTTCCGGCGTTGTCCGTAAGCAGACGATCTGCAGAGACAGGAATTTCAAGTGGGTCCGCGCTGGCAGCCGCAAGCCTTATCTTCAACGAACCTTCATCATTGGCTACAAACTGAAGGCCATCATCTGTTTGAAGGTTGCCCGCCAGTATTTCTATGTCAATGAGATAACTCGATTTCCCGTCGGGCCGTTCCCTGAAAAATCGGATCTGGTTACCGTCGATGTGCATGTCCGGGATCCCGCGCGGCGGCAATTTGGAATAGTCAACGGCCTTGCGTAGAAAGCGAATGCTGCCAACGTCAGCTTCCTCCAGGGAAAGTCTTTCGGCCTCAATAATGATATCGGCCTGCATGCCATAAAGGACCCGTCCCGCCTCATCGGTGCGCCGGATGACCTGTATGTCGCTGACAGGCCCCCAAACCGGACCATTGACCACGTCCTCAAAGAAAAGGGCGGCGCCGCTGTTACCTGCGGGAAAGGCTACGATGACCCTCGGCTTTGGATGCGTTCGAAGATTCAGATGGCCTGAAACACCATTCTGCCGGATGAAATGATTATCGGACTGTCCTTCCGATATGGAGAAACGCAGGTCGGCGTCCGATACGTCTGCGCGTTCATCGCCCGGCTCGGCGCAAGCACCCAATGTCAGAAAAAGGGAGGCAAAAGGAAGAATGCGAAGCAGTCTGCCCGCCTGAGTTATCATTCTTTCCCGAGCTTGTGCATCAAGCGTAAAAGCACCGCGTTGGTCCAGCCGAAGCCGTCCTGCACTTCGTACTCGCCACCGGTTCCCGCCAGGCCACTCGACACCACGTTGTACTTTTCTAAGAGGCGGCCGTGCTTCTGGTACACGGCAATATTGTCTTCGACCCAGCGACTGGCTCCCGCACGGGCTTCCTCATGAAACCCGTATCGTTCCAGGCCGCAATAAGTGATCCATTGCATCGGAGCCCACCCGTTGGGGCTGTCCCATTGCTGGCCGGTGCTGTAATTACTGGTCACCCAGCCGCCAGCCTTCAGGAAATCGCGGTGGATACATTCCGCAACTCGCTGCGCTTGCTCCGGCGTCGCAATACCGAAGAACAGAGGGTAAACGGCGGCGATCGATAAGGTCCCCGTCACCTCGAAGTCGGGCAATGCGAGATCCATGAACATGCCCGACGCATCATCAAAGAAGATCGTCTGCAGCAGATTCTTGCGATTATTCGCACGCTCTTCGTAAAAACCAGCATCAGAAGAGGTTCCGTGTGCTCTGCATACTTTCGCTAACGTCGCCTCGAGGTTATAGAGCAGCGCATTGAGGTCGACCGGAATGATCTGTGTCGCCCGGATCGTCGCCATGGACTCTCGGTCCGCAAACCAGCGCGGGCTATAGTCCCAGCCTGATTCTGCGCCCGCCCGCACATCGCGATAGAGTTCCTCGGGATCACGAGAGACAGACGCAGCAAGATCAACGTCCTCGGCGTAACTTTCCTGGCGCGGGATTGCTTCGTCGTCCCAGTAGCGATTGAGAAAGCCGTCCGGGCTCTTGACAACACGTCGGTGTGCGGGGTTCTCTGCGGAGAGCGTGTCGGCACCGGCCATCCAGAACTCGTACTCGCGTTTTAGTTGCGGCAGGAATCGGCTGTATACGGACTCGTCTTTCATGACATCGGCTAACAGTTCGACCATTAGCGCAAAGTACGGCGGTTGTGAACGAGAGCAGTAGTAGGTGCGATTGCCATTCGGTATGAATCCGACTTCGTCGATCAGGTAAGCGAAGTTGTCGACCATGTCGCGTATCAGGTCGACGCGACCGGAATCGGCAAGACCGAGCATCGTGAAGTAACTGTCCCAGTAGTACACTTCCCGGAAGCGTCCACCGGGCACAACGTAGCGATTTGGCAACGGGATGAGTGACGAGTGTCTGATTTCCTCGTCAGCAGCGCGCGTGAGTAAATCCCAGAGCTGGTCAATGCGCTCCTCTACAGGTAGGCCCATAGGATCTGATGGTGCATCAATTTGCGACGCTGGAAGTTCGAAATGCTTTTCGACGAACTTCTTGAGGTCGAAGTCGGGCTGATCGCAATTGCTCCTGAATGTACTCAGTATGCCTGCAGGGTCGGATTTTGGTGTTGCATCGACAAAGGTCTTGGAGTCACCGAAAAGATGCCGCGACTGCACCTGCTCGAAGAGTTCGGCATAGATGCGGTCGGGGGCTTCTTTGAGGTTCATGTCTGTCTTTCGTTTTCGAGATGCTCATCACTCAGGCGTTTGAAAATGACAAGCGCTATTACGATCAACGTAATGGGCACCAGAGAGAAATAGAATGCCGTGCTCCCTCCTAAGTGTTCGAACAGGGTGCCCGTGATGATCGAGCCCGTCGTGCCGCCGAGGGCGGAGAAGACGACGATGAGCCCCGCCATTGCTCCATGCTGATGCGTGGGAAGCGCGGACAGAATGACCGAGTTGATGGCCGGATAAACAGGAGCAATCAGGAATCCGATCAGCGGGAACACGAAGGCGGCGATCGGTGCCGCTGCCCACGTAGTGATTACGGGTCCGCCGTCGTTGCTTGCGAGCGGCAGGGCGACGAGTACGAGTACAGCAGCCGACACCAGTCCGACGATCAGCACGCGCAGCCAGTCGAAGTGCTTCAACAGAAATCCGGCGGAGAATCGGCCAAGTGCCGTCGACGCCGCGAGGATGCTCGCCATCTGGATGCTGAGGGAAGGGGCGAGGTTGAGAATTCGGCTGTTGAACGTTGGTAGCCACGACATGATGCTTTGTTCGATCAGTACGTACAGAAACGCACTGATAATGAACACGAGTACGAGCGGGCGAATACAGAGTCGGAGCATGCCGATGAACTCGTCCACCAGGGACTCCGGCTCGCCTACATGAGCGGCGCGCTCGTCGAACCTTGCGAAAAGCAGCAAGGCGAACGCAAACGACGACATCGCGGCAAGTACGTAATAGACGTTGAGCCAACCCAGTGAGGAAGGATCAGAGTCGTCAACAAACGCGCTGAATATGAAATAACCGGACAATACGCCGACCATGAAGAACGACTCGAGAAAGTTCATCAGGCTGGCGTGATCCTTGCGCGAGTCAGTTACGAGTCCGAGCGTCGCAAAGACCGATACCTTGACGAGCGCGAAGCCCACACCCGTTGCCGCGAACATCGCCTTAGCCATCCAGAATGTCGGCAACTGCGGCATCAGCAGCGCCACCAGCGTGATGAAACCGAGCGAGAACAACATCGCGCGCCGGTAGCCGATCCTTACGATGAACGACGCGACCAGGAATGAGGTGATGGCGATCGGCAGGTCCTTGAATGCCTCCAGCACACTCGCCGACGATTCCGAAACGCCGTAGGTATTCTGGACCTGGAGAATTACCGTGCCGACGCTGTTCAGCAGAATCGCGAAGACGAAGTAATTCAGGAACAGCGAAATCTTGACAAGCCATCGACTCATGCTTGCTCCAGGTAATGCGGGCGGGTTTTCGTCGGTGGGGCAGGCCCGGTGCCTGCCCCACCCCGGTTCTTCTTTTTAGAACTCGTAACCGATACTGAACTCTACAGTCCGCGGCATGATGAAGCGGCCATTCGGCGCCGTTATGGTTCGCGGGTCGCTCTCGGTCAGTGCATCTTCATCCGTGGCGTTGTCTATAGACAACTGGACGAGGAACGCGTCATTGATCCGCAAGAAAATTCCGAGATCGAGCTTTTCATAGCCGTCGAGCTTGTTGACGTTCTGTGGCTCGCCCCAACGATCGTCGACCGCGCTAAGCGTGCCGAACACGCTGCCCTCGACATTGTTCCCGAAGTCAAATGCATATCGCGGAGTCAAACGCAGCTGCCAGCCGGGCTGCCTCTGCGTCTCGTTGCCGTCGTCGGGCCCGCTGACGATCTCGGTATCCTGAATCGTCGCATTAAGAGACACCGAGAATCCCATGTTGGTCTCCCAGATGGCATCAAGCTCGATGCCGGAGGATTCCTGCGTCTGGATCACGGCCTGCTGGCCGGTCAGCGCGACGAAGAATGTCGGGTCGACCTCGGTGTAGAAGCCGGTTGCGTATACGCTGATGAAATCCGTTACCCACTTGGCGCCAATCTCAAACTGCTGTACGTCCTGGATCAGGTTGTTGCCGTTCGCAAACGCGTCCCGGTTGTCACGGAAGTCGTCGAAGTACGGCATCTTGCTGCCCTGGTTGACACGGGCAAAAGCGCTGAGGGTATCCGTGAACAGGTAGTTGGCGGCCGCCGTCCATGAGAACTCGGACTCGTCGTAATCGTTGACGGCCATGGTGACCTGTCCGTCCAGGCCTTCGTCCACCGTATAGTTGACCTGGTGATTCTCGGCGCGCACGCCCACGTCGACCCTGAAGCGGTCTGTCAGGTCAATCGTGGTTGCCGCGTAAAGTGCCGTCGTGGTGGCATCGCCGACCGCGTCGATGTCGTAATTCCAGTTGCAGCTGTCGATGGCAGGGTCGTTGCATTCGATACCCGTAACGACCTCGCCGCCTTGCTGCACCACTTCATACTTGTGGTTACCCAACGACCAGAACTCATCCGATGACGCATTGGCGGCATAGAAGCCGAAAGTGGCCGTACCGCGGTCCCACTGGTACGCCAGACTCAAATCGTTCGTGAACGACTCGATATCCTTGCGAACCTCCCAGGCGCCCCAGCGTTGGATGTATTCCGAGTCGGCAATCGTGCGGCCGGTAACGGAGCCTTCGATCGGCCCGACGATGACGGCAAGCGAATCGAGCGCCGGGTCCGCACGGAGTGCGCCGAGGTTGACTGCACCGCCGTCAGGAACGAGGCCCAGCGTATTGGCGTCGCCCTTGGTGAAACCGAAGCGATTGGCAAATTCCCAGCCATCGGCGATCTCGAGCACGATGGACCCGCCGGTCATGAATCCGTCCCAGCCGCGGCCTTCGCCAAGGTCAACCGTCTTCTCGCCCGGGTTGACGAATGTCGGGTCACCGAAGTCATTTGCAAACAGGATGCGCCGCTGGCGGTTGAGAGTACCGATCTGACTAAACCCGGCATCGACGCCCGGAACGTTGAGTGGGACGGGCAGGTACCATTGTCCATGGTCGTCGGTGACACGGTGGAAGAGGTTGAGCGATCCGTTATCCAGGTCCTTGGTCAGGTTGATCGTGATCTGGTTGCCTTCGCGTGCATTGAAGCTGGCGTCGCGGATACCGGGTGAGCTCGTCAGATAGCCACCGATCATGTAGTAGAACTCGTCCGCGAGTTCACCACTCAGGTACCCATCAAAGCGCCGCAATTCGTAATCTGAGGTCGTGTACTTGATCAGCCCTTGTGTGTCTTCGGTGCCTTCGCGCAGGATCATGTTTGTCGTCAGGCCGGGTTGGCCGTTCGAAAAGACCGGGTTGGGTCCGCCACGCAACGCCTCGACGCGCTGCACGGTCTCGTCGACCCGGAACAGCGTCGTGTTTTCGAGAAACGACAGAGTCGGAGGCGGAAAGATCGGTGCGCCATTCACCTGCAGCGTATAGAAAGGCGCGTCGCCACCACCGGGAAAACCACGCACGAATACATTGGCCCCCGCGACGCCGCCCGAGCTCTCGGACCAGACACCCGGGACGAGCTTGAGGAGGTCTGCAGTGCTCTGAGGCGAATACTCGTTGATGTCGGAGTCGCTCATCGTCGTGATGGCGAAACTGGCGTCGAACTTGCGTATTTCCGCGCCACCGGCGGTACCGGTAACGATGACCTCTTCGATCGCTTCTTCGTCTTCCTGGGCTGCCGCCGGCAATGCCAGCGAAAGAACCGAGCCAACTGCCGACGCCAGTACAAGCTGACGCCATGTCGATACATTGGTAGTCATTTTTCTTCCCCGGAGATTGGATTTTCCCGAATACCGTACTCCTTGTTGAAATCGATTTCAATAATTTTGAAATTGATTTCATTGAAGGCTATATTCCATGCCTGCATAAGGGGTAGATCTTGGCAAACGCAGACAAACGCGCCAAAACGATGGCGGACATTGCGAAGCTGGCCAACGTCTCGAAACCGACTGTTTCGAGGGCGTTGAGCAACAGCCCGTTGGTCAACGAGGCGACCCGAAGTCACGTGCTATCAGTGGCGGCGGAGCATGGTTATACGGTCAACCGCAACGCACAGAAGCTCCGCCACAAGCGCACCAATACGATCGCCGTGTCGATGGACTTTCGCTCCCACAGCGAGAATCACATCGAGGACCCCTTCATGTTCGATCTGCTGGCCGGCGTCTCGGAGGCGCTCGGCGATCGTAACCAGGATCTGTTGCTCTGTGCCCCGAACCACAACGACTCGGCCGCGTTTCGACGCATTCTGGATGAACGCGGTGCCGACGGTTTCGTTATCCTCGGGCAGGGGCATCGCGAAGCTATGCTGAAGGAGTTCGCGGCGACAGGTGCTCCGGTGGTTGTCTGGGGTGCCGCTGCTGAAGATGCCAATTACTGTGTCGTCGGCAGCGACAATTACCTTGGCGGACAGCTGGCGGGGCGGTATTTTCTCGAAAAAGGCCGGCGTCATTTCCTGTTCGTCGGAGATACTTCGTTTCGAGAAATGCACCAGCGTCGCGAGGGATTACAAAGCGTCGCCGATGAAGTCGACGACAAGATTGTCGTTGATGATATCGAGTTGCACAGCTTCAGCTACGGGTCGGCCTATGAAGCAGCGACGCGTTATCTGGACGTTATCGAGGCCAGGCCAGATGCGGTGTTTACGTGGAACGATACCGCCGCCATGGCATTTGTATCGGTGTTCCGCGACGCGGGCATCGACGTTCCCGGGGACGTTTCAGTGGTTGGTTACAACGACATTCCATCGGCGGAGTACTTTAGTCCGCCGATCACGACGATTCGTCAGGACACGCACCAGGCGGGACGCGTGTTGGCAGCCAAGCTGATGCGAATTATTGAAGGTGAGGTACCGAAGTCGGCGCAAATTCGCACGGAGTTGATCGAACGTGCAAGCTAGAAAAAAGGGGTCAGAGCCCTTTTTTTAAACGACGCGATTGCGTTCTTCGCCTTCCAGGAAGGCTCTCGTGTTTGCCGCGAGTTCGTCGATCGCATTCTGACGCGCCCGATCAGTTGTCCACGCAATGTGCGGCGTTACGATCAGATTGCTGCCCTCATAGTCGAGCAGCGGGTCGCCGTCGACGGGCGGCTCCTTGGGCAACACGTCGATCGCCGCAGCCGCGATCTCGCCAGTGGCCAGTGCATCGACCAGCGCTTGTGAGTCGATGAGCCCGCCGCGTGCGGTATTGATGAGAATCGCATCATTTTTCATTATGCGAAATTGGTCGGGCCCGAACAGGTTCCGGGTCGAGTCCGTGAGCGGGCAATGGAGGCTTACTACGTCAGACTTTGCAAGCACATCGCCAAACGCCACGCGATCGTCGGGAATCTCGATCGAATCCGGACGTGCCGATACCAGGACCTGTGCGCCGAACTCGCCGGCGATACGCGCCACGCCCTGGCCAAGCGCCCCGTACCCGACGATACCGAATGTCATTGCGGACAATTCCCGGACCGGGAAATTCAGCATGCAGAAGCCCGTCGTTAGCTGCCATGCGCCGTCACGCACGGCTGCCTGGTAGCGATTCAGACTGTGCGTCAGCGTAAGAAGTACACCGAAGACATGTTCGACTACGGACTGCGTGCAGTAGCCACGAATATTCGCGACACCGATGCCACGTTGCCTCGCACACTCGGTGTCGATGTTGTCGGTGCCGGTGGCAGTAAGGGCGATGAACTTCAGTTGCGGTGCGTGCTCGAGCAGTTCGCGCGTGAGCCGGACCTTATTGGTGAATGCGATATCGACGTCGGCTATACGGCCGCCGACTTCATCGCTGCCCGAGTCGTCGAACAGTATCAGTTCCGAGACCAGGCTCTCGAGTTCGCTCAGGTCCAGCCCTGCACCCATCGTGCCATAGTCGAGAAACACGGCTTTCATCACGGATTACGGTACCCTTTGGCGAAACCGAGACGATGAACGATCAATTCTGGAAACGCAAATCGCTGTCACAAATGACACCCGACGAGTGGGAGTCGTTGTGCGACGGCTGCGCGCTGTGTTGTATGCACAAGATTGAAGACGAGGATTCAGGCGAGGTTTACTACACGGATCTGGCGTGCAGGCTGCTCGACCTCGGGACCTGTCGCTGCACGGACTATGCGAATCGTGCGAAGCTGGTTGCGGACTGCCTGGTATTGACAGCCGATGATCCGGAACCGTACAACTGGCTGCCCGCGAGTTGCGCCTATCGCCGGCTGGCGAACGGGCAGGACCTGCCCGAGTGGCACCCTCTGATTACCGGCGGGCCCGAGTCCGTGCACGAGACGGGCATTTCGATGCAGGGCAAGGCCGTATCGGAAAATGACACGGATCAATGGACAGTATTAAGGAAGCTTAGTAGTGACTGATTACCCGACGATTCCGCTCGAGGAATACCGTGAATACCCTGTCGATGAAATGCGCGAGCGCGTCAATACCTTATATAAGGAGTTATCCCGCCGCCGCACGGTGCGCGAATTCTCGGATCGACCGGTTCCCGTGGACATCATCGAGACGGCCCTCAAAACGGCCGGCACGGCACCAAGCGGCGCAAATCTGCAACCCTGGCATTTCGTTGTCGTCAGTGGTGCGAACGCCAAGAGGAAGATCCGTGAGGCGGCGGAGGTTGAAGAACGGGAATTTTATGAACACCGCGCGTCGCCGGAATGGCTAGCCGCACTCGAACCCCTCGGCACCGACTCCGACAAGCCGTTTCTCGAGACGGCGCCGTACCTGATTGCTGTTTTCCTGCAAAAGTACGGGCAACTCGAAGATGGTCGTAAGGTTAAACACTACTACCCGGTCGAGTCGACCGGGCTCGCAACCGGCATGTTGATCACGGCATTACACGAGGCCGGTCTCGTGACGCTGACACACACACCCAGCCCGATGAAATTCCTGAACGAGATCCTCGGCCGACCGAGCAGCGAGCGCCCATTCCTGTTACTGGTCGTGGGCTACCCTGCCGACGATGCCCGTGTTCCCGATATCCACCGCAAGGAACTCGCCGAGTTCACCACCTTCATAGATGACTAAGAAAAAAGGGGTCAGAGTCACATTTCTGCAATTGGGACAGCCTGTTGATTCGGCCTCCGGAAATATGACTCTGACCCCCTTTTTCTCAGCCCTGATCAGCCCGTGTTTTGCAGGCCTTGTGCGATACCGTTAACACTCGCAAGCAAGGTATTGAACAGGGCCTGGTCCTCGTAATTCGAGTCACGCCAGCGCCGCAGCAGGTCTACCTGCATCAGGCTCATCGGGTCGACGTAGGGGTTGCGCAGCATAATCGCGCGCTGCAGCGTCACGTCGCCCTCGAGTAACGATTCATGTTCGGAGTATTCGAGGATCAGGTCGCGCGTGAGTTCGTATTCTTGCGTGATCAGCGGGAAGAACGATTCGTGCAGGTCGCCCGCCAGTTCCGAGTACAACTTGGCGATACCGAGATCGGCCTTGGCGAGCACCATTTCGGCATCGGCCGTTAGTGCACGCATGAAATACCATTCATAAAACATGTTGCGGAATGCATCTTCGCCGAATTGTTCGACGGCTTTCGCAAGGCCCGTGCCGATGCCGTACCAGCCAGGAAGCACGAATCGCGCCTGGGTCCAGGCAAAAACCCACGGGATCGCGCGCAGCGCGTCGACACCGACCTTCGAGCCCCGTGCAGAGGGCCGCGAGCCGATGCGCATACGTTCAATCAGGTCGATTGGCGTCGCCTTCCGGAAGTAGTCGTAGAACTCCGGTGTCTCGTAGATCAGTTTGCGATATGCCTTGCGGCTCTCTTCGGCAATGACGTCCATCATCGTGTGCCACTCAGGTTCGTCGTTGCCGCGATGGCGTGGCAATGCAGTAGCGAGGGCGAGCGAACCAACGACCTGTTCGAGCGTACGTAGCGCGATGCCGCGCAGGCCGTATTTCTCGTTGATGATCTCGCCCTGCTCGGTAACGCGCAGGCGGCCATTCACTGTGCCGGGCGGCGCACCGAGAACGGCGACATGGGTCTTGCTGCCGCCGCGACTGATCGTGCCGCCGCGACCGTGGAATAGCGTCAACTCGACGTCGTGCGACTCGACCGCTTCGACGAGCGTTTCCTGCGCTCTTTGCAAAGCCCATCGCGCGGAAGCGAGACCGCCGTCCTTGTTGCTGTCCGAGTAGCCGATCATGACGGTCTGGCAGTAGTCACGCGTCTTCAGGTGTTCACGGTACAGCTTCGTCGACAACAAGACATCCAGGATTTCGGGGCCGCGGTCCAGGTCGTCAACGGTCTCGAGCAATGGTGCGATGTCCAGCGGCACTTCACCTTTACGATTATGCAATTCGCTCCATTGCGCAAGCAGTAGTATCGACAGGATGTCGTCGGCATTTTCCGTCATGCTGACAATGAAAGGACCGATTGCACGCTTGCCGTACTTGCGCCTGCAGAATGCGATAGCCTGGAAAACGGCAATGGTTTTTCGTGCGACGTTGCTCAGGTGCTCCGGTATGTTCTCGCGCGAGACGATGGCGTTGATGATTGTCTTCGCGCGTTCCTCGGCCGGCATCTCGAGCCAGTTTTCCTCGCCCAGGCATTCGCCGATTACCTGGCGGTGCACGTGGGCGTCCTGGCGAACGTCGAGCGTGGCCAGGTGAAAACCAAATGTATCGATGCGACGCAGCAGGCGTTTGACGGCGAACAGGCCGGCGTGTGCTCCCTGGTTAGCCTCGAGACTGTCGTAGATCAATTGAATATCCGCACGGAAATGCGCAACTTGCTCGTAGGGAAACAGATCGTCGTCGTAGGTCGATTGCAGCCGTTGTTGTATCAACCTCAACATCACTCGGTAGGGCATGTCGCGATGGCGTGCCGGCACCGCATGGTAAGCATTCTGAAACACGCCACGGTAGTGGTCGATCACTTTACGTATGTCGTCGCTGAAGGTGGCGCGGTCTTCGGCCTGGCTCAGCTTCGCGGATAGCGTGCCGCACTCTTTAAAGTAAAGGTCCAGTATCAACGAACGTTGCCGGGCCAGCGTCGAACGGATGGTCTTCGCGTTAACGTTCGGATTGCCGTCCATGTCGCCGCCGACCCATGAGGCGAAGTTGACGATCGTCGGAATTCGTAGCCCGGCCGCTTCATCGCCGTAAACTCGCTCGACCGCATGTTCGATGTCCTCGTAGAACGGAGGTATTGAGCGATACAGGACGTCGGTTATGAAGAACAACACGTGCTCGAGTTCATCCGCGACAGTCATCTGTTCGGGTGGATGCTCGTCGGTCTGCCACCCTGTCGTTGCGAGCAGGCGAATGTTGGCGAGGGCCGTGTTGCTTTCCTGCGGGGTCATCGTTGGGTTAAGCATATCCACAAGATGCTTGACGATGTTCTGTTCCTTACGCAGGATCGTGCGCCGCGTTGGCTCGGTCGGGTGGGCCGTGAAGACTGGTTCGATGTGCAGCGAATTGATCAGTGCCTGCAGCTCCTCCACACCCATCCCTGACGCCTTCAGTTTGACCAGCGTATCCTCGGGCCCGCCAGGCTGATAGTGATCAACATCCCTGAGGTACTCACGGCGCCGCCGGATGCGATGCACTTTCTCGGCCGTGTTCACCATCTGGAAATAGGTGGAGAAACTGCGGATGACCTGCAGAGCCTCGTCCGGATCGAGGTCATCGACGAGGGACGCGAGTTCCTCGCCCTCGAGTTCGTTGTTTTCGCGGCGCCGGATCGAGCGCAGCCTGGCAGTCTCGACGAACTCGAAGAGATCGTCGCCGCCCTGTTCGCGAATTAACTCACCGACGAGCGTGCCGAGGATGCGCACGTCGTCGCGCAGGGCCTGGTCCTTGTCCTCGAAGGTTATGTCCTGGCGACGTAATGCCTTGTATGCACCGTAGCCCATATTGAATCAGCGCGTCTCAGTCGCGAAAATTTTCGTACTGCAGGGGCAGGTCGACGTCGGTGTCCTTCAATAGCCGAATCGTTGCCTGCAGGTCGTCGCGTTTTTTACCGCTTATGCGCAGCTTATCCCCCTGAATCGCTGCCTGCACCTTGATCTTGCTGCTCTTGACTGTCTTGACGAGTTTGCGCGCGAGTTCGGACTCGATACCGCGCCGCATGATGACGTTCTGACGTGCTTCATTCAGCGTGATTTCGGGCTCCTGCTCGTCGAGGCATGCGATATCGATGCCTCGCCTGGCGAGCTTTTGCCGCAGGATGTCCAGCATCTGTTGCAGCTGGAAATCGCTTTGCGTGGTCAGCGTGACGAGTTGATTGTCGAGCACGAACTTCGAGCCCGTGCCCTTGAAGTCAAATCGCGTATTGACCTCGCGGTTAGCTTGATCCACGCCATTGGTGGCTTCATGGGCGTCGAAATCACTGACAACGTCGAACGATGGCATCGTGCTAGCTCCCGAGCTGTTTGCGATATTTCTTCACGAGTTCGAGGAACTGTGGCGTCATGCCCGTATCCTCATACACCGGGTCGCCGAAGTCATCCTCACGAATGACCTTGTCGCCGGGCTCATAGGGAATCGCGGCTTCTGTCCGTTCAACGGCCGCCGAGAGAAGGTCGGTGATGATGCGCTCATGCCCGATGCCGGGAAACAGCTCCGCGAGCGCGTGAATCTTCGCGGCGTCCTCGACGGTCAGGTGAATGTCGTAGGTTTCGATGGTGGTGGCAGGAGCTTCCTCTGCCGCCCAGGCATCGAGTAGTGATTTGAAGGTCATCTTGGTCTGCTTGGATTGGCCGTGCCCGGCGTCGCGACAATAGCAAAATCTCCGCAGGCTGCCCAGTAACGGTTGCTGCTGAAAGCAGCTGGCGCACGCAAACTCGAGGATCTTGCAGACCGCGCACAGGCGGGCTTGCGCGACCAGGGACGGAGCGCGATGTCAGTATCAACAGCGGTGGCGTCGAACGAGGTGGCTCCCGGGATCTATCTTCTCATTGACGATTGCCACGATGACGACGGCTACTGGATTGAGCTGTGGAAACAGAGGGATGACGATCAGGTGCATACGGCGTTCGCCGATGTTGTCGTCCCGCAGTGTCCGCTGCTCTCGAGCGAAACCGCAACCGCGATCTTGCCGTCGCTCGGACTGCAGGTCCCCACCGGATCTGCGTGGGTGACCATGCGTGTCGAGCTGACGCGTTTTCTGCGCACCGACGGGGAGCTGGATCGGCGCGCGCTGCGACAATCACTCGAAACCTGTGTCGATGTTGGCGAAAATCTGCATGATGCAACGTCGTGGTCAACGCCAGACATGCGGCACGATGCGTGGCTGAACCGCCGTCTCGGCATCACCATCACCGGGTTCGGAGAGCTCCTGCAACTCAGGCACATGGATCCCTGCAATCACCACAGCCTGCGTTTTCTGAACCAGCTGCTCATTCAGATACGCGAGACCCTGCAGACACGATCACGAGCGATTGCACGCCGCTCGGAGCGACTGCCCGCAATAACATTGAGTGACCCGAGTCATAGTCTGCCTTCCGGCGGCGCGCGTGACGACTGGCGCCGACGCTGGCAGCAGGCGGTACAGGCAAGTCTCGTGCGGCATCGCAATCTACTCGTCATATCGCCGTGGTCGCTGTTTCCGGCCAGTAGTGCGGCGGACTTTCGTTATGCGGAATTGTTGCCGTTGTTACGTCACGCGGATGCCTGTGCGTTCAATAAGACTGTGTCTATAGCGCACTGGAACCTGAAGGAATTCAAATGCTTTCACCAGCGCGCGCGGGCAGTGCTGCAGCAACGATCTGCGACTTCCCTGATTGCGAAGCACGTATGATCTACGATACGGTATTGCAATTAAGGTCACTGTCACCTTAATTGAGGAGCGCCGTCACAGGTGCATGCATTAACGAGGGGACGCATTGCATCCGATATCACTTGACGCTCACGGAATAGCCGTACTGGTACTGACCGTTGTCGCGCTGTTCCTGTTTACGCGCGATCGCATTCCGCTGGAGTCGTCGTCGCTGACGATTCTCATCATTCTCATTGCCGGGTTCGCGTTGTTTCCGTACGAGCGGGGTGGCGAAGTCCTGCTCAAGCCTGTCGATTTCTTTGCTGGCTTCGGTAACGAAGCGCTGGTAGCAATCTGCGCCCTGATGATGGTGGGCAAAGCGCTCGAAACGACGGGCGCCTTGCAACCTCTCGCAACGATCGTCAGCCGCGCCTGGTCGAAAAACCCTGTACTTGCGTTGCTCGCGACATTGCTCGCCGGCGCCGTGCTAAGCGCCTTTATGAACAACACGCCAGTCGTCGTGTTGCTCATGCCGATCCTCGTCGGCGCGTCGCTGCGCAGCAAGTTTCCGGTCTCCAAGGTCATGATGCCGATGGGCCTTGCCACGATCATCGGCGGCATGTCGACGACCATCGGTACGTCGACCAACCTGCTGGTCGTCGGTATCGCTCATGACATGGGCCAACATTCGTTCTCGATATTCGAGTGGGTGTTGCCGGTGGCTATCGTCGGCGGCGTTGCATTGATATTCCTGTGGCTGGTCGCGCCGCGCTTGTTGCCCGATCGTACGCCGCTCATGGCGGACACGACGCCGCGTATTTTCAGCGGCCAGCTGCACATTAAGGAAGGTGGATTTGCGGACGGCAAAACTCTGTCGCAGGTTATCAAGAAGACGGACGGTCAGATCCGCGTCGAAAAGATCCAGCGCAGTGAATCGCTGTTTCTCGCCAAATTACCGCAAGTTAAAATCCAGCCCGGCGACCGGCTGTTCGTGAAGGATTCGCCTGAGAACCTCAAGCACTACGAGCAGGTACTGGGCGCAACGCTGTACAACATTTCCGACGTCGAGCACCCGGTCGATGATGAATTTCCGCTAGAGGCCAGTGGCCAGCAGCTCGCGGAAGTCGTCGTGACCCGCGGCTCTCCGCTGCATTTGCGCACGCTGGCCGCAGCAAGCTTCGGCGGTAGCTATGGACTCATGCCACTGGCACTTCACCGGGCTCGTGCACCGAGCTCACAGGTAACGGGCGACCTGAACACGATCCGGCTGCGTGCCGGTGACGTCCTGCTCGTCCAGGGCACCGGGGAGGCAATCAGCAACCTGAAGGACAGCGGTTCGATGCTGGTGCTCGACGGCACGACCAGCCTGCCGCATACGCACCGGGCGAAGCGCGCGCTGGCCGTCATGGCGCTCGTCGTGGCCGCGGCGGCGCTCGGTATCCTGCCGATCTCGGTCGCCGCCGTCGTCGGTCTCGGCTTGATGATCGCGACGGGTTGCCTGAACTGGCGCGAAGCCGTCGGCGCATTATCAATTCCCGTCATCATGATCATCGTGACGAGTCTCGCGCTTGGCAGGGCACTCATGGGTACCGGCATGGCGGACTACCTGGCCATGAGCTTCGTCGGCATGACTTCGGCGTTGCCGACCGCGATGATCCTGAGCGCATTCCTGTTGCTGATGGCGGTGCTGACCAATGTCGTATCGAACAACGCGGCGGCGGCTATTGGTACGCCGATTGCAATCGGTATCGCGCAGCAACTGGGCGTGCCGGCCGAACCGTTCATCCTCGCAACCCTGTTCGGCGCCAACATGAGTTTCGCAACACCCTACGGCTACCAGACCAATCTGTTGATCCTGAGCGCCGGCGGCTACAAGTTTTCGGACTTCCTGCGTGTCGGTATTCCGTTGACGATCATCATGTGGATAGGCTTCTCGCTGGTCCTGCCCTTCCTCTACAACCTCTAAGAAAAATAGGGTCAGAGTCACATTTCGTCATCGGCGGCAGTCTGATGAAGGAACTTGCCACGAAATGTGACTCTGACCCTATTTTTCTTGACGGCGCGGTGACGGGCCGGTAATACTCGGCCCCATGAACGCTCAGCGCAAGAACGTCTGGTGGTGGTTGCCGTCCTAGGAGAGGGCAGCTGGCCGACTATTAACTGAGCAAGCGAAAACCAGAAGCCCATCTCCGCCAGAGTGGAGATGGGCTTTTTTATTGGCGAGACACAACTGTGGGAGCGCGCCCCGGCGCGCGATCGCCCGCTGGGGCGGGCTCCCACAGTACGAATCGGGATTTACTACAGAAACATGCAGGCACCCTTCGACATAGCCGCCGACCTGGACACGCCCGTTTCGGCGTTCCTGAAGCTCGGGCCCCTGCAGCCGCGCTTTCTGCTCGAGAGCGTGGAAGGTGGCGAGCGGCTGGCGCGCTATTCGTTCCTGGGATTCGGCGACGCTCTCGAGGTACGCATGGATGCAGATGGCCTCGTTGTCGGTGGTGAGACGCAAGCCCGGCCGGCGACCCGTGAGGCCTACCTCGACGCATTGCGCCAGGCACTTGCGAAAGCGCCGCGACCGATGCCTGACGTCGAGGGCCTGCCGTTCTCGGGTGGGCTTGTCGGTGTGTCGGGTTACGACGTGGTCAGGCTCTTCGAGCGCTTGCCGAAAGGCACCGAGCCGCAAACCAATGTCCCCGATGCTGCGTTCGTGGCACCCGTGTCATTGCTGGTGTTCGATCACCTGACGCGCCGCGTTGCGCTGTTACATGACGGTCCGGAAGCTGAGCGCCAGTCCCTGCGCAAGGAGGTCATCGAGCGGCTCCGGGGACCGATTCCGGGCACGAATGGCAATGTCGAAATCTCTCCCGTTACTGCCAGCTTGAGCGAGGAGGAGTACTCGGACAGGGTAAAAGCCTGCAAGGAATACATCGCGGCAGGGGATATCTACCAGATCGTCCTGTCGGTGCTCTTTCGCGGCCGCAGCAATGTCGCGCCGTTCGAGGTGTACCGTGCGATGCGCCTGCTGAACCCGTCGCCCTACATGTTCTTTTTTCAATTCGACGATCTCGCGGTCGTCGGATCATCGCCGGAGGCGCTCGTTCGTTTGCACGGCAATCGTGCGTCGCTGCGGCCGATCGCAGGCACGTTGCCGCGCGGCGCAACCACAGCAGAGGATCTCGCGAACGAGACCGCGCTGCTCGCCGACCCCAAGGAAGCAGCCGAGCACGTGATGCTTGTGGACCTCGCGCGCAATGACCTGGGCCGAGTCGCACGCGCGGGCACCGTGCACGTCGACCCGTACCGGGCGATCGAAAGGTACAGCCATGTCATGCACATTGTCAGCGGCGTGGAGGGTGAGCTGGACGAGCAATACGACCAGTTCGACTTGTTTGCGGCCAGCTTCCCGGCCGGGACGCTGGTCGGAGCGCCAAAAGTGCGCGCCATGGAAATCATCGAGGAAATGGAGCAGGTCGGGCGCGGCCTGTACGCCGGCACGGCAGGCTATTTCGGCGTCAGCGGGGACATGGACCAGGCGATCACGATCCGTACGCTGGTTTTCTCGGGCGACGAGTACAGTTTCCAGGCGGGCGCCGGTATCGTTGCAGACTCGGTGCCGGCGCGTGAGTACCAGGAAGCGCTGGCAAAAAGCGCCATCCTGCGCCGTGCACTCGAGATAGCAGGGGAGGGCTTGTGATGGCCGGTGCTTTCGACAACGTGCGCATGTTGCTGATCGATAACTACGACTCCTTCACCTACAACCTGGTACAGGCGTTCGCCGCACAGGGCGCCGATGTCATGGTCTATCGCAATGACGCGATCACCGCGAACGAGGCTCTCGCACTCGAACCGACGCATCTGGTCATCTCACCAGGACCGGGCAGGCCCGAAGACGCCGGCGTGTCCCTCGACATGATCGCCGCATTCGCGGGCAGCATTCCCGTGCTCGGCGTTTGTCTCGGGCACCAGAGTCTCGTGCAGCACTTCGGCGGCGAGATCGTGCGCGCCGAACGGCTGATGCACGGCAAGACTTCGATGGCGAAGCACGACGGCAAGACGATATTCGAAGGGCTCCCGCAGCCATTCGAGGTTGGCCGCTACCATTCGCTATGTGCCGAGAACGAGTCGTTGCCAGACGTGCTGGAACTGACGGCCGAAACGGATCGTGGTGAGATCATGGGTGTGCGCCACAAGACACTGCCGCTCGAGGGCGTACAGTTTCACCCCGAGAGCGTACTCACGCCCGAGGGCGAACGATTGATGGCCAACTTCATGCGGATGACGTCGTGAGTAAGGAATTAAGTGCAATGCTCGATCGCTTGCTCGACGGCGCCGATCTGGAAGAAGGCGAAGCGTACGAGCTGATGATGCGCTTTGCGGCGGGCGAACTCGATCCGGCGCTTGCCGGCGCCTTCCTGGCAGGGCTGCGCGCGAAGGGAGAAACGGCCGGCGAAGTTCGGGGCTTTGCTTCCGCGATGCGCGAACTCGCCGTGCACCCGGAGATCCCCGACGGAACACCCACGGTCGATACCGTGGGCACGGGCGGTGACGGGTCCGGCAGTTTCAACATCTCGACAGGCGCGGGTTTGCTCGCCGCCGCCTGTGGTGTGCGTGTCGTCAAGCACGGTAATCGCTCGATATCGTCGCAGTCCGGTAGCGCCGATATACTCGAGCACCTTGGAATGCCACTACCGCTGCACGCAGAAGCCGCCGTCGAGTGCCTCGAAGCCACGAACTTCACGTTCCTGTTTGCACCCGCCTATCACCCGGCAATGAAAAACGTCATGCCGGTAAGAGGAGCGATGGGCGTGCGTACCGTATTCAACATGCTGGGACCGCTCACGAATCCGGCGACGCCACCAGCACAGCTCATCGGTGCATGGAGTGTCGAGGCTGCGGAGCTCATGGCCGATGCGCTCGCTGGCATGCCGATCGACCGTGCTTTTGTCGTGCACGGCGAGCCGGGCTGGGATGAGGCAACGCCGGTTGGAGATTTCGTATTGTTCGACGTACGTGATGGCGCAGTCACGCGGACGACGCGGTCACCGGAAGATTACGGACTCGATCGCTGTTCGCCGGAGGACCTGGCGGGTGGTATTGCCGAACACAATGCAAGCGAACTGCTTCGCGTATTTCGCGGTGAGGACAAAGGCGCTCACCGTGATGCCCTGCTCATGAGTACCTCGCTCGTACTCGAGGTTCAGGGCACGGCCAGCGACGCAACGCACGGCGTCGAGATCGCGAGCGCTGCAATGGACAGCGGTGATGCGATGGCGCTGCTGGATAATTTGCGGGAGCACTTCGTGTAGCGATGAGCGATTTCCTGCAACAAATGGCGAAACATTCCGCGGAGCGAGCGAGCAAGATCGGAACGATCGAAATAGACGATCTCGGGAAGCCCGTGGTCCCGTTGCAGTTGAACGCGTTTGATGTCATCGCCGAGATCAAGGGGCGCTCACCTGCCGACGGGGAGCTGGCAGGTTCCGAGTTCGATCGCGCTGAACAGGCGCGGCAGTACGCGGGTGGTGGCGCGGTCGCGATCTCCGTCCTGACCGAGCCGACTCGATTTGACGGCGCGCTCGAGCATCTCGAGGAGGTTGTCGCCGCAGTTCCGGACACGCCCGTCATGTGCAAGGACTTTCTTGTCGAGACCGTACAAATCCTGGAAGCGCGCCGCGCCGGTGCGAGCGGTGTGTTGCTGATTGCGACGATGCTCGACGATGACAAGCTGAGGGCAATGCTTGACAGTGCGTGGGATCTGGGAATGTTCGTCTTGCTCGAATGCTTCGATAATACGGACCTCGAAAGAGTCGACCGCCTTCTCGACTATCCGCTCGATGCCGACCACGCGGCCGCGGGTAGTTTGCTGGTCGGTGTTAACGCTCGCAACCTGCGCACGCTCGAGGTCGACAATGAACGCCTGCAACGATTGGCGCCAATGCTCCCCGATGCTCGCTGCGTCGGGGAAAGCGGATTGCGCACTGCGGACGACGCGGCCACGGCCGCGGGACTCGGCTATCGATTGGCGCTGGTCGGCACGGCATTGATGCGCAGCGACGATCCGGCAGACCTGATCGCCGCGATGTGTGCTGCCGGCCGTGCGAAGGTGGCCTCATGAGTATTCTTGTGAAGATTTGTGGTCTGCGTAATGCGAATGACGTCAAAGCCGCCGTTGCTGCCGGAGCGGATGCTGTTGGATTCGTGTTCGCGGAATCCGTGCGTCAGGTCTCGGCAGAAAAAGCGCGTGACGCGACCCGTTACATGCCGGCTCGCGTGCGGCGAGTTGCCGTTATGCGGCATCCCGAGAGCAGCGACTGGCAGGAGGTGATGGATATCTTTGCACCCGATGTACTGCAAACCGACATAGAGGACTTCGATTATCTTGATGTGCCGGACAACGTGGAGCACTGGCCCGTTATTCGGGAAGGGCACCCGGCCATCGATGGTGACCTGCCCGAAGTGTTCATATATGAGGGTACGCAGAGCGGTCAGGGTCAAACCGTCGACTGGCATCGCGCGGCGGCGATCGCCGACAGAGGCAAGATGATCCTCGCCGGCGGACTCGGCGTCGACAATATTGCGACAGCGATCCGGACCGTTAATCCGTACGGCGTTGATGTCTCGAGCGCCGTCGAATCCAGGCCCGGGCACAAGGATCCGGCGCTCATCAAATTATTTATCAAGGCGGCACGTGCCGTGGAGAACCATTCATGACTTCTTTATTACAAGCCGGTGAGGCCGAGACGCTTCTCGAGGCTACTATCAACGGCGATCTGCCCGACGACCGTGGCCGCTTCGGACCGTTCGGCGGACGCTATGTCCCGGAAACCCTGGTGCCCGCGTTCGAGCGGCTCGAGGCCGGCGTCCGGGAACATCTGCACGATCCCGGGTTCCAGGCCGACTACCAACGCGAACTGCGTGAGTGGGTCGGTCGGCCAACCGCGCTGACGCATGCGCCGCGTCTCAGCGAGCGTTGGGGGGCGGAGGTGTGGCTGAAGCGTGAAGACCTCGCACACACAGGCGCGCACAAGATCAACAACGCAATTGGCCAGGCTCTACTCGCGAAGCGGCTCGGCGTCAAACGCGTCATTGCCGAGACCGGAGCCGGGCAACATGGTGTTGCGTCGGCTGCTGCCTGTGCGCGAGTCGGCCTGCCATGCGCCGTATTCATGGGCGCGGTCGACATGGAGCGCCAGGCGCCGAACGTCGATCGCATGCAGAGGCTCGGCGCCGAGGTCATCTCGGTCGAGTCTGGCGACAAAACATTGCGTGCCGCCATCGACGAAGCACTCAGGAAGTGGGTTACTGATCCGGCTGGCATCTATTACCTGCTGGGCTCCGCGGTCGGTGCTCATCCGTATCCGTACTTGGTTCGCGAACTGCAATCGGTCATCGGGCAGGAGTCGCGTGAGCAGATGGTCACGCAGGCAGGCGCTCTTCCCGACGTTGCGTTCGCTTGCGTCGGAGGTGGCTCGAATGCCATCGGGCTCTTTTATCCGCTGCTTGGCGACGATATCGAACTGATCGGCGTCGAGGCGGGCGGCACCGGCGATGGCCTCGGTCAGAATGCAGCGACGCTCGCGACCGGCACGCCGGGTGTGTTGCAGGGCAGTTACACGATGATCCTGCAGGACGACGACGGCCAGGTTCAGGAGACGCACTCGGTCTCGGCCGGGCTCGATTATTCCGGTGTCGGTCCCGAGCATGCGTTGCTGAAGGCGACGGGCCGCGTCAAATACGTGACGGCCAGCGATGATGAAGCGCTCGAAGCACTCGAAGAATTGTGTGAGACAGAAGGCATTCTGACGGCGCTCGAGACATCTCATGCCTATGTCGCTGCACGCAAGTGGGCGCAGAACAACCCGGGCAAGCGCATCCTGATCGGCAACTCCGGTCGGGGTGACAAGGACATGCCGACGTTGACGAAATTTCCCGCGAGGATTCGTAGTTATGAAGGCGCATGAGCGTGTAACGAAAGCAATCGCCGCCGCAAATGATGACGGACGCACGGCGCTGGTGCCGTTCATCACGGCCGGTTATCCGGAGCCGAAGGGCTTCATAACCACGCTGCAGTCTGTGGCAGCGGTCGGTGATGTTGTCGAGTTAGGCATTCCGTTCTCCGACCCGATGGCCGATGGCATGACGATCCAGCGCTCCAGCTTCGAGGCGCTGCAAAAGGGCGTAAGTCTCGCGTGGATTTTTGACGAACTCGAAGAGTCAGGTGGCATCGACGCGCCGCTCGTCATGATGTCGTACCTGAATCCCTTGCTTGCATTTGGCTACGAAAATCTCGCGAGGCGGGCGCTTGAAACAGGCGTCTGCGCTTTCATCGTCCCCGACCTGCCCTACGAGGAAAGCGATGAGATTCGCAGCGCCCTCGAAGCGCAAGGCCTCGCCCTGATCCAACTCGTCACTCCGGCGACCCCCGACGATCGGCTGCAAACACTTTGCTCTGCGTCAAAGGGTTTTGTGTATGCGGTAACCATCACCGGTATCACCGGCGGCGACACCGGCCTGCCAGTCGATCTCGCCGACTATCTCGACAAGGTTGCAGCGATTTCCAAAATCCCCGTTTGCGCGGGCTTCGGTATTCGCGAGGCTGCCGATGTCGCTGCTGTCGGCAAGCACGCGGCCGGTGCGATCGTCGGTTCGGCACTCGTGGAAGTGCTGGAGCGCGGTGAGGATCCGGCGACATTCTTGCGTTCGCTGCGATGAAGAAAGTCACCTCGGCCGACAATGTAGTGATGATCAATCACTACAAGAACATTCTGACGGCCGAGGGGATCGCCTGCCACATCAGGAACGAGCACCTGAACCAGATCTACGGCGAAATGCCGTTTACCGAGGTCTGGCCGGAGCTTTGGGTCGACAGGGACATCGACTACGATCGTGCGAAACAACTCATCGACGCTACGATTATCGACGAAAGCCCGAAAAATCCCTGGCGCTGCAGGAAATGTGGCGAAGAAAACGAAGGCCAGTTTGCGGCGTGCTGGAGCTGTGGCACAGAGGCGCATTAGTGCCTAACTGGCAAATTGATCTCTCTTAACTACACTTAGAATAAAAGAATAAGACAGGGCTTATTCCGCCAGGGTATTGGGGACCTAATGCGCGGGGTTGCCATCTTGAGTGCATAAGGGAGGGTTGATAATGGGGAACTGCGGTCTAATCGATTGCGCTAGAAAAGCTCTGAGGCAAAGCGCGTCTCTAATCTTGCCGGCTTTGTCATTGGCGGCAGCTTTATTGATCGGCAACCAGAGCTTCGCCGACGGGTCTTACTTCCGGGTCGTGTATGCGGAGGTTCCCGGCGTCGAGGAACTCGAAGCCGGAAACGTCGAAGTCGGTATCAAGATGCTCAGGGGCCAGCTCAAGCAGGAAGAGACAGGCAACGATAGCGATATTTGGGCAACACTCTGTGCCGCACACATCGTCACGCTCTCCCTGGATCGTGCCGAACGCGCTTGCAACAAAGCCGTTGAGACAGGTCCGACTTACGCTGCGCTCAACAATCGAGGGGTATTTCGTGCCTACAGGGGCGATTTTCCAGGAGCACGCGAAGACTTTGATCGCGCTCGTCCGCTTGAGTTGGAAGCCTACCTGGAAGAACTGACGACAAAGGACGTCAGGGTGGTAGCCGATAACAATTTTCATCTGATTAGCCGGGTGTTGGCAAGGAGTGACCCCGGGGAGACCGGCACCGCGATTGCGAGAAGCACGGCCGAAATCGAGGAACCTGACCACTAGTGTGAAGGACTGTAATCAGTGTGGTAAGTGCTGCAAGCTCTATGGTGGTGGCGGTCTATCAGCTTCAGTGAGCGAGATAGAGTGGTGGGAAATACACAGGCCGGAAATTTTCAGTTATGTCGGCGCTGGAAAAATCTGGATAAGCCCCGTCACCGGAAAAGAAATGGTGAGGTGTCCCTGGCTGCGGAAACTTCCCAACCAAAACAAGTATATCTGTCGCATCTATTACGACCGCCCCGACGAGTGCAGGCACTATCCGATCAACATCGATGAAATGGTAAGGGACGATTGCGAGATGCTGGAAGCCCGAGACCTTGCTAATCCGAAACAGGCGCAGAGGACTCTGGATATTCTCATGGCTGATAGCCGCCCCCCTGTGAGTAGGGAGTAACTGCTATCTATGAGTCAAGGCATACCGCGTGATAACAGATTGGTGCCGGCAATCTCGCTGCGCAGGAGTGCAGAGACCTTTTCGGGTTGCATCGGTCGGCTGATCAGGAAGCCCTGCGCGAGGTCACAGTTGCAGCTTCTCAGGAACTCGAGCTGCGTAATCGTTTCGACGCCTTCGGCTGCGACTTCGATGTCGAGACCCTGGGCCATGGCGATGGCCGCGCGCACGATGCGTTGATGGCTGTCATTTTCGTCGACATCGACGATGAGTGACTGATCCAGAACGAAGCTGTCGATGAAGCCGTTGTCGAGTGACTCGAAGGAGACGTCACGGGTACCGAAATGGTCGAGTGACAGACGCACGCCCAGCTTGCGCAGGCCTTGCAGCGCATCTATTTCGGAGTGCCGCTGACTCGGAAAATCATCGTCGCCGATTTCCAGCTCGATACAACCCGGGTCGAGCATGGTGTCCTGCAAGGACTTCGCCACGGCGTCCACGAGACGCTGGTGCATCAATTGCTGCCGTGACAGGTTGATAGCGATGGACAGGTCCGGTAGCTCAAACCGCCGTTGCCAACCTGCAAGCTGGCGGCATGCGGTAGCAATAACCCACTCACCCGCCGAGTGGATCAGGCCGCTCGACTCGAGGATAGGCAGGAAGCGCGCAGGTAGTAGCATACCGAAGCGAGGGTGTTGCCAGCGCAGCAAAGCCTCGAGACCGATCAGCCGGCCCGAAGCAAGATCGATGCGCGGCTGGTAGTGCAGCAGGAACTCGCCGCGAACCAGTGCATGCCGCAAGCCCACTTCGAGTTCTTCGCGTTGCGCGAGCTTGGTGTTGAGTGCAGTCGAGTAGTACTGGAAACGGCCGCCGCCCATTTTCTTCGCCTCGTACATGGCGATGTCGGCCGCTTTGATCATGCGCTCGGCATTGTTCCCGGACTCTGGGTAAATCGCGATGCCGATGGACGGCGTCGCATAGACTTCGGCGTGCCCGATCTCGTACTTCTCGGACAGTACCAGCAACAGCTTCTGTGCCGCTGCGCCGGCATTGGTCATCTCACCAAAGTCCTCGAGACATACTACGAATTCGTCGCCGCCCCAGCGCCCTGGAAAATCGCCGATGCGAAGATTGCTGCGCAGTCTTTCCGCAACCTGACGCAGCAGTGCGTCACCGATGTCGTGCCCGAGTGTGTCGTTGACGGACTTGAAGCGATCGAGGTCGATGAAGAGAACGGCGAGCGGCGCCGACTTGCGTTCCGCGCGCCCGATTGCGCGGCCAAGGTGCTCCGCGAATTCACCGCGGTTAGGTAACCCCGTCAACTCGTCGAACTGGGCGCGTTTTTCGAGTTCGATTGTCTTGTTCGTGATGTCGGTAATGTCGCGGAACGTGACGACACCGCCGATGAGTTCGCGGTTGCCGTCGTAGAGGCCCTTGCCATTAAGGTTCAGAACCGTGTCGGGTTGGTCGGGTGCGCGATAGATTGCGATCTGGCCCACGAATTTCTCGCCGCTGCGGGCTTTGACGAGCGGCAGATCGGCAGAATTTCTGTAACTATCCCCATTCTCGTCGATGCAGCAGAACGTCTGCTCCCAGGTCGGGTCCGGCTGCAGGCGCGGCCCGATGCCGAGGATGGTCCTGGCAGCGGGGTTGATGTCGAGAATATGACCCTGCTGGTCGACGATGATGACGCCGTCATTGATGCTCGTCAGCACCGACAGCACGGTGACGTCAGTATCGGACAGGCGCTGCTGGAGCGCATGTCGCTTCACTGCATGGTCAAAAATGGCTTCCTGTCCCTCGACCGTGACGTCGTCGATGCAGATGAGCA
>Ga0255053_10000276_pt1 | contig 27918 bp, 25 predicted proteins | sample JV7_2_22_MG_FD_188635 | JGI IMG/M metagenome (GOLD analysis project Ga0255053, IMG submission 188635) | Seawater microbial communities from Jervis Inlet, British Columbia, Canada - JV7_2_22 | ecosystem: Environmental > Aquatic > Marine > Inlet | place: Canada: British Columbia | collected... | reverse complement strand
GAAGGTTGAAAAAGCTGCTTTTGAGGTTAAGGATGATGAGCAGGCCGAAGTGAAAAAGGAAAAGGCTGAAAAAGCTGCTTTCGAAGTTAAGGATGAGAAGCAGGCTGAAGTGAAAAAAGAGAAGGCTGAAAAAGCTGCTTTCGAAGTTAAGGATAAGAAGTTAGCCGAGGTGATAGCAAAGAGTGAGCAGCTTTCGACCATGGATTATTATCAGATATTAAATATTCCCGAAGGTTCTTCTCCATACCAGATAAAATTATCCTATTTTCGTTTGACTCGCGAATATCATCCTGGCTGCTTTAGTAAAGATCTTCCTCCAGATATAAAGGATAAAATTGAGGATGTATTCGGTCATATTACAAAAGCCTACGATACCCTCGGCGATGAAAAAAAGAAGCAGGAATACGATTCCAAGAGAGAAACCTCCCCAGTACTGGATGGAAAGGAGTTGGAAAAGAAAGCAGATATTAAGTACCGTCAGGGTAGGACTCTGTTTAATCAGGAAAGATATGATGAGGCTCTAAAACTTTTAGAAGAAGCTGTAAGGCTGAAGAAGAACAAGGGGATCTATTTTCTTATGCTTGCTAAGGCCAAGTCGAAAGTTCCCCCTTTTCACAAGAAGGCTGAAGAGGCCTTCCAGAAAGCTATTAATCTAGAACCTTCGAATCCAGAATTTTATGTGGGGTTTGGAACATATTATAAAGAAGAGGGATTTTTTGATAAAGCCAAAAAGCAATTCAAGAAGGCTTTGGAGATGGATCCTGAAAATAAAATTGCCCTCAAGGAATTAGGTCTAACAGAGGAATTTAAGAAAAAGGGCCTCACGGGAATATTTAAAAAGTTGGGGAAAAAGAAAAAGAAGAAATAGGTTTAATCTTTCTTGACAAGCTTAAAAAACTCTTTTTCCTCGAGAGTTGGAACACCCAGTTTCAGAGCCCGCTTGAGTTTTGATCCAGGGGAATCTCCCACCACAACATAAGTCGTTTTGCTACTGATTGAGGAGGAGACAGTCCCTCCTAACCTTTCGATAATTTCTGTGGCTTCCTCCCTGCTCAAGTCTGAGAGCTTTCCTGTCAGAACAAAAATTTGTCCGGCAAGAGGACTTTCGCCTTTTCTCTCTTTTTTTATGGAGGAAAAATTCAGGCCGGCTTCTTTCAGTTTATTTATAAGTTCGATATTTTCAGGCTGCTTAAAAAAGAAAACAATGCTTTCTCCCACCTTGGGTCCGACATCCTCTATCTGGATAAGCTCATCCAAAGACACCTTGGCTAAAGCGTCAATACCTTTGAAATAATCAGCCAGTGCCTGGGCGGTTCGTTCTCCCACATATCTTATCCCGAGGGCATAAATCAGCCGGCTAACATCTTTTTGTTTTGATTTTTCAATTTCATCCATTGAATTCTGAGAGCTTTTTGGTCCCATCCTTTCGAGATTTGCCAGGTCCTCAAGGTTCAGAGAATAGAGGTCTGATATATTTCTAACTAATTTTTTCTCTAAAAGCTGATCGACCAGCGCTACTCCTAATTCTTCTATATTCATCGCCCTCCGTGAAGCAAAATGGAGAAGAGATTTCTTCAATTTGGCGGGACAGGAAGGATTTTCACAGCGGGAAATCGCTTCCCCTTCTGGCCTGAAAGTTGAAGAATGACAAACAGGACAGTTGGAAGGGAAGGCGAATTTTTTTTCTTTTCTTGTTCGTTTTTCTTTCATAACTGAGATAACTTTCGGGATGACATCTCCGCTCCTCTCGATGAGAACATAATCGCCCACTCTTATGTCTTTTCTTTTTATTTCATCCTCATTATGGAGAGTAGAGCGGCTTATAGTGATTCCAGATAGCTTAACTGGTTTTAAAATGGCTACGGGGGTTAAGGCACCTGTTCTTCCTACCTGAACTACGATATCTTTTATCTTTGTCGTAGCTTGTCTGGCAGGAAATTTGAATGAGATGGACCATCGGGGAAACTTAGCTGTGCTCCCTAGAAGTTTTTGCTGTTTGGTCGAGTCGACCTTGACCACGACTCCGTCAACATCATAATCCAAACTCTCTCTTTTCTCCTGCCATTCCTCCCAGAAGGAAATGACTTCCTCTAGATTAGAGCAGCGGCGAGAGGAAGGATTGGTTTTGAAGCCCAGCTCTCTCAATGCCTTCAAATTTTTCCACTGGCTTGCTTGCTCTTTTCCTTCGATGAAAATGGAGTAGAGGAATACATCCAAATGGCGCGAAGCTACTTCTTTAGGATCGAGAAGGCGGAGAGAGCCGGCTGCTGCATTCCTGGGGTTGGCAAAAAGAGGCTGTTCCATTTTTGATCTTTCCTTGTTTATTTTTTGGAAAGATTTAAAGGGCAAATAGACTTCTCCTCTGACTTCTATTTCAGGGGGATCGTTGATTATAAGGGGAAAACTCCTGATTGTTTTAACGTTCAGAGAGACATCATCTCCTCTTAAGCCGTCTCCCCGGCTTACTGCCTGAAAATACTTGCCATCGCGGTATATGGTTGAGATCCCTAGGCCGTCTATTTTCAACTCAGCCACATATTCTATTTTTTCTCCGGGAATGATTCTTTTAATTCTCTCTTCGAATTCTCTTAATTCTTCAATGTTGTAGCAGTTATCCATGCTGAGCATAGGTGTACGGTGCTCAATAGATGCGAATCCAGTGATTGGTTGTTCTCCTACTCTCTGAGTGGGAGATTCCGGAGTGATCAACTCAGGGAACTGCTTTTCAAGTTTTCCTAGCTCTTTAACGAGCATGTCAAATTCATAGTCGGAAATCTGAGGATCGTTGTCTACATAATATTTTTTTTCATGATATTTTATACTTGTTCTTAATTTTTGGATTTTTAAGGCAGCCTGTTTGAGGGAGATAGATTTAGTTGCCATTTTTAGCCACTATATTTGATTACATGGACTGATAGGTTTTTCTGCATGTGCGTGGGTAGATGAATAATATAATAGAGCGGGAAAAAGTTCAAATTACAATTAATGGATCTAACCCTGCACCTGAAAGGTCAAAGTTTAATTTTTGCTCAGAGGCAGATTACCTCAGAAATTAGGCCAAGAATTGATTAATTCTATCTGACACCTAATCTTTTCTTGGTTTCTTCGATAAGTTTATTGAAATTTTCTAAGACGATTTTCTGCTCTGCTTTAATTTTTTGAATGTCCATTTCCTCAAATTCGATATCTTTCAGCATATTGTTCATCTCTTTTTTCTCTGCATCCGATAGGTCCTCTTCGTCTTTTTCTCCGAACTTTTTGTTAAATTTATCAGTAAGGCTTCCCAATTTGTTGCTTAACTTTTGGAGTTCTTTGACGTTCTGGTTGTATTTGGCGTTTCTATCTGAGGTGAAAAAGATGCTTTCAGCTAATTCCATGGCTTTTTTTGAATTTGCAGCAGAGAGGAAGCTGGCCTCGAGCAAGTAACGTATCGCTTCCTGGGAGACTGAGGGATTTGACTTGGTCTTATCAGCTAGGATAATTCCGATATAAAAGGCCATTTCGCCATTTCTTTGTTTTCCATAGGCCAGTTTAAAATATTTCAATGCTTTTTCTTTTTTCTTGTTTTTGAAGAGGGTTTTAGCATAGAAAGCATAGCTTACGAAGTCTTTTTGAACCGAAACGGGGATTTCAAAAGCCTTTTCTGCATCCTTATAAAACTTGAATTTATAAAGGGATTTTCCTACTTCTTTCAGGCTATTCAAGATTTGGACATTCTTTAATATCCGGTAGGAATTTATATAGGAATCGACAGCTTCTCTGAGGTGTTTTGACTTTTCCAGGGCTTGTCCATGGGAAAAGTAACCGGCTCCTATGAATTTATTCCATTGTTCTGGAGTTGCTTCTGTAGACAGTTTATTTTTATTGGTTTTAGCAATTTGGATGACTTGGGAGGCGTAGTTTGTGGCCTTTTCCAGATTCTGACCGCGCTGGCTGTATATTCCTGAGATAGTTATTAAAACCCTGCATTTTGTGAGGTCATCCAGGCCACCCAATGCCAGAGCTTTCTCACCATATTCTATGGTTTCTCTGACTGTCTTGTCCCCATAATTTTGCACACAGAGAGTGGCGTAGACAAAATTTTCGTATTGAGTTCCTTTGCCTGCATATTTTGCCAGGTATTCTTTGAGGAGCTTAATTTTTAGGGAGGCGACAGAAGTGGTCATAGCTTTGATATAGTCCTGGTTAGCATCAATTTGAGCTGGCAGAGAAGAAGAGATAAAAAGAATCATAATTAATGTCGTCAAGGCTGTTTTTTTCATTTTTAAACCTCTAATAAAAATTTCATGCATAATAGCGCGCACGGATTAAAATGTCAATAAATTATATAATTATTATAGTTTATAGAAACAATAATATGATAGCAAAATACATGCCAAATTTAAAGAAAGTGAGTGAATTCGAAGATAAAAGCACCTTCAAATACCTTTGGGGTCAGGTCTTGTTTTTTGCTTTTACTCATACAAACGCAATTTATACTAATGTATTATATTGTGTACGATCCAGCTCTTTTTATAAATGGGAAGAGGGGCGTGGCAGAATCTCGCACTGAGAATAGGAAATATCTATGTCGCTTCCATCCGTGCACTGAAATTTTAAAACGTTTGTATGAGATTTTTGAGACAGGCAAAAAGCAAGACCTGACCCCAGTATATGATTCGCGCTTTGGAATTATGTTTTTGGACATTTTAAGAGGTGTGGTATAGAATAAAATAAAAATGAGCAGCAAAAAGCCAGATTTCCCGGAGCATTTTTTGGATAATGTGGGAAAGCCATTAAAAAAATCTGTACTCCTCAATGGATATTCAAATTTTAAAATTGGCGGAAAGGCGGATTATTTTTTTGAAGCGACTTCCATCCCCGAACTTACGAAATCGATTCTTTTAGCCAGAGAACATTCCTTTCCTTACTTTATTATTGGAGCGGGATATAACCTTCTTTTTGATGATGATGGATTTCGCGGTATCATTATAAAAAACAACGTGAAAGGGATAACGAAGAGGGAAAAAGAAGAAGAGATAGAAGCATTAGCTGGTACTCCTTTGAGGGGCTTGATTCAATTTTCGATAGATAAGGATTTAAGTGGCCTTGAATTTTTAGCAGGCATTCCAGGAACAGTAGGCGGGGCTGTTTTTAGCAACGCTGGTGCCTTCGGTAATAGCATCGGAGAATTTTTAAAGGATGCTGAAATCCTCAACAGGAAAGGAAAAAGAGTTAAGGTCAAGAGGGATTATTTTGAGTTTAGATACCGCCATAGTGTGCTAAGTGAAAAATATGATGTTTTTTTAAGAGCTGTTTTTGAGCTTCATCAAGGAGATAAAGAAGAGATAAAAGCACACATTGAGGAAAATTTAGAAAAAAGGAGGAGTAATCATCCTCCAGAGGAAGTAGCTTGTGCTGGTAGCTATTTTAAAAATCCTGTTCTTCCTGATGGGGAAAGAGTCTCTGCTGCTAATTTTTTAGATAAAATCGGAGCTAAGGATATGAGGGTCGGTGGAGCAGCTGTTTATAGGGGCCATGCGAATTTTATCATTAACAAGGAGAAGGCATCTGCCCAGGATGTTCTTCGTCTAGCCAAGGAACTCAAAGGACGAGTGAGAGAGAGATTTGGTATCGAGCTTGAAGAAGAGGTTATTTTCCTTCCAGCAGGTTCTTCAACGCCTTAATTTTCTGTGGAGAAACCTTTCCTTCTCCTTTGGCCATTTCCAGTGCCTGGGAAGCCAACTTCGTGTATGTTTCATAATAAGGGGGAAAATTTCGCAAAGCCTCAAGATGCTTTTGTATGGATTTCTGATCCCCTCTTATAACAGGACCGGTTAAAGAGGCTCGGATGTTAAATTTTTTTACATTGTGTAAAGTACCTTTCACTAAAGGGAGAAGAATTTGGAGAGCTTTTTCTTCTTGAAGACCTATCTGTTTGAGAAAAGATACTGCCATTTCTAAAAGAACAACAAAAAAGTTAGAAGCTGTGCTGCAGGCAGCATGGTAGAGAGCCTTATCTTCTGGTTGAAGGATAAGAGGATGGCCTCCGAGTTGTCGAACAATTTTTGAAGATAAAGCTAAAGACTCAGTGCATCCTTCGAGTCCAAAATAAATATTTTCAAATTGTGCCGGGGGAGTTTTCTTTTGTGCAAAGGATTGGATAGGATGGAGGGAGGCAGTCAAAGCACCCTTGTCCTCTAAAGGCTTAAGGATTTCAGAGGGGATGAGGCCCGAGCAATGAAAAACAAATTTTCTTGACCAATTAATGTCCGAGCCGGCAAGTGCTCTAGCGACCTTCGAAATTTCTTCATCAGGTAAACATAAAAAGATGATCTCTCCAACTCTAGCTGTCTGGATATTATCAATAGAAGCTATTCCTTCTCCGATGATTTTTCTGCTTTCTTCAGCAGAAAAGATCGTCCTGCATGACAGTGCCTTTATCTTGTACCCTTTCTTTAAGAGAGCATATCCCAGCGAAGTTCCGAGTCTTCCTGCACCGATTATTGAAACATCAGTCATTTTTCATCCTTAAAAACCTTGAGCCATTGATTTATCTCTAAGGGAGAGAGGGAGGTGACTTTTTTCTCTATTTCTAAAGATTTCCTGTGTTCCTTAAGCGCTGTTTGAAGCTCACGGCTAAACTCTTTAGAGCTCAAGGGGGTAGCTCTTCTTGATCTGGCAAATCTTTTTATCTCGCGGTCTGAGCTTACCACAAAGAATCTTCTTAAATCTGTTTGTTTTGAAATTATTTTTTTAATAGTTTCGTCGGCATCTGTACCAAAAGGAGGAAAAATTACGGAGAACTTTTTTTTCTGGAACGTTTCGCCTATTAAATTTAAGTCTGGAGCTCCGTCGAAAACCAGGAGCACTCTTGTTTTTTTGAGGCTCTGGAAAATCAAAAGCCGCGACACCAGGTGGTATTTAGCCTGGGGATCCCTGAGACTGAGAGGCGAAGAATATCCGATAAAATTGTTTCCGTCGATTAAATAGGCCACTTGAGAATGTGTGAATTAGAAGGCAGAAGGTTTAAGAAGCTACAGGGTGTAAGATTCTCCTGGCTTGAGGATGATAACTTCTGCTTTGCCTCCTACTCTTTTTTTGAATTCTTCCGGATCAGCGCTGACAAGAGGAAAAGTATTATAATGGACGGGAATCACTTTTTTTGTTTGGGTGAACTCCACTGCCTTGGCCGCGGATGGAACGCCCATTGTGTATCTGTCTCCGATAGGAATAAAACTCAAGTCTGGATTAAAGAATTCACCGATAAGTTTCATGTCATAGGTTAATCCTGTATCGCCAGCATGGTAAATTGTCTTGCCGTCCATCTCGATAACGACTCCCGCCGGATCACCTTTTTCAGCAGAGTGGAGAGCTTGAACCATGTGAATTTTCACTCCTCTTGTTTCCACTGTGCCTCCGATATTCATTCCCTCGATAGTAATACCTTCTGCTTCACCATCTACTGCTAACTCATGGATGCCAACGAGGGTAGCACCTGTTTTTTTACAAATAGCAAAGGAGTCACCTAAATGATCACCGTGATAATGGGTAACAACGACAACATCTGCATCTGAAATCTCGTCACAAGTGATTGAAGCAGCGGGATTATCTGTTAAAAAGGGGTCAATGTATACAGTTTTTGAGCCCTGTAATTTTATTCCAGAATGTCCTAACCAGGTAATTTCCATTGTCCTTACCTCCTTTTTTAATTGGGGTCAGGCCTTTTAAACTTTCATAGTTTTGAGTTTGTTTATATTTTAATCAAAGGCCCGCTCATTTCAATTTAGCAAAGAAAGTTCAATTTATAAAAGCTTGAAAGGTCTGACCCCATTATTCCCCTATTATCCTGGAGGCCAGTGCATCCGCCTTCCCCCGAAGAGATGAAAATGGAGGTGAAAGACTTCCTGGCCTGAATCCTTTTCTGTGTTGAGCACGATTCTATAGCCTTTTTCAGCGATTCCTTTTTCTTGCGCAATCTGGCGTGCCTTGAGGAGTAGGTGGCTTAAGATGTTCTTTTTTTCCTCGGGGATATCATTTAGTGAAGCGAAATGTTCTCTGGGAATGAGAAGAATATGAATCGGAGCTTGGGGGTTTATATCATTGAACGCGATTATTTTCTCGTCTTCAAAGACTATACTCGCCGGGATTTTTTTGTTTATGATCTTACAGAAAATACAGTCTTCCATCTTAGGCCTTCTTCTCCTATTCCTTTATTCTTTCAATATGGGCTCCGAGAGACTTAAGCTTTCCTTCCAGTTTCTCATAGCCTCGATCTAGATGTTCGACTTCATTGACAATGGTTTCTCCGCTTGCAATCAATCCAGCCAGAATAAGAGAAGCGGAAGCCCTAAGATCCGAAGCTAGGATTTCTGCTCCTGAGAGTGGAGTTTTTCCTCTAACTGTGGCTTTATCTCCAGAGACTTCGATATTTGCTCCGAGGCGCAGCAATTCGTTAATGTGGGTAAATCTTCTGTCGAAGATTGTCTCGGTGATAATGGATGTTCCGGAGGCCTGAGTCATCAATATAGTAAACTGGGCTTGCATATCGGTGGGAAATCCTGGATAGGGAGAGGTTGTGACATCTTGAGATTTGATATCTTCGCTTCCGATTACACGCAGTGAGTGATTATTGAGTTGTTCTATTTTTGCTCCAGAGTATCTCAGTTTTTCAATGATAGTATCGAGATGGTGCGGCCGGGAATTGGTAAGCACGATGTTTCCTCGAGTTAATGCGCCCGCTACAAGGAAAGTCCCTGCTTCTATCCGATCGGGAATTATGTCATGAGTAGCTCCGCCCAGCTCCTTTACCCCCTTAATACGGATGGTCTCCTGGCCAATTCCATCAATCTTAGCTCCCATCTTAACCAGAAGCTCACACAGGTTTAATACCTCTGGTTCCAAGGAGCAGTTTTTTAAAACAGTCTCCCCCTGGGCCAGGGAAGCCGCCATTATAAGATTTTCTGTTCCGCCTACGGATTTTTTCTCGAATTCTATCTCTGCTCCATGGAGCTTTTTTGCTTCTGCTTTAATATAGCCATGTTCGAGGCTTATCGTGGCCCCTAATTTTTCTAATCCATGGATATGGAGGTCTATGGGACGCGAACCGATGGCACAGCCTCCCGGCAAGGCGACTATCGCTTTTCCGTACCGAGCCAGGAGAGGGCCCAAGACTAGAATGGACGCCCTCATGGCACTGATCAGTTCATAGGAAGCTTCAGCAGAGTTAATCTTTTTTGCTTGAATGGATAAAGTGTTTTTTCTCTTGCTGTAATTGGCTCCCAGCTCCTTCATGACGGTTAGAATCGTAAAAACATCTTTAACAAGAGGGATATTTTTGAGCCGCACCTTTTCTTTGGTCAAAAGGGAGGCCGTAATAGCGGGAAGAACTGCATTTTTTGCCCCGCTGATTTTGACTTTTCCTTTTAACTGGAGGTTAGGATTTCCGACGATTCTGATTCTTTCCATGTGCATTCATTCTAAAGTATTACCATTCAAAATTCAACTTTTGACTTTTAGGATCAGGCTTTTCAAGCTTTTATATTTGCATGAAAAAAGTAGAAAAAAAGGAGAGAAAAGGGGATAGGCTACTTTTATCAAAAAGGAGACTGCTTTTCCAATATGTTAAAGTCTGATTTATAAAACTCAATTATTTTTTGTAGATTCAAAATGTGGGCTTGATGAATCAAGCCCCTACACCGGATAATTCAAGCTCCTGCAGTAATATAGAAATTGGTTTTCTGAAAAAAGTAGCCTGTCCCCTTTATTCCATAGATTCAAAATGTGGGCTTGATGAATCAAGCCCCTACACCGGATAATTCAAGCTCCTGCAGTAATATAGAAATTGGTTTTCTGAAAAAAGTAGCCTGTCCCCATTTATTCCATAGATTCAAAATGTGGGCTTGATGAATCAAGCCCCTACACCGGATAATTCAAGCTCCTGCGATAAGAAATTTTGGCTTGCAATTACTTATTATTTCAAAGATAGTAAAAAATGCTGCCACATATGTCGGGGTCAGGCCTTATCCTCGGTATTCGGGGTCAGGCCTTATCCAAATGAATGTCATATGGATAAAGGCAAGAAACGTACATTTCCCAGTGACAAGGCCTGACCCCATGGCAAAGGGTAGGAAAGTATCTTTTTCCGGTGGCAAGGCCTGACCCCAAGGCCCCGTGGCCCTGATAATTAAATTTAATAATATTGAATTTTGAAAGGGAGGGATCAAATGAAGATGCTAATCGGCAAAAATTGGGTTGATAAGGATGAAAAGATTGAAGTCCTCAACCCCTACAACAATGATCTTATAGACACAGTTCCTTCAGGCGATAATGATGATGTGGAAGCTGCCCTTCGGGCGGCCGAAGAAGGCTTTAAAATAAACCGGAATCTGCCCGTTCATCAACGCATTTCTATCCTTTATAAAACCGCAGAAATAATTAGAGGCCGTCAAGAAGATTTTGCCAGGACGATCGCCAGCGAGGGAAGTAAAACCATTAAGGAAGCCAGAAAAGAGGCCAGTCGCTGCATAGATACAATCACAATCTCTGCTGAAGAAGCCCGGAGGATTGTTGGAGAGACCATTCCCTTCGACAGTCGTGAAGGTTCGGAGAACAGGGTAGGCTACTACTTTCGCTTTCCAATCGGAATAATCGCAGCCATTACTCCTTTTAATGATCCCTTGAACCTTGTAGCCCATAAGGTTGGGCCAGCAATTGCAGGTGGAAATTCTGTAGTTCTAAAGCCTGCCACCGTCACGCCCCTTTCCGCTTTAAAGTTGGGGGAGGCTTTTATCGAAGCTGGTCTTCCCTGGAATATATTAAACATTGTTACGGGCCGTGCTTCGAAGATTGCTGATGCCCTGGTGACAGATTCCCGGGTGAGAATGATTTCCTTCACAGGGGGAACTGAAGCTGGTCAGGATATAGTCAAAAAAGCGGGTTTGAAGAAAATAGGAATGGAGCTGGGCTCGAACTCTCCGGTTATTGTTATGGACGATGCTGATCTTCAACAGGCAGTGGAGCTTTCTGTGTCCGGGGCTTTCTGGGCCGTCGGGCAGAACTGCATCGGAGTCCAGCGAATTTATATCCATGAGACTGTTTATGATGAGTTTGAGAAGATGTTTGTGGAGCAGACGAAAAAAATAAAAGTTGGCTATCAATTGGATGAAGAGACGGACATGGGTCCCATGATTACAGAAGAAGAAGCTGCTCGAGTGGAAAAGTGGATCGGGGAAGCCTGTGAGTCAGGAGCTGAGCTTCTGACCGGAGGCAATAGGAAAGGAACACACTTTGAGCCTACCGTATTCAGGAACATGCCCGAAAGCGCCAACCTTAATTGTGAAGAAGTATTTGGTCCGGTAGTGAATCTTTATAAAACGTCCTCCCTGGATGAAGCGATTGACCTGGCCAACAGTGTCAAATACGGGCTCCACGGAGCTATCTTCACCCGTTCCCTGGAAAATGCCTTTAAGGCTATCAAAGAACTTGATGTGGGCGGTGTGATGGTTAATGATTCCACAGATTACCGCATAGATATGATGCCTTTTGGCGGTGTGAAATGGAGCGGACTCGGTCGGGAAGGAATTAAATTTGCCTTGCTTGAGATGACAGAGCCTAAAGTCGTCTGTTTCAACCTCTAGAAATCAGAGAGAGCCGAGAGCCTGGTCGAGATCAGCTATGATATCGTCCGGGTTTTCAGCCCCCACACAAAGTCGTATCAATTGAAGTGGAATACCAGCCTTGGCGCGGGCTTCATCTCCTTGCTGCTGGTGGGTGGAAATTGCTGGAATGCAGGCCACGCTTTTGATGCGGCCCAAATCCGTTGCCCTGAAAATGAGATTTAGATTATCGAAGACTTTGCGGGCGTTTTGAGGAGTTCCATCGACTCGAAAACTGAGGAGGTGTCCGTAGCGATTTACTTCTTTACCTTTACCATCATCAGAGTCTACCAGTTTCATGTATTTTTTAGCCAGGTCATGGAGAGGGAAGCTATCTAATCCTGAATAATTTACCTGAGAAACTTTGGGATGTTGGCTGAGGAATTCTACGACTTTTTCAGAGTTGGCGCTAACCAGGTCCATCCTGGAACGAAGGGTCCTGAGGTCATTCAAAGCATAAAGAGCATTCTGAGGAGAAGCTGCCGGGCCGGTATCCCGGTATGGAAGAAACTTTACGTACTCGGCAAAGCTTTGTTTGAAGAGGGGGTTTTCATTTTTTATCTTGGTTGCAATGGGTTTGCGGCTGATTAAAGCTCCTCCTATGGCCAGACCACCAGAGGTTATGGATTTGGTTAGAGAATGGATAACGATATCTGCCCCATAGGCAATGGGGCGCATTAAAGCTGGAGTAGCGCAGGTTGAATCAATGATAAAAGGGATTTCCCAGGAGTGAGCCAGTTCTACAAGCGCCTTGATATCACAGAACGATTGCTTAGGGTTGCTCGGGGCTTCTGCATAGAGGAACCGCGTATTTTCATCAATCTTTGCCTTCCACTCTTCTATGTCGTCCTGATGCTCAACCCAGCGCACCTGTATTCCTCCCTCCTGCATCTTCCTGACGGAAAAAAATTGGAAAGCGCCTCCATAGAGCTGGACAGAAGAAACGAAATTTATTTTTTCTGACCCTTCTTTTTGCTTCGTCAGAAAAGGATCTATTGCTGACACAATGGCTGACATCCCGGAGGCAGTCACCAGGCAGGAAGTGTCGTGGCCAGTCTGGTAACCCTCAAGTAAAGCAAGAGCCCATTCTAAATAATAAGTTGTCGGATTGGCTATCCGCGTATAGCACCACGTAGGAATCAAATAGGCAAGAGCAGCCTCCATCTCATCAGAGTCTTTATAGCCTTGAGCGCTTGATAGATAAAGAGGTTCTATTATGGCTCCCTGGTTTTGAGTTAATGCCTCTTCTACAGTGTAGAGACCATGAACAGCTATCGTGTCAAATTTGAGTTTTTTTATCCGGGCAATCTGTTTTTCTTTTTGGACTAAAAGTTTTTCAGCTTCTTTGATATATTTCATTACGCCTGGACCATATAAGTCGTTATCAGTCATGGTTCCTCCATTATTTTGCTAGAATATTCTTTCTATTCTCAGTCAAGTATTTTTTTACAACAAAGCTTAACCTTTTCACACCCTCAACAATCTCATCCTTTGTTGGATAAGAAAAGTTTATCCTCATCGTGTTATGCTTGAGATATCCCTTCGGATAGCATACCTCTCCAGGAACAAAAGCAACCTTCTCCTTTGCAGCCTCGTAAAAAAGCTCTAAAGTATTAATCTTTTCTGGCATGGTTATCCAGAGGAACAGCCCACCTTCAGGTTTTGTCCACTTTACACCCGTATCCTCAGGAAAATTCTCTTCCATGGCCTCTAGAAAGAAGTTTAGTTTTTCAGAGTAGTACTTTCTGGCCCTGTTGAAGTGGGCATCCAGATCGTATTCTCGCAGGAATGCGGTGCAAATATCCTGGTTGAGTTTGGGGGTGTTGAGTATGCTGGCTCCTTTTATCAAAGAGAACTTCTTTATGACTTCGGCTGGACCTATGTTGAATCCAACTCTCAGGCCCGGGCAGAGTATTTTTGAAAAAGTGTATATGCCGATCACATTCCCTTGATTTTTATCCAGGGAATAGAGGGAAGGGATATTTTTCCCCTTGTACCTCAACTCTCTGTAAGGGCTATCCTCTAAAAGAGGAATACCGTACTTTTTGCTCGTAGAGAGAATAGCCAGTCTTTTCTTGAGGCTCATGGTTATGCCTGAGGGATTCTGAAAATCCGGAACTACGTATATAAATTTAGGTTTCCTTCCCTGATTTATTAGATTCTCTATTCCGGCTTCCATGCCCTTAACATCAGATCCGTCTTCTTCAATATCTCTGGCCATGTATTCTGCGTCTTCCAGCTCGAAGGAAGCCAGGGCACCCCCAAAGGTAGGGCAATCTGAGACTATAATATCTTTGTGTTCAAGGAACAATCTTCCGACCAGGTCTATCCCGTGCTGTCCTGAGGTGGTTATCATGATGTTTTCAAGTTTAATGTGGATATTATCTTTTTGGAGATAATCTATGATTGCTTCCATCAGGTCTTTTTCTCCAGGTATGGCAGAATACTGAAGAACATGATCCGGGTCCTCCCGTAAGGACTTCTCCGCAGTCTTCTGAATAAGGTCAAGGGGGAAAACATCGCTGCTGGGTAAACCGCCGGCAAAAGAGATTATCTCGGGATCTTGGATGTAACACAGCATTTTTCCAACCTTGTACCCCTCGTATTCCTTCATAATACTGGCAAATAACGATTTCATGTTTACCTTCTTTTATTGCCGGTTTGCCTCAATCATCCCGGCTTAATCTCTCTATTTCCCTTTGACACTGTACCTGGCTGGATCATCAAAGACATCAATGACGTTTACTCTTGTGAGAAACGTGGCTGAATGCACCACACCTTCGGGGATATAGTACGAATCACCTTTTCTGTATATTCTGGTTTTTTCCCCTATAGTAAGGGACATCTCTCCCTCGACCATCAAGCCCCACTGGGCGCAGTGAGAATGAGGAGGAACCTCGCCGACAGCTTCTATATCAAAAAAAGCTACCTGTTTGTCTTTACCTTGAAGAAGCCAGCCTCGCACTCCCTTAAGAGAGACATCGATCTCTGGAAGATCTCTTAGCATTTTGGGATAAGCAGTGCCTTCCCATTCTTTCATGCAATTTTTCATCTATCCTTTCCTTTCAATTTTCAAAATTGGAGCCTGGCCCCATTTACATGGCCCCATTTACATCCGTTCCTTATTTTTTCCTTTTTTATCAAAACAAGCCCTTGATATATCCTCCGTCAACCTGCAAGGCGACTCCGGTTATGTAGCCTGCTCCCTCAGAAGCAAGAAAGGCCACAGCATGAGCTATCTCTTCAGGTGCTCCTAATCTCCCCGTAGGAATATTCTTCTGTATGTTCTTGTAGAAATCTTTGACTGTGCCTTTCCCGCCTTCCTCAAAAGATTTCGCCAGCTCTTCCACTCTCTCTGTTTTCGTGTATCCGGGACAGATTGAATTTACGGTAATACCATAGGACGCTACCTGATTTGATAGTGATTTCGAGAAGCCCAAGACTCCTGCTCTTGCTGTATTGGAAAGGATCAGAGAATCTATAGGCTGCTTGGCTGCAACCGAAGTCAGGTTAATGATCCTACCCCACTTCTGTTTTTTCATGAAAGGGATAACTTCATAACAGAAGTTTACTGTGCTCAGGAGATTGAGCTCCAGAGCATCTTGATAGTCATTCAGAGTAAAGTCATCCGCTGTGCCTGAAGGAGGACCTCCAGCATTCGAGACCAATATCTCGATTATCCCCAACTCCTTTACGGTCTGTTCGACCATTTTGCACACCTGTTTCTTGTCTTTTACATCTGCCACAAATGCCCTTACAACTCTTCCTGTTTCAGCGGCTATTTCATCCCTGGTTTTGCCAAGTCTCTCCTTATTTCTGGCACAGATTACAACTTTTGCTCCCTCCCTGGAAAGCTGGAAGGCAATCGCTTTTCCAAGACCCCTGCTTGATGCCGCCACCAGGGCAACTTTATTCTTGATGCCCAAATCCATATCTCATCTCCTGATGTCTATCTTTTCATTGCCAGAATTTATTTCCTGTAGGAAACCCTGGCAAATTTTGTCTCGTGACCCCTTCTCATGATCTCTTTGGCATCCTTGTCACATCTCAGGCACTTATGATATATCACATCGCCGATAAGTTCTGCCTTTTTATCTCTCTCCTCATCCGAAAAAAAATAGGCTTCCATGGTATCATAGGAACGAGATTCCCCGTCGCTCTCATATTTAATTGTCAAATCCCTTCCTGCATCAAGGACTTTGAAGGCGCTCTCAGTCCAGTTAAAGTCAGCCATGCCCAGGTCCGGGTTGATCCTTAAATGAGCAGCGAGAAAGATTCTGGGGAGGCCTGATGCCTTAAGCTCGTCGAAACATTGGATAAAGGTTCCAGCAGTAGCTGCGTTTCCGATGTTGATTTCGTAGATAGGGGTAGTCCCGTCGGAACGAAGATATTCTTTGAAAATATTGAGGAGCATCCGGAGCTGAATGGCGTTTTGGGTGGAGAGGAGCATGGATATTTTGAAGGAAAGATTAGGAATTTCTCTGGCGTAGTAGCAAGCAGCCACAATGGTTGACCAGCTTGGATTAAGGAAAAAATTCGCTCCCGTAGCAAGAGCAGCTCTTGTTATCCCGTCAAGATAAATGAGATGGTTATTGTTTCCAACTTCAACGCCTCCAAGGTTGCCGAATGCCGTCCCCATATTCTTCATAATTATCTGACTCAACCCATTACCCACATCTTTTCTCTCAAACTTCTCGCCTGTCACTTTTTCTACCCTTGCAAATCGCTCTTCTGGAAGCGGAGTTCCTATAAGGTTGGTGGAGCAGAACTTGCTGGTACCCAATATATTTTCGGCCATAGTCAAGGTCGAGAGTAGATCACCGCTGTAGACATAGTTTTCGGTGAGAGCCACCACTGATATCATCTCTGTGGGGAAAAGTACGCCTCCGTTTTCTGCTATTCTCTTAAGGCAATCAAAGGTGGGGCGGGCTGCCTGAAATCCAGAAACCTGGGTAGTACAGATTCCTTGCTTGGTTACAGTAATTCCGTTCTTGGCCACGAAGTCTTCAACTTTGGCGAAATTTTTTATATATCCTTCGGCTTTTTCCAGTATTTCTCCAAATTCTTTTTCTCCAGCGATTCTTTTCCTGGTTTCGTAATCCCTCATAGATTCTATCTTTTCGGAAATCTCTTTTGCTCCTCCGTACGAATCTAATAAGGCATCCATGGCCTTAAGATCATTATCGCTTAAAAGCTCAAAGTGCATTTTAAGTCTCTCCTTTTGTTAGCCTCGATTCGTGAATAATCCAGGTTAATTAATTCCTGTCCAGCTCACCTCTTTTTTTATCCATTTTTTTCTGCCCTATTTATTCATTAGATTTATTTTGCAAGATGGCGGTGAATGGTCAGTATATCTGCAAGGATAGAATAGCCAGTCTCAATTTTTCCAGCCCCTGGCCCTTGAACGGTTACTTTTCCCAGCAAATCCAGGTCAAAGGTTAAAGCGTTGTTGGCACCCATGACTCCAGCCAGAGGATCGGCGAGAAGGAGTTTTTGAGGGGAGACGCTGGCTCGAATCTGCCCATTTTCTCTTTTGGTCGAGGCGATAAGCTTATACCTGTATCCCTCTCCTTTCGCGGTCAGAATTTCCCGTTTGGAGAGGGAAGTAATGCCTTCCCTTTTTGCATCAGATGGTTTGATGTCCCCTTCAAGAAAGACATTTGAGAGGATAACAATCTTAGCCAGAGCGTCGTAACCTTCAACATCTGCGGTAGGATCTGCTTCAGCGTAACCTAATTTTTGAGCTAGCCCGAGGGCGTCTTCATAATCCATGTTCTCTATCTCCATTTTGGAGAGGATAAAGTTGGTTGTCCCGTTAAGTATTCCCTTTATCTCTTTGATCTTGTTTCCAGCCAAGCTGCTCTCGAATAGACTGAACACGGGTGTCCCGCTCATGACAGTACCCTCAATCCCGAAAAAAAGGTTGTTCTCTTGAGCTAAATTTTTCAATTCTCTGTAGTTAAGGGCGGCTGGTCCCTTATTGGATGTGACCACATGTTTTCCCGTTTGAAAGGCTTTTTTGATATAGCTTGTTGCCGGTTCTGCTGTCTTGATATCCGTGTATGTCAGCTCAGCTATGATATCAGCATCACATTTTTCGATCATTTCCAGAGGATCCAGTTGTTGAGCTTCGTTGGGTTTTCCCTCAAGATACTCGTCAATTTTCTTCCCCTGTTCTAAAAGCTGAAGAATTTTTTCTACTTCTATTCCTCCTGGAATGAGAAGAGAGCCTTTCAGTTTATCGTTGATGGCTACGACTTTAACTTCGAAATCAAGCCTTTCTTTCAAATATTCTCTTTTTTTTCCCAGGATTTCCAGAAGGCCCTGTCCCACGGTCCCGCAGCCAATAAGACCTATTTTATATTCCATTATCTTATCCTCCTCATCATAGAATGCTTCCTTTATGATTTAGAAACCAGTTTAGTAGCCTAAGAATTTAGCACGGAATAAGAACCCACAAGTAAAAGAAAGTAATTTGATAAGAAAATATAACATATTCATTTTAGAATTTGTAGGGATTTGATTCACCAAACCGAAAAAGGAGATAGAATTGTTTCCTTCATCTTGGACGGGCAAGAACGGGTGCCAGGAATAAAGTAGAAGGGTAGTGAAAATAAACTCTCACTACCCTTCTTTTAATTTCAAGAAAAAGTAGTCGCTTATTTCTTAATCTGCGCTTCTATCCAATCTGTAGTGATACTCTTGGGTCTTTCGATGCTCAACCCAAGGGCTCTGTCCCAAATCAGCGAGGCCAGAACGCCGATGGCACGGGATGCTCCGAAGAACACTGTGTAGAAATCATACTCTGTGACTCCATAGTGGAGGAGGAGACAGCCAGAGTGGGCATCGACATTGGGCCAGGGATTTTTTGCTTTGCCGTGTTCCCTTAGAATATCAGGGGCAACTTCGTAGATGGCGCTGACAACTTTGAAAATCTCATCATCGGGAAGATGTTTAAGGGCGAATTCTCGCTGAGCCATGTATCTGGGGTCTGTTTGACGGAGAACCGCATGTCCGTATCCTGGAATGACTTTTCCTGCCTTCAGGGTGTCCCAGAGATATTTCACCAGTTGTTCTTTGTCCGGAACTCCTCCTAAGTCCTCCTTTACTTCCATGATCCAGCGGAGTACTTCCTGGTTAGCCAGCCCGTGGAGAGGCCCGGCTAATCCATTCATACCTGCAGACAGGGCGTAGTAAGCATCAGAAAGGGTAGATCCAACAAGGTGTGTGGTATGAGCAGAGACGTTCCCGCCTTCATGGTCGCTGTGAATAACGAGGTAAAGGCGCATAAGTTCCTTGAATATTTCGTCCTCGATTCCGACCATGTGAGCAAAATTTCCACCCCAGTCAAGATTGGGATCAGGAGGAATATGCTCATCGTTCTTGTAGGTTTTGCGGTAAATGTAAGAGGCAATAAGGGGGAGTTTGGCCAGAATATTCATCGCATCTTCGTACACTGGGTCCCAGTATTCCATCTTGCTTAATCCCTCTCTGTATTTTTTAGCGAAGATGGACTCTTTTTGGAGGGCAAGAATGCCTTGTGAAAACTGGGTCATCGGGTGCGTATCTTTGGGGATGGCTTTGAGAACATCGATGAGATAGTCAGGGAGGGGACTTCGTTGGCGCCATTCTTCGGTGACTTCCTTGACATCATCTTCTGATGGCAATTCGCCGGTAAGAAGGAGATAGAATATTCCTTCGGGAAGAGGTTCTTCACCGCCCGGAGCCTTCGGCAATTTTTCTCGAAGTTCGGGGATGTTGAAACCGCGAAATCTGATCCCTTCAACGGGATCAAGAGCCGATGTTTCGGTGACCATGCATTTTACTCCGCGCATTCCGCCGTAGGCCTGAGCCACTGTAACTTCTGAGATCTTTGTATCACCGTGTTCTTTGACAAACGACTTAACCTTTGCCCGCATGGGTTCTAGTGATGAAGCAAATTTTTCTTTTAATGAAGACATTGAGACAACCTCCTTATAATGTTTGAAAAAATTATTTGCTTATTTTAGAAAGAAAATAGGAATATATCATTGTCTGCCAGCGCTGTCAATTATTTTTGGGTTGATTATGAAATTGTTTTTATTTGCCTGCTTCCCTTGACCGTCCCGACTGTTTAGGATGAATCAAATATTTGACTTTTGCCTTTTGAAATAGTTTATTATTGAGGATAAGGAATTTCTAGAAACCTTGTTAGGAGAAAGACATGGAAATTATAATGTTTTTTCTTATCGCCTTTGGAGTTCTTCTGGTTTTTGTTGTAGGAATCTATAACAGGTTAATTACGCTGAGAAACCGGAGTGATAATGCCTGGGCTCAGGTGGATGTTCAGCTTAGGCGAAGATATGACCTTATTCCGAACCTGGTGGAGACAGTAAAGGGTTATGCCAAACATGAAGCAGGAACCTTTGAGAAGGTCACTGAAGCGCGTTCCAAAGCTATAAATGCAGGGACTGTTAAAGAACAAGGGCAGGCTGAGAATATGCTGACCGGTGCTTTGAAATCTCTTTTTGCTGTGGTTGAAAATTATCCTGACCTCAAGGCGAACCAGAATTTCCTGATGCTTCAGGAAGAGCTGGCAGGGACAGAAGGGAAAATAGCCTATGCGAGACAATTCTATAATGATATTGTGATGAAATTTAACCTCAGACAGCAGGTTTTCCCCTCCAACATAATAGCCAATATGTTTAATTTCAAAGAGAAAGAGTACTTCGAGATTGATGAAGAGGCAGCCAGAGAACCTGTTAAGGTCAAGTTTTAGTCTGAGTATTTTTCTAAGCAGAGGATAAATAAGGGATAGGCAAAGTTCCCAATGTATGAACAGATTGCCCGCAACAAAAGAAAGTCTTTTTTTCTCATCTTATTTTTTGTTTGTCTGATTTTTGCATTAGCCTGGGTTTTTGGAGAGCTGACCAATATGGGTCCTTATGGTTTGGTCCTAGCTGGGGTTATAGCCATCGTCTTGACCTTTGGCAGCTATTATTCGAGCGATAAAATCGTCCTGGCCATAAGCAAGGCTAAACCAGTAGAAAAGAAAGATTACCCACATCTTTATAATGTGGTGGAGGGATTGGCTATCGCAGCAGGATTGCCCAAGCCCCGCTGCTACATCATCGATGATACGGCCCCCAATGCTTTTGCTTCCGGGCGCAACCCAAAGAACTCTGTCATTGTAGTTACCAAAGGTTTACTCCAAAAGCTGAACCGGGCGGAACTGGAGGGTGTGATTGCCCATGAGATGTCGCATATAAAGAATTATGATATCCTTGTTCAGACTCTGGCTGTAGTCATGGTCGGAGTTGTCGCCCTCCTCAGCGATTGGATCCTCAGGACCTTTCTCTGGGGAGGAAGAAGAAAAAAGAGCAGCAGCGGAGGCGGGAACGCCGGAGCAATCATTATTGTGGTGGGTTTAGTGTTAGCTGTACTTTCTCCTCTTATTTCCCAGCTAATCCGATTAGCTGTTTCCCGCAAAAGAGAATTCCTGGCGGATGCAGATGGGGCTCTCCTCACACGCTATCCTCCCGGTTTGGCTTCCGCCCTCAAAAAGCTGGCTTCAGATAGGGAGCCTTTGGAGGCAGCCAACAAAGCGACCGCTCATCTTTATATAGTGAATCCACTCAAGAATATAAAGGGGCCAGTTAATAAGTTGTTCAGCACGCACCCGCCCATCGAAGAAAGGGTAGCTGCCTTGGATGAGATGTAAATGCTTTTCCCATAAAAGCTATTGAAAGTGCGGGGTTTTAATATTATAATTGTAATCCCCTGGTGGGGTCGTAGTTCAGATGGATAGAACGCCGGCCTGTCACGCCGGAGGTCGCGAGTTCAAGTCTCGTCGGCCCCGCCATTATCATCCCTGTTCATGAATCCAAATCAATAATTTGCAGTCTGTTTGTGATTTTAGTCTGTTTAACCAGATAAAGCCAAGGTTAGCTTTTTTATCTGATTTTACCGGCCGAATCATTGACCAGAAATATAAAAGAGGAAGCCTATATCAATCCGAAAGTATAAATCGCAAGACATCCATATTCCCCAATAAGTCAATCGATTTGAAATAATCACCTCGCAAAAACGCAGGATAGTTTCAAAGAATACGCGGGAAAGTTTGACTTTTAATCTTGATGAAAATAGGCTATTGATGAAACGAAAAAAGCATCATCATAATAAGGAGGTAGGGAATGAAAAAAATCGCTATAATGATTATTTTCTTTCTTATTGTCTGTTTGTCTGTCTGGTTGCCTGCAGAATTACAGAAAAGTCAAATTGAACGGACACCCCAAAAAAAAGTGTTAAAGCTGCAGGGTGATGATCTCCAGGCAAAGGTTGATAAACTCGAAAAAGAGTTAGAACTATTGAAAAAAGTGATAAGGATAAGCGGAGCCAACGTCGATATCCAGGCAGCAGGAAATGTAAAAATACGCGCAAATAATATTTCGGTTGAAGCAATGACAAATGCTCAATTTAAAGGGACGAAGGTTACCGTTCAATCTAAAGGGGCGAACACGATCAAAGGTATGCCTGTTATGATAAATTGATGACTGGGAATATCAAGAAACCAGAGTGAGAAAAAATGAAAAAAACTCAAATCTACTCGATATTAAGTTTAATAATAATGCTTGTGATGACATTCATCCTATTATGGATAATTCCGCAAGAAGTATTTTCATCCTCAGCTAAGCCAGCCGCACGATTAGGTGATGGAACAGCACACGGTGGCTCAATTATTGTTGGCTGTTCAACTGTGATCATTGGGGGGCAGCCCGCTGCAAGAGTAGGAGATATGCATGTATGTCCGAATGTTACTCCAGGGATTCCTCCAATTCCTCATGTCGGAGGTCCAATAATCATGGGTTCACCTACGGTCATTATTGGAGGTATGCCAGCGGCACGAATGACAGATATGGCAGTATGTACCGGTCCTCCTGCTATTATCATCTCGGGATGCCCTACTGTTCTTATTGGGGTAGGGGGGGCAGGCAAGCCAAAAAAATATAGTCTGAGGTATATTAAAGCTAGATACAAAAAGTCTGTTGTTATCACCGAAAAGGAGTTTAAAAAATAGACGCTAAAAAAAATAATTAGAAAATAGCTAAATAATTCCCTCTTTACAATGATGTATTTGAATACCAAGAATGAGGCTGAATATTCCAGGTTCACAATCTCTTTATCCCCATTGACCATTGACAAAGGTTTTATATCTAAATTATAATTTAAACCTGAGAGACGGGGGCGAATTGGTTTCGACGGAGATAATGAGGCAGATGTAGCATGTCGAGATTCCACCTACCTCGTAAAAAGGTGGAAAAAACTAAACGCAGAAAATCTGTCTGTTGCTGCCTAAATAATAGGCATGCCGTTTCTCTAGTTCTTTCCTGCGGTGCTTGAGAAGCGTCGACTTGCAGGATAGCGAGCCAGGTTAGTCCCGAGCCTGGCAAGTGAAGCTGATCGGGCCTGGTTCCGTTGTGTTCTTCCTCTTCGGACACTTCAGAACGAGATTGCAGAAGAGGATAAGCATGTAGAAGCTATCTGTTGAATGTCTTCGGACGCGGGTTCGATTCCCGCCGCCTCCAAAATAAACCTACAGAAAAGATAATACTCGAAAAAAAATTGGTTAGCCGAAAGAAGAGAAGTACATTATTAGCAGGAGCTATTCTCTTTCTTCTTCTTTCTGTAATTTCCTTTTCTCAAACTCAACCTTTCATAAAATTATCTGTCAAGGATTATCCCACTCTCAGCCGGGTCATCATCGAATCATCCCTCCCCATATCTTTCGACATTGAGAAAAGCTCATCCTTATTAATGGTTAATATAAGCACAGACACGCCCTTTCGGATTCAGAGAGGAGCCTTTGAAAGTCGTATTATCAAGTCTTTCGGCTGGTCAAAGGGAAAAGATTTTTACATTCTGGCCATCAGGACCAAGGTCAGAAACTTCAGCTATGATTATTTTACCCTCAGCGATCCACCGAAATTGGTTATTGATTTTAGCCAGATTGATGAAGAGAAGAGTGAGACACCGGAAAGTTTAAAACAAAAAGAGGCATCAAGAGGAAAAGCCCCTCAGCCATCAACAGCCTCACCTCCCTCGAAGGCACAAACAGGCTCATCCTTTCTCCAAGGAATGAATACTATCGTTATCGATCCTGGGCACGGCGGCTTGGAGCCTGGAGCCAAAGGTAGATTTGGTACATTAGAGAAAGATGTCGTTCTGGAAATCGGGCTCAAACTAAGAGCCGTTATTGAGCGGAATTTTCCTTCCCGAGTCGTCCTCACAAGGGAAAAAGATCTGAATGTTTCCCTCGAGAATAGAGCTGCTTTAGCCAACAATAATAAGGCGGATTTTTTTATCAGCATTCATGCTAACAGTTCTTTTCGGAAAGATGCCCGCGGATCAGAAACGTATTTCCTCAGCAGGGATGCTACAGATGAAGAGGCAAGAAAATTGGCTTTCCTGGAAAATAATCCTGCTGAATTTGGAGAGGGAATTACTGGAGAAAGTGAAGATGAAATACAGATGATCTTATGGGATATGGCTCAGTCAGCTTACCTTAAGCAGAGCAGTCTGCTCGCCGAAAGCATCCAGAAAGAGCTCAATCTACTGCTGAGAACAACAAATAGGGGGGTAAAGCAGGCTCCTTTTACAGTATTAGCAGGAGTGGCTTGTCCTGCTGTATTGGTAGAAGTGGCTTTCATCTCCAATCCTCGGGAAGAAAGAAGTTTGACAAGGGAAGGATTTCAGATTAACGTCGCCCAGGCAATCTATCGAGGTCTGGTGGATTATATCGAGCTTTATTCTCAAAAATGAGGTGAAGACATGGGCGTGAAAAGAGTAGCGATTCTTGCACTCCTTCTTACGATCTTGGCTATTCTCGTTGTAATTTTTTTTAGAAGCGGCGCGTTGGAAAAAATAAAACCACCTGCCGAGGCCCCTCCTCCTGTGCTTGAACCATCTCCGTCAGGGCCTGTTCAAACAAGAAAGATTGTTCTGTTTTTTCTCTCAGAAGCGGATACATTACTGCATCCTGAAGAAAGAGAGATCACTGCCAGTTCATCAATCGTTCGCCAGGCAAAGCAGGCAGTCGAGGAACTCATAAAGGGTTCCGATAAAGGCTACATCTCACCTTTTCCTCCAGAGACAAAACTGAGAGAGCTTTTTTTGGCAGGAGATGGAGTGGCGTATGTGGATTTTTCCGAAGAAATTGTGGAGAAACATCTCTCCGGTTCGTCGGCTGAAATATCAACAATTTTTTCGGTAGTGAACTCCCTTGCCTATAATTTTGAAACTATTAAAAAGGTCTTCATCTTGATCGAAGGCCAGGAAAGAGAAACTCTGGGAGGCCATATAAACCTGAACCGGCCCTTTCTACCTCTGTATGATTTAATCGCCAATTAGTTTCGCCTCATCTGAGTCCTTAAAAGAGAGTGCTTCTCCTTATGGAAAAAATGACAAAAGTTACTATTGTTGGCTTTCCTAATGTAGGAAAATCTACCTTATTCAATCGTCTTCTAAAAGAGAAAAAGTCGCTTGTCCATTCTATGCCTGGCATGACTCGGGATCAAGTCTCTGCCCACTGCAGTTTAAAGGGGAAGGAGTTTGTTTTGGTTGATACGGGTGGATTTTTTGATTTCAAGGAGGATCCCCTTTCAGCCAAAATCAAAAAAAAGGCGAGGGATGCAGCGGAGAGCTCAGACATTCTTCTCTTTGTGCTGGACGGGAAAAGAGGCCTTTTGCCAGCTGAAGAGGAACTCTATTTTTCTTTGAAAAAATTGAATAAGCCGATTTTTGTGGTAGTCAATAAGATAGACTCTTCTTCTGAGGAAATAAAGCTCGGTGATTATTATAGATTAGGTGAAGAGGAAGTTTTGGCCATCTCAGCTGAGCACAAAAGAAACCTGAAGCATCTCGAGTCATCTCTTATGGCCGCTCTCCCTGCTTTCGTGCCTGATAAAGAGGAAACAAAGGCTCTTAAAATAGCTATAGTTGGCCGCATCAATGTTGGGAAATCATCCATAGTGAATCGCCTCTGCGGGGAAGAGAGATTAATCGTGAGTGAAATACCCGGAACAACCAGGGATAGCATTGACATTCTGATATTAAGGAATAAGAAGGCTTTTTGCCTGGTTGATACAGCAGGGATTCGTAAATTGAGCCGTACCCGGGATAAAAGAGAAAAAGCCAGCATCATAAAAGCGAAAAAAGATATTATCCGGGCAGATGTTATTTGTTTGATTATGGATGCACAGGAATTCCCTACGCGTCAAGATTCGGCAATCGCTCATTTATCTCATAAATCGGGAAAGCCCTTGTTGATCGCATTGAATAAATGGGATTTAATCCAGAAAAACACTAACACTTCAAAGGATTTTAAACAGGATGTTTATGAGAAACTGGACTTTGTCAATTATGCTCCTCTACTATTTATCTCTGCTTTATCTGGGCAGAGAGTCATCAAAATTCTCGATATTGCAGAACAGGTCTATGCTAACGGGTATAAAAGAATAGAAACATCTCGATTGAATAATTTTTTATCCTGGATAAGCAAAAATCATCCTCCTCTTTCAAAAAACAAGAGAAGAATGAAGATAAAGTATATGACTCAAAAGGAAAGTCTTCCCCCGACTTTTTTCCTCTTTACTCATTCACGAGTTCCCCTTGCCCCTGCTTATGAGAGGTTCTTCATACGTCTTCTACGGGAAAAGTTTGATTTCTGGGGAACTCCCATAAGATTGTTACTGAGAAAGAGCTAAGAATGGGGTCAGACTTGCAAAACTTGAGTTATTATTTGTCTCTTCTCAAAGAAAAAACTCTTTTTTTTTATCGTGAAATAACTCAAGTTTTGCAAGTCTGACCCCATATTTCTTGACTTTATTTGTCAATTCTATTATAAATTTATATGCGATAATAGAATTGACCCAAGGAGAATGGAGGTTACTATGCGGCAAAGATATTTAAACATCATCCCCCTAATTTTTCTGGTTTTGGCCATAATTTTTACAACTTCAGGCTGCGGGAAATTTATCGGTGGCTTAAAAGCCAATTATTATTTTGCTAAGGCTAACAAGAGTTTTAGTGATGCTCAATACCGTGATGCAATTGAGCTATATGAGGTAGCCTTAGTCCATAATCCCGGCCTGGTTGAAGCTTATCAATATCTTGGTGAAAGCTATAAAAATCTTTATAGAGGTCCTGCTGTGGATACTCCGGAGAATAATGAAAGGGCCGATAAAGCTTTAGAAGCTTTAAACAGGGCCTACGAAATTGACCCTTATGACAAGAATGTTATTTATTCCTTGGGCGATATGTATGACAGGTTGAGGAATTTTGAAGAGGCTGAAAAGCTCTACTTAAAAATACTTGAGTTGGAGCCGACCAACATGGAGAACTATTATGTCGTGGCTGGATTCTATAAGAAATATGTGCCAGTTAGAGCAAGTGGTGCGTCAGGCGAGCAGGAGGGCGGAGAAACAGAAGAAGGAGAAGAAGGAAAGACAGCTTTTCAGAAAGCAGAAGAAATGTATCTTCGAAGGATCGAACTTGACGCTGAAAGTCCTGAGGGCTATGCGTATGCAGCTCAGTTTTATGAAGATTTACAACCTCCTGATTTCGATAAAGCCTATAAATTTCATGTATATCGGACAAGATTAGAGCCTGATAATATGATCCCAGTGTATGCTATAGGAGTGAATCGTTTTTGGAAGGCCCATCGTCTTCAGACTCAGCTATCGAGGGAAGAGAGAATAGAGCACGCAAAAGTAGCTGAGGAGGCATTGCTGAAAGCTATTGAAATGGATCCCTCTTATTCCTTCACCTATTATTATATGGGTATCCTTTATAGGAATATTTATGCAGCAGTGTATTCTGAACGAAAAAGTAGGTATATCGAGGAAGCCGACATGTGGCAACAGAGAGCCCAAGATGCAAGAAAGAAAGAGTTAGAGAGAAAAAGGCTTGAACAAGAATTGAAGGGACTTAAATAGAGCTCGAGAAGCAGAATCCTCTTTATCTTGACAAATTTTGTACCTTTACACCCTAATAAACTTTATACGGAATGTTTATCCCTCTTAAAGATGAGAATCCGACTTCTCGCTTTCCCTATGTCACTGTTTTTTTTATAGCTCTCAATATCCTGATTTTTACTTACCAATTTTTTTCACCTCAGGGACTGCAGTATTATGTTTTTAAAATGGGAGCTATTCCCTATGAAATTACTCATTTTACAACGGTCTCTTTTGTTTCCTCTGAATCTCAAGAACCTGTATCCAGATTAATGCCGCCTTTAGCTCTAATA
>Ga0255053_10000275_pt1 | contig 27934 bp, 27 predicted proteins | sample JV7_2_22_MG_FD_188635 | JGI IMG/M metagenome (GOLD analysis project Ga0255053, IMG submission 188635) | Seawater microbial communities from Jervis Inlet, British Columbia, Canada - JV7_2_22 | ecosystem: Environmental > Aquatic > Marine > Inlet | place: Canada: British Columbia | collected... | reverse complement strand
CTCGCCGTTGTCCGCCTCGTTCTTGATCGGCGCTCGTGTCTCTTTCTTGTTCATGCCAGCAGTCATGCCGCCACCCTGAATCATGAAGTTCGGAATGACGCGGTGGAATACGGTCTCGGCATAAAAGCCGTCGGTGACGTATTGCCTGAAATTCTCGGCCGATATCGGTGCAGTTTCTTCGAACAGTTCGACGGCTATGTCACCGTGGCTGGTCACAATCGTGATCATGGTTAGTCCTGTGTTGATGGGGAGCCCATTCTAGCCGTTGTCACGCGCGGCTGTCCCGCGAGGTCTTTGAAGCACTCGATATCTGACCAGCCGTTTTGAATCAGGATGTCAGCTACCGCATCTTCCTGATCGGCGCCGTGCTCCAGCAGAAGGATTCCGTTTGCGACGATCACGGTCCTTGCGTCATTGGCGATTATCTTGATGGCGTCCAGCCCGTCGGGCCCGGCTGCGAGGGCGGATTCCGGTTCAAACCTGAGATCGTGGAGTACCGGATCGTCGTCACGAACGTAAGGTGGGTTCGATACGACGAGATCGAAGCATTGGTTTGCGACAGGCTCGGTCCAGTTGCCTTGCAGGAAGTTGATGTTATGCAGTTGATTTAAGGCTGCGTTTTCTTTTGCGACTATCAGCGCCGCAGCATTTGAGTCGATCGCGTCAATCTTGATTTTCGGTCTTTCGCTGGCGATGGCGATCGCAATGGCGCCGCTGCCGGTGCCGAGATCCAGTACCCGACAGTCCTGATCGCCAGGTATTAGCCGCAGTGCCTGTTCGACAAGCAGCTCTGTATCCGGGCGGGGGACGAGCGTGTCAGCGGTGACTTTCAGCTGCAGGGACCAGAACTCTTTATTGCCGCTTATGTAGGCCACTGGTTCGCCTGCATTCCGCCGGATAATTGCAGCTTCGAAATCATTCGCCAACAGCTCGGTCAGTTCTTCTTCCGGGTGTGCGAACAAATGACTGCGCGGAACATCGAGCACGCATGCAAGCAAAGTCTCCGCATCGAGCCTGGCGCTGTCGCTGATCGTTACAAGCCTGTCTGCCGCATCGGTAAGGACGGAATCGATGGTTTTTGGTGTTGGTGTCATGTAGCGGTCAGGCTTCGTATTCGCGTAGTATTGCGGCCAAATTTACTTGCCTTCGTGAGTGTAATGAAAGTTTTCTCGAATATTCTCGATATGGTCGGCCAAACGCCGATGCTCGAGGTTACGCATTTCGACACGGGTCCGTGTCGTCTCTTCCTCAAGCTCGAACTCATGAATCCCGCGGGTTCCATCAAGGACCGTATCGGTATCACGATGATAGACGAGGCTGAAAAACGCGGCGATATCAAGCCGGGCGACACCATCGTTGAGGCGACCGCTGGCAACACGGGTCTCGGTCTGGCGCTGGTTGCTGCGCAAAAAGGCTATCGGCTGATCATCGTTCTGCCGGACAAGATGAGCCAGGAAAAAATATTCAATTTACGGGCGATGGGGGCTGAAGTCATTCTGACCCGCTCGGACGTGGAGAAAGGCCATCCGGAGTACTACCAGGACCTCGGTAAATCAGTTGCAGAGGAACAGGGCGCATACTTCATCAATCAATTCGCCAATCCGGATAATCCCCTTGCCCACGAGCAGACCACGGCGCCGGAAATCCTGGAGCAAATGGGTGGCGAAGTTGACGCGATCGTCCTCGGTGCAGGCTCCTGCGGCACTGCCAGCGGGTTCAGCAAATATCTTGCCGAACACGCACCACAGGTAGACCTCATTCTTGCCGATCCCGTGGGCTCGATTCTGGCCGATTACGTCAACAAAGGTGAATTACACGAGAAAGGCGAGAGTTGGCTGGTTGAGGGTATCGGCGAGGACTTCATTCCCTCGATTACTGACTTCAGCAAGGTCGTAAAGGCGTACAGCATCAGCGATTACGACTCTTTCAAAACGGCCCGGGAACTGCTCAGAAAGGAGGGCCTCCTGGCAGGCTCCTCGACCGGGACGCTGCTGGCAGCGGCGCTTAAGTTTTGCCGCGAACAGACAGAGCCAAAGCGTGTCGTCACTCTTGCCTGCGATACCGGTAACAAGTACCTGTCGAAGTTGTACAACGATTTCTGGCTGGAAGATCAGGGCTTCATCAAGCGGGAGAAACACGGCGATTTGCGTGATTTCATCGGGCGACCGCACGACGAGCGGGCGACGATTACAGTAGGGCCGACGGATATTCTGACAACCGCACACAACCGGCTGCGCAATGCCGGCATCTCGCAGCTGCCGGTAATGGAGAAGGGCAAGTTGCTCGGCGTACTGACTGAAGACGCAATTATGCAATTTGTGTTCGGCAAGCCGGAATTAATGAATGCCCCGATAAAGGATGCGATGCAGACGGCTTACATCCAGGTCGAAAAAGACGCGAACCTCAATAATCTCGTCGCCATGTTGCACGTGCAGCCATACGCGGCCGTTGTGGACGGAGATAGTTTTCTCGGTTTGATTACCCGCTCCGACGTACTGAATAATTTGCGACAGCAATTATAGCTGCGATAACAAAGACCTGAGCTAACAGATACTGTCAGTCTTACACACGCCTGAATGGCCGCTCTCTCCCCGGAGGCGGTCATTAGGACTAGACTCAACTATTTGAGCCGTATTTTGAGGGAAGAACATGACACTTGAACAATTCGCATACCTCTCTGAGATTATCGGGGGCATCGTGATCGTCGTCACGTTGATTTATCTGTCATTGCAAGTGCGGCAGGGGGCAGAGCTATTGCGCTCGGAATCCAGACAGGCACAAGTCAATAACGGTCTGGTCGGCGTCTACAAGCTAATCGAGCATCCCGAGCTCGGGCGCGTCTTCTCGGGAACGGAAACACCCAGTTTCGAAGAGAAAACCAGACTGCAATTCTGGATCATCGGTCAAATGCGCGCTCGCGAACATGAATGGTTACAGTATCAGAGTGGTGCTTTGGACGAAGTTACCTGGTTAAGTTATCGGGGGGTAATTTACTTCGTGCTCGGTACTGAGCGGGCGCGGGCGCTTTGGCGTCTCTGTAGCGTCTACTTCAATGCCGACTTCGCCGAAATGGTTGACAAGATGATAGAAGAAGTGCCCTACATCGATTTTTGGAAGAAGTTGGAGGCAGTGAGCTAATCTGCTTATCCGTCAACGAACGACCGAGAATGACCTTAAGTTATTACTCACCAGCAGGGAAATTTACCGATGTGTTGCAGCGACCGATTGAGATCGCAACCGTTAGCTGACGGTCAGATCCGCTGCCGGAGACCACGCACATTTAGCTCACAGCCAGTCCGGGTAATCCAGTCCTTTGCTTGTCAGGTACTCCTTATTAAAGAGTCGTGTCTGATATCGCACGCCAGAATCCGCCAGTACCGTCACGATCGTATGCCCGGCGCCCAGTTCTCGCGCGAGGCGCACCGCCCCCGCCAGGTTGATGCCGCTGGAGCCGCCCAGCACCAGGCCTTCCTGCCGAATGAGGTCGAAGACGATAGGAATGGCTTCGGTGTCGGGTATTTGCCAGGTGATATCGAGTTTCGTATCGGCGAGGTTCGCCGTGACCCGGCTGTTGCCGATGCCCTCGGTAATGGAGCTGCCGACAATCTTGATTTCTCCAAGAGCGAAGAAGTTATGCAGGCCGGAACCCTCGGGGTCCGACAAGGCGATTTTCACCTCAGGATTTTCTTTGCGTAGCGCTCGTGCGACGCCGGCCAGCGTGCCGCCCGTGCCAACTGCGCTGACGAAACCATCGACATTGCCATCGGTCTGTTTCCAGATCTCCGGGCCGGTCGTCTCCTCGTGAAACTCACGGTTCGCGAGATTCTCGAACTGGTTGGCCCACCAGGCGCCGTTTTCTTCGGTCTCGTTCAACGATTCGGCGAGCCGCCCGGAGGTATGTACGAAGTGATCCGGATTCTTGTACGGCACGGCGGGAATTAGTTTCACTTCGGCGCCGTAGGCTTTCAGCGTCGCGATTTTCTCGCTGCTTTGGTTATCGGGCATGACGATGACGCTGCGATGCCCCATCGCGCTGCCGACCATGGCGAGGCCGATGCCGGTGTTGCCTGCCGTACCCTCGACAATGATGCCACCGGGTTTTAACGCTCCCGTCTTCTTGGCCTCGACGATCATGCCGAGCGCAGCCCGGTCTTTGACCGATCCGCCCGGGTTCATGAACTCGGCCTTGCCGAGGATCTCGCAGCCGGTCGCATCGGAGAGATGATTCAGACGAATGAGCGGCGTGTTACCCACGCATTGAACCAACCGCCTGACGTCGTCCATGCTCATTCGCTTATTGTCGCAAGCTGATCGGCCTGATACTCGCTCACGAGGGGTTGAATGATCTGGTCCATGTCGCCTTCGAGGACTTCGGCCAGTTTGTACAGGGTCAGGTTAACGCGGTGGTCGGTCACCCGCCCCTGCGGATAGTTGTAGGTTCGGATGCGTTCGGAGCGGTCGCCTGAGCCGACCTGTAGTCGCCGGTTCTCGGCCTCCTCGCTCTCGCGTTGCGATATCTCCGCGTCCAGGAGCTTTGCTTTCAGTAAGGACATCGCTCTTGCCCGATTCTTGTGCTGCGACCTTTCATCCTGACATTCTACGACGATACCTGTCGGCAGGTGTGTCAGGCGAACAGCAGAGTCGGTCTTGTTGACGTGTTGTCCGCCGGCGCCGGACGCCCGGTATGTGTCAACACGCAAGTCGGCAGTATTGACTTCGATTTCCTCCACTTCATCGGCCTCCGGCAGCACCGCGACTGTGCAGGCGGAGGTATGAATACGCCCCTGTGACTCGGTGGCGGGCACGCGCTGAACGCGGTGCGCGCCGGACTCGAATTTCAGGCGGGCATAGATACCGTTACCGGAAATACGGCTGATGATTTCCTTGTAGCCCCCGTGGTCCCCTTCCCGCGAGCTGACGATTTCGAGCTTCCAGCGCATTGCCTCGGCATATTTGGAATACATGCGAAACAGATCGCCAACGAATATCGCTGCCTCATCGCCTCCGGTTCCGGCTCGGATCTCCAGATAAACATTACTCTCATCGAGTGGATCGGGTGGAATCAGCACCTTTTGCAAGTCGAGCAAGAGCTCGCCCCGGCCTTCCGTGAGTAAAGCCAGCTCTTCCTGACCCATCGTGCGAATATCGTCGTCCGCGTCGCCTGCCATTTCCTCGGCCGCAACAATGTCCTCATCCATGGACTCGAACTTCCGGAACAGGCCAACAACGGGCTCGAGTTTCGAGTATTCGCGCGACAAATCACGAAATTTATTCTGGTCGCTGATAACGTCGGGATCCGACAGCAGTCCCGACAATTCCTCGAATCGTTCGCGAACAGTCTCAAGCCGGTTTCTGATTGACGATTTCACTTTTTCTTCTTTTCGAGCCCGAAGAGTTTACGCGCGGCTTTGATCAGCTCGCTGTCCGAAAGCTCGCCCGCTTCACGCAGTCGAACGCTTGGCTGATGCAATAGTTTCTTCAACAGGGAAGCAGTCGCGTATTCAAGGACCTCATCGCCGTCCGCACCTTTGTTCAGCCGGAGTCGCGCCTGCTTCAGGACCTCGTTCCTGATTTCATCACCCTGATCGCGAATCTCGGTGATAACCGGAGCGACTTCCTTGCTTCGCTCCATCGTGAGGTAGCGGCGGATTTCCTCGTCCAGAATCTGGTCGGCGTCGAGAGCCGCAGCTTCCCGATTGCGCTGTCCTTCGACGATCACCTTGTCGAGATCGTCGATCGTGTAAAGATAAACATCGCTGAGTTTGCCGACCTCGGGGTCGATGTCCCTTGGCACGGCAATATCGACAACGAACACAGGCTTGCGTTTGCGTGCCTGCACGGCTTGGCTCATCTGATCCAGGGAAATGACGGGATCGCTGCTCGCCGTCGAGCTGATCAGGATATCGGCCTCCGGCAGGGTTCCTTCGATTTCCGAGAGCGGCAGGGCGAAGCCGCCAAATTGCCCGGCGAGCGTCTGCGCCCGGCCAATATTCCGGTTAGCGACAAACATTCGACCAATGCCCTTGCTGTCGAGATGTTTTGCGACGAGCTCGATCGTCACGCCGGCGCCGATCAGCAAGGCCGTGTGTCGTCCGAAGCCTGCAAAGAATTGGTTGGCGAGTGTGACGGCAGCATAGGCAACGGAGACCGGGTTACTTCCGATTTCGGTATCGGTTCGGACCTTTTTCGCGACCGAAAACGTATGCTGAAAAAGCCGACTTAGCTGGCTGCCGACGGTGCCGGCCTGCTGCGCCTGTCTGTAGGCATCCTTGAGCTGGCCGAGGATCTGCGGTTCGCCGAGCACCATCGAGTCAAGCCCGCAGGCGACCCGAAATACATGGCGTATCGCGTCGTCCTTTCCAAGTGTAAACAAGGCTTTAGCCGCTTCGCCGTCAAGCTTCTGATCTTCCTGCAACCAGGTATTGAGCGCATCGGTTCCGCTATCGCCCGATACGACATAAAATTCCGTGCGGTTGCAGGTAGACAGCAAGACGGCCTCCTCGATACCGTCCAGATCCAGCAGCTGCAACAAAGCCCGGGTGACGTCGTCTCCGGAAAATATGACCTGTTCACGTATTTCGACAGGCGCCGTGTTATGGTTCAACCCGAATATTTGCAGCGGCATGGGGCGCTTTTTAAGAGCTACTTGCGGAATCAGCGCATATGATAAGCGAACTGACTGTGCAGTTTCTTGTCTGTGTTACCTCTGAATGGAAAATCGGCTGCGGCATTAATGACTAACTCTGGAATAAAGGATTTCTGCGTGTGCAATATGTCACGCGTCTGGCCGCTTGTGGCCGTAATGCTGGCCGGTCTGGTGGCAAGCAATGCGATTGCTGACACGGAAAGCGAAGAGGTCAGTGCGCATGTCCTGCAGGCAGAGATGGCGCTGCAGCGGAAGGAATACAAAGCAGCGGCGGCCGAGTATCGAAAAGCCGCAGAACTGAGCCGCGATGTAGATATAGCGAGGCAAGCGACGCATATCGGCTTCAGCTACGGCTTCAATGAAGACGGACTGCGCTCCGCGAAACGCTGGGCCAAGCTCGATGAGGAAAGCGATGAGGCGCTGTTGTTCGTCGCTCAGCTTCAGCTGAGGCTCGGCCAGATCAAGTCTTCGAGTCGTACACTGAAGAAATTGCTCCAGCGCGGCGAAGACCCGCCAGACGAAAGACTGGCTGCCCTTATTCCCTTCCTGTCTCAGGAAGATCCGGAAGACGCCGACAAATTGATGCGGTTGCTCGCCAAACCGTACAAGACCTCGCCGCAGGCGAATTACGCGGCCGGTGTCATGGCGCTGCAGGCCGGAGACTCCGACGAGGCTATCAAACGCGCGTCTGTTGCACTCGAGTACAAGCCTGACTGGCTGAAAGCACACCTGCTAAAGGCGCGTGCGATGCTGCTTTCCGGCGATCAGGACGGTGCGATCGATTACACCTCGAGAATCGTCGGTGACGATCCGGACCCCGATCCCGAGGCGAGAATGGAACTGGCGATCATGCTGCTCTCGGCGGGTCGTGATGACGACGCATTGAGCCAGGTGAACCAGATTCTGCTCGAGCAGCCAAGTCGAACGGACGCTCTGCGTCTGATGGCGATCATAAATTTTCGTCTGAGGCATCTCGAAGCGGCGTGGGCCGATTTTCAGGACGTGCTGGCGAGCGGCCATTACACGATGGATGCACTTTATTACCTCGGACGGATATCGGATCACCGCTCGGAGCACGATCAGGCCGTTCGTCTGTACTCGCAGGTGCAAAGGGGCAACAACGCCGTAATTTCACAACGGCGGGCAAGCGCCATCCTGGCGGAGCAGGGCAAGGAAGACGAGGCTCTGGATCATCTGCGGCAGTTTGGCGTCGATAACCCGGTCTACGCGGTGGAGATGGTCGAAGCAGAGGCGCAGCTTCTCGCCTCCATGGAGCGCTATCCCGACGCGCTCGATGCCTATGACCGCGTCATCGAGTTCCGACCGGAGAGTGAGACCCCCATCCTCGGTAAGGCAGAACTCCTGCTTCGCATGGGCCGCCTGGACGATGCCATTGTCGAGTACCGGCGATGCGTCAAACGTTGGCCCGATAGCGCGATGTCGCTCAATGCGCTGGGTTATACGCTGGCGGATCGTACCCAGGAATACGCTGAAGCCGAGAAACTGATCAAGAAGGCGTTGAAGCTCGAACCGGACAGCGCTGCCATCATCGACAGTTACGGCTGGGTGCTTTACCGCATTGGGGAAAACGAACGCGCCCTCGAAGAGTTGCGGCGCGCATACGAGATACTCAAGGATGCCGAAGTCGCTTCTCACATCGTTGAAGTGCTCGGCGCCCTTGGGAGACTGGACGAGGCGTCCGCATTCCTCGAAGAAGCCGAGCTCCTGCACCCTGATAGTGAACTCCTTCAGAGTATTCGTGAGCGAGTGTTCCCCGAAGACTAGTGGTGTAATTTCCCGATGCGGACTGACGCGACCGCCCGACACCTATCGATAGTCCTGTTCATTCTGGCGATATCAGGCTGTGCAACCCAGCGTGGCTCTAATCTGCCCGAGCTTTCGGACTGGCAGACCAGATCCGAAGTCCTGGGCGGCATCGACGACTGGGAGTTCAAAGGACGCATCGGCGTAAGCGCCGGCGAGGAAGGGTTTAATGGCAAGCTTCGCTATGCACAGAATGACAAGAGATTTCGCGCGACGGTTAGCGGTCCGCTCGGCTTTGGCACGGTTCGCATCGAGGGAGACGGGCAGCAAGTAACCGTGATCGACAAGGACGGCGAGCAATGGGTGCTGCCGGATCCGGAGGTCGATCTGCTGGTGATGTACGGATGGACAATTCCGGTGACCAGTCTGCGTTATTGGGCGCTGGGCATTCCGGATCCCGAGGAGCTCGCATTTACCGAATTCAACGAGGAAGGGCAGCTTTCGTCGCTGGAGCAGGGCAACTGGAATGTCGAGATTGCTCAATATCGTGACGGTGGCGGCCAGTTGATGCCACGCCGGCTGTTGGCAGTCTCAGGTGACAACAAGGTGCGCCTGGTCATCGATAACTGGACTTTTCGGTAGCAGAATATGCGACTCAGGCACCGTCGTTGACACCTCCAATCCTGCCCCTCACAATTGCGCGCAAATTAATTGCGGACCTCCGAGACAATCAGGCGGCAAAAGCAGATGGGGCGTAGCCAAGTGGTAAGGCAACGGGTTTTGATCCCGTCATGCGCAGGTTCGAATCCTGCCGCCCCAGCCAATTACACGACGCGTGCTGCGCGCCAACAATCAACGCGCAAGGTGAGGTAGGGCCATGGATCCGGCAACAATGGCAATTTTTTCAGGGAACGCACACCCGAAACTGGCTCACGATATATCCCGGGTTTTGCATGCCCCACTGGCGAAAGCCGCAGTCGGCCGTTTCAGCGATGGCGAGATCAACGTCGAGATTCTCGAAAACATCCGCGGCAGAGAGACCTTTATCGTGCAGCCAACCTGCCCACCGGGGCCTGAGAATCTAATGGAGCTGCTGGTCATGGTCGATGCCGTCAAGCGCGCCTCAGCGGAAAGAATCACAGCCGTCATTCCTTACTTTGGATTTGCTCGCCAGGACCGGCGGCCGAGATCGTCCCGGGTACCGATTACCGCCAAACTGGTTGCCAAGCTGATCGGTGCATCGGGGGTCGATCGGGTCCTGACCGTCGATTTGCATGCCGATCAGATTCAGGGTTTTTTCGATATTGCTGTCGATAATGTGTATGCCTCACCAGTGCTGCTGGGCGATGCCTGGAAACAGAAATACGACGACATGGTCGTTGTTTCCCCAGATGTGGGCGGTGTGGTACGTGCCCGTGCCCTCGCCAAACGACTGGGTGACGCCGATTTGGTGATCATCGATAAACGCCGCTCGAAAGCCAATCAATCGGAAGTCATGAATATCATCGGCGAGGTCGGGGGCAAAGCCTGCGTGCTGATCGACGACATGGTCGATACGGCCGGCACCTTGTGTCACGCGGCAGGCGCGCTCAAAGCCCATGGTGCCAAGATCGTCGTCGCCTACATCACGCACGCGGTTCTGTCTGGTCCGGCAGTCTCTCGTATCAGCGAATCCGAACTCGACGAAATCGTCGTTACCGACACGATTCCACTGAGCGAGTCCGCCCAGGCCTGCGGCAAGATCCGCCAGCTGTCGACCGCCGAACTCCTCGCAGAAACCATGCGCCGCATCAGCGACGAGGAATCCGTCAGCTCCCTCTACGTTGATTAAAAAAAGGGGACGCACCCCTTATCGTAAAAAAGGGGTACGTCCCCTTTTTTACGACCCCGTCCCCGATTATCGGATTGCGGGGTTTCTTTCTTTCCGTTATGATGCGCGCCCTTGTCCCGATTGGTCGCGGTCGGGATGTTCAGTAAAAGCTTTATAAACAATCAGTTATCGGAGAGCTCTCATGGCTAAAGGATTCGATCTGATTGCAGATTATCGGGAAGACCAGGGGAAAGGTGCGAGCCGCCGCCTGCGTCACGAAGGTAAAGTTCCTGCAATCATCTATGGCGCCGGCCGTCCGCCGCGTTCAATTACATTCGACCACAACAAGGTCATTCAACAGCTCGAGAACGAGTCGTTCTATTCGAGCATCCTGAAGGTCAAAGTCGGCGAGAAAATTCAGGCGGCGATCGTGAAGGACATTCAACGTCATCCGTCGAAGCGCCAGATCATGCACATGGATTTGCAGCGCATCGTCGAGGATCAGGCGATCAAGATGAATGTACCGATCCACTACGTCGGTGAAGAAATGGCGCCCGGCGTCCAAGAGGGTGGCGGTACCGTCACCAAGATGCTGAATGACGTCGAAGTAACCTGTCTGCCGAAAGACCTGCCCGAGTATCTGGATGTCGATATTTCCGGACTCGGGCTGGACGAGATGTTGTATCTGACCGACATCAAGGTTCCTGAAGGCGTGGAAATTGTCGGCCTTGCACAGGCTGCAGATGAACAGGCTCAGCCGATCGTCTCGATTCAGTTCATTCATGAAGAGATCATCGAAGAAGAGGCTCCGGAAGAAGAGCTTGAGGGTGTTGAAGGCGAAGAGGGTGAAGCGCCTGAAGGTGAAGTGCCTGCTGCTGACGGCGATGCCGACACCGGTACCGAGAAACCCGAAGAGTAGGCAACGACTCTCGGGTCGACGTTGTGACCACCTACCTGACAGCGATAGCGGGCCTCGGCAACCCCGAGGAACGTCATGCGCGGACGCTGCATAACGCCGGTTTCTGGTTCGTCGACGAGATTGCGCGCCGGGCCGGCGGTCAGTTTCGCTATGAGAAGCGATTCGATGCAGAAGTCTGTCGAATCAACCTTTCCGGTAGCGAGATCTGGCTCGTCAAACCGCAGAGCTACATGAACCTCAGCGGAGGACCGCTTCGCAGCGTACTCGAGTACTATCGCCTGGCCGTGAGCGATTTACTTGTCGCCCACGATGAGATCGACCTTGAGCCGGGGACAGTTCGGCTGAAGAAAGGCGGCGGACATGGCGGCCACAACGGACTCCGCGACGTCATCAAACACACCGGATCCGACTTCATGCGTCTTCGCATCGGCGTTGGCCATCCCGGGCACAAGGACCTCGTGACCGATTACGTTTTGAAGCGTGCGTCTGCCGAAGTCGAGCAAGCGATGTTGCGCAATATTGATGATGCCGCCGATGTCATACCGATCCTCATCGAAAACGGCATCGAGGCGGCGATGACCCGCCTTCACACAGAGTCCTGACCAATGGCTGTTACCTGCGGCATCGTTGGCCTGCCCAACGTCGGCAAATCCACTCTGTTCAATGCCCTGACAGCGGCAGAAATCCCGGCTGAGAATTATCCATTCTGCACGATCGAGCCGAACGTTGGCGTCGTCCCCGTGCCGGATCCGCGTCTGCAGGTGCTCTCGGATATCGTCAAGCCGGAGAAAACGATCCCGACGACAATGGAGTTTGTCGATATCGCCGGGCTTGTAGCCGGCGCGTCCAAAGGCGAGGGTCTCGGCAATCAGTTCCTCGGAAACATCCGCGATACGAACGCGATCGCGCACGTCGTGCGTTGTTTCGAGAACGACGATATCACGCATGTTTCAGGTTCAATTAAACCTGTCGATGACATCGAGACGATCAATACCGAATTAGCGCTCGCCGACCTCGAGTCAGTGGAAAAACAACTCTACAAAGCCGAGCGCAATGCAAAAGCCAACGAAAAAGACGCGATTGTATGGCGCGACTTCTTGAAAAATGTCAAAACCCACCTGGACGAAGGATTACCGGTTCGCTCGCTGGAAATCGCAGACAATGAGCGCCCCCTTCTACGCGAATTGCACATGACTACCGCCAAGCCCGTGCTGTATGTCGCCAACGTCGACGAAGACGGGCTCGAAAATAATCCACACGCCGATGCCGTTCGTGAACTGGCAAATAAAGAGGGCGCCGCCATCGTCGTTATATGTGCCGAAATAGAAGCGGAAATAGCGCAACTGCGCGATGTCGACAAAGCCGAGTTCCTGGCGGTGCTGGGACTGAAGGAACCGGGCCTGGATCGCGTCATTCGCCACAGCTACTCGCTGCTTGGCCTGCAAACCTTCTTTACGACAGGGCCAAAGGAAGTTCGTGCGTGGACAACTCGAATCGGCGCCACGGCCCCAAAGGCCGCGGCCGAAATCCATACCGATTTCGAAAAGGGCTTCATCAGAGCCGAGGTCATTTCATACGATGACTTCGTGGCAGGCCAGGGGGAACAAGGTGCAAAGGAGGCCGGACGTATGAGACTCGAAGGCAAGGAATATATCGTCCAGGAAGGCGACGTCATTCTGTTTCGCTTCAATGTTTGACTCACAGAGTTTGCAGCAATCAAAGAATGCTGCTCTCAATCTCCATACACCTGTGAAGGATGCGTGATACGTCAATCTGATAATTGTCGACTAAATAACAAAGTATGTGTTTTTCGGCGGTAACCACATGGAGCCCTGCCAGAGTTTTTCCCCGTGGTCTGCCGATGTATGGATTGCACGCGATAAGGTCAAAAGTTCGATTTATCTTTTTCAAGTATTTCGTTGCCGGAGTTTGTCCCCAATTTTCGAGTGTATGTTCCCAGATTCCATCGAGGTCATTTTTTGCCTTGGGACGAAGTCTGAGTTTTCGCATCCTTCGCTTGTCCTATTTTGCGATTGATGAACTCATCGAATTCGAAATCCTCGGCGGGCCCGCTATCGATCCCCTCTTGAACAGCAAACCGAAATGCTTCAAGTTTTGCCTCGCGCTCTTCCAAGAGCCGCAGCCCGGCTCGAATGACCTCGCTGGTGGAGCCGAAACGTCCTTGTTTCACTTGCCGCTCGATAAAACGCTGAAAATGATCGCCAATTGCGACACTTGTATTTTTTACCATGGGAAGTCCAGATTCGGAGTACCAATAAATAATAGTTATTGGTAATATCTCAGTCAAGCCCTTGCTTCCCGAATCTCAAGGATCAGGGCAACAATGCAGCGAATGACGATTCGTCGGTAGAGGACATATCTCGGCAAACGATCATGATTAGCGGCGGCAGGTATGGCAGGCCACTGATGGTGTATTGCCTTGACTCGGCCGCACGCCCAAAGCAAACTGCGCCCCTCGCGGCCAGCCGTAATCTATAAATGGTGATGTAGCTCAGGTGGTTAGAGCGACGGATTCATAATCCGTAGGTCGGCGGTTCAAGTCCGCCCATCACCACCATCTAATCAATAAGTTAGCTGCAATTCTTGGTTGGGCGTTGTCCAATATGCGCGGTAAATTGTCCAAAACAATTCAAGTACACACTCTCCTTTTTGTTTTCCGCCATGATAATAAATGGCGTTGTTGCGCGACGACCCAACAAGAAGCGGTCACATATCATGTCCAACCAAGTGATTGCAGCTGTCGCGATTGAATTTGAATACGCATACTCAGGACGTATGCAGAGTATAACGCTTGACGTTATATAACGCCAAACGTTATACTTGATTTCAATGATCAAAGGCTTCAAGGATCGAGAGACAGAAGGAATCTGGCATGGCCGAAGATCCCGTCGATTGCCAACGGATATTCAATCAGTCGCCCGACGAAAATTGCGTATGCTCAACAACGCCCAGTCTTTGGATGATTTACGTATTCCGCCCGCAAACCGTCTGGAGCGATTGAAAGGACGACGGAAAGGCCAGCACAGTATCCGGATCAACGAACAATGGCGGATCTGTTTCCGGTGGCTCAGGGGGGAGGCCTACGATGTCGAGATTGTTGATTATCATTAGGAGTTGCGAATGAAGAGACTACCGAATATTCACCCGGGAGAAATTTTGCTGGAAGAGTTTCTCGGGCCGCTCGAAATCAGTCAGAATCGTCTGGCTCGTGCCATGGGTGTGCCACCGCGACGTGTCAATGAGATTGTGCTTCGTAAACGCGCCGTCAGCGCAGACACGGCGATTCGTCTTGCACGAGCATTGGGGACATCAGAGCAATTCTGGATGGGGTTGCAGGCGGACTATGATCTTGAGGAGGCTTATCTATCAGCCAAAAAAGAAATTGAGAAGATAGAAATTGTGGCAGCTTGATCGAAGTTGAGAACGGTTTTGTTGAGCTTTAGACCGCCCTCGGCGTCTGAAGGAGCTGTCCAAAACTCCCGGCCAAAACTGAGCAAGATGGCGGGAAATTGCGCAAAAAGTGGATGAAGTTTTGGACGGCTCCAGCAGAAATTTACCCGGCGGATCAACTGCTTGGATAGAATCAAGAATTGGATTCATAATCCGTAGGTCGGTGGTTCAAGTCCACCCATCACCACCAATACGAAAAAAGGGCACCCCAGGGGTGCCCTTTTTGGTATTGGCCGATCGGGCGGCCGCTAAGCGTCGAAGGTGGTTCACAAATTTGCAGGAGCAAATTTGGACGCCGAAGGTGCCTTCGCGAAGCGAAGGTCACGGCCAGGGATGGCCGTGATCAACTCCACCCATCACCACCATCTAATCAACGAATTGAAGCTGCGGTTGGAAATCGTTTGCGCTGGAGGCGCAATTCCATGGCAGTTGGGCGGCCGTCTCCAGTGGGTTGATACCAGACGCTGAATTCGCCGGCTGCTGTTTGCCAGTCCTCCACAGGCTGGTTGCTGTCGAGTTGAAATGCGTTAAACCCAAGGCGATGCATGTAATGTAGTTGTTCCAGCAGCACGTCGCCGACTGCCCGCAATTCCCCGGTAAAACCATATCGGTCTCTTAGCAGGCGCGCATACGAGTAGGCTCGACCATCGCGAAACACAGGAAAGTCCAGTGCCACCAATTCGAAGTTGTCGAGATCGTCAGCGATGTTCTCGGGGTGTTCATCGCTTTGCAACAAAATTCCGAGAGGGTCACAGCGTTCAAGCAATATGCCGCGGTGCTCCTGCCATTGTGTGAGGTTGATCAGCAACGCGCCCGTGTCGGAAAGACTTTCATGGGCAGTCGCATCGATGAACGGATCTGTCGCGAGGGAACCATTCCTAATGAGTGCCATACAGTGCTTCCTTGAAGGGTTTCAATCCAACGCGACGATACGTTTCCGAGAAACGCTCACCACTATTCCGAATGTCAACGTAGGTGTTCAGAATGGTCTCAACAGCGTTGACAGCTTTGTCGGCCGGGAATCCCGGTCCGGTCCGGTCGCCGAGCGATGCGTTCTGATCCGACGATCCGCCGAGAGTAAACTGGTAGTACTCTTTGCCTTTCTTGTCCACGCCGAGAATGCCGATGTTGCCAACGTGGTGGTGCCCGCAGGCATTCATGCATCCGGAGATATTAATTGACAGTTCTTCGAGGTCGTGCAGCCTGTCGAGATCCTGGAAGCGTGCCGTGATTTGATCTGCGATCGGTATCGAGCGCGCGTTGGCGAGCGCACAGTAATCGAGGCCCGGGCAACAGATCATGTCGGTTAGATGGCCGATATTCGCGCTGGCAAGCCCGAGTGCTGACAGCTCTCGCCAGATTTTCCAGAGCTTTGACTGTTCGATGTCGGCGAGGACCAGGTTCTGCCGATGAGTCACGCGAAGCTCACCGAAGCTGTACTTATCCGCCATGTCGGCCACTGCATCCATCTGGTCCCCGGTCATGTCCCCGGGCGGCATTTCAGTACTTTTCAATGAAATGTTCACGATCGCGTAGCCGGAGACCTTGTGCTCGGCGACATTGCTGTGCAGCCATGCGTCGAACTCACTGTCGGCAGCGCGTAGCTTGTCCAGCTGATCGCTCAGGTCATCGAGCGTTCGGTAGGTCGGTGGCTCGAAGTAGGCGCTTATCCGGTCGATTTCGTCGTCGGGAAGCTGCAGCGGGCTGTGCTTGATCTGCTCCCATTCCGTATCCACCTGGCGACGAAACTCATCTATCCCGAGCTGGTTGACCAAGATCTTTATCCGGGCCTTGTAAATGTTGTCGCGGCGCCCGTACATGTTGTAGACGCGGAGAATAGCCTCGAGGTATGACAACAGGTGTTTGACCGGTAGCCATTGACGGATTGTCTTGCCAATGACAGGGGTCCTCCCTTGGCCACCGCCAACGACAACTTCGAATCCGGTCTCTCCAAAATCATTGCGATGCATACGCAGGCCGATGTCGTGTAAAGCGACCGCCGCCCGGTCGTTCGGTGACCCCGTCACGGCAATCTTGAATTTCCGGGGGAGGTAGGAGAACTCCGGATGCAGCGTGTACCATTGTCGGATAATTTCGCAAAAGACGCGCGGATCTTCGATTTCGTCCCGGGCGCGGCCCGCGTACTGATCGGAAGTGATATTCCGAATGCAGTTGCCGCTGGACTGGATACAGTGCATCCCGACACCGGCCAGTTCGACCAGCACTGCCGGCACATCCTCCAGCTTGATCCAGTTGAATTGCAGATTCTGCCGCGTCGTGAAGTGCCCGAACCCCTTGTCATAGACCCTGGCGATATGTGCGAGCTTCCGTAGCTGCCGGGATGACATACTCCCATAAGGCACGTTGATCCTTAGCATGTAAGCGTGCAACTGCAGATAAAGGCCGTTCATGAGCCGCAGCGGCTTGAACTGGTCTTCGTCCAGTTCGCCATTCAGGCGACGTTGTACCTGGCGCCGGAACTGATGGACACGCTCGTTGACTAGTGTCGTATCAAATTCATCGTAGCGGTACATGCGTTTGCCCTAGTTACGCTCGCCAGGATGTCCCTTGACGGTGGGGCCACTGGCACGAATCGTCTCACGGATCTCGACTGGCAGTCGTTGACCGTTGGAGCCGCTTACTTTGATCAACTCCGGACCAATAATCTGGTTATCGGCTTCTGCGCGGGCAGCGATTTGCACGAGTTTTTCGGCCTGAAATTCGTTTTCGGCTAAGAGGCCGTCAGCGATCCGATTTACCCAACGACCCTGGTCGGCGAGGAATACCACGCGGCCGTCTTTCAAGGCGTTGGCGATGATCATCTGGGGCATAGCTGTGTCCAATCGTTGATTGCGCTGCGGTTCAGGATGCGAACGCCCGACACGGCAAAGCAACCGTCCACCGGGGCTTCGTACGATAACCAGATCGCAAGCGCTCAATAAATAATATATTTTTCTTGACTTATGCCCGGAGGTTATATGCTGTGGGGGCCACGGCCGCTGCGGCGGGCGGCTGCCGTATCTGAGCAAAAGGGGGCGCTATCGGACGGTCAAAACCCCATGTTGTCTGTCCGGTATCTCGGGGCAACGCATATTGTGTAAGCCGAAGAATCGCCGCGAGAATTACTTCACCGGCCTCCGGCAGAATGGTTTGGACTATCGTACTAGCTGTGAATTCGGTGAAGGTTGTTCACAGAATTCACAGCTAGCCTTTAAGCTGTCCAAAACTCCCGACGAAAACTGAGAAAAAAGCGGGAAATCGCGCAAAAAACCGGTGATTTTTTGGACAACTCTGATCGGGCGGCCTCTAAGCGTCGAAGGTGGTTCACATATTTGCAGGAGCGAATTTGGACGCCGAAGGCGCCTTCGCGAAGTGAAGGTCACGGCCAGGGATGGCCGTGATCAACTCCACCCATCACCACCAATACAAGAAAACACCTCAATGGGGTGCTTTTTTTGATCGTTGCCCTTGGGAACCGCTTTATTTCTTTGGGCGGCCAGATGGAAGAAGTTCGTCGCTGCGTGCCTTGAGGTATTGATACACGGCTGAAATTTTATCATTGATGTTTGGGTTGTCTTTGAATGGCGGCATCACACCGGTAGGTCCCTCGGATCCTTCTTCCGTAACACGCACAAATGCGTCGAAATCGCGCACCGCCGCATTTCCAACGACTAAGCTCGGTGCGAAGCTTCCTCCAAGTCCATCCTGACCATGACAGTGGCTGCACGAAGAGTTGTAGGTTCGCCAGCCAATGAATGTATCCTTATCGACCGTACACTGTGCTGCTGAGGTCGCGTCCGCTTCACAATCGACAGTGTAAGCGGGCTCGCTGTCAGCGTAACAGGTGAAACTAAGCAGGCCCAGATATCCCACCAGCCAATATGCACAATGGAATCTATTCATGAGTCGGCAATTCGGTAAGTTTCCTATCCAAGAGACTGGTCAGATGTAAATTTTCTGGCGTTTGCGACCTTTCGCTTGATCACAGCAGCCGGTATTTACCTGCGCTGTGGTACGGTCGCTCCTTGTCATATTCACTGATCCAAGCCCGTGCAATTTCACGGATCTGGCGCGACGATTCGAACTTGTAGCAGGTCGCTTCGCTGATGCTGCGATGGCGACAGATATCCTAAACCTTCAACCCCACATCAGCCTCTTTCAGTGTCGATACGATCTGGTTATTCGTCAATCGGCCGTGCTACAGTGTGGTCTCCTTACATTGTTATCCCTGAGAAATCAACTACCTCGGCCTGCATCAGATTAGCTGAAGCTTACGCAATTATAGCCGGGTAAGCAAAAGCCCAGAATCGACTGAAAATGGCCGTAAGGCGGGGACATATTCGGACGAGTGCGGCAGAAATGGGCAAGAATGCTTGGCATCATAAAGTAAGGCCCGGATAAGGGCTGCGCAATAGCCGGGGCCTTCAAGAAATACGGCTCTAATTCTTTTGATACGCTTTTGGGGAAGCTTCGTTTGAAATTAATCTCTGTATTTATATTCTTTCTCGTTACTCAAAACGTAGCCGCCAGCCCTCTATTTGAAGAGAGTTCTGATCAACCATTGGTTGTCGTAATCGAAACTGATTTGCATAAAATCAAAAACAAAAAATCTGATTATCACACCTCAACTGAGAACTATATAAATGGCAGGTTTCAAATCAGGGATGAGGCGTTCGACATAAAGCTACAAACCCGAGGGCATGATAGGTTAGCCAGTTGCCCATTTCCTCCGCTGCGGATTTTTTTTGATAAATCCAAAGTGAAAAAAAGTCTTTTGAAACACAATCATAATCTCAAGATGGTGACTCATTGTCAGGAGGACGTACTTCATTTGCTCTTTCAAGAGTACTCGATCTATAAGATTTATAACTTAATTACACCGTATAGTTTTCAAGTTCGTTTACTAAAGGTTCAATATATCGACATCAATCGGAAGGAAGATGCTATAGAAACATATGCGTTTTTTATTGAGAGTCCCAAAAGTATAGAGAAACGTTTGGAATTGGTCGAACTGGAGTCCGATCAAGATTTCAACATGAAGACATATACAGATATTTCGGAGTATTGGCTAAGCGTCTCGCAAACGAAGTTGCAGGACGCCTTTCAGCATTTGATTCGTAATAGTGATTGGGTGATTTTTTATACGGACGCTACAAGGACTTTCTTGTTAGCAAACATCAAGTTTTTTAGCAACGGAAAAGAGGGCTTTCCATTCCCCTATGATTTTGATCTTGCAGGCATGGTTACAGGGCACACCGAAAATTATCAGTTTCGATATGGAAATGAATTCCTGTGTGAGGATGTTGAAATGAAAAGGGCATTAATGAAAATATTGAGTCATAAGGATGAATATCTTGAGCTTTTGGATAATGACTCTCTTTTAAGCATAGATTACAAGAGGAAATTTACTGAGTATTTAGACAAGTTTGAGACGGTAGATGATTTTTGTTCGGAGATGGATTTAGTAGAGCTGGCGTTGAATCAGGACAAATGAGGATATTTTCTGCCGCTTTCATTGTCCGAAGCTGTGCTTTTTTGTCGGTGGTCGGGATTCTTTATGCGATTGGTATTGGTCTTCAATATCACGGGGAAAACCGAGCATTAATGAGTGAGGGACTCCAGTCGGCACAGCGACTTGGAGATAAAGCACAGATTCAAATCGAAAGTACCCTCAGGCGTGTGAGCGAAACGGTTGACAAGTCGTCAGAGAATCTCCTAAAGAACGGGTTGGACGACACACAACAGTTGTTGACGACAATTAGAAATGTAATGTACTCCGACCCTAGTTTTGTGGAATCCGGAGTTGCATTTTCACCCTTCGCTTATGATTCGCAAATTCGACTTTATGGTTTCTCATACGTCGTTGATGAAGACGGTATGCAACTACGCGATCTGGATATTAGTGAAGATTATACAAAGCCAGAGGCGGTTTGGTACCACCGTTCTATGGAGGGAAAAGCGGTTTGGCTGGAGCCAGAATACGACGAGGCTCGCCAGCAAATATTGGTTACCTACGCCGCACCAATTTTCAAACCAGATAAACCTTCTGAACCAGTGGGAGCAGTGTTCGCTACCTATTCGGTAAGCAGTTTCAAGAGGGTGCTTGACAATATGAATCTTGGTGACAATGGCTATAGCTTCCTTTTGTCATCCAATAGACGCTTTATTGTTCACCATAACCAGGAATATCTCGATCATCGTTGGTCTCTGGATGATTTTCTGAGTCGGCTAAATGATACATCCGTCGTGAATGCGGTGAGCGATAACCTGTTGGACCCTTCCCGGATTGTGCGTTTAATGGATCCGGATAGCGGTCAGGATTCACAAGTATTCTTTCTGAATATTCCGGAGGCTGCATGGACTCTGGGCATCGTACTTAATAACAGAGATTTGGTGGTTCAATCGTCCATTGCACGCATCAAACTGCTTCATCTCGTGTTGACGCTTTGTTTATCGTTCGCCCTGTTAACTGTTCCACTCTCGGGGATCCAGCATGGCTCCACTCGGAGTTTCTGGATCCTATCAAATGTTGTCGCGGTGTGCTGCATTGTGAGTTACATAAGCGCGTTGAAACTGACAATAGTTCACCCACCAGAAACCTCCGGCAATTCGCTATCAATCACCAATCAAAATAACCTGAATCGTTTCATAACTAGTCAGCGTCACCGTACACTCGATCAACGGGAGGAGGTGCCGCTGTTCATTCCGACTGGAATCTATATTCAATCGATCGCTTTCGATAACTCCGTCGGCGGGCTGGCCATAAATGGCTACCTGTGGCAACGTTATACGCCCGGAATTCATGATGGCATCGAGCGTGGCTTTATGATTCCTGGGAGTTATTCCTTCGAATTAGAGGAACCGCTAACCACCCGATTGGGTAACGTAGAGTTAGTGCGCTGGGGTTTCAAATCAATTTTAAATCAGGAGTTTGATTATTCCCGTTATCCGTTTGGAAAAGAAAACATACAAATCCAGCTTCGGCACAAACAGTTCACAGGAAATGTCATTCTGATTCCTGACCTCGGATCCTACAAACTCATCAGCCCCACAGCAAGACCTGGTCTGCAACAAGATCTATCTTTACAAGGCTGGAACATAAGTAGATCTTTTTTTAATTACAGATTTGAAAAATATAGTACAAGTTTTGGTAGGACAGATTACGCTGGGCTAACTGATTTCCCCGAGCTATTTTTCACCATAGAAATTTCCAAACAGATTATGGGGGCAATTATCTCTCACGCCCTTCCACTAATTGTCGTGACCACGTTACTGTTCGCACTCCTATTGATGCTAAGCGTCATAAAGGTCCGCAAGGTGGAGGTAATAGAGGCAATAGTTGCCTGCTCAGGGTTCTTTCTCGTAATCGTGTTCTCCCATATCGGTATGCGCGAAAGCTTTGCTATAAAAGATATTATTTACCTCGAATATTTTTATTACATTACTTATGTACTTATTCTATTCACGGTGGCGAACTATGTGATTGTGGATACCGCCCAGAAGAAGCAAGGGCGTCACGCGTCTGATTCAATAACAACTAATAACTCTTCGCTAATTCGACTTATTCGCTATAGAGACAATTTTATTGCAAAAATACTTTTTTGGCCTTTGAGTCAACTTGCGTTGCTTGTTCTGACATTGTTGGCGTTTTATTGAAATGAGAGACGTCAATTTAAAATTCGTTTTGATAATAACCTTGATAGCGGTATGGCCGGTACCTGCTTTTGCCGAGGAAGAAGTCAAGAGGCCGCCCATCATACTTGGCATGTCTGCGGCATTGAGTGGCCCGGCTCAGTCTCTCGGCATCGGTATGAAGAGCGGGATCGAATCCTACTTCGCCCGTGTCAATGAGGAGGGGGGCGTGCATAGCAGGCAGTTGAAATTTATTGCTATGGACGATGGCTACGTGCCTGAAGCGGCGATCCGTAACATGCGTATTCTCATCGATGATGAGAAGGTCCTCGCTGTACTCGGCAATGTTGGTACGCCAACGGCCGCGGTAACCATTCCCATAGCTACGGACAAGAAGACATTACTATTTGGTTCCTTTACCGGTGCCGAGCTACTACGAGAGAGGCCTCCGAATCGCTACGTCATCAACTACCGGGCCAGCTACACTCAAGAAATAGCTGCCATGGTCAGGGGACTTCTGGAATCGGGCGTCTCGCCGCATGAAATAGCAATATTTACCCAGAATGACACCTATGGTAATGACGGTTACACGGGAATCATAAAAAGTCTGGAAGCGGCGGGTTATCATCAGGGTCACCTTCTTCCCCACGGTCGCTATGAACGTAACACGATTAACATCGAACAAGGTTTACTTACGATTCTTGAAGCTCCTATCAAGCCGAAGGCAATTATCATGGTTGGAGCGTATGCTGCGTGTGCAAAATTCATCCGCATTGCCAAACGAGCACTTCCCGAGACCATTTATCTAAACGTCTCCTTCGTAGGTAGTATGGCACTCAAGGACGGCCTGGGGTCAGATGGCAATGATGTGATCGTGACGCAGGTTGTGCCCCGCTTCGATTCCGATCTTGTTCTTACACAAGAGCATCGTAATGACCTCAAGGCCTATGCGCCGGGGGCGAATCCAGGTTTCGTATCTCTGGAGGGCTACATTGTTGCCAAGATCTTCGTCGAGGGTCTGAGAAGAGCGGGCCCTGATGTCGATCGAGAGACTATTATTAATGCACTCCTTAGCATCAAGAATCTGGACATTGGGCTAGGGACACCAATCCATTACACGGACGAAAACCATCAAGGAAGTCAGAAGGTCTGGCCAACGGTAATTCGTGACGGTCGCTTCGAATCGTTTGACTTTTCAACCCTGAAGAAGAAATGAGAATTAACAGCGAAAGATAAATACGCCGATTGATGAATAATCTTGTGTGACTCACAAAGCGTCAATATTCGCCGCGATCTGCTTTTATTCAGTTAAGTCAAAATTCTATCGCGTCGGTGAGGCCGGGCGCGAGTCGAAATGGCCGTGATTAATTCCATCCACCAGCACTCGGCAGAAAACCCGACTGAATTTTCGATGCGGTATCCACTCGCTTCCACCAGCAATCACACGAGGTTTCGCCAATGCCCACCCGATCGAACATGTTAGATCGGGCGAGAATTCTGGTATATTCCCCAAAAATTGGCGGAATCTGGCGAAGACTAACATGTCAATTGACATAGTGGCCGTCGGAGCCAATCCGCTAGTCCGTAAACAAGAAAAAGGAATGACCCGATGCTGGATTCCAATCTCCCGGCCGAACATAAAAAAATTCCCTTGTGGGGCTGTGAAGATATCTATTGGGAGGACTTTGAAATAGGTCACTCGGTCCGGACGATTCGTAGGACGCTCACTGAAGGTGAGAGCCAGACATTCAATACGCTCATGTGTGACATTCATCCATATGTTTCCGACGAGATCTTTGCTCGGGACGAAGGATTGTTCGGGCGCCGCATCCTTGCCGGCGCTGGCTATTCTTCCTGTGGCTCTCGGCGGCGCTGATCACGGCTACCGGTATCTATCAATTGCTGAAAATTGTCGGTGTGATCTGATCACACCACCGATCCGATTCCGAACTGTGTATCATGTGCGCCTTTCTATTGCTTGAGTTCAGATTTGGGGGCAGAAATGCGTTTCAGCAGTAAGCAGATTCATGCCGGTGTGACACCGGATCCGACGACCGGTGCGATCCTTACGCCAATCTATCAATCCACGACGTTTGTGCAGGAATCAATCGATCGCTACCTCGAGAAGGGGTTTACCTACTCGCGCTCGGGAAATCCGACGGTACGCGCGCTCGAGCTAAAACTGGCGGCGCTGGAAGGTGGCGCTGATTGCACCTGTTTCACGACCGGCATAGCGGCGATTCACGGCGTCATGCTGGCATTCCTGAACGCAGGCGACCACGCAATTGTTTCCGATGTCGCCTACGGTGGCACTTATCGCATGTGTACGCAGGTGCTGAACCGTTTCGGCATCGAATTCACGTTTGCGAATACCGCCGACCCTGCTGAAGTGAAAGCAAGCGTAAGAGACAACACGGCACTGATTCTCACCGAGACGCCTGCGAATCCGACAATGAAGCTGTCAGACATCGCGGCCATCTCGGAGGTTGCACAAGCTGCAGGTGTGGTACATGCAGTCGACAACACCTTCCTCACACCGTATTACCAGAATGCACTTGCACTCGGGGCAGACTTGTCGATCCACAGCACGACAAAATATCTCGATGGACACAATGCAACAGTTGGTGGCGCCGTGATCGTCAAGACGGCAGAACATGACGAGAAGATGCGATTTATATCGAATAATAACGGTTCGATCATGTCTCCACAGGTTGCCTGGCTGACCATGCAGGGTTGTAAGACACTGTCCGTCAGGATGGATCAACAATCTGCTAATGCGATGGCGATTGCCGAGTATCTCGAGGCGCACCCGAAAGTAAAACAGGTTGCGTACCCCGGGTTGCCTTCATTTTCGCAACATGAGCTCGCAAAGAAACAGGCGACCGGCTTTGGCGCGATGCTCTGGTTCGAAGTGAAAGGGGGCCTGCCGGCCGGCAAAGCCTTGATGGACTCGGTTGAGCTATGGAGTCTTGCCGAGAATCTCGGTTCGGTCGAGTCACTGATCACGCATCCTGTGACGATGACGCATGCGGCGGTCGAGCCAGAGGAGCGAGAGCGCGTGGGTATTCTCGACGGGCTTATCCGGCTGTCTGTTGGACTGGAGGACGCAGAAGACCTGATCGAGGCGCTAGCCAAAGCCTTGCAAAACGTTCCGGGCTAGCTGACTCGTCTGTTTTTCAGGCGCTGCCCCAGGATCGCGGCACCTCTGACACCGCTCGAGACTCCAAATTTGGCGTGCACGATTTCCGGCTCATTCTTGTCGGCGTAGGGCACCGCCGGAAAAGCGGCCCGTATTCGGGCTGGAACTTCTGATTCCTTCGAGACCCCGCCGCCAATAACAATGATGTCCGGATCGTAATAGAGCAGGAGTTGCGACAGGCATGTCGCCAGACCATCGATATAGGCATTCGCAACCTTTTTGGCATCCTCGTCCCGAAAAGTTCAAGGCGACGACATGTCCTCGAGTACGATGGAATTCGGTTGACCAACGGCTTCAGCATGACCGTAGTGCGTTATATTGGAAATGCAACCAAGCGTATCGAGTTCAATCAGAAGCCGTCTGGACGTGCGGATACGCTCAACTTCTCCCTCGCCTATGCTAAAAAACTTGCTGATTTCTCGTGCGTTTGTCAACGGCGCAGCATATCTGCGTTCCCTGTCGTGGAAGCGACCATAATTTATTCCTGCCCAGCTAATGATGCAGGCTGCAATCGTAATGATAAGGAATGCGTACCAGTCCAGCAGATCGAGTACGACCTCGAATCCGCCATAGTTAATCATGATTTCATAAAAGCGTTCAAAACCCACCAGCCATGCACCCAGAGTAATCAACGGGACCCAGAGGTAGACGTAGATCGCCCACATAAATAGCGTCAGCACGGTGTCCCTGGTCCGGTGCCGGCGGTCTATGGACTCGATCGCAACGATGTAGGTGTCGTCTAGCATGATCGTTCAGGAAACCTTGCTTGTACGGATACCGCGGTCGGGACTGGTCCAGGTCCCTCGAGTCTTGAGCCCGCTCAACAGCGCTTTTGGCACCGCGACACAGGTCGCCGCCGACTGCAGGGCCCAGTAGACCAATGGATACCAGACCATCCAGTAGTAATAGCGACCAAGCCTTGGTTCGTAGCGACTGTCGATAGCCAGACTGATAGCGAATTGCACCAGGCAGGTGAAGCCCAGTAATACACCGCCCCAGCCGGGAATGATACCGGGCGCGTGCAAGACATCGGGTAGCTCAACAAATTTTCCGAGCGCCCATAACAGAAAACTTGTCAGCATCGCGTATGCCCAAAAGGTGCTGGTCAGCAGTTCGATAGTCACCAGCCACATGCGGCGGCTGCGCCAGTCCCGCAGTTTCTTACTGTGCAGCATCAGAGCTTCGATACCGCCTTGTGCCCAACGCAGCCTTTGACGCCAGAGTCCCGCTAGTTTCTCAGGCATCAGAATCCAGCAAAGCGCATTGGGTTCATAGCGAATGTCCCAGTGACCGAGCTGCAATCGCCAACTGATGTCGATGTCCTCGGTCACCGTATTCAGGTTCCAGAAACCGACCGACTGGAGCGCCTCCTTTCGATACGCTGCGACGACACCGGAAACGGTGAAAATACGACCGTAAATACGTTGCGCCCGTTTGATCAGACCGATGATCGAGGAAAACTCGCCGACTTGTATCTTGCCGAGCAGGGTCGTGCGATTTCTGACCCGGGGATTTCCAGTAACTGCCCCGACTCGCGGGCCGCTAAGGAAGTGGCGCATAATCCACTTCGACGCGTGTGGATCGAGCAGGGCATCGCCGTCGAGGCAAATCAGATACTCGTATCGTGATGCCATTGCTGCCATCCGCAGCCCCATCGCCTTGCCCTGATTTACGTTGAAATGAATAACTCTCAGGCAATCGTGTTTTGGTGTCAGCCCATCGAGTAGCTGGGCAGTATCGTCATCGCTGGCATCGTTGATTGCGATAATTTCGAACACCGGGTAGTCCTGCCGGACCAACGATTCGATAGTGTCGAGCAGGCTTGCCGCTTCGTTGTGACATGGGACCAGAAAGGAAATCCCGGGATAATGCGGCAACTGCGGCGGATCGTCTGGCGAATGATTGTCAACTCGCTCTCGGTGGTAATAATAAATAAGTGCGCCGATGATCCACGTATACGCCATCAATAACGGGTAGTAAAAAGTGAAATTGAATAACGCATCCATAAAATCTTACCGATGGCGGAACGGATAGTCCGCCAATGAAATGCCCTGCCGGATTTGCTCGAGAGCCGGCCTGCTGGCGATGAAGTCGTCGGGATAATAAGCGAGATGTTTCACTCCTGCCGCTTGCAGCCTGCGCATCTGCTCGTACAGGACGGGTCCAGGAATAGCGGCGCCGGTGCGCCAGTCGACGGTCTGTAATTCGAAAATCGTCTGGCCCAGCCCGCGATCGTGCTGTGCCACTGCTGTTGCCAACCGGTCGAGATAACGATCCGGTTCATCGCTTTCTTCCAAATATGGCATCGCCATCAGCGCCACATAGTCGTAGCTATCGAGGAACAGACTCAGAGATTGCGCCAACCATGATTCACTTGAATCATCGAGGGCGGCTGGAGCAAACAGGTTGCGGGCTGTCTTGAGTTCCGGCTTCCGTTCTCGCAAAACCCAGATTAGCTCGTTTCCAAGATTAATCAACGTTTGTGTCTTTAGT
>Ga0255053_10000274_pt1 | contig 27938 bp, 20 predicted proteins | sample JV7_2_22_MG_FD_188635 | JGI IMG/M metagenome (GOLD analysis project Ga0255053, IMG submission 188635) | Seawater microbial communities from Jervis Inlet, British Columbia, Canada - JV7_2_22 | ecosystem: Environmental > Aquatic > Marine > Inlet | place: Canada: British Columbia | collected... | reverse complement strand
TCGCCAATCGCCACCACCACCCGGTCTTCTGAAATGGGAAAGACATCGAAATAATCGCCTCCAACCTCGGTCGCGGGCTGGAAAGTGGCGCGCACACTGATCGGTCCGACTTCGAGATGGCTGGCCGGCAGCAGGCTCTCCTGGATCTCGCGCGCCAGCTCGAGCTCCCGCGCGAGCCGCTCCTTTTCCGCCACATCGGCCAGCATCGACTGCACCGAGTCCGTCATGTGATTGAAGGACCGCGCGAGGTCACCGAGCTGGTCGTGGCGCTTCACGGGCACCCGATGGTCGAGGTCGCCGCGCTCGACGGCACGCGCACCGGCCGTCAATCTCGAGGTCGATCGTGTGATCGAAAGGATCATGGTCGCCGAAGTGGCCATCGCGATTGCGTAGCAGATGAGGAAGAATATCCCCAGACCGGCAATAACGCCCCAGAGTTCGACGCCGAGCTCATATCGCGACAGGGTGAAATCATCCCAGACGTTGCGCGGCGAGGTGCGAAGAAGGGCTAGTTGATTCGTCTCTTCGAGGGCCTCACCCGAATCGAGAGAGACCAGATCAACCACCACTCGAAACCAGACCACGTACGGTTGTGACAGCAGGCCCTTGCCGCCGTCCGTCCACCGGGGCCAGAACTCATCACTCGAGACCCGCTCGCCATCGATCGAAATATTGATCGCTCCATCGCTCGTGGTTTCTGCCGAGATTTCGCTTTCCTCATCCTCCTCGCTCTCCGCCACACTGACGTGGGCCTCTTCGAGTCCGAAGAACGCAACATCGAACCACCAGTGGGCGCTGATATCCGCGGCTGTGGTCTCGTCGAACGGGACCAGTGCCACAACCCGGTCGCCGCCGGCCGACCGTGACGCCGTCACTGAATAGACCTTGTCGCCGCTTTGAGCCATGAATCTGCTCGTTCCCTCCGAGAGCCAGCTCAGATCGGGAAGCTCGAAACCGTCGGTGAAATTCAGCTCTTCTTCTCCGATGCGGGCATGCCAGAGCACGCGGGTGAGCGGTTCTGGAGGATCGGTCACATATTCGTCCAGGCGTCTTTTCGCGATCTCGGGACCGTCGTCGGCGACCGCCTCGATGACCGCCTTGCACGCCTCCGTAAGCCCCCAGCCCACCCGTTCCAGCTCCGAACCGATCCGGACCGAGGTGTACTGGCCCATGGCGATGTAGAGACCGACCGCCGCGAAAGCGGCGGCGAAGAACAGCGGCAAGACTCCGATCAGAAGGTAGGTGAAGGCGAGCCGCATCCCGACCCGGTAGGTCATCCAGCGCCACACGCGCCAGGCCACCAGGCACAGCGCGGCGATCACCCAGAACCCGGCGAACACTATCAAGAGCTCCGCGAGAACCGACTCCGAGGCGATAGCCGATATCGCGATGGCGGCAACTATGAGGACCGCGCCCGTGATCCACCACCAGCGACGGCCGAGGCGCGGGATCGGCGTCACGCTTCGTGCCCCTCGTCAGCAGGCGGGATCAGCCAGGGCTCACTTGCCGGCGGCGCCCCATCGGGCTCGTGACAGCGCCGGCACCGGGCTTCGTAGGCCCCCGTCGCACCGACCACGACCAGCTCATCGCTTTCGATCAGCCGCTGGGTATAGGCGGCCTGCGACCCGCAGCTCGTGCAGATGGCGTGGATCTTGTGCACCTCTTCGGCCACCGCCAGAAGCTCGGGCATGGGCCCGAACGGAACCCCCCGGTAGTCCATGTCGAGGCCGGCGGCGATCACCCGCTTGCCGAGGTTGGCCAGGTGCCCGCACACCCCCGGTAGCCCATCGTCGAAGAACTGCGCCTCATCGATGCCCACGACTTCCGTTCGGGGATCGAGACGCGGCATGATCTCGTCGGCACGGTCCACTAACTCACAGGGCACCCGCATCTGCGAGTGGGAGACCACATCGCCCTCGGAGTAGCGGTTGTCGAGCTTGGGTTTGAAAACCTGGATCCGCTGCCTGGCGATCATCGCCCGTTTGAGAAGCCGAATCAGCTCCTCCGACTTGCCCGAAAACATGGGGCCGGCGATCACCTCGATCCAGCCCGCACCTGGCCGAGTGGGATTCATCAAGACGCTCCCTTCGAGGGAGACAGATTAGCAGGAATGAAAGGCTGTAGGCTATAGGCTATAGGCTATAGGTCTATCGCTGACCCGACACGATCCCGTGGACCCAAAAGGAGTCAGCGCCCTATAGCTTATAGCCTATAGCTTATAGCCTTGCAGTCTACTTATTCACCATGTGCACCGCTTGCCCGAGAGCGCCCTCGATCGCTTCCTGCAGCGCTTCGGACATCGTCGGGTGGGGGTGGATGGTCAGGGCAACGTCCTCGAGAAACGCGCCCATCTCCAGCGCCAGGGTCGCCTCGCCAATGAACTCGCTGACCCCGCGCCCAACGGCAACGACACCCAGCAGCCGCTTGGTGTCTGCGTCGGCAATGGCCTTGACAAAGCCGTCGGTCGAATCGAGGGACATGGCGCGGCCCGAGGCCTTGAACGGAAAAGTGCCGGTGACCACGTTGTAGCCCTCTGTGGTTGCCTCCACCTCTCCGAGACCGACCCACGCAACCTCGGGGTCGGTGTAGATCACCGCCGGCACCACGTTGTCGAATGCCGCCGGCTCACCGGCGATAACGTCGGCCGCGACCTTGGCTTCTTGATAAGCCTTGTGGGCCAGCAGGGCGCCACCGACCACGTCGCCGATGGCGTAAACGCCCGGCGCGCTGGTCTGCATGCGGTCATTTACGGTGATGAAGCCCTTTTCGTCAGTCGTAACACCCGCAGCTTCGAGCCCGAGACCCTCGATGTTGGGCACCCGGCCGACGCTCATCATCACGACATCCGCCTCGAGCCGCAGCTCCTCGTCCTTTGGCCCGCGAGCGACGACGATCGACGGATTACCGGGTTCGAAGGACTCGGCACGGTGGCTGAGGTGGAGCTTGACCTTGAGCTTTTTGATTTGGCGAGTGAGGGCCTTGCCGACTTCCGGATCGAGATCCGGCGCCACCTTGGCCAGGAACTCGACCACCGACACCTCGGATCCAAGCTTGGCGTAGACGGTGCCCAGCTCGAGACCGATGTAGCCGGCCCCAATGATCACCAGCCGTTCCGGCACTGCCTGGAGGGAAAGGGCCTCGGTGGAACCGATGATCTTTTCGCCGTCATGCGGGAAACCGTCGAGCGCCATCGGGCGCGAACCGGTGGCGATCACCGCCTGCTCGAACTCGATCTCGACGCGATCCTCCTCCGACGCCACCACGAGTGAGCGGTCAGAGAGGAATTCGGCCGCGCCGTGCACCACCTCGACGCCGTTCTGCTTGCAAAGGAAGGCGACACCCGAGGTCAGCCGCTCGACGATGCCATCCTTCCACTCAACCATCTTCGGCAGATCGACCGTCAGGTCCTTGACCGAGATGCCCATGTTTTCGCCGTGCTGAACCTCGTGGGCGAGCTCCGAGGCGTGGATCAACGCCTTGGACGGGATGCAGCCGACGTTGAGGCAGACCCCGCCGAGGGTCGGGTTCTTTTCAACCAGGATCACGTCCTTGCCGAGTTGGGCGAGCCGAATCGCGGCCACGTAGCCGCCCGGACCGGCGCCGATCACCACCACCTGACAACCGCGGGAAACCGAACCAACAACCATTACAACCTCGCCATCAGCACCATCGGTTCGGAGACCAGGCGCACCATGTCGCTCATGAATCTCGCCGCTTCGGCGCCGTCGATATACCTGTGATCGAAAGAGATGCTGAGATACATCATCTTGCGGATCGCGATCTCACCGTCTACGACCTCGGGTCGTTCCTTGATCGCGTGCAACCCGACGATCGCCAGCTCCGGCTGGTTGATGATCGGCGTCGCAAAGACCCCACCCAGCGGTCCGATATTGGTGAGGGTGCAGCTGCCGCCCCTGATCTCGTCGAGGCTGAGCTCACGCGAGCGGGCGCGCTCGGCCTTGTCGGCGACCTCCGCCGCCAGCTCCACCATGTCCTTGCGGTCGGCATCGCGGACCACCGGCACGATAAGGCCATCCGGGGTGTCGACCGCGACACCGATGTTGTAGTACTTCTTGAACAGGATCTCCTGCTTTTCTTCGTCCACAGAAGCATTGAAGATCGGGTACTTCTCGAGGGTCGCGACCAGCGCCTTGATAAAGAAGGGGAGAAGGGTGAAACGGACGCCTGTCCGCTCCTCGATCACCGGTTTGGCGCGTCGGTAATGGGCCACGAGGTCGGTGACGTCGGCTTCGTCGACGTGAGTGACGTGGGCTGCGTTGTGCTTGGAGGCACGCATCGCATTGGCGATCATCTTGCGCAGATGGCTGATCGGGACCCGCTCCACCTCGCCATCGGCGGTCGCCGTCACGACTGCTGCCGGCACCACCGACGCAGTCGGGGCAACCCCTCCCCCATCGGCGGCACGCTGTACATCCTCGTCGCTGATCCGTCCGCCCGAACCGGAGCCTGCGATCTGTGAGAGGTCGACGCCCAGCTTGCGCGCCAGGGCACGGGTGCGCGGAGTCGCCAGCGGACGTCTCGCCGCTACTGCCGTTGCTGCCGAAGTACCCGCATCGACCTCCACCGGAGCTGACGCCGAAGCGGCCGGGGCTTCAACTGGCGCTGCCTCGTCCTCGGGCAGCTCCTCGTCGGGGGACCCGATTGTCACCAACGCATCGCCGACGAAAATTGCTGCATCGGCCGCGACGTGTAGCCTGAGCACGGTGCCGGTGTGGGGCGATGGCAGCTCGACCACCGCCTTGTCGGTCTCGACTTTAAGCATGGCCTGGTCTTCGGCAACCGTGTCGCCCTCGGCGACCAGCCACTCCACCACCCGTCCTTCGTGGATCCCCTCACCCACATCGGGAAAGTTGAAAACGAACGCCATAACTCACCTTTCAGTCATACGAGCGCAGTACTGGACGCGATTCGCTGCGCGAATCGCGGAAAAAGGATCAGAAGGAGAGGGCCCCGTGGACCGCCTTCACGATCCGTTCACGCGAAGGAAGATAATACCGCTCCAACTGCGCCAGTGGGAAGACCGTGTCGAAACCGGTGACCCGCTGCACCGGTGCCTCGAGCTGGAGGAGCGCGTGTTCGCTGATCTGGGCCACGATCTCGGCCCCAAACCCGCCGGTGCGGACTGCCTCATGAACAACTACGGCGCGCCCGGTCTTGACCACGCTCTCAATCATGGTTTCGCGATCGAGCGGATTGAGTGTGCGAAGATCCACGACCTCGGCGTTGATATCGTCACGAGCGAGCACCTCGGAGGCGTCAAGACAGACCCGGACCATTGCGCCCCACGCGATCAAGGTCACGTCCGTGCCCTCGCGGGCGATGTCGGCCTTGCCGAGTGGCACCGTGTAGCTCTCCGCCGGCACGGCCTCGCGAAAGGATCGATAGATCCGCTTCGGCTCCATGAAGAGCACCGGGTCATCGTCGCGAATTGCGGAAACCAGCAGCCCCTTTGCGTCGTAAGGGTTTGACGGCACCACCACCTTGAACCCCGGTGTGTTGAGGAACAGCGCCTCGTAGCTCTCAGAGTGATGTTCGGGAGGGTGGATTCCGCCGCCATAGGGCATGCGAACCACCATCGGGCAGCTCAACCGTCCGCGGGTTCGGTTCCGCATCCGTGCCGCGTGGCCAAAGAGCTGGTTGATCGCGGGGTAGACGAAACCCATGAACTGGATCTCTGCGACCGGCCGGAAACCGGTTGCGGCAAGTCCGACCGACATGCCGATGATCGCGCTTTCAGCGAGCGGCGTGTCAATCACCCGCTCCGAACCGAAGCGTTCGATCAGGCCTTCGGTTGCGCGGAAGACGCCGCCGTCGACGCCAACGTCCTCACCGAGAACGATGACCCGGTCATTGCTATCCATCTCCTCGAGCATGGCGTCGCGAACCGCCTGCGCGATCGTCAACTTCTCGGTCGCCACCTCGGGCACCGCGTGCAGCGAGCGTCCCTCTGCATTCCGCGTGCTCACGACTGCACCTCCTCGAGCAGCGACTGCATCTGCTCGACCACGTGCGGCGGCATGGCCGCATACATCGAGGTGAAGATCTCTTCGGGCGCTTGCGGCTCCATCTCCTCGAGGGCTTTGACCTGACCGTCGACCCAGCTCGTCGCTTCCTCGAGCAACACTGTCTCCTGATCGTCATCCCAAAGCCCCTGCTCGACAAGGTACCGGCGGAGGCGAAGGATCGGGTCGCGACCCTCCCATTCCTCGAGTTCCTCTTCGGGTCGGTAGCGACTGGCGTCATCGGCGGTCGTGTGGTCGCCGAGCCGATACGTGACCGCCTCGATCAGGGACGGCCCCTCGCCACGCCGCGTCCTCTCGATCGCCTCGGTGGCCGCGGCATAGACCGCAAACACATCGTTACCGTCAACCTGGATGCCGGTGATGCCGTAAGCGTGCGCCTTCTGGGCGAGCGTCTCGGCCGCGGTCTGGCGATGCAGCGGCACAGAGATCGCCCACTGGTTGTTCTGGATCACAAAGACCGTCTTGGTGCCGAAGACGCCCGCGCAGTTGACCGCCTCGTGGAAATCGCCCTCAGACGTCGAGCCATCACCACCGAACGTCACCGCCACCGCGTCCTCATCCCGCAGCTTGAGGGAGAGCCCAACGCCGGTGCCGTGCTGCCACTGGCTCCCCACCGGCACTGCGACAGGGAAACAACGAACGTCTTCGGGATACGAAGAACCGCGCTCGTCACCCGCCCAGTAGGCGAAGACGAGGTGGAGGGGAACGCCGCGCAGGACCATGATTCCGTGCTCGCGGAAGGCTGGAATCAGCCAGTCGTTTTCGCCCATCGCGAGCGCAACGCCGGCCTGTATCGCCTCCTGGCCCTTGATAGGCGGCCAGGTGCCCATCCGACCCTGTCGCTGCAGCTTGAGTGCCTTGGTGTCGAAGGTGCGCATCAGCACCATGTCGCGGTAAAGATCTCGGATGCGGCTGGGATCGATCTCGGGCATCAGGGCAAGGTCCACCCCACCCTCGGTATCGAGGATCTCCAGCCGTTCCGTCACCGCTTCATACACCTTCGTTCGAGGCATAGTCTCATCCCCTCCTATTTTCCTGGTCGTATTACGACAACAACAAAGAGTAGCAGGGTATTTCGGAACAGCCCGTGCCCGTGCCCGTCTCCGTTTCCGTGCCCGATTTCGGGTTTCGAATTTCGAATTTCGAATTTCCGAAGCGCGTCTGGAAACGGTCCGCGTGCGGCGGAGGCACGGGAAGCGCGTTTGGAAATGACGGTGCTTGGCGACGGCCGTAGGCAGTCAGCAAGTGCGCGGGGAAACGGGCGCCCACCGCGATCCCTCATACGGCTCCAGATATCGCTCAGGAACCGGCTCCAAAGGGCAACGACGCGCCTCGAGACCGAGGACGTCGCTCAGCCCCTCGACGACGGCCTCACCCACCTGTCGCCAATCCGCACCCGGTAGCGCCGGAGCGAGCCCCGACCGGATGTCGGCCGCATCCACGCCGAAAACGCGGGCGTAGAGCTCGGCGTCGAGGCCGAGCAGGATCGCGGCGTGGATCAGGACCGCGCCACCGCGCCGGGTCTGGGCACAACCGACGACCTTTTTACCGTCAACCACCAGGGTGTCCGAAAGCTGGTCGAGAAAGCAGATCGGCGATCGCACCCGGCTCGCGCGAGCGGGATCGGCGAGCCGCGACACCTCAGAACCCAACGATCGCAGGGCGGGCCCGAGCACATCCAGGAAACGCCCGTAGAGACCGACGATGCCCTTGGCCCACGGATGCTGCATCGGCAATGTCACACCGACACCGAGATCGCCGCGGTGGATCACGCCGGTTCCGCCGGTCAGCCGCCGCAGCACCGGCACGCCTTGGGCACGGCACCACTCGAGGTCGGCCTCCTCGGGCTTCTGCGCGTAGCCCAGCACCACCACCGGCCCCTCCCACGACGTCAGAAAGACCGAGATCCGGCCCTCGGCCGCGCGCTCCATCAGCCACGCCTCCCGCGCGAGGTCATCTATGGGCGGACCGGTCGAGCTGTACACGTCGAGGATAGAGGCAGAACTCACGAAAGAGATTGAACCACACTCCGCCCACGAATGGACTCTATGAAGCTGAGAAGGCATAATCTCCACGCCATGTACTGCTCCAACCCCAAATGTGCCGATTACATCGCGACCGGTAGCCACGGTGAGTACGTCTCGGGAGTCACCACCTGTCCGGCGTGCGGAGAGTATCTCGTTGACACCCTCCCACATACCACCGACATACCTCACGAACAGAGCCATTACACCGACGTCGAGCCGGTCTTCGAGACCGCCGATCCGACCGAGGTGGTGGTCGTCAAAGGGCTTCTCGAGAGCGAGGGCATCCCGTACGTGACGACCGGGGCCGAGAAATTCGATGCCTTCCGCGGCGCCCTTTCGCCGATGCGCATCAACCCCTCGGCGGGCATCGCCATCTTCCTCGTCCCGACCCCCCTCGCGGACACGGTGCGTCAACTGCTCGAGGATTTCACCAGCGATGCCCAGAGGTAGTTTTTGCTACAAGCTTTCAGGAGATTCACGACATGATTCCGTATTTTGAAGTGCACTCATTTACCGAAACAATATTCCACGGTAATCCGGCCGGAGTCTGCCTACTCGAGGCATGGATTGACGATGATTTAATGCAGCGTATTGCGGCCGAAAACAACCTCTCTGAGACGGCGTTTTTCGTGCCGAAAGAAGAGTTCTACGAGCTTCGCTGGTTCACCCCGACCGTCGAGGTCGACCTCTGTGGACACGCCACTCTTGCCACTGCACACGTAGTCTTCGACCACCTCGGCTATGAGGGCGACGCAATTGTTTTTCAAACCCAAAGTGGCGAGCTTACGATCTGGAAAGACAACGATTTTCTAATCATGGATTTCCCATCTCGACCGGCTGAACAGACAGACATTCCTGAGCACTTGATTGCCGGACTTGGGCGTGAGGTCGAACACGTTTCCAAGGCGAGAGATTATCTAGTTATCCTCGAAAGCGAAGAAGAGGTTCGAGATCTTCGGCCAGATTTTTCCGAACTTAAAAAGATCGACTGTGAGGGGATTATCGTGACCGCACCGGGCGATGAAGTGGACTTCGTATCCCGCTTCTTTGCCCCCCGCATGGGAATTGCCGAGGACCCGGTGACGGGATCGGCCCACTCGACCCTCACCCCCTACTGGGCGGACCGGCTCGGCAAGCAACGATTAACCGCGCGCCAGGTGTCCGAACGCGGCGGCGATCTGTGGTGCAAGCAGGCGGACGACCGGGTCCAGATCGCCGGACACGCCGTTTTATACGTCAAGGGATTCCTCAACTGGGATGAGGCATGAGCACGGAGCCCCGGATTTACCCGCGATGAGACGCCACGACAGGGAGATCACGAATCGCCAGGAGATCCACGAGATCATCCGTTCTGCCCTGGTGTGCCGGATCGCGTTGGCGGACGGCAACGAGCCCTACGTCGTACCGGTCTCTTTCGGATTCGACGGCGATGCGATCTACATTCACACCGCCAAGAGCGGCCGCAAGATCGAGTTCATCGAGGCCAATAGTCGAGTCTGTTTCGAGCTCGAGGCCAACGTGTCGCTACAGGCCGATGACCGCGACGCCTGCAAGTGGACCTTTGCGTTCGAGAGCGTCATCGGCTACGGCACGATCACCGAGCTCGAGACTGCCGAGGACAGGATCCGGGGATTGAACCAGATCATGTTCCACTACTCGGGCCGCGAGTGGGACATCGATGATGCAGCCACCGCCACCACCCGCGTGTGGCGGATCGACATCGAATCTGTCACGGGAAAGCGATCAGTCGAAAAGCCGGCGCCCTGACCTGGCCAGATACTCGATACTCGATGCTCGATACTCGATGCTCGATACTCGATGCTCGATGCTCGATGCTTGATGCTCGATGCTCGATGCTCGATGCTCGATGCTCGATTCATCGAATCAATAAGCTGTCTCGCTGATTTGTCAAGGGGTGGGTGAGTGGATCGAGTATCGAGCATCCAGTATCGAGTATCAAAGCCCCCGCCGATGCGGGGGCATTCCTAATTCCTATTTCCTAATTCTTCAGAAGCGGTACCGCACGGTCGCCCGGAAGTTGCGGCCGGGCTCGGGCCGGTTGTTGTAGGGCTCGTTGTAGAGCTTGTCGGTAATGTTCTCCAGAGCGACCAGGAAGCCGAGACCGAAGTTGAAGTCATAGCCACCGCGCAGGTCGTAGACCGTGAACCCGGTCGTCCCGGTCTCGAAGTCGGGGTCGGATTGCGGAAGCCTGGTCTGGCGATCGAGGAAGCGCAGATTTGCCTCGGTCCACCACGCGCTCCGTTGGTAACGCAGACCGAGAATGACCTTGAGCGGCGGAATCGACGACAGCGGCTCGTTGGTTGTAGCGTTGTCACCCTCGATGTAGGCGATGGACCCGAAGGCCGTCCACCAGTCTGCGAAGATGGCCTGAAGATCGAACTCGGCGCCCCAGATGGTGGCCTTGGCGACATTGGCGAACTGCGCCAGCTCAACTCCAAAGTCTGGATCGTCGATGCCGAGGAACTCGAGGGTTATGAAGTCGGTGAGATCGTTGTAGAAGAAGTGCAAACCGCCGGTGTAACGGTCGTACCGCACCTTGGTCCCGATCTCGTAGTTCCACGAGCTCTCGGAGCTGAGGTCGGGGTTCTGGATGATATAGGCCTCGCCGTTGGTGGCGAGCCCGAAGAACGACCGCTCCTGAAGGTTCGGGGTGCGGAACCCACGCGCCACCAACCCGGTGAGGTTGACGTTGTCGGTCACACTCCAGGTGACACCGACGTTCCCGGAAACCGCTGAATCCGTCACATCGAAGGGCTCGCCGGTGTAGTTGGGATCATCCTGGCTGACAAAGCTGAAGGTGTCGCCACGCAGCCCGAGCTGGAGGGTGATCGCATCGCTGACCGCCCAACCGTCCTGAACGTATGCGCCGAGGCCGGTCTGCTCACTCTTCGGCACCGCCACCTCGGTGCTCGGCGGCAGGCAGAAAGGTCCGAAGCAGGTGTTGGAGAGGGCGGTATCCTGCACGTTGTCGTCATAGAAGTCGAGGCCGAAGGTGAGGTGGTGCTGGGCCACATCGGCGATCGACTGCGCGTTGAATCCGATCGAGTCGATCTCGGACCGGGTGAAGCTATCGGAGAAGAAGCCCGGGAAATCGAAGATGCTCGCGCTCTCCTTGTTGATGCCCTGGTAATACGTGCTCAGCGAGATGTCGGAAAGGCCCCAAACCGGCCCGGTGCTCCAGGACACGCCGATCTTGTCGCGATCAAAGTTCGGGAAAGTGAATAGGATGCCCGATGATTCGAGGTCAAATCCCGGGAAGCCCACGTCCTTGGTGCGGACGACCTCTGCATCGATCCGAAGCACTCCCTGTTGCCCGGTCAGGAACTTGAACCCACCGTTGAAGTTGGTCTGCTCCATGCCACTGTTCGGCACACTGTCGTCCTCACGAACATAGCTCGAGTACCGCGGGTCGTCGGACGCACCGTCGGCGGCGGTGTAGTCGTCGACCTTCTCATACGATCCGCCGGCATAGAACGAGAAACCCGAGCCGGTCCCGGTCACCGATACCCGACCCGCCTGCGAGTCGGAGATCGTTCCGTACTCGAGGGCCACGTCACCACTGACCTTGAAGTCCTGCTCACCGAGATTGGGTTGGCGAGTGATGATGTTGATCACACCGCCGATCGCATCCGAGCCGTACTGGACCGATGCCGGTCCTCGCAGCACCTCGATACGCTCGACCTCGGAAAGGTTGACCAGCGCCGGTTGGATGCCGGCAAAAGTCGTGGACTCGCGCGCGTTGTTGAGGCGCTGGCCATCAACCAGGATCAGCACCCTGTTCGAGCTCATGCCACGAATGACCGGAATCCCGCGGAAAGGCCCCTCGCCCTCGATCTCCACCCCGGGGATCGTTTTGAAGAGATCCGCCATCTTCTCGGGTTGGATCTTTTCGATGGTCTCGCGGTCGAAGACCGTGATCGGCGCCGGCGCATCGCTCGACGCCTGTTCCTGACGACCCGGGGTGACCACGATCTGGTCCTTGAACACCAGGCCTTCTTCAGTAACCTGCTCGGGCGCGTCCTCCGGCTGAGACTCGGGCACCGCCTCCTGGGCAAAGCCCGGCGCCGTCCCAACAGCCAAAATTAATACCATTACGCCATGAAAGAGATTTCGAAGCATCGTCCCCCTCCTTGAAAGTCTTCTGAGTTGCTCAATCGTCAACGCGAACCCCCAAATTCTAAGCAAAGCGAGGGCTCTTGTGTGACCAATCTCCGAGGTTTTACCCCCAAATGACAAATTTCACCCGCCCACGCGGGTTCAGGATGCAGGGTTCAGGATGCAGCAAAAGCGTAAATCCCTGGACTGTGTTGTCAAGGGCGGTCTGAGCGGATCGAGAATCGAGAATCAAGTATCGAGAATCGGGTGGGTGGATCCGGCTTCGCGCTTCGCACTACGCCGTGACACGTCGAGAATCGAGAATCAAGTATCGAGAATCGGTGGAAATCCGAAATTCGAAATCTCGGAGTGCATCCTGCATCCTGTATCCGGGCGTGTGGCTAGCGCTTCATGATCTCGTCGAGGCGACGATGCTCGAGCGGCCAATCGTCCGGAAGCATGGACCGGAAGGCATCCGAGGCGAACCACTCTTCGTCGCCCGGGTAGGTCGGCACGACCAGGCGGGGGAAACGAGCCATGATTTCCCGGTCCGGAATCGTCCGCTCTTTGTCGAGCGCGACACGTCGTTCCTCGGCCCGATCGATGCTGGAGAAAAATCCCTGTGCCGCCTGCAACTGCATGAGCAGATGGCCTTCTTCGAGGGCCGGCGCCCCGACCTTCGGACCCAAGAGCAGCCTTGCCACCAGGTGCCTTGCCGCCCCGATCACGCCGTGTTCCTGGAGTCGTCGGCTCCACCTCTGTCCGCGGGAGGCGGGAACTTTCTGTTCGCCGAACGGGTCCGCAACCTGGCGCGCGAGCTCGGTGTCCCCCTCAGAAAAGGCCGCGATCCGGCGGAGAAACGTCGCAAAGACCGCCGTTCCAAACGCGTCCCGACATTCGTCGTCGGCACACGAAAAGAAGGTGCGCAACGCGTTACGTTCGAAGAGCACCCCGCGTCGGAAGTCGCCGAGGGCGGCCGATGTCGCCGCGCCACGGTGCCGGCCAACCGCCTCCGGAGATGCCGCCACTTCCCGACCCACCGCCCACAGCCGCCAGCCGAGGTCGACGTCTTCGAAGTAGGCAAAGAGCTCTGGGTCGAAGCCGCCCGTCGACTCCCAATCCTGGCGCCGAATCGCCATGTTTCCGCCGCAGGCAAATGGCAGCACCTCACCCGCCGCCGGTAACTCGATCTCGTCGACTGGAAAACCCTGACCGAGCTGGAATGCGTGACAGTCAAAGGTCACCCCACCGCGAATAAAATCGTGATGGCCTCCGTCCCAGCTCACGAGGCGCCCTGCGCTGGCCGCGGCCCGCGGGTTCGAGGCCAATACCTCGAGGTGGGCCTCGACGAAACCGTCCGCCGCCGCCGCGTCGTCGTTGAGGAGTACGAGAACATCACCGCTCGCGGCTTCGACGCCGAGGTGGACCCCCCCGGCGAAACCGAGGTTGGACTCGGACCGAATCGACGTCACCCACGGCCAACGTCTGGTCGCTGTGTCACCGCATCGGTCGGTGGAGCCGTTGTCAACCAGCACCACCTCAACATCGGAGCGGTCTGCGTAGGAACTCAGCGAGCCCAGACTGTCGTCGAGGTGGTGGGCCCCGGCATGCACGACCACGATCACCGAAGCCTTCAACGGCCACCCCTCTTGCGACGGATGGCTCGCTGCAGGCGTTGCAGCAGCGGCTCCTCGCCTGCGACTGCGCCCGGCGCGAGCCCAGAGAATCGCTCGCGGTGACGATCGCGCCAGGGTTTGGCCGCAAACTCCAACAACGGTGCCGCGACCACGCTCCACCTGCGTTCGGCCGCCCACCTCCGGCCGGCCTCGGCGGCCTCCCGCCTCTTTTTTTCATCGTCTAGAAGATCAAGCACCGCCTTCGCGACGGCTCGATCATCACCCGCAGGCACAACCGAGCCCGCTCCGGTCTCCGCCACCACCCGCGCCATCGTTCCGCCCGAAGTCACCACCGCCGGCAACCCGAGCCACATCAGGTCGACGAGCCGGGTTCGCAAGCTGAGATCGGTTTCGAGACCGGGGCGATGGGTCACCACCGCAACGTCGGCAGCCTGGGCAAGCTCGAAGCGACGGTCGTACGGCCGCCAGGGTTCAAATCGGACTGTCGAGCCCAGCCATCCGCGCCGTTTGGCCAACGACCGCACGCGTTCCGCCTCTGCCAACGGCGTCAACTCGGGATGGGGGTGTTCGACAAAGACCAGCACCGTCCTCGGGTCGCGCTCGAGCAGGGCGGGCATCGCGTCGAGCACCGTCACCGGCTCGTACCAGTCGTAGATCCCGCCGAAGTAGAGGACCGGTGCGTCGTCGTCGACGCCGGGAAGGACATCAGATCTCGGGGGCGGCGTTGGAGCCTCTGTTTCAGGTGTTCCGAATGGCAGCTCGATAATCAGCTTCTGAAGTTGTGGGTCATCGTCGACGCTCAACGGGTTGACCCGCCCGAGGGCGCTCAACCAGCCGAGGTAGAAGAGTCTCTGTTCTTCCGACGAGCACAGGAAGAGATCCCCCCGCCCCATCTGCAGTCGCCAGGTTTCATGGTCGGTCGAAAACGGCGCGAAACCAAGGTCCCTGTGGTAATGGAGGTTTTCGATCAGAAATGGATCGTAGAGATCCACAACCAGCGGCAGATCGTCACGTTGGGTCAGGTAGTGGTTGCCCAGGTGAGCGTGGAGCAGCACCCAGTCGTGGCCGTCAGCCTGGCCGCCAAGCGCGTCGAGATCGGCCTGAACCACGTCCACGCCATCGATGGCCGGTGCCTCGGACGCGTCATTCGGCACCGCCAGCGTGACCCGGTGACCGGCCTCGGCCAGGACCCGCGCCAGGGTGAGGAACCTCGTGCCGACGCCCGCCGTGATCGATCGCACCGGCTCGGGGCAGATGAGAAAGGCACGACTCATTGGCGCTGCGAGCGACCCAAAAGGCTGCTCAGGAACTCTTTGAGCTTCCACGTCCGTGAGCTGGTGATCATCTCGAGCACGGCTTCAAGCCTCTCGACCTCGCCACCGAGTCTCTCGGTCTCAGCCTTGAAGCCGTTCCGTGCCGCTTCGAGCCCGACGGTCTGCTGCTTGAGCTCCTCGTTCTTGATCGCCAGACGCTCACCCTCGGTCCGTGCCCGGATCAGCTCCGCCTCGAGTCCGTTTTTTGTGCCGCGTGCCTCCATCAACTGCTCGTCGCGGATTCTCGCCTGTTCGGAGGCACGGTCTCGGGCCGCGACCAGCGACATCACCGCCGAAGCGAGCTTGCTACCATTCTCGAGGAGGCCGTGTCGTCGCCAAATTTCCTCGAGGGCGGCGAGCTGGCCCGGCGAGCCCGGGGGATTCGCCGCCGTAATCTCTCCCGATCCCTCGATCATGCGGTATTCACAGGTGACCTTCGGGATGTAAACGAGGGGAGATCGAGCCGCCAATCGCAAGAGCAGATCCCAGTCCTCGTACATTTCGAGATTTGCATCGAACCCTCCAAGCTCGAGGGCGAGCTCTCGTGGCAAGGCGACGCACGGCAACGGGATGTGATTGACGAGCTCGAAGCGCGATTGATCGAAATCGCCACCGAAGGTCCGATGGCGAGAAACCTGTTCGAGATCTCCACTGTCGGTCATCCGCCACAAGCCCTGCACCGCATCGACATAGGGCGCGGACACACCGCGAGCCACGGCCTTTCCGAGGACCAGGAGATGATCCGGATACATGAGATCGTCATCGTCCAGAAACACCGCGTGCGAGGCAGTCGCACATTCGAGCCCGGCCTGTGCGGCAGCCGAACGACCTCGAGACTCTTCGAGCTCGACCAGCTCCAGATCGAGACCGTTCTCGTCCGACGAACACAGGCCCGCCACCGATTCTCCGCCGTCGTTGACCACGATGACCTTGTGTGCGGGGTGGAGCTGCGCCCTGATCGAATCGAGGGCCTCGCGCAGGAGGTGGGGACGATTTTTCGTGCGAACGATAACATCGAGCGCTGCCGCTTCGCCGGCGTCTTCGAGCCCGGCGCTCGGGCCCTGTGCCGCCGCCCACTCGGCAGCCGAATGGGTGCGAACATAGCGCGGGTCCACCACGTGGTACGCCTCTGCCCTGCGCACTCCAGCGGGCAGAGTCAAGCAGCGCGAACGGGCCATGCCGTCCATGACCTCGATATACGGATGGGCCTCGAGTTGCGAGGCATAGGCTTCGGCCGCCGAAAGAACGGTCTCCCACTCGGCACTGACATCGACCAGAAGATTCGGTCGCAGCACCGCCGACACCTCATAGGTTGCGATCCGGGTGGACTGCAGCGCGTCATGGAGCTCACCACCGGCAGTAGTTGTCTGCAAAAGGCTGTAGACGAGCACCGCCACCGCGCGGTGATCGGGATGGATCTCGGCCGGCGACGGCAGGAGGATTAACTGCGGAGCGAGCTCAGTCAAAAGAGCGCGCAAACGATCGGCGAGATCGCTATCGTCCGGTCGCAGGGACCGGTCGGCGAGCTCCCAGAAATCGGGCTCCTCGAGACCGAGCCGAACCGAAGCTTCGAGCGCCTCGGCGCGCCGAACATTCGGATCTCCCTGCGCCGCGCCGTCAGTGAGAACCACCAACCGTACATCGGCTCCGGTCTCCAGAATCTGCACGACGGCACCACCGCAACCGAATACTTCGTCATCAGGGTGTGGCGCCAGTACAAGTACCGGCGAACCCTCGAGACGCCCGGGCGAGTAAGGAATCAGGTCCTCTTCGGACCGCATCATGTCGCTATGGTAGCCCATCCACCACCCACCCGCCCGATACTCGATACTGGATGCTCGATGCTCGATTACAAACAGGCTCAATGCAGCTTGGGCGGGCCGGGGGATCGAGAATCGAGAATCGAGAATCCAAAAAACAACCCCCGCCCGGGTGGGCGGGGGCATTCCTAATTCCTAATTCAGAATTCTTCTATGCGCTGTACTGCTTGATTGCCGCGTCCAGCCTCGGCAGGAGGACGTATATGAAGCCCGCAACCGCGAGGATCGCCGCGGCCAGGACGACGAACATCATGGTCGACGGTTCGAGCCCACTGATAAAGCCCGAGAGTTTGTTGCCGATCGAGACGAACAGGAACCAACCACCCATCATCAGACCCACCAGCCGCTTCGGCGACAGCTTGGTCACCAGCGAGAGGCCCATTGGCGACAGACAGAGTTCGCCGAAGGTGATGATCAGGTAGTAGATCACCAGCCACATCATCGACGTCTTGAGCGCGCCGTCCTGTCCCAGGTAGGCCCCGAAGGCCATCACGAGGAGCGAGAAAGTAGTAATCACCATGCCGTAGAAGATCTTGCGCGCGGTCGAGATTTGCCGCCCACGCATCGCGAGCATGCCGAAGAACCAGACCACCACCGGTGTCAACACGACCACAAAGACCGGGTTGAGGAGCCCGGTGATCATTTCGGCGTTTACCAGACGCACGTAGTTGCCGGGTTCAAGCGTTGGTGTCGCCTCGTCCGAAAGTCGGTACACGGCATCAAAGGTGGCTTGCGTCACCAAAATCACAGGCACATCCCTGCCGCCCAGGGATCGGCCGAGAGTCACCCTCTTCGAAGCACTGGCGTTTTCCGGGCTCAGATTCACGCTGGTCGTGGTCACACCGTGCGCATCCTTCGAGGTCGTGAGACTGACGTTGGCGTCGGCAAACACTCCACAGGTCAGGAATCGCTCATCGTCTGGGAACCCGGACGGGTCGAGAACCGATACGTTGTAAGCGGGGCTCTGCTCGAAGGTCTGGACCAGCGACTCGGTCAGGATCCGCGCGCCGAACATCGACTCCGCGTCGGCATCCACGATCACCAGGGTCTCCGGGTCTGGTCGCGCGAGCTCCGGGCTCGCGTTCGAGAAGTACGACGGCATTGCCTTTTGGGCGTAGAAGTCGGTTGCCCTGGGAATCCACTCCGCCTGGCGGTCGGAGTTGTGCTCGGCGAAGACGGTCATCAGACCGCCGCTGAGGTGCAGGACCATGAAGAAGGCCCCACCCGCGATGTACACCGGGATGAGAGCCGCAAGACCCGGTTTCTCCTCCGGTGCTGCCCGTTTCACGAGGAGCAAGAAGTAGGCCACGATCGGCAACATGCCGACCAGGAAGGCAAAGGTGATTGGCCCGATGGTGTTGACGACGAACGGCAGATACTGGCCGACGAAGTAGCCCGCAGCGCCAAAGATTGCGGCCGGCAGCAGAATCGTCGTGAACATCTGCTTCATATCGAAATCGTCCGGACTCGGCGCTGTCCGCGGCGGGTCGGCGACGGCCAGGCCCTTCCACTTGATCGTCAGAATCACGACCGAGATCAGCAGACCGACGCCGGCCGCTGTGAAGGCGAGGTTGAAGCTCCACAGATTCCGAAGCGGCGCCGCCAACAGCGCGGAGGCAGAGGCACCGATGTTGATGCCCATATAAAAGATGTTGAATCCGGCATCGCGCCGCGGATCACCGGGCTCGTAGAGATTGCCGACCATGGCCGAGATATTCGGTTTGAAGAGGCCGTTGCCGAGACATATCAGCACCAGGCCCCCATAGAAGGTCGGCATGCTGCGGATCCCGAGGGCGAAGTAGCCCGCCGCCATCAGCAGCCCACCGATGAACACCGACCTCCGGAAACCGAGGTATCGATCGGCGATCATGCCGCCGAGGAACGGCGTGAAGTAGACGAACGCCAGATAGGTACCGTAGATCTCGCCGGCGCTCGCGTTGGACATCCCCAACCCGCCGCGCTCGGTGTCGATGATGTAGAGGTACAAGATACCGACGATCAAATAGAAGCCCAGCCGTTCCCACATCTCGGTGAAGAACAGTGGTTTCAGACCCTTGGGGTGCTCTGTGGCCATTCAATACTCCCTCGTGTTCGATCCAGACCTGCGGCATCCTACAGTATTCGCCCGACGCTACCAAGACGAACTCAGTTCTACAGATACAGCTCGGCGCCCGGTCCGAGCGGCAGACCGAGCAGCATCCAGACCACCAGCAGCGCCATCCACACCACCAGGAACGCTATCGAGTACGGAAGCATGGTCGCGATGACAGTGCCGATGCCCGCCTTCGAATCGTACCTCTGGACAAACGCCACAATCAGGGCAAAGAAGGACATCATGGGGGAAATCAAGTTGGTCGAGCTGTCGCCGATGCGGAAGACGCCCTGCACCAGCTCCGGCGAGTACCCCAGCAACATGAACATGGGGATGAACACCGGCGCCATGAAGGCCCACTGGGCCGACGCGCTGCCCACGCAGAGGTTGATGACCGCCGCCAGGAGGACGAAGCACAACATCAACGGTATTGGACCCAGCCCCGAGGCCTTCAGAACCTCGGCTCCCTTGATGGCGAAGATCATCCCCAGGTTGGTGTACTTGAAGTACGCCACGAACTGGGCGGCAAAAAAGACCAGGACCATGTAGAGACCGAGGGACTCCATGGACTCCTTCATGCCCTTGACCACATCCGCGTCGCTTCGGAAGGTGCCGGTGGCGATCCCGTAGGCGAGCCCGGCCAGCAAACCGCCGAGGAAGATGAAGGCGACGATCCCGTGCATGAACGGCGAGTAGAGGACGCTGCCGGTCTCTGCGTCTCGCAGGATGCCGTTCTCCGGGACGAGCCCGATCAGCACCAGGACCAGCAGCAGCAGGCTCACGAGGGTGGCCCACCACAGACCGCGCTTCTCCGTGGCCGTCAGCTTCTGCAGCTCCTCTCCCCCCGCGACTACCCCGCCTTCGTAGGGGCCGAGGCGCGGCTCGACCAGCGTTTCGGTGACCCAGGTGCCGACGGCCGCGATCAGAAAGGTCGAAACCACCATCAAGTAATAGTTGCATGCGGGAGTGACGGTGTACTGCGGGTCGATGATGCGAGCCGCCTCCTCGCTGATTCCCGCCAGGAGGGGGTCGATTGTTCCCAACATCAAGTTGGCGCTAAAGCCGCCGGAGACGCCGGCGAACGCCGCTGCCAAACCGGCGATGGGGTGCCGCCCGACCGACAGGAAGATGATGGCGCCCATCGGCACGAGCAGCACGTAGCCCACGTCGCTGGCCATGTTCGACATCACACCTGCAAAGACGATCACAAAGGTCAAGAGCCTTTTCGGCGCGGCGTGAACCATGAGCCTGAGGCCTGTGCTGATGAGGCCGCTCTTTTCGGCGACACCAATACCGAGCATCGCCACCAGTACCGTTCCCAACGGTGCAAAACCGGTGAAGTTTACGATCGTCTTCTCGAGGATCCAGTGCAGCCCGTCCCTGGAGATTAGATTTATGGGAACGACCGCGGCCCCGTCCATCGGGTTGATCGCCTCGAGCCCCAGCCTGCTGAACACCCAGGACAGCAGGATGAGCCCGAAGGCCAAAATCGCGAACAGGGTCGCGGGATGCGGCAGCGCGTTGCCGATGCGTTCGATCGCCGAGAGGAACCGCGAGAGGATGGTATTGCGTTTTTCGGGAGCATCTTTTTCTTTTTTCGGCAATGAAACCCCCGCAGGGCTGTGAATCGGGCCAACGGCGCCGGTCGATTCTACATGGGAGACCTCATTCGAGCGTTGCATTGCTATGATCCGCAAGGGGGTACAACGTATGAGCCGCACCATACAACTGATGGTCTTCGCTCTTCTCTCGATCCTGCTCGGCGCCTCTCCAAGTTTGGCTCAGGAGGCCGAGCACCAGGAGCACGACACGGCGCCGGCGCAGGAAGAGCACGTCGAGGAGGCCGAGCACGAAGAACACGGAGAGTCAGAAGGCCACGGCGGCCGTCCCCACCACAAGAACGATTTCGCCGTTTTCCTCGGTGGGACCGATGAACACGGTCACCCCACTGAGTTCACCTGGGGGCTCGACTACAAACGCCGAGTCGCCGATCGCTGGGCCGTCGGTGGGCTCTTCGATCACGCGGGCGGCGAACTGCGGAACTCAATGGTGGCGGCCTCCGTGACCTGGTTTCCCATTGGGAAGCTCACGCTGACGGCAGCGCCGGGCATCGAGTTTCACCGGGGGCGCTCTTCGAACGAAGACTGCGGCTGTGGCGGATCAGCCAAAAGCGAGGAGACCGGTGAGGCCGACGAAGACGCCACCTACTTCGTCTTTCGCCTCGGGGTCGGTTGGGGCTTCCCGATCGGAAAGAGCTACGGTATTGAACCGCAGGTCAATCTCGACCTCGTCGAGGGCGAGAAAGTGTGGGTCTATGGGCTCAACTTCGTCTACGCGTGGTGATCCGTCGTCGCTACGGTGCCGGCCGACTTGACGGCGTTCGCGATTGAGACTAGATTCCGGGGAACAACCAACTCAAAACGGAGGAGGAACCATGGCCGAAGCAACATGGATGGAGGAAGCGAAGAAGAACTCTGGATTCTTGATCTTTCTCGGCATCTTGACGGTGATCTTCGGAGTCGTGGCTATCGGTTCGCCCCTGATCACGGGTGTCGCGGTAGCGGTGTTTGTCGGGTTCCTGTTGCTCGCCTCCGGAGTGGCGCGGATTGTCCACGCCTTGAAATCGAAACAGTGGGGCACCGGCTTCTGGGGAACGGTCATTGGCGTGCTCGGCGTCGCCGCCGGTCTGCTCATGATCTTCCGTCCCCTGGTCGGTCTGGTGACGATGACCATGTTGATCGCGATCTACTTCCTGGTCGACGGAATCTCCGAGATCATAGCCGCCTTCAAGATCAAACCCGATCAGGGCTGGGGCTGGGTGTTTTTCAACGGCATCATCGCAGTCGCGCTCGGCCTCATGATCTGGCGTCAGTGGCCGGTCTCCGGCCGGTGGGCGATCGGCCTTCTGGTCGGCATTCACATCCTGATTACCGGCTGGTCGATGATCATCCTCGGCACCGGCGCGCGCCGCGTCGCCGGCGTCATCGAGGACGCGGTCGGGGACGCGGTCGACACCGCGGGAGATGCTACTGAGAGCGCGGTTGACAAGGCAAAGGACGTCGCCGAAGACGTGGCTGACACAGCTGGAGATATGGTCGACAAAGCGAAGGACTTCGCCGAGGACGTTGCCGACAAGGCTGAAGACGTTGTAGAAGACGTCGTCGACAAGGCGAAGGACACCTTCGGCGGGGATAGGGACTAGCAGCGTTTCACTGTCATCCCGACCGAGGACCCAAGCGCCAACCCTCTCTGTCATCCCGACCGAGGGAGCGAAGCGACCGAGCGGAGGGATCTGTGGAAACTGGGTGGGAGCGCATCCGTTTCCGCCCCACAGATTCCTCGACTCGGCCTGCGGCCTCGCTCGGAATGACATTTCTCTCCGATCGTCTACCATCCCACCATGAAAACGACATCAACTCTCCAGCACGAGGGCGGGCGCAAATTCCGAATTCCGAATTCCGAATTCCGAATTCGTGTTTGGCACCATCTCGCGGTTCTCCTGACTGCTGCGGTGCTCAGCTGCCTTCCGGCGCGCGTCGGGCTCGCAGACGCCATTGTCGTCACCAAGGCGATGACCGCGTCCACCGTCGTGGAGATCTCGATCGAGGAGTCCGAGATCGTGGTCGAGATGGAGATCGGGGTTCCCGATCTCCTGGCTTTTCACAACCTCCTGCCGGACGAAATGCGCGTGAGGATGGGTCTCGACGCCGCACCGCTCGGCGAACGCCTGGCGCGGTTCTTCGCCGAGGACTTCGTCATCCGCGCTGACGGCGGCCCTCCGCTCCCAGGCCGAGTGACCGACATTGAGCCGAGGCGCCGCGTCCGCCGCGACGAACTCACCGGCGAGCCATTGCCTGCCGCGGAGGGCGAGGGCGAACCGGTCATATTCGTCGTTCTCTCGTACGCCTTCAGAGGCCAACCCGACACCCTCACCTTCCATCCTCCGACCGCAGGAGGCCAGTTTCCGACAGCTAACATCGGCTTCATCACCTACCACCTCGGCCTGCCGGCGATGGATTTCCGCTACCTCGGCGCCGAGTCGATCATCGACCTTGACTGGAATGACCCGTGGTTCTCGAAGTTTCGCAACCGCAACCTGTGGCGGCAGTACGACTCGCCCCTCAACGTCTTCCTCTACGTCGAACCCTACGAAGTGCGAGTGGAAATCATTGCCCGGCCACGCGACGTCCAGAGGTGGACGGACGTCGGCGTCGGAGGTATGAAGACTATCCCGGTCGAATTCCAGGAGGAGGTCAAACAGAAGGTCGCCGATTTCTTTGCGGAGACCCTCGATTTCACCATCGATGGTGCGCCCATCGCCCCAGTCCTCGACCGCGTCAACTTCCTCGAGCGGACCCTCCGCACCTCCACCGTCATCACCCCACCACGCGATCTCGACGCCACCTCGGCGACCCTCGGCGTAATTTTTCTGCATCCGACGACGGGCTATCCGCAGGAGGCGAACGTCGCGTGGAATCATTTCATCGATCGTGTCGACCGGATTCCGGCCGCGGCTACCGACGAAGCCGGGCCGCTGCGCTTCTTCCTGGTGCCCGACGACAACATCCTGTGGTGGAAGAACTTCCTCAAAAACCCGACAATGCCAACCCTTGTCGACGTGCAAGCGCCGCCTTCCTTCGCGCTCCGCGGAGCCGCGGTCCTCAGTTGGATCGCGCTTGCGGTGATGGGCTTTTTTGTCATCAAAAACGGGATCGCAGCCGCTCGGGGAAAAGGACCCTGGCGACGCGCCATCGCGACATCCGCCGCACTCCTGGCGATCGCCGGCGGCAGCTTCGCCGCCACCCACTCGGCCGCCATCGACGATGAACGTGCCGAAGAAATCGTGACCTCGCTCCTCCACAACGTCTACCGCGCCTTCGACTTCCGCAATGAGGAAACCATCTACGACACCCTCGCCCACAGCGTCAGCGGCGACCTGCTGACCGAAACCTACCTCGAAACCCGTCGCGGCCTCGAGCTCGCCAGCCAGGGCGGTGCTCGCGCCAAGGTCCAGGAGATCGAGATGCTCGAGGTCGAGTCCGAGACCGAAGGACCCGGGTTCCGCGCTACCTCCACTTGGAATGTCGCCGCCTCGGTCGGTCACTGGGGGCACATCCACCAGCGCCGGAATCAGTATGTCGCAGAGCTGACTGTCGAACCGGTTGATGGGGTGTGGAAGATCACGAGGCTCGAGTTGATTGAGGAGAAAAGACTCTAGTTTGAATGAGGAATGAGGAATTAGGAATTCCCGCCCCGCCACCCATTTCGGATTTCGAATATCGGATTTCGGATTTTCTGCACATCCTGCCGTGTTTCAGGAGAATGACCGGCTCAGATGAATAGGAGTTTGAAATGATCGTCCACAAACAAGTCCGCCGATCCCTCTCGATGTTCGTCCTCATCGTCACGTCTGCATCGGTATCTCTAGTCGCTCAGGCGAACGATCGCGATGTGCTCCGCGATCGCATCGACATGCTGCTTTCGACTCAGGAGGCGACCGTTGATGGCTCGCCCATCGCCGCCGTCGCTTTTATCGACAAGCTCTATGCACGCCGCGACTACGAACCGGCGTGGTCCGACCCGGCGATGGTGAAGCAGCTCTTCGACCAGGTCCTGTTGTCGGTGGAGCACGGACTCAACCCCGAAGACTTCCACGCCCGACAGCTCGGTGCGCGCCTCAACGCCGGAGCGCAAGCGAACGATCCGGTCTTCCGCGCGGACACCGAGATCCTGTGTACCGACGCTCTGGCTCGCCTCGGTATCACCCTGCATTTCGGCAAGCTCAATCCCGAAGACCTCGACCCGACGTGGAACTTCAGCCGAGAGATCGCGCGGAAGCACCCGGTGGAATACATCAACGAGGTTCTCGAGACCAAGACAGTGGCAAGCGAGCTGGCAGCTGCCGGACCGCAGAATCGGTATTACCACTTGTTCCAGACTGGTTTGAAGGAATATCGGTCGATCATAGCCGGGGGCGGCTGGTCGACAGTGTCCGGCGGTCCAGTCCTCGAGGTGGGTTCCAACGGCGCACGAGTCGCGGAACTGCGGCTACGACTGAGGGTTACCGGCGACCTCATCGGACCGGATCCTGCCAACCCGGAGGAATTCGACAGCGGTCTCGAGGCCGCCGTCAAAAACTTCCAGGTCCGCCACGGCATCGACCCCGACGGCAAAGTCGGACCGCGCAGCATCGAGGATCTCAACGTCCCGGTCGAGGCTCGAATCAACCAGCTCCGCGCCAGCCTCGAGCGCATGCGTTGGGTCTTCCGAGACCTCCCGAAAGATTACATCGTTGTCGACATCGCCGGATTCCATGCGTATCTTGTCGTGGATGGCGAGCAGATCTGGGAGACCCGCGTCCAGGTCGGCAAGCCCTACCACGCAACCCCAATCTTCAAGGACACCCTGCGCTACGTCGACTTCAACCCCACGTGGACCATCCCACCCGGGATCCTGCGCAAGGAGACCCTACCCGCGATTCGCAGAGACCCGAACTATCTCGGCCGCAACAACATGAGCGTGGTGACGACGTCGGGGAAGATCGTCGACCCGTCGACCATCGACTGGGCGGCGACGGCGTCCAAAGGATTCCCGTACATGATTCGCCAGGAGCCGGGCCCACACAACGCCCTCGGCCGGGTCAAGTTCATGTTCCCCAACAAGTACATGGTCTATCTCCACGACACCCCGAGCAAGGGTCTCTTCGCGCGCTCCGAGCGGGCCTTCAGCCACGGCTGTATCCGCACCCAGAACCCTTTCGATCTCGCCGAGCTGCTGCTCGAGGACCAGGGCTGGGACCGTGCACGGATCGACCAGGTCGTCGCATCGAAGAAGAACACCAGGGTCAACCTCGAAAACCCGATCACCGTGATGCTCCTCTACTGGACCGCCGAGGCCGACGAGGATGGCACCGTCTTCTTCCGCAGGGACGTCTACGACCGCGACGCGCCGATCATCAAGGGGCTCGACGAGCCGTTCCGGGTCAGCGCTCCAAAGGGTGCGCGGGAAGCCGTCCAGCAGCCGTATCGTTGAGGCGAGGGTTATAAGTCCTCGGTCATCTCCCGGAATCGGTTGCCCGCGTAACGCGCGATGCCGATCCACACGACAGCCAGCGCGATGGTAACGAAGGACAGCAGCCGCACCGCGATGAACTCATCGACGACGGCACCCAAAAACAGGGCGACGCCGACGGCAACCACTTTTGCGGTGCGGTAAAGGAACATGTCGATGAAGGCCTTGGCCTTGTATTTCTCGTCGCGACTCAGCGGTGTGTACAAGGACTCCCGGGCACTCTGGTTGATGGAATAGTTGAGGCCGTTGTCGACGCTGTTGAGCGAACTCCCAACCCACAGGATCGGCAGCAGCAGGAAGAGACCCGATGCCCCGAGGATCATTATCGGCATGACCAGCAGAGCCGCCTTGACTCCAAATCGGCTCATGACATTGGCAGTCACAAAGAGCTGCACAACGAGCGCAACAATGTTTGTGATGGCGTAGACGGTCGCAAAGTGCTGTCCTGTTGCCCCCGTCACATAGTGCACCACGGTGGCGGTGAACTGGTAATCCAGCAACTGCGAGACGATCTCGTAGATTCCGACCAGACCCACGATGGCCAGCAGATACCGTGATCGGAAGACGAGCCGGGCTCCCTCGAACGCGACGCCGGCCTCTTTCTGTTCCTCCACATGAAGAGGGGTCGCGGAGGGAGTCGACGCACCCGGCCGGTCGACCCACCGCCCTGCTGCCGCTGCGACCACAGCAATCAACACCATGATCCCGGCGCAGATCAGAGCCCAGTCCGACGGAGCGAAGTTGTCGATCTGAGCGCGGACGAAGAAGGAGCTGAAGGCGCCTCCCGTGACGCCACCGAGGATGATTGGACCGTAGAGGCGCCGCGCATCGAGTGGCGACACGCTGTCGTTGAGAAATGCAAAGAACGTGGCGACCATCAATGAGTTATAGAGGTCGCCGAAGATATAGAAGCTCCACACCGTCGCCCCGCCGGCGTCCGGCAGCAGGGCCCGGTACATGAGGAGAACAACGAAGCAGAAGGCTGCAAAGACGTAGGTGAGCTGCTGGCGGCGGAGGGTGCGGGCGAGCCACGTGAAGATCAGGACCGCGAAGCAGACAACCACCATGTTGCCGATCTTGGCGATCATCTCGGCCTGCGGACCGGAGAGCTGCCACCCGAAAAGATCGAACGAATGGCCACCGATCTTGTAGTAGTCGATGAACAACGCCTTCTTGATCGGTTTGAGAATCCAAAACGTGGTGATGACCGCGAAGAAATAGAAGAACATCAGGACGACGAACGGCCATTCGCCCCTGTGCACCCGTGCGGAGAGTCTTTGTGCTGCCATATTTGAGTATTCGCGACTTCTACTCTAACGCGCTTTCAGCGTTCCGGATTTCAATCTCGCTCAAAAAAATCCTGAGCCGCCTGGCAGCCAAAAGTCGTCGTCACTCCTCATCGAGGAACTCGGACTCTCCGAGCCACTCGTCGTGGGGGTAGTAGATCCACAATACCGAGCCCTCTTTGATGGCGTCGATGAGGATCTTCGAGATCCCGGGTCGCACCGCCGGACATCCCCAGCTGCGGCCCACCAGACGATCATCGGCCCGATCCTCGGACACGTAGTGAGCGCCATGGAGCACGATGAGGCGCTCTCGGGCTTTGTCGTTGACCCCCTCCTCCAGCCCATCGAGCTTGAGTGAGTATCCGTGGCGGCCGTAATAGGTCTCGGCGGTGATGAACAGACCAAGGCTCGACTTGAGGGTCCCCTTCTCATTGGAGAAGCTCAGCGCCTCCTCCATCGTGCCGCCCGAACCACGCGGCCTACCCATCCCGTGCGCCACCCACTCCTGGTAAAGCACGCGACAGACCTTCAT
>Ga0255053_10000271_pt1 | contig 27951 bp, 20 predicted proteins | sample JV7_2_22_MG_FD_188635 | JGI IMG/M metagenome (GOLD analysis project Ga0255053, IMG submission 188635) | Seawater microbial communities from Jervis Inlet, British Columbia, Canada - JV7_2_22 | ecosystem: Environmental > Aquatic > Marine > Inlet | place: Canada: British Columbia | collected... | reverse complement strand
ACGTCTTTCTGTTGCTATTGCAGACCGGCATGCTTGGCGTCTTCTGCTCGCTCGACTTCATCCTCTTCTACGTCTTCTGGGAGGTCATGCTCGTCCCCATGTACTTCCTGATCGGCGTCTGGGGTGGACCGCGCAGGCTGTATGCGGCGATCAAGTTCTTCCTCTACACCCTGGTCGGCTCGGTGCTGATGCTGGTCGGCATTCTGACTCTGTATTTCTACAACTCCACCGGGTTGGCCGCGATCGGCCTCGCCGGCCTCGGCAATACTCCGGCGACCTTCTCGATCCCACACCTCTTCACCATCGCGCCGCAGATTCCGCCCGAGGTCCAGTTCTGGGTCTTCCTCGCCTTCTTCGTCGGCTTCGCCATCAAGGTGCCGATGTTTCCGTTCCACACCTGGTTGCCCGACGCCCACGTCGAAGCGCCTACCGCCGGTTCGGTCATCCTGGCAGCCGTCCTCCTGAAAATGGGGACCTACGGTTTCATCCGCTTCTCGCTACCGCTGCTGCCCGACGCCACCCTCAAGGCGGTCGGCTGGATCGGTGTTCTGGCGATCATCGCCATCGTCTACGGCGCGCTGGTGGCGATGGCGCAGAAGGACATGAAGAAGCTGGTGGCCTACTCGTCGGTGAGCCACATGGGCTTCGTCATGCTCGGCATGTTCGCCCTCAACGAAGCCGGTCTGCGCGGCTCGATCCTGCAGATGCTCAACCACGGCGTCTCCACCGGCGCGCTCTTCCTTCTCGTCGGTATCGTCTACGAACGTCGTCACAACCGGATGATTGCCGAGTACGGCGGCCTGGCCAAGGTCATGCCGTTGTTTGCGACCTTCTTCATGATCATCACCATGTCGTCGATCGGTCTGCCGACCTTGAACGGCTTCATCGGCGAGTTCACGATCCTCATCGGTGTCTACAACCACTCGTGGGTGTGGGCCCTCTTCGCGGCCTCCGGCATCGTCCTCGGCGCGGCCTACATGCTGTGGCTCTACCAGCGGGTCTTCTTCGGCGAGCTGTCGAACGAGAAGAACAAGGACCTGCCGGACCTCAACCGTCGCGAGCAGTGGACGTTGATCCCGCTGATCGTCATCGCCTTCTGGGTCGGGCTCTATCCCAAACCGTTCTTTGAGCGTATGGCGCCGACAGTCGACCGCGTCCTCCAGCGGGTGGAGGTGGCGAGACACGATCAAGGCCCGTCGGCGGGCGATCATGTAGCAGAGTTGGCCCATGCGCCGGCCGGCGAGGCTGCAGGGGAGCACGGGGAGTAGCCGATGACCCTCGCGCAGTTCATACCGTTTCTGCCCGAGATCTTCCTCGCGACCGCGGGTTTCGCCGTGCTGTTGCTCGGCATCCCGCTCGGCCGTGGCGGAGTTCGTCCTCTCGCGCTTGTCGGTGTCGGGTCGCTGGCCGTGACCGGCGTCCTGGTGTGGCTGGTGGGGCGGCCGGTCGATGGGCCGGCGATCATTCTCGGCGACATGCTGGTGATCGACCAGTTTGCGGTCTTCTTCAAGCTCCTTATTCTGGCGGCCGGTATGGTGGCGATCTTTATGTCGGCGGGCTACCTCGAGCGCTTCGGCTACGGTGGCGGCGAGTACGTTTCGTTGATCCTTTTTGCCACCGTCGGGATGTTCATCATGGCCTCGGGGGCCAATCTCGCCAGTCTTTATGTCGGCCTCGAGCTGATGGCGCTTTCGGTCTATGTGTTGGTGGGCTATTTCAAGCTCGAGATCAAATCCAACGAGGGCGCGATCAAGTACTTCGTGCTCGGTGCCGCGTCGTCCGCGATCCTGCTCTACGGCATCTCGTTGATCTACGGCTCCCTCGGCACCCTTGATCTTCAGGAGATTCGAGAGTCGCTGGTTGCCTTGCCGACGGCGAACCCGATGCTGGTGTTGGGCATGGTCCTGGTGAGTTTCGGCATGCTCTTCAAAGTGGCGGCGGTTCCCTTCCACGTGTGGACGCCGGATGCGTATGAGGGTGCACCGACGCCAATCACCGCCTTCATCTCGGTGGCTCCGAAGGCAGCCGCGTTCGCGATGTTCATGCGGCTCTTTTTCGACGCCTTTGCACCTGGAGTCGAGCACTGGCGAATCGTGTTGTGGGTCGCGTCAGCGGCGACGATGATCTACGGCAACGTGGCTGCCTTGACCCAGGACAACGTCAAGCGGATGCTCGCCTACTCGTCCATCGCCCACGCCGGCTACGCCCTCATGGGTCTGGTGGCGTTCAACGAGATGGGTGCCTGGGCCCTGCTGATGTACATGCTGATCTACGCCTTCATGAACCTGGGCGCTTTTGGTTTCGTGATCCTGCTCGAGTCGAAGGGCTTTGCGGGAGAGAAGATCGTCGACTACGCTGGTCTCGCACGTCGCCATCCCGGTGCTGCGCTCGGTATGCTGATTTTCATGCTCGCCCTGGCCGGGATACCTCCGACTGCGGGCTTCATGGGCAAGCTCTACCTCTTTGCGGCGGCGGTGGAGGGCGGCTATGTCCTGCTGACCCTGATTGCCGTGATCATGTCGGCGGTGAGCCTTTACTACTACTTCCGCATCGTTGTACAGATGTATCTGCAGGACGGTGAGGAAGAGGGCGCGGAGCCGGCCGAGCTGCTGCGCGACCGTTGGACCGAGGCGATGATTGCGGTGTGCATTGTCGCCACCATGGTGATCGGCGTGTGGCCAAGGCCGATAGTGGGTTGGGCCAAGAGTGCTGCAGGTGCTCTGGGCATCATGTAACGGCCGGCTCAGGTCGGCGACAAGGAGCGGGAGCATGGGACGCGGCAAGAAGCAGCTCCGCAGGGCTCGCCTCTGGCTCGATGTATCCATCGTCGGAATCCAGTTCCCGGTCGCCATCGCCCTCGGATACTTCTTCGGTCGTTGGCTGGACGGTCAATTCAATACCCACCCGTGGATGACGATGATCTTCGCCCTGTTCGGCGTCGCTGCGGGCTTTGTCAATCTGTTTCGCATCACCGCTCAGGCGTCTCGTGCGGAGGAGGAAATCGCAAAGCTCGAAGCGGCCGAGGACGGAAAACCCGACGATGACCCAGACACCTCGTGACGGCGACGATTTTTCGACGAGCCGGGTCATCCGCATCACGGCCATTCTGGTGTTTTTGGGTGCTGTGGCCGAACTTGTGCTTTTTCGTACATGGATCGGCGCTTTGAGCTTGACCGCGGCGGGACTGGTGGCTATGATCAATTTCCGTTGGCTGGAGTTGATCGTGCACCGGGTGATTCAGCCTGGAAAACCACGGCTCGACCGCTGGACAGTTCTGAGGTTTTTCGGTCGCTTGACACTCCTGGCCGTCATTTTCGCGGCTTTCCTCGTGATTCCGCGAATTGATGCGGTAGCGGTGGCATTCGGGTTCTCGACCCTGGTCGTAGCGATCGTGATCGAGGGCCTTCGTCAGGTTCGAGTCGGAGGATGATGATTTGGAACATCCAGTTTCGTTTCTTTTCCACCCAATCAACAAACTCCTGATCGCGCTCTTCGGGGAATCGAGCCAACGCTATCAGGAGCTCATGGGTTTGCACGAGGCGGGGTATTGGCTGCCGGACCACGTGGTCATGGCGATGCTCGTCGTGGTGCTGGTCGCCGCCGTTCTGATCCCCACCAGCCGTCGTCTCTCGATTGAAAAACCCGGGAAGCTGCAACAGATCTTCGAGCTGCTGATCACCGGCCTCGAGGATCTTATCGAGGATGTCGTCGGGCACGGATTCGGTAAGCGCTTCCTGCCATTCATCATGGGGCTGGCGATCTTCATCTTTGTCGGCAATATCTTCGGACTCTTCTACTTCGTGCAGCCGCCGACGGCCAACCCCAACACGACGTTTGCACTCTCGATCACCGCGTTCATCTTCTATAACATCATCGGTATCAGGGACAACGGGCTTTTCAAGTACCTCAAGCATTTCATGGGCCCGTTGCCGTTGCTGGCGCCTTTGATGGTGCCCATCGAAATCATTTCCCACCTCGCGCGGATCCTTTCGCTAGCGCTCCGGCTCTTCGGCAATATCTTTGGAGAGCACACCGCGACAGGGATCTTTTTCATGATGTTTCCATTCATCTTGCCGTGGCCGATGATGGGTCTGGGCATCTTCGGTGCCTTCCTCCAGGCCTTCATCTTCATCATGCTCACGATGGCGTACCTCAACGGTGCTGTCGGGGCGGAAGAACATTGATCGATTTCAGGGAATACCAACCTTTGGGAGGATGAGCATGACTCGACGATTTGCAGTTTTGGCAGTGATTTTCGTAGCGCTGGCTTTGGCCGCCCCGGCCATGGCCCAGGAGCATGGTGAGGCCGCGGGAGATGGTGACAGCAGCCCGTGGGGGCTCTTTGCACCGGCGATCGCAATCGGTCTTGCCGCGGCCTTCGGTTCGCTCGGTCAGGGCAAAGGCCTTGCCGCGTCAGTCGAGGCAATTGGTCGTAACCCGGGCGCGGTGGGACCGATCCGGATCACCATGATCATCGGTCTGGCGCTTATCGAATCGCTGGTGATCTACGCGCTGATCATCGCGTTCCTGCTGCTTCCGTAGCGCAGCCGTCGATAATTTCGAATTGGAGCCCTTCGGGGCTCCTTTTTTGTTCCTGGGGTTACGGACGCCCTTCGGCCGTCGTGACGCACCGTCGCCAGCGAGTGGCCGAAGGCCGGCGATCCCCGACCTCGGCCACATTCGCTGCCGCCGGCGGGTTCACGCCCCAGGCTAAGCATCTGTCGCCCCCTTCAGGGGCTCGGTATTGGGTTGATATCCCCATTCCCGGGGCTCACGCCCCGGGCTAAACATCTGCCGCCCCCTTCAGGGGCTCGGTATTGGGTTGATATCCCCATTCCCGGGGCTCACGCCCCGGGCTAAACATCTGCCGCCCCCTTCAGGGGCTCATTTATCGGCTGGTTTCCTTGTTCCTGGGGTTTCGGACGGCCTTCGGCCGTCGTGACGCACCGTCGCCAGTGAGTGGCCGAAGGCCGGCGATCCCCGGCCTCGGCCACATTCGCTGCCGCCGGCGGGTTCACGCCCCGGGCTAAATACCTGTCGCCCCCTTCAGGGGCTCGGTATTGGGTTGATATCCCCATTCCCGGGGCTCACGCCCCGGGCTAAACATCTGTCGCCCCCTCTGGGGGCTCATTGGTTGATTGCGTTCGGCGTACCTGGGGCTCACGCCCCAGGCTAGATTTCTTTCGCCGCCTAGTGGCTCGCACATAGAATTTGGTGTTCGGAGCGCCGGAGGCGCCGCATATTCATAGCCTGGGGCGTGAGCCCCAGGTTACGGTGTGGCCCCCAAATATGAGCCCCGGAGGGGCGACAGATCGTTTCTGCGGCGTGAGCCGCAGAGATTCCTAAAGGTCAACCTATTGCAATACTGAGGCTCGATATTTCAAAAATGCAACATTTCATGGATTTGATCCGTAAAAGGAATGAGACTTGACATCAATGTTTCAATCTTGTAGCATTCGCGCACTGGAGGTCATCGTGACACAAGTGGCAGAACCAAGAAAGTGGGATTTCACCACCGGAGAGTTGCCGTACCGTGGTCAGCTTTACAAGAGCGCGCTGCGGATGACCCGGTCGGTAGAGGACGCCGAGGACCTTATCCAGGAGACCTACCTCAAGGCGTACAAGTACTACGCGCGCTTTTCCGAGGGTACCAACTTCAAGGCGTGGCTCTTCAAGATCATGAAGAACACCTTCATCAACTCCTATCGCAAAAAGAAGCTGCAGCCGCCGAAGGTGGACTTCGATGAAATCCAGGAAGGTCTCGAAGAGACTCTCATGGAGAAGGCACAATCTTCTCTCGTCGATCCCGAAAGCTGGTTAATGGCGATCGAGATGGATCACGAAGTGCGTGAGGCCCTGCTCAGCCTGCCGCACGATTACAAAATGGTGGTCCTGTTCGCCGACCTCGAGGGATTCGCCTACAAAGAGATCGCCGAAATTCTCGCGGTTCCGGTGGGCACGGTGATGTCCCGCCTCTACCGTGGACGGCGGATGCTCGAGAAGGCTCTCCTGAGCTTTGGGCGCCGATACAACTACGTCAACGCGCCGCCCGAGAGGCTGCGCGACCACAAGATCGATCTTAACGAGTTCTTTAGCGAAGAAGTTGCGGCCAACTGAAAACCTCCCGGCCGGAACCTTCATTTCGCCGGAAAGGGTCCTCCTTCCCCTTTCCGGCGCTTTTTTTGTCCCGCGTCCGCGCCCGAGTCCGAGTCCGAGTCCGAAAAGCCGCGTCGGGCTTTGATACTCCAATCCGATGCCGGGCACCGGCATGTTCGCGATCCCTTATGATGTTCTCAACCACAACGAATCCGGACGCGGACGCGGACTCGGACGCGGACGCGGGAGGTAGCAATGAAACAAGTTTGGATCCCAAGAATCGGCGAACCCGAAGTCCTCGAGATCAGAGAAGCACCCGATCCGGAACCGAAAGCCGACCAGGTCCGGGTCCGGGTCCAGGCATCCGGCATCAACTTCGCCGACATCCTCGCCCGCATGGGCCTCTACCCCGACTCGCCGAAGCTGCCGGCGGTGGTCGGCTACGAGGTGGCGGGAACCGTCGATGGGGTGAGGGAGGGTGTCGAGGGCATCAGCGACGGCGACCGTGTCGTTTGCATGACCCGTTTCGGGGGCTACTCGGACGTTGTCTGTGCGCCAAAGGCGGTGGTTCGGGCGATTCCCGAGACTCTCGATTTCGAAGGCGCCGCTTCAATTCCCGTCAACTACCTGACCGCGTGGTTGATGCTGGTTCGCCTCGGCAATGTGCGGTCGGGAGAGAAGGTACTGGTGCACGCCTGTGCGGGCGGCGTTGGCCTGGCCGCGGTCCAGATCTGCCGTCACTTTGGCGCCGAGGTCATAGGTACGGCCTCGGCGGGCAAGCACCAGCGGCTTCTCGACATGGGCGTGTCGGCATGCATCGATTACCGCACCCAGGATTTCTCAGAAGAGGTCAAGCGGCTGACCGACGGCAGGGGAGTCGACATCGCCCTCGATGCGGTCGGTGGTGAGTCCTTTCGCAAAAGCTACAAGAGCCTTGCCGACCTCGGCCGCCTCTTCGTCTTCGGCGCCTCGAGCCTCGCCCCGGGCACCAAGCGATCCTGGATCGCGGCTCTCAAAGGGTTGTCAAAAATGGGCTCATTCAAGCCCCTGCAGCTGATGAGCCACAACAAGGGCGTTTACGGCGTCAACATCGGCCACCTCTGGCACCACGGCGACGAGCTGGCGGCGATGCTCGGCGAGATCCTCGATCTTTTTGCCGACGGCACCTTCAAACCGGTGGTCGACCGGAGCTTTCCGTTCAGCGAAGCCGCCGCCGCCCACCGCTACATCCAGGAACGCAAAAACTTCGGCAAAGTGGTTCTCACGCCCTGAGGGCGTGGAGCTATGAGCTATGACGGTAAAAGTCTCTGATACTCAGGGCCCATAGCGCATAGCCCATAGCCCAGGGCGATCCGATGATCACCAGCCGGGGCCGTAGTACCCGCCGCCGTAGCCGCCGTACCCTCCGTAGCCTCCCCATCCGTGGCCCCATCCCGGACCGTAGCCTCCGTAGCCGTGGCTTACGTAAACAGTGGAGGTACCGGTGGGGTACCCGTCCGACGTGCAGGCTGTAAAGGTCACGGCGATAACGAATACGAGCAGAACCCCGAGGATAATTCTGGTATGCGATTTCATTCGGTCACCTCCTTGGCGCTACCGATCTGGTGGATGAAAAGGGCCGCTCCGGTTGGGTCGAGGATCAAGGCCACCGCGCCGCGCACCGGATTGTCGTCCGTTGCGAAGATGACCCGGCCGCCGAGCTCGCGGACGCGGTTCTTGGTCTCGGTGAGGTCCTTTACGTCGACATAGGGCGCCCATCCGGGATCAACGTCCTCGAGCTCGTCAGGTATCTTGACGATGCCGGCACGGGGCTTCCCCTGCGAGGTGAAGAGGTGGTAAGCCTGGCCTCCGCGGTCGGTGGTGTCGTGTCCGACGCCAACGACATCGCCGTAAAACGTGGTCGCCTTGTCGATATCGTCGGTCCACAGCTCCGCCCACACCCACGATCCCGGACCAGTTGTGCCGCCAATTGGAGTTTTTCCGGCCTGGATGAACATGACAGGTGCCTTCTCGGCGTCGCCAATCACGGCGAATCGACCGTAGTTCTTCACCGTGGTGGCTTCTTCGTAGACCATGGCGTTGTTTTCGCTTGCCGAACGCATTGTCTGTTTGAGGTCGTTGACCGCGAGCGCGACCAACCAGAAGGAACGATCCACATCCGGGTCTTCGTTGTCGATTTGGCTAATACTCGCGATGAGACGGCCCTTGTGATTGACCCTGTAGCCGCCGTCCTCGACCTTTTCAACGTCCCAGTTGAAGAGTTCGGCGTAGAAGCGGCTTGCGGTTTCGGCATCCTCGGTGATCAAATCCGCACCGATGAAGGTGCCGGGCGCTGACGCCCCCTGCTGTGCTGCTACCGGTGAGGCTGTCGCAAGCGCTGCGATGGCGGCCGCGAGGACGATGACGACCGACGGAATCGGAAAACGTTTCTCGAAAATCATGCCGTTACCCTTTCTTCCGCAATGCGGCTCTCTCAACGATAAAAGGAGAGATGGAGTCTATCAATTCCCGATCGGACGGAAACGGGTCATCATGCGTCGCCGGTACCGATCCACGGCGTTGCCTGGTCGCCTGAGATGAGCTTCGTTGGGGTCAGCAGCCCGCCCGAGATCACCAGTTTGACGCCTTCCTCGACGCTGATGTCGAGGGAGGTGAGGTCCTTTTGCTTGGCCACCACCAGATAACCGGAGGTGGGGTTGGGGGTTGTGGGTACGAAGACCAGAGCCGTCGGTTCGTCCCCAAAGGCGGTTGCCGATTGAAAGTCACGGGTCACAAAGCCCAACGAGCGTACGTTCTGGTTTGGGAAGGGCAGCAACACCACCCGCTGGAACTCGGCGGTCTCGTGAATCTGGATCGCCTCGGTGATCTGCCGCGCGCCCTGGTAGATGGGGCTGAGGAGCGGCAGGCCGCTGATCTTCTTTTCGAAATAGGACAGCAGACGCCCGCCGAGGACGTTGGTCGACACCACACCGACCAGGAGGAGAAGAAGTAACGATACCACCAGGCCGACTCCGACCAACGGCTCGCCCACGATCCGCTCTGAAATCGGCCGGAACCATTTGTCCATGAGCCCGAAGATGAACCGGGCGAAGAAGATCGTCACCACCAGCGGAAAAGCGACCATGAACCCGACCAGCAGCCGGGTTCGGATCCAGCGGCCGACACTCCGTTTGTTCTCGCTGCGCCGCGTGAGATCGCTCAGGCGTTTGAAGAATCCGCTTTCCTGGATCGGGTCTTGATCTGTCATGACCGATGATTGTAGCGTGATTCCACGACCAGTTATCTCGAATGTCTGACTGAACTTGGCGGTCGGGGCCAGGCACGCTATGATGTGCGGCCGGAGGTTCGATGAGCGCAGAATCGTTGATGATCATCGGTGGCCAGTGGGGCGACGAGGGCAAGGGCAAGGTCGTCGACCTCCTGTCGCCCGGTTTTTCCGCTGTAGTGCGCTACAACGGCGGCAACAATGCCGGCCACACGGTGTGCTTTGCAGACCGCAAATTCGCCCTCCACCTCGTGCCGTCCGGCATCATCCATGACGGAGTCACCTGCTACCTCGCCTCGGGCATGGTCGTCGAACCCGCCGGCCTGGTGGCGGAGATGGACACCCTCATCGAAGAGGACGTCAACATCGACGGACGCATCGTCCTGTCACCTCGGGCGACGTTGATCCTTCCCACCCACCGGGCCCTCGACGGTGCCCGTGAAGGGAATCTCGGAGCGGGCAAGATCGGCACCACCGGGCGCGGTATTGGCCCCGCGTACCAGGATCGCGCCCAGCGCCGCGGTCTGCGCGCTCACGTCCTTGGCGACGGCGATCGTCTCCGCGAGCGAGCCCTCGCCCTCATGGAGCAGCACAACCGAGAGCTTCAGATCCTCTTCGATGCCGAGCCCGTGGATCTGGACAAAGCAATGGCTGAGCTCGAGGCGGCCGCCGAAAGACTGGCACCACTCATCGGCGAGGTCGGCCCCGCCCTCCGTAGCCATCGTGCGGCGGATCAGGCGGTGCTTTTCGAGGGCGCCCAGGGCGTGCTCCTCGATCTCGCCTGGGGCACCTACCCCTTTGTCACCTCGTCCTCCTGTCTGCCGGGTTTTGCGGCGGCGTCGTGCGGAATCGGTTCCAAATTGCTCGGTCCGGTGATTGGCGTCATGAAGGCCTACGCGACGCGGGTCGGCTCCGGGCCGTTCCCGTCCGAGCTCGAAGACGCCACCGGCGAGCGCATGCGAGAGCGCGGCGCCGAGTTCGGCACCACCACCGGCAGACCCCGACGCTGCGGCTGGTTCGACGCGGTCGCTGCCCGTTACGCTGTGGAGGTGGCCGGCATCGACGCGGTGGCGGTGACCAAGCTCGACATCCTCGACGGCTTCGAGACCGTTAAGGTTGCCACCAGTTACCGTCTGCCCGACGGCTCCACCCTCGACACCTTCCCGGCCGACGCCGAGATCGCGGAGTCATTGGAGCCGATTTATGAGGAGCTTCCGGGCTGGAACACGCCGACCGAGGGCGTCATCGCAGAGGAGAACCTGCCGGCCGAAGCAAAGAGCTACCTTGCCTTTCTCGAGGAGAAAATCGGCGCGCCTGCGGTCATCGTCTCCACTGGACCCCGCCGCGAAGAGACCCTGGTTCGTGGAGATTCCGCGCTGTCAGACCACCTCCGTTCGATCATCACCGGGTGACGACCGCCGTGGCCCTTGTCAATCGGCGTTTGAAGGACTATTTTGTGCATCCCGAGTGGGCCGTTAGCTCAGTTGGTAGAGCATCGGACTTTTAATCCGGTGGTCCCGGGTTCGAGTCCCGGGCGGCCCACCAAATAGTGATCTCAGCCCAAGGCTGAGATCATTATTTGTCACGGCGTAGCCGACGGCGAAGCCGGACCCTGGCAAGCCATTCTTTTCCAAAACGCAGTCTCGAGGGGAGCCTTCCGGTCACTACTGGTAATGGTGCGTGTCACCGAGTTTCGAAGTAAGAAACGAGGGTAAGTAGATACGGAGATCGGTGCCTGGCCCCTTTATGCATGTGTGTACCGGAGCTCTTCGCTTGAAAGTAATAAGGCAGGCAGCCAATTTGTTGAGTACAATCGAAACCAGGAGGTTCCCATGAACAAGACCGAAATGGCGATGAAGCTAGCAAAAAGGGCCGGCATCAGTCAGGGGAAGGCTGCGGAGGTCATCGACACGATGTTCTCGGCCCACCCGGGCAAGGGTCTCATTGCCACCGCGTTGGATGCAGGTGAGAAGGTGACGATTCCTGGCTTCGGGACGTTTACCACCAAGCAACGTAGTGCGCGTCGGGGTCGCAACCCGGCGACCGGCGCGACCATCTTCATCCCGGCCAAGAAGTACGCCCACTTCAAGCCGGGCAAAACTCTCCGCGAGCGCGTCGAGCGGTAAACGACGCCGCGCCAGAACCTCAAATCGGTGCCGACGATCAAAACCTCACTAAACTTGGCGCCCTCGGCTTCTTTGTGAGGTAAGTGGCGCCCAAGAAGACGAATCGGCCCTACCCTGGCGAGCCGGGGTGGGGCCGATCACGTTAGGCGTCAACGTGTCAGTTGATCACTCCCACCGTCCTGGGGCGCTACAGTCGTGCTCCAGGACTGTTGTTGGTAATTCGATTAGCTGATCGCTAAAACCCTATTCTTCATTACCTACAATCCACAGCCTTGCGTCCGCCGGCCTCACACAGCACGAGCTCCTCACGAGCTCGGGTGATCCCGACGCACATCATTCAGTTGATGGCGCCGCGGCCGGCGGCGGTCCTCTGTGATACCCCCGCGACCGCAAAGAGGTCCGGGTGTGGGATAACAAGGCTGGTCCTTTTCAACCGGCAAACTGCGATACCATAGCCGCGCTGGAACCCTGACAATGCAAGACCTCATCGGTCGCATGCTCGGCCACTACCGCATCGTCGAGAAGATCGGCGAGGGCGGGATGGGGGAGGTTTACCGGGCGCATGACGAGCGGCTGGACCGGGATGTCGCCATCAAGGTGTTGCCTGAGTCGGTGGCCGCAGACTCGGACCGCCTGCGGCGATTTGAACGCGAAGCGAAGGCTGTCGCCAAGCTCGAGCATCCAAACATCCTCGCGATCCACGACTTCGGCACCGAAGATGGCGTCGCCTACTCCGTGACCGAGCTGCTAGAAGGAGAGACCCTCCGCGAGCGTCTCGAAGCGGGAAACCCAGGCTGGCGCAAGGCGGCGGAGATCGGCGCATCGATCGCCGACGGCCTGGCGGCGGCGCACGGGGCGGGAATCATCCACCGCGATCTCAAGCCCGACAACATCTTCCTGACCTCCAACGGGCGGGTGAAGATTCTCGACTTCGGACTTGCGCGGGATGTGAAGGCCGCCGCTCCCGACGAGACCCACTCTCCCACCGTGTCGAGGTACACCGATCCGGGGGCGGTCATGGGCACGGCGGGCTACATGTCACCCGAGCAAGTGCGTGGCGAATCCGCGGACCACCGCGCCGACATCTTCTCCCTCGGTTGCGTGCTATACGAGTTGGTGTGCGGCAAGCGGGCCTTTTCGAGGGACACCGCAGTCGAGACCATGAACGCGATCTTGAAGGAGGAGCCGTCGGATCTCAGTTTTCTCGCCGGCGACCTGCCTCCGTCGATGGCGAACATCGTTCGACGCTGCCTCGAAAAACGACCCGAAGCTCGCTTCCAGAATGCACAGGATCTGGCGTTCGCCCTCCGCTCGGTCCTGCAGGACGATTCCAGCCCGATCGCCCTTGCCACTTCGGAGGAAAAGTCGATCGTCGTCCTGCCCTTCGACAACCTCAGTCCGGACCCGGACCAGGAGTACTTCTCGGATGGTCTCACCGAGGAGATCATCTCCGACCTCGCCAAGGTCCGCTCGCTGAGGGTCATATCCCGAACCTCGGCCATGCACCTCAAGGGGACCGACAAAGATCTCCGGACGATCGGCCGGGAGCTCAACGTCCGTCACGTTCTCGAGGGCAGCGTGAGGCGGGCCGGCAACGCCCTCCGCATCACCGCCCAGCTGATCGACGCCGCGACTGACACGCACCTGTGGGCCGAGAAGTACAGCGGAAGCCTTGATGACGTGTTCGACATCCAGGAGAAGGTTTCACGTTCGATCGTCGATGCGCTCGAGGTGGAGCTGAGTCCGCAGGAGAATCGGAGGATCGCCGAGCGACCCACCGATGATGTCCGGGCATACGAGTGCTATCTCAGAGCCAATCGCGACCTACAGACAATGACCGAGTCGGGGCTTCGCAACGCGATGCGGGACCTGAAGAACGGCCTTGATGTCATGGGTGAGAACGCGGACCTCTACTTTGGATTGGGGCATGCTCATGTCTTGATGTATGACACAGGTATAGAGCTGAGCGTAGCAACTCTCCAGAAAGCAGAGGAGTGTGCGAGAAAGGTCGTCGAGCTCGAGCCGGAATCCTCACGCAGCCACTATCTGCTGGGAATGATCGAGAGAGGTCGCGGCAGTGTTCTGAAAGGGATTCGGCATCTCGAGCGCGTGCTTGCCGTTGACCCGGATTCCAGCAATGCCCTGTTCTGGCTCAGCTTGTGGTACAGCCTCGAGGCTGGTCAGGCAGGTTCGGCACTCCGGATCGCCAAACGGCTACTTGATATCGACCCGCTCACCGCGAGGAATCAATTCTTACTGGGAACAGCACACTGGATGAATGGGGATCTCGACCTGGCCCTCGCCGCTTTTGAAAGGCACATCTTTCTCGAACCCGACATCCTCTTCACGAGGATGTTTATTGTGGTCATCCTGATGTGGAGGAGGCAGCGTCAGCAGGCATTCGACCTGATCGATGAAGTCACCCGGCAGCAGTATTCAGGCGTGATAAACGCGACGTTCTCCGAGATTTTCCTGTTCTCGAAGTTTGCTTTTCGACAGGATAAAGAACGAGCGATGGCAACCCTCAGTGACCGCGTCAGGCGCTACCTGTGGAGCGATCCGGATCTCCCCTGGCTGGCGGCAGGGCTCTACTCGGTGATGGACGAGAAGGACGAGGCCCTCCGGTGGCTCGAGCGCGCCATCGAACGTGGATGGATCAACTACCCGCTTTTCGCCGAGCAGGATCCGTTCTTCGAAAACATCCGCGGCGACAAACGCTTCCAGAAACTCATGGACCGGATCAAACCGCAGTGGGAACAGTTCGGTGTCGGGATCGACCTGTCCCACCTGCCGCCTGCGAGTGACGACTGATGATCGGCACCACCCTCGGGCACTACCGCATCGTCGACAAGCTCGGCGAAGGCGGGATGGGAGTGGTCTACCGCGCCCACGACGAGCGGTTGGATCGGGATGTTGCGGTCAAGGTGCTGCCCGAGGCGGTAGCGGAAGACCCACAGCGACTTGCGCGGTTCGAGCGCGAAGCCAAGCTGCTCGCCTCACTCAGCCACCAGAATGTCGCCACTCTCCACGGTCTCGAAGAACACGAGAGCCGGCGCTTCCTCGTCATGGAGCTGGCCGAGGGCGAGACTTTGGCCAAGAGGTTAGAGAAGGGGCCGATCTCAGTCGACGACGCCTTGCCCATCGCGCTCCAGATCGCCGAGGGACTGGAAGCTGCTCACGAGCAGGGCATTATCCACCGCGATCTCAAGCCCGCTAACGTGATGCTCTCACCAGACGGTAAGGTCAAGGTACTCGACTTCGGGCTGGCCAAGGTGCGGCAGCCCGAGGAGGGAGATTCCGACCTCACGCACTCCCCCACGTTGACAGGGCAAATGACTGCGGCCGGCGTCATCCTCGGCACCGCGGCCTACATGAGCCCCGAGCAGGCCCGTGGCCAGGCTATCGACCAACGAGCCGACATCTGGGCTTTCGGGGTGATCCTGTTCGAGATGCTGACCGGCAGCCGCCTGTTCGAGGGCGATACCGTCACCGACACCCTGTCGGCGGTGATCGGCTCGGAGCAGCCATGGGAGCGTCTCCCTTCCTCGACTCCGGTCGCTGTCCGCACCGTGCTGCGGCGCTGCTTGTCGAAGGACCTACGTCGACGCGCACAGCACATCGGAGACGTACGGCTCGACCTGGAGGAGGCGGACCTCGAGGAGTCTGGCCCTGGCCCCAAGGCATCCACCTGGAGGGCGCTGGCCGCGACCTTTCTCCTCGGCGCTGTTGTCTCTACGGCGATCTGGCTCGCCGCTCGAGCCGGCTCTTCGTCCTCCGCGACCCCGACGCACTCCGCGGCTCCCACCCGACTGGAGATTACCCTGCCGTCCGACCACCGGTTAACCGGTGGGTTCACTCCCGCGTTCGCCCTCTCACCTGACAGCACCCGTCTCGTCTATGCGGCTGTCTCCAAGGGCGTCACGCGGCTCTATCAACGGCAGATGAACGACTTCGCGATCGAGCCCATTCCCGGCACGGAGGGTGCTCGTGCGCCGTTCTTCTCGCCCGATGGAGAGTGGCTGGGGTTCGTCGCCGGAGGCAAGCTCCGGAAGGTGCTGCTCTCGGGAGGGTTACCGTTAGACATCTGTGATGTATCCGATCGGAGCCCGGGGGCGAGTTGGGGAGGCGACGACTTCATCGTGTTCTCGCCCGACGTTGCCTCCGGTCTGTTCCGCGTCCCGAGTGCCGGCGGCGAACCCATAGAGCTCACCCACCCGGACGCCGCGAACGGCGAAGTCGGGCACGCCTGGCCGGAGAGCCTGCCCGACGGCACGACGGTTCTCTTCACCATCCAGACGGGGACCGGCTTCAGCCTCGGACGCCTCTCTCTCGATACCGGAAGATGGACCCGTATCGTCGTGGAGGGATTCCAGTCTCAGTACTTGCCGAGCGGCCACCTCGTCTACCTTGCGGCGGGTGGCATCCGAGCCGTGTCGTTCGATCCGGCAGGAGCCGAGCCGACCAGTACTCCGGCCTCGGTGCTTGGAGGCGTGAACACCTTCGCGGCATCAAGGGTCGGCTCGCTCGTCTACGCTCCGGCTGCTGAAACCGTTGGCAGAAATCTGGTGTGGGTAGACCGGCAAGGAGTCAAAAGCCCTATCACCAAGGATCTCGCAGCCTACGGGATGCCTCGCCTCTCTCCCGACGGATCGCGGCTGGCGGTCATCATCGGTAGCTCGGTTGGCTCCAGCCTCTGGGTTTACGACCTGGAACGAGGCACCAGGGCTCGGCTGGCCGTCGAAGGCAACATCAACAACTTTCCGGTCTGGTCCCCCGACGGAGCCCGGATCTTCTTCAACTCCACGCGCACCAACCTGGGTATCTACTGGAAGCCCACCGACGGAAGCGGCAGTGCAGTGCAGATTCTCGAGCGCACCCACCCTCAACTGCCCGGATCCCGGTCTCCGGATGGGCGCGTGCTCGTCTATACCGAGCTCAACCCCGAAACTCGCGAAGATCTCTGGATCTTGATTGCTGACGATGGGAGCGGTCCGTCCCCCCTGTTGGTCACGCCATTTCGTGAGCGGGCCCCCCGCTTCTCGCCCAACGGTCGCTGGCTTGCCTACGTCTCGGACGAATCGGGCGGCAACGAGGTTTACGTTCAACGCTACCCGGGGCCTGGCAGTCGCTGGACGCTGTCGACGGACGGAGGGACCGAACCCGTATGGTCTGCCGACGGAAAAGAGCTCTTCTACCGCAGTGGTGAACGGATGATGGTTGTCGATGTCGAAACCGGAGCCGACTTCGCGGCCAACAAGCCGAGGGTTCTTTTCGAGCACCGCTTCGCCAACTTCTCCTTTTTTGCCAGCCCCAGCTACGACGTCACTCCCGACGGCCAGCGTTTCGTGATGGTCCAAACCGACCCGGCGGAGGGTCCGACTCGGCTACGAGTCGTTCTCAATTGGCTTGATGAGCTCGAGCACCTGGTGCCGAGTCGAGAGTAGCGGGTCGAGCTCGGGTCGAAAACCCCGCTGGGTGCGGTGAGGGATAGGAAGTTCCTTTTGTTCAACTTCAGGCTAACACGGTGTTGGAGGCCTTTCGGGCCTCAGAGCGGGCTCGCTCGCGTCCAACAGCTTCTTGAATCGGAAGGAGCCACCGACTGGTGAGCTTCGCCTCAGCACAGTGCCCCTCGAACCCCGATGCCGGACCTCACTTCCGCCGCCATGAGCACACCCCGCACGGGCGGCTGCTGCTGACATGAAACTCAGGAAACGGCGGAGGGTGTTCCATGGTGCACTCCTGGTGCACTTGAACTCAACAAACGCCAATTTTCGACAACAAGGCACCACACTACGGAGCGATCCGTGTCGCCTGCAAGTTCCCTCGACTCTTGTTGTTGGGTGTGATTTTGTGTTGTAACCTGTTGTGGTTAATAGGCTTACTAGCGGACTTTTAATCCGGTGGTCCCGGGTTCGAGTCCCGGGCGGCCCACCAATTATTGTTCGAACTGCGTTCGAACAAGAATTGTCCCGGCGTAGCCGCAGGCGAAGCCGGACCGCCCCCTGAATGCATCAATGCAAAACGTGGCACCCTGGAATGGTGCAATGGTGAACGTGGCACCCATCTTCCATCATCTTGAGCGTCTGAGCGAAACTCTTGGCGGTGTTCACGCTGAGCGTGCGTGCCGAACGATCCTTGCCGATCTCGAAGTAACCCTTGCGCGGGTCGTAGCGCAGGTTGCCCAGCGACCGCACCGGGAACGTCACCTCGGGTTTACGCATACGGACGATGCGCTTGTCGATGTTGGTTGCGACTTCCTTGATCGCCTTGGCCGTGACCTTCCCGAGTCTCGCCTTTTGCGACTTCGCGGTGCTCAAGACGCGGCGCCGAAACGACGTTTGGCGAACTTGCCGAGCAACCAGGCAATGCATGCGATCGCGGCGAGGGCGAGTAGATTGTCGAGCCAGTTCGGCAGATGGAGATCGATCCCCGTGATGCGACGGCCGCCCCCGACCGCCACGACCCAGATCGCGAGCAGGACGCCCGTCAGGCCCTCGCCACCGACCATGCCCGAGCCGAGTAGGACGCCCTGTTCGCGTCGCGTCTCCGCTTCCTCCTCGGGCCGATTTCGGGTCAACAGCCAGCGGGTCAAGCCACCCACGAAGACCGCCGCCATGGTTGAAAGCGGTAGGTACACGCCGACCGCGAAGGCCAGCACGGGAAGCCGGAAGAGGGCCACGACACCGGCCAGCGTGGCGCCGATCAGGATCAGCGCCCAGGGCAGGTTGGCGTCGAGCACGCCATCGACCACGAGTTTCATCAACACCGATTGGGGCGCGGGTAGCTCGCTTCCGCCCAGGCCCCCGGTGGCTGCCTCGGACTGGTGCAGGTAGCTGATCGTCCAGGCCACAACGCCGGCCGAGGTGATGACACCGGCGAGTTCTCCGATCTGCTGGAACTTCGGTGTCGCTCCGAGGATGAACCCCGTCTTGAGATCTTGTGAGGTATCCCCCGCAATCGATGCGGCGATGCACACGACCGTACCGACCATCAGCGCCGTCGCCTTACCCATGGTGTCGGTCCAGCCGGCGGCGGCAAAGATCAGGCTCGTCCCGAGCAGGGCCGCGATGGTCATCCCCGAGGTCGGGTTGGACGTGACCCCGACCAACCCCACGATCCGGGAGGACACGGTCACGAAGAAGAACGCGAAAACTCCGACCAGGACGGCGGCCAGCGCGCGGACGGGGATCGAATCGATGTAACCGAGAATTCCGGGAACCAGCGTCAACACCACCAGGATCACGAGGATCGCGACGATCACGACCTTGAAGGAAAGATCGCGGTCGGTGCGCTCGGCGGCCACGACCCCGGCGGCCTTGCCAATCTGCGCAAACCCGATGCGGAAGGACTCGATCATTGTCGGGATCGACTTGATCAGGGTGATGAACCCGCCGCAGGCAACCGCACCGGCGCCGATGTAACGCACGTAACGGTGCCAGATGTCGTGCGCGGACATGTCGCGGATCAGGTGTTCGGTCTCAGGGTAGAACGGCTCGGTCATCCCGGCGCCGAACCAATTGATCAGCGGGATGATCACGAGCGCCGACAGGGCGGCGCCTCCAACCATCACGCTCGCGATGCGGATGCCGAGGATGTAGCCGACCCCCGTCAGGGCGGGCGAGACGCTGATGGCCAACTCGGCCTTGGCGATCAGCGGCAGGACGAACGAGCCCTTCACGATCTTGAAACCGCTGGTCAGCAGCTTGAAGAACATGCCGAAGCCGAGTCCCCAGAACACGCCGGACGCTTGCTGGCCGCCCCGCTCGGCCGCGACGAGAACCTCGGCGCAGGCCATGCCTTCCGGGTACGGCAGCTTGCCGTGTTCCTTCTTGATCAGGTAGCGACGCAACGGCACCATGAACAGCACGCCGATCAGGCCGCCGGCCATGGCCAGCAAGGTGATCTGCAACCACTCCGGCGACATGCCCCACATGAACAGGGCCGGGATCGTGAACAACACACCCGAGGCCACCGACGAACTGGCCGATCCGACGGTTTGCGACGTGTTCAGTTCGAGGATGCTGTGCCTGGAACCGAACACCCCGAGCAGGCGAAAAAAGACGACCGACAGTACGGCGACCGGGATCGAAGTGCTGATCGTGAGACCGGCCTTCAAACCCAGGTAGGTGTTGGCCATGCCGAACAACATGCCAAGAGCGATGCCCGCGAAGACCGACTTGTACGTGAATTCGGTCGGCGTCTCGCCGTGGGTGAAGGGCTTGAAGGTCTCGCCCTCGCGAAGCTCGTAGGCGGTACGGGGAAGCTTTTTCTCGGCCACCTTTGCCCTCCACGCGGATCGGAAGCGCGTAACTGTAACACGGTCACCAGACGGGGTTTTCCGCGTCCGAGAGGTTCGCGAGTTCGGTTTCGGCAGCGATCGCGCCGAACGCGGCCCACGGTGCTTCGGAAACGATCCGGCGATACGCTTGTCGGGCTCGGTCGGGATCGCCGCGGTCGTCATACCAACGGGCCAGCCCATACGCGAGAGCGGCCTGGCTCGGACCACCCCCGCTTCCAGGCGCTGCTGGAGGAGTACGAGGTCGATTAGCGCGTGGGACAGTGGTGGGACACTCATGCTCAACCAGCCTCAACTCGAGCCAACTGCCCCCAGTAAAACAACTGTCAATCAACGCATTGAATGAAAGAGGGTTACTGGTTGTTGTGGTTGATTCTGTGTTGTAAATTGTTGTGGTTAATAGGCTTACTGTCGGACTTTTAATCCGGTGGTCCCGGGTTCGAGTCCCGGGCGGCCCACCAGTTTCGTTCAAATCCTGTCTGAACGAAAACTGTCACGGCGTAGCCGAAGGCGAAGCCGGACCATGATTCCACTCTCAAACCGAGTTCTGAACTACGCCCTGGCAAGCCATTCTTGGGGGAAGCGCGGTCAGATTTCGTGGTACCCATTTTGTGATTTCCGCCCGATCACAATTCAACAAATGTGTGCGTGGCACCCAACCCTGAAGCAATGCAACAATGCGGTACGTGGCACCTATGTATGCTGGCACCAATATGTACCTGGCACCTTTCCAGCAGAAAGGGAAATTCTTTTTCATAGGTGGCAGTTTCCTTTATTTGACGTTTTTCGGGCAGGTGCAGCACCTTCCTCAGTGCATTGTGAATTAGGAAAGAGGGGAATTGTGAGCATGAAACTCCGGAACGCATGTGTTGTGTCGTTACTCCTTCTGGCCCTCGGATCGTTTGCCGCAACAGCAGCAGAACAGCCGGCCACGCAGGTGCTTTTCAAAAACGTGAATGTGTTCGATGGCTACACCGACGAGCTGCAGATGGGGATGCACGTGCTGGTGGAAGGAAACTTGATCAAGCAGATCTCCGATGAGCCGATTCAGGCACCGGGTGCGAAAGTCATTGATGGCGGGGGGCGGACGCTGATGCCAGGGCTGATCGAAAACCATGCCCACCTGATGCTTATGGGTCCATCCCTTCCAGCTATGGAGGGTATGACCACTTGGGAGGATTTCGCGATCCACGGGGCCGCGATGGCCGAAATGTATCTGATGCAGGGTTTTACCACGCTGCGCGACGCGGGCGGTGCCAATGCAGGCCTGCAGCGGGCGATCAACGCGGGCACCATCATCGGCCCCCGGCTCTACCCATCGGGCGCTTTCCTGGGTGGACGCGGAGGTCATGCGGACTTCGCCAACTACACCGCGCTGATGGGCGATCCTACCAACTTCTCTCGTCTGAATATGTCGCAAGAGGTCGACGGCGTGGACGACATGCTAAAGGCCGCACGCAACAACTTCCGCATGGGGGCGAGCCAGCTCAAGGTGATGCAGTCCGGCGGCGTCGTCTCGGCCTTCGACCCCTGGGAGATGGAGGGCCGCACGGTCGGCGAGATCGAGGCGGCAGTGGAGATCGCCAAGCAGTATGGCAGCTACGCGATGGCACACTCCTACAAGAAGGCGTCAATTCTGCGGGCGTTGAACGCAGGCGTGATGTCGATCGAGCATGGCTTCGGCTTCGACTGTGAGGTCGCTGAAGTAATGAAGAATAATGGCGCCTATATCACGACGAACCTCACTGCCTTTGCGCCGGGTTTGCTCGACATTCCTGCAGTCAAGAACGTTCCCGCCAGCTTGCGCAAGGCGAAATCCGCGTCGGCCACATTCGCCGGCTACGTCGACAACATGAAGCAGTGCCCTGTCAAGCGCGGCTTTCATACCGACTGTGTAGGCACCGTTCCTGAATGCACGAAGCAAGTCGCCTATGAGAAGTTTCTTAATGGGGATTACTTTGGACCCTACAACTCTCTCGTCGCGATGACCTCGATCGGCGGCGAGATCGCAGCGATGACTGGCGAGTTCATGAACCCCTATCCCTTCGGAAAGCTCGGCCTGATCGAGGAAGGCGCATATGCCGACCTCCTGATCGTGGACGGCAACCCGCTCAAGGATCTGTCGGTGATCGGTACAAGTGACAAATGGTTCGACGCGCCGACCCCACCGGAGAGCCCCGAGACCATCCGTATCATTATGAAGGACGGCAAGATTTACAAAAATACTCTGTAAAGACTGCCTGAGAATTGGTGTTGCAGGGCCAGGGGTCATGTTCACTTTGAGTGCGGTCGATGGTAGCGGCACCGTGGCCTTGGAGCATCTGGTCGCGCTCGACAGGTTGAAAACGTGTGGAGGACAGAGCTGAGGATCGTCGGCAAAACTCTTGTTTTTGTTGCTGTAAGCCTCGCCGGGTTCTGGGCCGCGCCCGTTTCGGCCCAGGAAGCCGACCCGGGGAAGAACCGGGGCCCGAGCTTCGGTGGACCGGACGCAGTCGAGAACCAGCTCCGTGACGACGCCGACGTAGACCGACCCGCGCTCTTCGAGGGCTGGTTCGACTGGAAGGCCGAGCTGGTCAAGAAGCACGGCCTGTCCATGAGCATCGACTACTCCGCGGTTTATCTCGGGGCCAGCGAAAGCCCTGGCGAGAACCGTTCCTCGGGCGGCATGGTGCGCTTCTTTGGGTCGTGGGACCTGGTGGGCCGCGGCACCAAGAACACCGGTGCCTTCGTCTGGAAGGTGGAGCACCGCCATGCATACACCGACGTGGCGCCGAGCGGATTCGGATTTATCCTCGGCTACATCGGGCTCATCGAGCCACCGTTTTCGGACCAGGGCACGCGGCTCACTAATCTCTACTGGAGGCAACGACTGGCCGGTGGCCGCGTGACGCTCCTTGGCGGTTTCGTCGATCCCACCGACTACCTCGATGTCTACGCCCTGGCCAGCCCGTGGACCGGGTTCCTCAACTTCGCTTTCTCCACGGGTACCACCACTATCGCGCTCCCCAACGAAGGCTTCGGTCTCGCGGCCGGCGCCATGCTCACCAATAACCTGTTTTTGATCGGGGGTCTTGCCGACCTCAACGCCGATCCCACTGACCCCGGTCAAACCATCGATTCGTTCTTTTCCGACCACGAGTACTTCAAGCATGTGGAGATCGGCTGGACGACATCGCAGGACCGGATCTACCTGGACAACGTGCACCTGACTCTGTGGCACGCCGACGAGCGGGTGGAGGCGGCGACGACCTCGGGCTGGGGCGCGAACCTTTCGTGGACGAAGTATCTCGGCGGGAAATGGCTGCCCTTCGTGCGCGCGGGATGGGCTGACGAAGGCGGTAGCATGATGCAGAAGTCGGTCAGCGTCGGGGTCGGTTACCAGAAGACCCCCGGGAAAAACCTCCTCGGTGTCGGTCTCAACTGGGGCGAGCCAAATGAAGACACCTGGCAGCCCGGGCTTCCCGATCAGTACACCGCCGAGCTCTTCTACCGTTGGCAGATCTCGAAAGCCATCGCCGTCACGCCGGACCTGCAGTACATCGAGAACCCGGCCCTCAACCCCGATACCGACTCGCTCTGGGTCTTCGGGCTGCGGGTGAGGGGAGTGTTGTAGGCGTCTACCCGCCCAGGTTGAAGGATTGAGGCGGGGGTCCGACCTGCGAATAGGAATTGGCCCAGCGGCCTCAATTCGGCTCGTTCCAGACGGGCTAGGATCGGGCTAGGGGGGTCCTGAAAAGAACTGTCATCATTACATTCGCATTGGACTTTTAATTCGGTGGTCCCGGGTTCGAGTCCCGGGCGGCCCACCACTCGCTTCAACGCCTCCTCACCTCAAACGCTCTCACGGCGTAGCCCGTTAGGGCGAAGCCGGACCGCCCCCTCAATGCATCAATGCAAAACGTGGCGCCCTGGAATGGTGCAATGGTGAACGTGGCACCTATCGCACCTATCATGAAGATCCGTCGGATCAACCTGGAGATCGCCGACAGGAGATTCGAAGCGGCCCTGGCGAGGGTCCACGAAACTCCCGAGGCGGTGTATGAGCAGGGTTATGGAGAACGTGCTACGGGACAGCGGGCGCTGCACGAATGCGCCTGTCATTTCTTCCTGGGGGATCAGCGGGGGGTCCAGGAGGCGTGTGGCCGGGCCCGCGTGACCCTCGAGGAAAAGACACACGAGTACCCGGACAATTTCTGGTTTCATTATTCGCTCGGACAGACCTATGCCTACCTCGGCCGCAAAGATGACGCAATCCGAGAGGGTGAGCGGGCGGTGGCGCTCGCGCCGATCTCCAAAGACGCGACGACGGGGCCGAGATTGGTCCGGAACCTGGCCGTCATTTATGCCCTGGTAGGAGAGCCCGAGGCAGCGATAGATCAAATCGACTACCTTCTGTCCATCCCCAGCCAACTCTCAGTTGGCTGGCTTCGCGTTCACCCGTTCTGGGACCCCCTCCGCGACCACCCGCGCTTTCAGGCGCTGTTGGAGGAGATACGACACGAACTGAGGGGCTCTCCATGGTGCACTCCTGGTGCACTTGAACTCAACGCCAGCACCCAGTCGCCTCGAAGCGGTCTCAGAACTGCGATACCATAGCCCCGCTGGGAACCCCAACAATGCAAGACCTCATCGGTCGCACCCTCGGGCACTACCGCATCGTCGACAAGATCGGCGAGGGTGGGATGGGCGAGGTCTACCGCGCCCACGACGAGCGGCTCGACCGGGACGTGGCGATCAAGGTGCTGCCCGAAGATTTGGCGGAGGACCCACAGCTGCTTGCTCGTTTCGAGAGGGAGGCCAAGCTGCTCGCCTCTCTCAGTCATCAAAATATCGCCACCCTGTACGGCCTCGAGGAACACGAGGACAGGCGCTTTCTCGTAATGGAGCTGGCCGAGGGTGAGACGCTGGCCGAGCGAATCAAGAGGGGGCCGATACCAGTCGACGATGCACTGGATTACGCCCGCCAGATCGCCGAGGGTCTGGAATCCGCGCACGAAAACGGGATCATCCACCGGGATCTCAAACCCGCGAATGTGATGGTCTCATCAGATGGCAAGGTCAAGGTTCTCGATTTCGGGCTCGCCAAGGCGTGGCATCCAGACGAGAGCGACGTCGACATCATTTACTCACGCACGTTGACAGGGCAGATGACCGGGGCTGGCGTACTTCTCGGAACAGCCGCCTACATGAGCCCGGAGCAGGCGCGCGGAAAAGCGGTGGACAAGCGTGCCGACATTTGGGCGTTCGGGGGTTGTCTTTATGAAATGCTCACCGGTAAACCGCTCTTCACGGGCGACTCGGTCACGGACGTTCTTGCCTCGGTTCTGACCAGGGAGCCGGACATCGACGCGCTGCCGGCCGCCTGTCCACCCTCGGCTCGTCGTCTTTTGGAGCGCACGATTGAGAAGAATCCGAAGCGCCGGCTCCGCGACATCGGGGATGCGGGCCTCGAGATCGAAGCGTCGCAGTTGGAGCTCGCTCGGGGCCCAATGGCGCCGGAGACGGCTCCCGCCCCTCGATCGCTCCATTTGACCCTGGCGGCCGCTACGGCAGTGGTGGTTTTAGGTGCAGCCCTCGTGGGTGGTTGGGCTCTTCGTGCTTGGCTACGCAATGGTGGAGGGACCGAGAACTTCACCAAGAAGTTTATCGTCCAGCTGCCCGAAGGGGTGACCTTCAGGGCCGATGAAGTGCCCGACATGGCGGTATCGAGGGATGGCCGTTGTGTTGTGTTCTCATCGCAGGAGGGGGTTTTGAGGAGCCTCTTCCGCCGTCAACTGGGCCGCCTCGAAATAGAAAAGCTACCGGGTACCGAGGACGCGAGCTATCCCTTTTTTTCGCCAGACGGACGCGCTGTTGCCTATTTTGCCGGTAACAAACTCAAGCGGTTGGACCTCGACGGCGGACGACCGGTGGATCTCTGCGAAACGGCACAGGGAGCCGGTGGCAGCTGGGGAATCGATGGCACGATTGTGTTTAATTCCGGGTGGGTTGCGTCAGGGCTCTTTCAGGTCCCCGCCTCCGGTGGGACGCCACGACCTCTGACCGAGTTGCGCGAGGGAGAAACCGGGCATTGGTGGCCCGATGTTCTACCAGACGGGGAACATGTCCTTTACACAATCTGGCGAACCAGTCTTGCTGAAGACATCCGTGTTGCCGTGACGTCTCGAGTCACAGGGGAAACGAAGGAGATCCTGCGTGGAGCGTCGTTCGCCCGCTACCACCCTTCGGGCCATCTCTTCTATGGGCGGGCGGGTCGGCTCATGGCCGTCCGATTCGACCTGAATTCTCTCACTCTCAAGGGCCGGGCCGTCCCGATCGTAGAGGACGTAAACCTCACACACGGAGAGGCGTCGGCCCCGTTTGCGGTCTCGCAGACGGGTGTCCTCGTCTACCGTCCGGGTGGGGTCTGGTCCGCCCGTCGCCGTATCGTGTGGGTAGATCGCCAGGGCAGGGTCACCCCTGTGGGGATCGAAGCCGAAGCATTCATGTCCGCCACCCTTTCGCCCGACGGTGAGCGTGTGGCCCTTGCAGTTTTCAAGAACGGGCGGACGAACCTCCACGTTCACAATCTGGCGAGCGGCACCACGACCCAGCTCACCTTCGACGACCTCAACCTGTCACCGATCTGGAGCCCTGACGGACGGGAGGTCGTGTTCACGACCGCTCGGAATGGCCCGTACGACGTGTACCGCGTCCCCGTGGATCGCAGTAGTGATCAGGAGCCGGTGGCAACTGGCCCGGAGGACCACTTTGCACAGTCATGGTCTTCCGACGGCTCGGTGATTCTCATGAGAGTCTCTTCCGCCGATATGTTTTCGGTTCAGGCCGTATCGCCGGACGGCCGCGACCCACCTTTCGAGGTCCATCTCGGTCGCGGACGCATAGACGATCCCACGTTCTCTCCCGATGGGCGGTGGGTCGCGTTTGTCTCCGGCGCCTCGGGACGCGAACAGGTGTACATCGTCCGGTATCCTGATCCGTCGGGCATCGCACAGATCTCCACGGCGGGCGGCAGACGGCCATTGTGGTCGCCAAGGGGCGACGAGCTGTTCTTTATCAGCGGACCGGCGGTGATGGCCGTCGATGTCGGCGTCGAAGGGGGCGAGCTGAAGACCGGCAAGCCTCACCGGCTTTTCAAGGCTCCCTTCTACGACCACAGCAGAAAAGCCTGGTCATACGATACGCGAAATGACCGCTTTCTGATGATTGAGCTGAGCGATCAGGAGATGTGGACCGACCGCTTCGTGGTGGTCACCGACTGGTTCGAGGAGTTGGAGCGCCTGCTACCGGCGGAGGAGTAAATGATCGGCACCACCCTCGGCCATTACCGCATCGTCGAGAAGATCGGCGAGGGCGGGATGGGGGTCGTCTACCGGGCCCACGATGAACGCCTCGACCGAGATGTGGCCATCAAGGTGCTGCCCGAGGCGGTGGCGGCCGACCCGGATCGCCTGCGGCGTTTCGAACGCGAAGCAAAGGCTGTCGCCGCGCTGTCACATCCCAACATCCTCGAGATTCACGACTTTGCAACAGATGGTGAGATCACTTACGCGGTGACCGAGCTGCTCGAGGGGCAGAGCCTTCGGGAGCGTATCACTCGGGGTCTAAGCGACTGGCGATCCGTGGTGACGATCTGTGCAGCGATCGCCGACGGGTTGGCGGCCGCGCACAAGAGCCAGATCATCCACCGCGACCTGAAACCGGAGAACGTCTTCCTCACCGCCGACGACCAGGTCAAGATCCTGGACTTCGGGCTCGCCAAAGTCCTTCACTCCGAAGACGCCGATGGCATGAGGAGCGAAGCTCCGACAGGCAGCATGGGCACCGACGCCGGCCGGGTCATGGGCACCGTTGGCTACATGTCACCCGAGCAGGTGCGAGGCGAGCCGGTGGACCACCGCACGGACATCTTCGCGCTGGGGTGCCTACTCCATGAACTCCTCTGCGACCAGCGCGCCTTCCCGGGCAACAGTAACGCAGAGGTGGCCACGGGGATCCTCAGCCGGCAACCTCCGCCGGTCCGAGAGACCGGCTGCGATGTGCCCGTTGATGTGCAGCCGATCGTCGACCGCTGCCTGGAAAAAGCACCGGTGAGGCGTTTCCAGAACGCCAGCGATCTGTCCTTTGCGCTGCGATCGCTGACCACCAGCAGCGGATCCCAGGACCCG